>Ga0310810_10002293_pt1 | contig 20503 bp, 18 predicted proteins | sample NCmetagenome_FD_207641 | JGI IMG/M metagenome (GOLD analysis project Ga0310810, IMG submission 207641) | Soil microbial communities from experimental microcosm in Duke University, North Carolina, United States - NC | ecosystem: Engineered > Artificial ecosystem > Soil microcosm > Unclassified ...
TCGAGAGCGACGCGACGCCCGTTGACGCGGCACGCGACGCGCGGCACGGGCGCTTCAGCCAACAGCGCTCTCCTCCATCACCGACATCAGCCTCTCCGGCGTCAGCGGCAGGCGCGTCACATCCGCGCCGATCGCCTGCGCCACGGCGTTGAAGATGGCCGGAGCCGGACCATCCATCGGAAGCTCGCCGATACCCTTCGCGCCGCCCGGGCCGTAGGCGTAGGGCACTTCCTCGAAATAGACCCGGATCGGCGGGAGATCCATCGACGTCGGCATGATGTAGTTGGTCATCTGCGCGTTGATCATCCGGCCCTCGCGCCAGACGACGTCCTCGTAAAGCGCCCACCCGATTCCCTGCGCGACACCGCCTTCGATCTGCCCCATCGCGAGCGTGGGATTGATCACCTTCCCCACTTCCTGTACGGCGACGAAGTCGTCCACGCGGGTCTCCCATGTGCGCGTATCGACCGACACCTCGGCGACGTACACCGCCCATCCGTAAGTGCCGTACGCGTCTCCGAGGTACTTCTCGTCGTCCCACTTGAGGCCCGGTGGCGGCGCATACTGACTGGCTCCGCGAAGCGTGCCGAACGCCTCGATGTAGCGCGCGCATGCCGATCGGAATTCGGTACGCGAGTAGAAGGCGGGAAGGTACCCGGCGTCGATGAGGGCGTGCTTGACGGCGAGCGCCGCCATCTCGACGAGCTTGCCGACGACCATGCACGTGCGAGACGCGACTGTCGGTCCGCTGTTCGGCACGATCGCCGTGTCGGGCTGCGCGATCTCGATGTCGGCGGCGTCGATGCCGAGCGCCTCGGCGGCAATCTGCGAGAAGATCGTGTTGGTCCCCTGGCCGATCTCGGTGCTGGCGCTGAGGATGCGCACCGTGCCCTCAACGGTCGCTTCGGCGGCGACGACCGATGACAGGTGCACTTCGCCGGACCCCGTGAACCCCGCGCCGTGCATGAAGGCCGCGAGGCCGATGCCCTTCCGGACGGACCGGCGGGCATTCTCGCGCTCGAAACGCTGACGCTTCTGATGGTAGTCGGAGAGCGCGAGCGCACGATCGAGCAGCGCGCCCATGGTGACCGGCTCCCTGATCGTCTGGCCTACAGCGAGCGTATCGCCCGTCCTGATGAAATTGCGCCGGCGGAATTCGTCGGGCGCCAAGCCGGCCGCGGCAGCGACCTTGTCCATGTGACGTTCGAGCGCGAAGAGGCTCTGCGGAGCGCCGAACCCGCGGAAGGCGCCGTGCGGCGGCGCGTTCGTCGCGACCGCGCGTCCACTGACGCGGACGTTGGGACACGCGTACGGTCCGGCCGCGTGAATCGTGCCGCGCGACAGCACGACCGGGGACAGCGTGCAGTACGCGCCGCCGTCGATCGTGAAATCGATCTCCATGGCGAGCAGCCGGCCGTCGGGGCCGATCGCGGTTCGATGCCGTGTTCTCGACGGATGACGCTTCGTCGTCGCCGCCATGTCCTCCGCGCGGTCATAGATCATCTTCACGGGCCGCCCGGACTTCCACGCCAGCAGCGCGGCATGGCCGGCGATGACCGACGGGTACTCTTCCTTTCCGCCAAATCCGCCGCCGGTCTCCATCTGGACGACGCGGATGCGATCGACCGGCAGGTTGAAGAGCGCCGCAAGGGCGGTGTGGATGTAGTACGGGCACTGCATTGATCCCCACACGGTGACGCCGCGTCTGGGATCGGCCACGGCGAGCATCCCGTTCGGCTCGATGTAGAGCTGCTCCTGCGCGCCGGTTTCGTACGTGCCTTCGACGACGGCCGCCGCGTTCGCGAAAGCCGCGTCGACGTCCCCTTTTGCCACCGAGTAATGTTTGAAGACGTTGTCGGCGCCCCAGATGATCTCGCGGCGCGCGAGCGATTCCTCGATCGTGAAGACCGGGGGGAGCGGATCGATTTCGATCGTGACGTGGCGCCGCGCTTCGGCCGCCCTGGCGCGATCCCGATGTGCGATCAAAACAACCGGCTCTTCGGGATGGTTGACGGCCTCCGACGCCAGATACGGCTGGTCGTCCGCAATCAGTTTGACGATGTTGACGCCGGGAATGTCTTTCGCAGTCACCACCGTGTATTCGCCCCACGGGATGGACGGATCGAAACGGATCGCGATGATCCGCCCGCGCGCTATCGGACTACGGACCGTCACGCCGTGCAGCGTCCCCGCCGGCGTCACGTCGTCCACGTACAGCGCCTGCCCGGTGACTTTCGCTCGTCCTTCCTTGCGCAGGACGGAACGGCCGATCTGCGGAGCGTCCATTGCGCTGATTCTAACGTGTCGACGGCTGGTGTAACCTTCGCGCGTGCAGACCTGGCCCGATCGACGGCAGCCGATTCATACGGTTTATGGCGGCGCGCACCTGTTCAAGGCCGATACGGCCTTGCGGCTCGGGGCCGCGGCCATTCGTGCGCTCGACGAACATGCGGCGGATGCGGCGACGCTTGCCGCGGCGGTCGGAATGCCTGCCGCGCTGGCCGATCGCGTTTACGATCGCGTGCTCGAGAAGCTGCGCCGCGAGCCAGTCGAAGACTTCCGCCTGGATTTCGAGGACGGTTATGGCAACCGGCCCGACACGGAAGAGGACGGACACGCCCGATCGGCGGCGACACAGGTCGCGGCGGCGGCCGACGCCAAAACGCTTCCTCCGTTTGCCGGCATCAGAATCAAGAATCTTGGCGACGAGCTTCGCGCGCGCGCGCTGCGCACGGCCGAGATCTTCCTTGCTCGCCTGCTGGAGGACACCGGCGGCCGCATTCCGTCCAACTTCGTCGTCACGCTGCCGAAGATCACCGCGCGGGCGCAGGTCCGCACGCTGGCCGACGCGCTCTCCAGAATCGAGGCGTCCCATGGTGTCGAGCCGGGCGCGCTCAGGATGGAGTTGATGGTGGAAACGCCGCAGTCCATCTTCGACGATCGGGGGGCGGTGAGCCTGCCCGGCCTGATCGAGGACGGACGCGGACGTGTCAGCGCGGCGCACTTCGGCACCTATGACTACACGGCGTCGCTGGGAATCACGGCCGCGCACCAGAACATGCGGCATCCGGCGTGCGATTTCGCCCGCGGCGTCATGCAGGTTGTCTTGTCGGGCCGCGGCGTCTGGCTGTCGGACGGCGCCACGAACGTCCTGCCCGTGGGGAACGACCGGACTGCCGTTCATCGAGCCTGGCGGCTGCACTACGACGACGTCCGGCATTCGCTCACGAACGCGTTTTATCAGGGATGGGATCTTCACCCGGCGCAGCTCGTCACCCGCTACGCGGCCGTGTATGCGTTCTTTCTGGAAAGCCTCGATGCCGCGTCGGAGCGGCTGCGGAACTTCATCGCGAAAGCCGCGCAGGCGACCCTCGTCGGCGACGTGTTCGACGATGCGGCCACCGGCCAGGGCCTGTTGAACTTCTTCCTGCGCGCATTGAACTGCGGCGCGGTGAGGGAAGAGGAGATCGGCGCGCTCACCGGACTGACGGTGGAGGAGCTGCGATCGGGATCGTTCGTCACGATATTCAAGGCACGAAGAGAGTAAACGGCGCCGACGGTTACTCACAAGGGCGCAAAGACACAAAGGCACAAATCAAGGGTTTGATCGTGTCTTCGTGCCTTGGTGCCGTGGTGAGAGACCGTCGGGACTTGTAGTGTTCACAGACTTCGCAGGATGGCGGCAGCGCCCCAGCCGACCAGAATCAGCGCGCCCAACACCGCCACGGCGTAATCGCTGCCGTAGGTCGCCGTCGGGAAATGGTTGCTGATCATGACGAACGTCGTCGGAACGGCGAGAAACGTGTTGTGCTTCGAGCGCAGTTTCGCCCCTTCGCCGAGCGCTTCGTCGAAACGCTCCCCGCGCGCCGCGGCGGCGATCATCCGGCGCTGCGGCGGCAGAATCCGCATCCAGACGTTGGAGACCATGATCGTGCCGAACAGCGCGCCGATGTGGATATAGGTCGCGCGAGAACTGAGGACCGTGGACAGCGCGGCGGCCACGGCGATGATCAGACAGAAACCGAGCACGGCGAATATCGGCCCGTTCCTCACGAGCGGCGTTCGCGCGAGCGCATCGTAGGCAACCCATCCGAGAACGAGCGTCGCCAGACCGATGAGAGATGCCTGGATTGGCGTCGCCTTCGGATCGCTCATGTCGACCATGAGCCCCCCGTGGTAGTAGACGAGATTCAGCAGGACGAAACCGGTCACAAACGTCGCGAGCGCCTCGAAACGGAACCAGTGCACGTCGCCCGGCGGCACCCCGAGCGTTTTCTGCCTCACGACGGTGTAGAACCCGCCGCTGTGGACCATCCAGACGGCGGCGCCCTGGCCGCCGCCGCGCGCCTCGAGCTTCTTCATCTGGCCATCGAGCCAGGTGAAGTAATACGTCGAGCCCACCCACAGGATGGCCGCGAAGACGTGCGCCCAGCGAAACAGCAGGTTGAACCATTCGTTGATGTTGAAGGTCACTCAGCTTCCCCGATAGGTTGAGTAGCCGTACGGGCTCACCAGAAGAGGCACGTGATGGTGCGCCGCGGCGTCGCGCACGATGAAATCGACGACGATGACGCCGTAGAAGGACTCGGCGCCTCTTGCGCGGAAGTACGCGCCGGCGTCGAAGGCCAGGCGGTATGTCGCCGTCCCGGCGCCCGGAGGCGCCAGCGACGCGATCCTGCCGTCGCTGCCCGTCGACGCACGCGACACGTCGATCCACGATGCACCCTCCTGGCGCAGCAGCCGTACGTCCAGCGACGCCGCTGGCAGGCCGGTGGAAGTGTCGAGCACGTGCGTCGAAATCGTCACCCGAGAAGCTTCTCCAATCGCAGCCGTGTGATGCGGCGCTGCTCGCCGGCCGCGACGAGCAGTTCGGCGTCGGGATCGTTCTTCAGCCGCTCCCGCAGCAGCGCGAGGATCTCGGGCGCTGTTTTTCCCGACGCGCAGACGATGAATACGTGGCCGAAGCGATCTTCGTACGCTCGATTGGCATCGGCGAGTGCTTGGAGATCGGCCGGCGAGCCGGAAGCCGCGATCGACTGCTCGGCAGCGGAGGCTTCCCGCGCGGCCGCCGACTGCGCGCGCTCCGCAACGCGTTCGCCGATCCGCGGATGATGGCGGAAGGCTTCGCGCCATCCGTCCGGCGATTCCGCGGCCGCGGCCGACTCGGACGCGGCGAGCACAGCGGCGGGGGACGCAAACGGCCGGGCCGCGATCATCCGATCGATCCACGACGGCGCGCCGCAGAAGTCCGCGAGCGCGCGCCGCAGCTCCTGAGCGTCCATCGCGTTCAACTGCCGCAGCACCGCGTGACGACGCCCTTCCGCCGTTGGCGCACCAAACACACGAAACCGGCTGACGCCGCCGTCGGGATAGATGTTCAGGCGCACGTGCGACGCCCGCTGTCCCGACGCGAGTTCCTTCGCGAAGACATGCAGGTGATCGGGCTGCAGCGTGGCCTGCGGCAGAATCGGTTTCCAGTCCGCGATGGCCTTCGTGGAGACGTCCGCGGAGACGCCGCCGGTTTCGTCGGGCATCGCCGCCGCGTCAATCGAGGCGCTGTCGGGATAGTTGCCCTTGAAATGCGCCGTGTCGAGCTCTACCCGGGTGACGACTCCGGGAATGCCGAGGCGGATCACCGCCCAGTCGTGGCCGGGATCGCGCCGGCGTTTCGTCTCCCAGCCCTCACCCATGTTCGCGGCGGGATACGGCATGAGCATATTGCGCGGCTCGCCGAAGAATCGATCGCTCGCGTCGACGATGTAGCCGCCATGCACGGCTGCGGCGAGATCGATCTCCTCATCGGTGGCGAGCAGATGCGTCCACTCCGGCAGCGTCTCCCCCATGACGCGCAGGCGCGCGACGCCGCCGTCGGGAAAAATATTGAGACGCACGTGCGTGACGCGCCTGGCGCTGCGTGCCGTCGCGTCGACGGGAAATACGTTCTTCGCATCGCCCGCCAGCTCGCTGCGCGGCAGAAGCGGCTCCCACATCACGGCGGCCGCCGTCGCGTCCGCGTCCGCCGGCAGGCCGCAGCCATCGATCGAACAGTGCGGCGGGTAGTTGCCGCGGAAAAAGGCCGTATCGACGACGAGCGCGTGCACGATGCCCGGCAGGCCGAGCCGGACGATGCACCAATCGTGGCCGGGGGTGCGCCGGCGGCGCGTTTCCCAGCCGTCCATCCACTTTCCGCGATCCGTGTACTTATCGGGAACGAAAATCGGGGTGTCCGCCCGGACGAGACGCTCCTTCTCTGCGAAGAACTCGTCGTTCGCGGCGATCGCGCGCCCGCCCAGGCGCTCGGACGCAAGATCGATCAGGTGAGAGAACTCGCTCATCGGACTCCTTCACGATATACGAGCCGGCCCTCCACATACGTTTCGATGACGCGCCCCCGAAGCCGGCGTCCCGCATACGGTGTCCGCTTGTGCCGCTGACGGAGCCGCCGCTCGTCGACGATGAGCTCGACGTCGGGATCCCAGACGACGAGGTCGGCGTCTTTGCCTACCGCCAGCGTTCCCCTGCTGGCCGCAATCCCCACGAAGGCGGCGGGGGCCGCCGACAGCCAGGCCGCCACCCGCTCGAGCGCCATCCCGCGCGCCGAGGCGGCGGTCCAGATCGCCGGGAGAATCAACTCCAGCGACGCGATGCCGCCCCAGGCCCGGACGAAATCGCCGTCACCCTTCATCGATGGCGGGCAGGGCGAATGATCCGTGGCGATGAAATCGATGTCGCCCGCCTCGAGCGCGCGCCAGAGCGCCTCGCGGTTCGCGCCATCGCGAACGGGCGGCGCGCACTTGAACAGCGTGGCCCCCGCCGGAATCTCCTCGGCGCAGAAGGTCAGGTAATGCGGGCAGGTTTCGACCGTGATCGGCAGTCCCCCCGCCCGCGCCTCGCGCAGAAACGGGAGCGCCGCGGCGGCGCTGAGGTGTACGACGTGGATGCGCGTCCCGAACTCGCGGCAAAGCGACACGAGCAGCGCGATCGCGTCGATCTCCGCGTTCGGCGGACGCGAGTCGAGCCACGTCGAGTACGCACGCGGATCGGCGGTCGCGGGAATCGGGTGCAGGGCCGGCGGCCACTCGGCGTGCACGAGCAGCGGCAGGTCCCGGGCGCGCAGAATGGGCAGCACCGGACGCAGGTCCCGCTCCTCGACCGCGGGAAAGTCGTCGACGCCTGACGGAGACAGGAAGCACTTGAATCCGCGAACGCCGGCCTCCGCGAGCGCGGCCACGTCCCGGGCGTTGCCGGGCACCACGCCGCCCCAGAATTCGACGCGCACGAGCGCGTTCCGCGCCGCCGCGCGCTTCTCCGTCAGCGCGCCCACGGTGGTCGTCGCCGGCCGGCTGTTGAGCGGCATGTCGACGATGGTCGTCACGCCTCCCGCGGCGGCGGCGGCGGTCGCGGTCTGGAACCCCTCCCACTCGGCGCGGCCCGGCTCGTTCACGTGCACGTGAGCGTCGACGAGCCCCGCCATGATCACGAGATCGCCGTGGTCGTACACGCGAGACGCGGAATCGGACGCGCGCGAAGAAGCGGCTTCCGCCTCATACGGCGCGATCGCGTCGATGCGTCCGTGCGAGATGCGAATGCAGGCCGGCCGAACGCCCTGCGGCAGGACGACCCGCGTCGACCGGAGCGTATACTGCGCGGATGATTCGGACATTGCTCGTCTTCTGCTGCCTTCTCGAGGTCCAGGCATCGCAGGGGCCGGTCACCTACGAGGCATACGCGGTGCGCTTCGGCATACTACCCGCGTTTTCCGTCTCCGGGCTTGTCGCCGGCGCCGATCGCACGCGCAAGCTCGACATCCCCGTCATGGTGTGGCTGCTGAAGGGATCGAATGGGAGGCAGATCCTCGTCGACGCCGGCTTCTATCGCCAGAAGTTTCTCGATCAATGGAAGCCGCGCGATTTTCGGACGCCGGCCGCGGCCGTCGAGTCGGCGGGCGTCAAGCCCGAAGCGGTCACCGACATCATCATCTCCCACGCGCACTGGGATCACGTCGACGGCGCCGATCTTTTTCCGAAGGCGACCGTCTGGATCCAGCGCGAGGAGTATCGGTACTACACGGGCGAGGCCTGGTTCGCCCGGAATACCCACGGCGGCGTCGACGCCGAAGACATGCAGGCGCTGCTCAAGATCAACACGGAGGGACGGCTCAAATTCGTCGAAGGCGACGATCAGGAAATCCTTCCCGGGATTCGCTGCTACACGGGCGGCAAGCACACGTGGGCCTCGCAATTCGTCAGCGTCCGGACCGACGCCGGCACCGCCGTCTTCGCCTCGGACAACATCTACTTGTACGAAAACCTCGAGAAGCACGTGCCGATTGCGCAGACGCTGGACGCCGACAGCAACCTCAAGGCGCAGGATCGCATTCGGACGCTCGCGTCGAGTCCGCGGCTGATCGTGCCGGGGCACGAGCCGCTGGTCTTCGAGAAATTCACCGTCGTCGGGGACGGCATCGTGGGCATCAAATGAACGAAAGCTTTCTGCTGCGGTTCAAGGCGGGCAACAGGTACTGGACGGTTATCGATCTGTCGCCCACCGACGGAATCAAGTTCGCCGAGTTGCAGGATGACGAGTGGCATCCGGTGACCTTCGAGTTCGACGCGCGGGACGATCCCATTTCGCAGGGAGCGGTCAATCAGGTCCGTTCGGACCATTCCTGGCATCCGTGGCAATTCGACCTTTCGTTCACCCGAGAAGAGGGCTCAGTGCGCGTGTCGGGCGTCGACGACTATGCGCTTCCGCCTGTCCACTACTGGTGCCGCGTGCGCATCCAGGACGTGGAGATCTCCGGCGGAAAACTCGACTTCCAGATAAGGCAGGACACTAGCGACGAGGTCGTCGTCGTCGGCGTCACACCAGACGTTCGGGACATCGAACTCCACCTCGAGGCATGCGATGACCTGGACATCGGCCACCAGCTATCCGTCGCGAGCGCACTCGAGGGCGGCTCGCTGGAAGCCTGGCTGAACGGGGCCCATGCGGCGAAAGAGAAGGCCTGCGCGCTCAACCTGGTCGCGGCACTACGGGTCCACCCGAACACGACGACCCCGTTCATCGAGCGCGTCCAGAGCATCTTCAAGGTGCGGCCGGATCGCGTGTATGCCGCCGTGGATCCGGAGCTGCACGCCTGGCTCGATACGCTTTCAAACCTGCCGACGCAGCCGGTGTATGCGGAGGGCCCGCCGCACGCGCCGATCCATCAGCAGCTGCTCCAGAACCTGCCGGTGCTCGAGGATCGCGCGCTCAATTACACGCTGGCGAGTTATCGCGCCGAAGGACGGCCCAGCCTGCAGACGGTCATCGCAATTCCGCCGACGGGAGGCACGCAGCACGTCTACGCCGATTTCGATCTCGATCTCGGCAATCCGCTGCAGGACGTCGAAGGGTTCGCGATCCACATGGGCGAGCTCCTGCGCGCGACGCTGACCGATCATCTGGCGCTCTGGAAGGATCTGAAGAAGACGCCGGCAGGCAGCTATCTCTATTACAAGGTGGTCTGAGTGGCCGGCTATTCCATGCTCGTGCTCGGCGATTCGGTGACGTGGGGACAGGGCCTCCTCGACGGCCAGAAGATGCACGCGCTCGTACGCGACAAGCTGGCGCAGACGCGCGGACCGGTCAGCTGCCTGCTGCTGGCGCACTCCGGCGCGGTCATCGGCGTCGACTCGGGTGGATCGCAGGACACATGCGACGGCGAAGTGCCGACGGCGTTCCCGACCATCCTGCAGCAGTGCGCGGCGGCGCCCGACAGCGGCGTCGATCTCGTGATCCTCAACGGCGGCATCAACGACATCGACATCCGCTACATCCTCAACCCGTTCACCGAGGAGGACGATCTCGCCGATACGACGACGCGGTTCTGCGGGAAGGACATGGCCGTCCTGATCGATCGCACGCTCGTCCGGTTTCCTGCCGCGCGACTCGTCGTCACGTCGTACTACCCGATTCTCAGCCCCGCCAGTCACGTTGGACTGCTCGACGATTTCATGCTTGCGCTCGGCATTCCCGTGGCGCCGTTCACACGCTTCATCGACGACACCTTCATCTACGAGCGCATCGTGTCGAACTGCGAGCTGTTCTTCGCGCAGTCGACGGGCGCGCTGCAGGCGGCGGTGGCGGCGGCAAACGCACAGGCGCCGGGACGCGTCCACTTCGCCGCGCCGGCATTCACGGAGAACAACGCGGCGCTGGCGCCGCAGGCGTGGCTGTTCGGGATCGGTTCGGATCTCTTGCCCGAGGATCCGGTCGCCGCCGCGCGCCGCGCGAGCTGCGACATATGCCTCGACGATTTCCTGCGCCGCGAGCAGTGCTACCGCGCGTCGGCCGGCCATCCCAACATCACGGGCGCGCAGAAGTTCGCGGAGGCGATTCTCGCCGCGATAGCGTCGTTTCCGCTTTGAGGCGGAAGACCAACGATGTCACGGCCTCTTCTTCAGCTTCAGGTCGAGCATTTTCGATTCGCCCTCCTGCAGCGTGAAGGCGGTCGCGAGTGCACGAATCGACTGCAGGAACTCCGGATCCATCCACTCGGTCCCGGTGACGTTCGGCAGCGCGACAACGAGATAGTCCTCGGGCGGGAGCGTCCGCGCGTCGAAGCGGCCCTGGACGCCCCGGGCCATCATGACGAAACGGGACCGATCGATCCACTTCGTGGGATCGGACGCAAAGATGACGACACCGTAGTCGCTCACCGGTCCTTTATCGTCGGACACGGCGCCGGTCACATGCGTCACCTTCGACGTCAACGTGATCTCGACGTCGTCGACGTCCTTCTCCCTGAAGTCGAGCGCCTCGTCGGTGACGTCGATGTCGTTGTGGGTGATCTTCTTCAGCATCCATCCCGGCGACGCGACGTTGACGAAGATGCGCTGCCGGCCGGAGAGATGGATGACCTGGAATGTCCAGTCGTCATGCGTTTCCGACGGCACCGGCCCTCCGCCGACCGGCGCGGAATCAAATTCGACAGGTAGGGGGGAAATGCGCACCTGCTGCGGCGTGAGAGGCGGCGCTTGTCCCGCTTCCAGCGTGATGCGGCCGCGCAGCGTCGTGCCGTTGGTCACCTTGAGCACCACACCGTCGACATCGGCGTCACCGACGGACAGTGACGCCCAGCCGAACGGCATCGCGTTCAGGTTCATCGGACCGCGATAGCCGGCGGGTGGGCTGCCAAACCCCTGCATCGTGTACGTGCCCTGCGGAACGTTGCGCAGCGCGAACCGGCCATCGTCTGCCGTAGCGCCGCGCGCGAGGTGAAAGTCGGCTCGCTTCAGACGATCCGGCGTCATGAGCCAAAGCGTTCCGCCCCTGACGGGCAGTCCGTCGGCACCGACCATCATCCCACTCACCGAGAACGTGGGCGCGGGAACGAGAGAGAACGAAACGCCGAGATTGTCGGCACCCAGCGCAACCGTGACCGGGACTGCTGTGCCCGAATCATTCGTTCCCGGATAAAACGAGGGTGCGAAACCTCCAACGCCATTCTGATCGGCGAATGCGCCGGGAAGAGCGGTCACGTACAGCTCGCCGGGTTCGACGCCGATCGCGCGATAGTGGCCCCGGTCGTCCGTCGGCTGCGGCTGGATTCTTCCCGAAAGGGGCATCAGCCGCTGGCGGCCGGCGACGTACTGTCTGCGCGCGAGCTGCACCACGACACCGGAAGCGGGGTCACCGAATTCATCGGTGAGGGTGCCTTCGACGGCGCTCGCGCGCGGCAGCGATACGTCCGCGCGGACGTTCTGGCCTTCCGTCACCTCGATCGGGACGCCCGCTTCACCCGGACGCGAACGGCCGTATTCGAGCGAGACGTACCGATCCGCCTGCACCTGCAGCGTGTACTTGCGTGCCGCGAGTCCCGTGTATTCGAAGCGGCCCTGCGCGTCGGTAGCGGTCCGGTTGGTAATCCGGATGCCTTCGGTCGGCAGCAGCAACAGGCGCGCGCCGCGGATTGGTTTTCCTGACGAGACGTCGGTGATGCGCCCTGCGATTCGGCCGGTTCCCGACGCCTCCTCGGCAGGACGCGGCGATTTACCGCCCGGATCGGCAAGGGGCGGGTTGGGTGTCAACGTGACGTCGACGCCGGACGTATCACGCCCGAGCAGGACGTGCACGGCCCTTGCGTTCTCAATACTGCCCGCGGTCGGATAGTAGGCGCTCGTTGTCTCCGGAGTCTTCTGTCCCGGCGCGAGCCCCATGTTGATCACATATGCGCGATCGGCTGCCGCCTGAACGAGGTAATCGCCCGCGTCGAGGCTATGCAGGCGGTACCGGCCGAGATCGTCGGTACGGGTGGCAGTCACCCGCCTCGGATCCCCGGCGCCCTGAGGCAGCAGCGCCGAGACCGCGACATTCGTGATCGGATCGCCGTCGGTGTCGGCGACGATCCCTTCGATCGCGCCGCCGCGCACCATCGTCAGCACCGCGTCCGCGGTGGCGACCGCATCGAGCGTCACGAACCCTGGCTTCTCAATCGCAATCTTGTAGTCGCCCGGGGGCACCCGATCGAACCGGTACGCGCCCTTCGTGTCGGTGTCGGCGAGGCGCGGCACCTTGAGCGGGGCGCCTGTGAGCGTCACGCGCGCGTGCCGCAGGGGACGCGCTTCGGGGCCGGTTCCGGTGACCACGCGTCCGGCGAAGACCAGCGAGCCCGTCGACGGGACCTGTGATTGGGGCGCGGCGGAGAAAGCAAACACCGCCGCGGCGACGCCGAGAAGCAGTGTGCGCATAGAATTGCGTGGAAGATTACCAGATTTCCATTTCCGGATTTCCAGATGCTTCGATGGGGCCTCCTCAGCACGGCGCGCATCAATCGGCTGATCATTCCGGCGATCCGCGCCTCGGCGCGAAGCGAGGTGACGGCCGTTGCGAGCCGAACGCTCGATCGCGCGCAGGCCTACGCGAGCGAATGGAAGATCCCGCGGCCGCTCGGTTCCTACGACGCGCTCCTGGCCGATCCTGGCGTCGACGTCATCTACATCGGCCTGCCGAACAGTCTGCACGTCGAGTGGACGGTGCGATCGCTCGACGCGGGCAAGCACGTGCTGTGCGAGAAGCCGCTCGCGTTGCGCGCCGAGGATGTCGATCGGATCGCCGCCGCGGCCACGCGAACAGGCCGGGTCGCGACCGAAGCGTTCATGTACCGGCATCATCCGCTGACCCGCGCCGTGGAGGCCGTCGTCCGCAGCGGTCGGCTCGGCGCCATTCGGGCCTACAAGGGCGGGTTCACCTTCCTGCTGACGCGTGAAGGGGACGTCCGGCTCGATCCCGCGCTGGGCGGGGGCTCGCTGTGGGACGTCGGCTGCTATCCGGTCAGCTACGCCTGCCTGCTGGCCGCGCAGCCCCCCGTCGAAGCGTTCGGATGGCAGCGGACCTCGCAGTCGGGCGTCGATCTCGAGTTTGCCGGGATGCTGCGCTTCGCAGACGGCAGTACTGCGCAGTTCGATTGCGGCTTCATGGGACCGTTTCGTGCCGCGATGGAAGTCATCGGCACAGACGCGTCGCTTCGGATCGAGCGGCCGTTCCGGACCGACGCCACGAGCCGAGTATTTCTTACCAGCGGCGACGAGACGCAAACCCTGCCGTTCGAGTCCGAAGCGCCATTCGCCGGTGAAATCCTCGACATGGAGCGCGCCGCGCTCGATGGTGCGGCGCCGCGAATTGCCCTCTCCGATTCGCGCCGAACCGTCGCCGCGATTTGTGCCCTCTACGCTTCGGCCCGCAGCGCGGCCGTTCGTCCGGCAAACCGCTGACTTGGACGGAGCCTTGCATCGCGGACGTTGGAGGGTTGCTCGTGGCTGAGGTCCTGCTGCAATTCGACGAAGTCGTCGTCTCCGAGGACGGAACGCATTACATCGCGAGAGCCTGCGGCGACGAGATGCCGGACGGCATGTGGCAGGGATGGATTGAATTCATCCCCGTCGGCGCCGGCGCCCCCATCCGTTCCGGACGCGAGACGACGCAACCAAACCGCGAGGATACCCGGTATTGGGCCTCGGGACTGACGCCGATCTTCCTGGAAGGATCGCTGAAGCGCGCACTCAACCCTTTGAGACGGCCGGTCGCGCGTGAACCGATACCGCCGATCTTCGATACGCCGGCCCCTTCGGCCCGGCCCGCGGCGGCGGGCGGCGAGAGCGTTTTGAATCCGTTCTCGGTCTATCGAAAGGGCGAGGCGCTTCTCAGGCGGCAGTTGTCGGCGCTCTCGGGGTGGCACCTCATCAACATCATCACCGCCTACGGGCTCAGCGACGAGGATCCCGTGCTGCTCTCGGCCGAAGAACCCGCGTCGCTGGTCGAGATGATCGTCGACGGCGTTCGCGAGGGCGACGCGCGACTTGCAAAATAGCGGATCAGCCGCGGCGCGGCGCGACTCGACATTCATTCCGCACTTTACCTGATCGATGGACGAGATCGACCGGCTGCTGGCAGCGCTTGAGGCCGGTGTCCTCGTTAGGGGACTGCCCGGTCGTTGGAAAAGACCCCAAAACCTTAGGAAAAACAAGGTCAACCATTGGCATCGTCGTTGCCTTTGAGGGTGCCAGGAGAACAACCATGGCACCGCGCACCTGGATTACAACTTTGGCTTTGGTCGCGACGGCCGCGACGCCGGCCCTCGCTCAAGATCAACATCGCCGGCGCTCGAAAGACGAGTCGCGGGACCAGCCGCGGCAGGAGCAGCCCGCGCAGCGGACGGCTCCGCAGAATCAGGAGCGCGCCGTGCCTCGTACCGTCGAACCCCCTCGAAACGAACAGATCGGGCGCGACGCGCAAGTGCGGCGCGAACAGCCAGTTCGGCGAGACGAGCAAGTGCGGCGCGACCAGCCGGTTCGGCGAGACGAGCAAGTGCGGCGCGACCGGCCGGTTCGGCGAGACGAGCAGATTCGGGCCGAGTCGTCGCGGCGCGCCTACGTTCCCGAATACGACTCACGGCGCGCAGACAGCCCACGCGTCTACAGCAACAGCTACGCTGTGGGCCGCCGGTATGTCGAGCCGCGCTTCGTGAGGCCGACGGTCATTCAGGTCCTTCCGTATCGGCCTTACGTCTATCGTCCGAGCTTCAGCATCGGCGTCTACTACGGGTCGAACGGCTACTACCCGTATGGGTACACGCCACGCGGCTACTTCGATCCGATCCCGGGCCGTTATTACGGCGGCGTGAGGATCACCGGCGCGCCGCGGGACGCCCGCGTCTTCGCCGATGGTTACTACGTCGGGATCGTCGACGACTTCGATGGGATCTTCCAGCACATCAACCTGGAAGCCGGCCCGCACCACATCGAAGTCGAAGAGCCGGGTTTGGCGCCGATCGCGTTCGACGTCTACGTGCGTCCCGGCGAGACGATCACCTTCCGCGCGGACGACGCGTACTTCAGACAGTAGTTGATAAGGGCGTCTGGGGTCGGGGGACGGAGCTCCCGACCCCGACTCCCGACACCCGACCGCCAACTCTCCCCACGGTCAGAATTCCCCACTCGTACTCATTCCCTACGAGTCATCCTGGGCCCCCGAGGCGACCTACCGAGTCCACTGGAAGGCGTTGAGCTTGCATGCGGTGGGGGTTATCCGGGGGAATTTCATGTTCAATCTCAGTGTGATCGATCACATTCGTCTGAGCTTCGCGAGCGTCGTCAACGCTTATGAGGGCCATACGGAAGCGGCGGTCAGGCTGTCGCGCTGGGGCTGGTACTCGAGGATCGCGCTTCTCGCGCTGCTCGGACTGTCGTGTGTCGCGGAGCTCGTCGCGCTGAAGGCCGGCCGTCCGTACCTCATCGCGGCGACCGTCATCTCCGCGGTGGCGTTCACGGTCTGTGCGGCCTGGGTAGCGCTGGATCTCGAGCCGCGGATATACGCGCATCGTTCGAGCGCCGCGAAGCTATGGCTGCTCGGCGAGCAATACCGTGCGCTCCTCGCGGAAGTGCAGGATCAGTTGCTGGACGCGCAGGCCGTCGCGCAGCGCCGCGATTGGCTCGCGCGCGAAGTACGGTCGGTGTTCGAATACGCGCCTCCGGCCGACCGGCAGACGTACGAGATTGCGCGGAAGGCCTTCGGCGGCGTCAAGCACGCGGGGTACTCGGACGACGAGATCGACGCGCTCCTGCCGCCGTCGCTGCGCCGGCCGAAGCCGGCGGCGACCTAGCGCGCGCGCCGCGCTCAGGATGCGCGGGCGAGATCGGCCGCCGCGCGCGTGCCGGCGATGTCGACCTTGCCGCACAGGATGGCGCCGTCTTCGACGGCCACCCGCGGCGCCGTGATATCGCCGTCGACGACGGCGCTCCCCCGCAGCTCGATTCGGCGATCCGCCACGAGCGATCCGTGCATCGTGCCGGCGACGATGATGCCGTCCGCCGTCACGTCGGCTTCGACGTGCGCGCCGGCTTCGATGGTGACGTTGTGGCCGGCCACGTCGATGGTCCCCTCCACGCGGCCCGAGACCGAGATATTCTCCCGCGCCGAAATCTCCCCTTTGATGAGAACAGTCGGTCCGATGTGCGCCGCTTGCTGCATGGATGGCCTCCGAAATGCGAGTTGTGGTGGCCTGCCCTGCGCAAGTCACGTACCAGCCGGCACGGACAGCGGGTGTTGATTCGTGACGGCGCCGGCCGGCTTCGCGATCACCATTGCGTCAGGCGATCGCAAAGTCGTAAGCGCGGCCCGCCCGGCTTATTGACCGACCGCCGCCGGCAGGGAGAGCGGCGTCGACAAAGACTCGAGCGACAGCCATGCCGGAGGCGAGCCAAAAGGATAGGTCCCGAGAATCAGAACCGGCGTCCCCGGAGTGAGCACCTCGCGGCGGCTGTCGTCGAGGCTCCATTGTTCGCCCCAGCCGTAGAGCCACTGGGCGTCGCGCAGGAGCAGCCGAACGCAGGCATGGCTCGCCGGGTAGCCGGGCAGCTCGAAGAGGTGGAACGACACGCCGCGTTCGTTCACGAAATTGAAGTACCACTCGAGCAGCCAGTCATGGTTGTCGGTCGAACGGCGGCTGCGCGCACGCCACGTGAGATTGAACGACCCCTCCGGCGTCGGCATCTCTTTTCGTCCCGTGCTGACCGGTCCCCATCGGACGAGCGTCCCGGCCTCGTAGACGCCAAACGCCTGCGCTGCCTGGTGCACGACGATGATCTTCGCGTGAGCGGCGGCCGCCGGCCAGCTGCGAGGGAATGGACTGTACACGATCGGATCGTCGCTCCACTCCGTGGGCACGACGATGCCGGGTGTCGGCGGGTCTGGCCGCAGCAGGTGCGTGCGATCGCGGCGGTTCAGCATCTCGAGGATGTCGATCTGCGCAGGGGTGAAGCGCTGCGCGAGTTCCTCTGCCGTCCTCGGCCGCGGTTCGATCCGGTACGCCGCCGTTGACGGCGGCCCGGACGCGGAGCCCGCCCAGGCCGCCGCTGCCAGCGCGAACGCGGCTGCGACCGGCCTCACTTGTAGCGGACGCCGTGCTTGATCACGATGTCGACGCGCTGCAGCAGGACGATGTAGCGCAGCGCGTCGCCGCGGACCGCAATGATGTCGGCGAACTTGCCGGCGCTGACGGTCCCGACCTGGCCGTCAACCTTCATCGCCACCGAGGGCCAATACGTGGCCGCGCGGATCGCCGTCATGGGATCGACGCCGAGCACGTTGACCCACGCATCGAGCTCGCGCCACGTCGAATGGCTGTGGAAGTTCATCGGAATGCCGCTGTCGGTTCCGATCAACTGGACGACTCCGGCTTCCCGCAGTTGCTTGAACTTGGTGGCGAGCGTCGGCCGCCTGGCCGCCGTGAGCTGAAAATATGGCAGGCGATCCGGATGCTCCAGCGACTTCCGGATATCGGCGACGATCGCGTCCGGCAGTCCCTCGTGCCACGCCGGATCGTCGAGCGCCTCGGGATTGTCCCGAAGGTACTCGTAGTTCAGGAGACCTTCGATCGTCGGCGTCCAATAGAGGGGACCGAGGCTCATCTTCGCGGTGCGTTCCCGGATCGCGGCGATGATGTCTTCGGGATATGCGGGCGCGGTCGCCAGGCCCGTGTGCTCGAAACAATCCACGCCGGCCGCGAGCCCGCGGCGGATCTCCTCGGGGCGATGCGCGTGCGCGACAACGGGCTTGCCGTGCGCATGCGCGGCTTCCACCACCGCCCGCACTTCCTCCATCGTCATCTGGTCCTGATCGATCAGCTTGACGACGTCGACGCCGGCGTCCGCGATCTTCTTCACTTTCGCGCGGCCGTCGTCCGGTCCCTTGACGCCCCAGCGATACGCCTCGGTGTTCGGATAGGGCTCGTGCTGGATGAACGGGCCAGCCACGTAGAGCGTGGCTCCAGGGATCTTCCCAGCGTTGATCCGATCGCGGACCGCGATGCTGGCCTCGAGCGGACCGCCGAGATCGCGCGCGCTGGTGACGCCCGCGCTGAGCAGTTGTTTCGCCGCCGCTGGCATGATCACCGACTCGAACTGGGGCATGTACGCCTTGTCCCAGTGGTCGTAGTCGGCGTGGCCGACGATCATCGTGTGGACGTGCATGTCCCAGAGCCCGGGCAGCACGGTCATCCCTTCGGTCGAGATCACCTCGGCGCCGGGCGGCACCGGGAGGGTGCCGACCTGTCCCACGGCGGAGATCTTGTCCCCGTCGATCAGGACGACGCTGTTCTGGATGGGCGGCCCGGCAAAACCGTCGACGAGCGTTCCGCCGACAAGCGCCTTCACGCGCCCGGACGATGGTGCCCCGCGCTGGGCATGCGCGGTGACGAGGGTCGTTGCGAGAAGTCCCGCAGTCAGGATGCGTCGCAGCTGTCACCTCCGATGGAGCAGGATGGTACCATGCCGCGAAAGCGAGCGAGCGCAGCGATGCGAGCCACGCGAACGGAGCGAGCCGGCGAAGCGGCGAGCGAGTAAGCGTGTAGGGGGGTCCGGGGGCGAAGCCCCCGGATCAAGAAAGATGCGCGCGGATCTGCCTGTTCAAATGGTGAATCTGGCGGCGAACCGCCTTCAGCGTGTCGTGATTGTGCGCGTCGAGGGCCTTGTCGCGCGCGGCTTTCAGCATCTTGATCTTCGCCTTGATCCCCGCCTTGTCGATCCCTTTCACTTCGTGGTGCTCGTGGGTGTCGATGCCGAGCGCTTTCGCAAGCGCGGGCAGCAGATGCTCCTTGTTCATCTGCGAATATCCCTGCACCGCGTCCTGGTTCTCGACGCCCTTGGCGATGTCGCGGAGCTCGGCGATCGTCTTTTCCTTCAGTTGATGGTAGGTGTATGCGGCCATCGATCCTCCTGCAGCGGAAGACGATCTTAGATCAATCCGGGACCGCTTGACGACAGAGCGCATCCACCGTTCACGAATCCTCTCACACGGCCTGAGCGGCGGGCTCCGCGGCGCCGGTGATCTGGCGGATCAGCAATTCCAGCGGGAAATAGAGCGATCCGTGGCTCGACTCGATTCGCGACGCGCGCGAGTTCGCGGATGTCGCCATTCGCGCGCGCGCCGGCGCCGGGTCGGCGGCGGCGGCCTTCGGTCGGGCGAACGGCGCCCGCGTCCTGGGCCTCGACCGCGGTGAATCGGCAATTCCGTGATCGGCAATCGCACTCGGCAATCAGCAATCAGCAGCAGCCGGCAATCGCCAATTCGTCGATCGACAATCTGCAATCAGCAATCATTCACTCGGCACTCGGCACTCGGCACTCGCGATCGGCAATCTGCCCTCGCCAGTCGCCAATGAAAAAGCCCGCTCGTCGTCAGACGAAGCGGGCTCGAGAATAATCCCGGCAGTGACCTACTCTCCCACGCAGTTGCCCACGCAGTACCATCGGCGGTAGCAAGCTTAACTTCCGTGTTCGGAATGGGAACGGGTGTGACCCTGCTCCTATGACCACCGGGAAATTGGTTGCCTGGGGTCCGGCGTCAGACCTGCGCATACGACGCGGGTGGACGTCGGTCGTCCCAGACGATGTCAAAGAGCCATTGGTGACTTCGTGAATCGGTGATGTGGCGAATTCACGAATCCACCCATTCACCAAGTCGCCAATCGAGTTGACAACTGACTATCCTGCAAACGGTAGTTTTCTCGTTCCACTCACCTGACAGTGCAGCTTCCGCGTTGCGGCGGAAGACGACACGAAGAATTAATGGTCAAGCCTCACGGCTGATTAGTACTGGTTAGCTCCACGTATTGCTACGCTTCCACACCCAGCCTATTGCCTGGTCATCTTCCAGGAGCCTTCAGAGGCCTTGCGGCCTGGGAAATCTCATCTTGGGGAGTGTTTCACGCTTAGATGCATTCAGCGTTTCTCACGTCCGAACGTAGCTACCCGGCGCTGCCCCTGGCGGGACAACCGGTACACTAGAGGTTCGTTCAACCCGGTCCTCTCGTACTAAGGTCAAGACCCCTCAAATTTCCTCCGCCCATGACAGATAGAGACCGAACTGTCTCGCGACGTTCTAAACCCAGCTCACGTACCACTTTAATCGGCGAACAGCCGAACCCTTGGAACCTGCTACAGCTCCAGGATGTGATGAGCCG
>Ga0310810_10002294_pt1 | contig 20503 bp, 12 predicted proteins | sample NCmetagenome_FD_207641 | JGI IMG/M metagenome (GOLD analysis project Ga0310810, IMG submission 207641) | Soil microbial communities from experimental microcosm in Duke University, North Carolina, United States - NC | ecosystem: Engineered > Artificial ecosystem > Soil microcosm > Unclassified ...
ATGTGCTTGATGTTGGAATAAATGCGATTGTAGTGTACCTGTTTCTTCTCTTCAGTCCACTTGTGGTTGTAATGCTCTATTAGCTCCGTAGACCCCATAATGGAAGTTAAAGGGGTGCGGAACTCATGGGATGCTATCGAAATAAAGCGAGATTTGAGTTCGTTGAGTTCCCTTTCTTTTTTTAGAGTCTCGCGCAGTTCGTTTTCTGCTTGTTTTCGGTCAGTGATATTACGTATAATTGCCAATACTTCATTGCCGTTACTAACAGCAAATCGCGCTTCCCAATAGACCGTACTTTCCTGCCAAGACCACTCTTCCTCTAAGATTTGAAGCTCACCCGTTTGTCTAGCGCGTTCCACATGATCGAGGAATCGTTGAGCTAGGGGTGCTGGAAAAATCTCCTCTACTTTTTTGCCACGAAAGTCAGTCTCGTAGAGGGACAGCATACTCTCTTTTGAGGTTTTATAGCCTACAATAACGCCCTGCCGATTGATGCGGAACATTAAGTCGGGAATTGCATTTAAAAGCGCTCGGTTGGTTGCGACGCTACCCCGCAGTGCTGCTTCGGTACGCTTTTGCTGAATTACGGTTTGCTCTAATTTGGTGAGATTATGCCTCAGCTCTAACTGGGCGATAACTTGCCGTCCCAAGACTTGGAGGGCAGTGAGTTGCTGGCTAGTCAGTTGGTGTGGAACTCGGTCAATGACGCAAAGGGTGCCGATGGGGCAGGAATTGGGCGTAACTAGGGGAACTCCTGCATAAAACCGGATATTTGGCTCTAACAAAACCAGTGGATTGGTGGCAAACCGCTCGTCTTCTAAAGCATTGGGCACAATCAGTGGCTCGGAAGGAGAGAGAATCGCATGAGCGCAGAAGGCTAAATCCCTCGGTGTTTCTGTGGCATCTAGACCGACTTTGGACTTAAACCACTGTCGATTTTGATCGACCAAGCTGACTAGAGCAATGGGAGTGCCGCAAATCGCAGAGGCTAGTGTTGTCAGGTCGTCAAACGCTTGTTCTGGAGCTGTATCGAGAATTTGATAGTCATAGAGTGCCTTCAGCCGCTCTAGTTCATTGGGTGGGAGCGGTGCTGGTTTGGCTTCTGGTGTCGGAAGCACATGGACTGCTGAAGCCTGTCTCTGGAGGTTTTCCGGCTGGCGGTTATCCTGAGAACGAGGAGAAAAGTAGCTCTTGAGTGCTTGCTGAGAGCGCTGGAGGATTTTAGTAATGGTGACCAAAATCTTTTACCTATCATTATTTTGAAAGGGCTTGAGTTGAGAGGTTGTTTTAGCTCAACTCCACAGTTGAACTCAAGGAGCCGATGAAGGAAGCTCTAGTTCTTATTCAATGAAAGGTTAGGCAAAAGAGGTTTTGCAACCGTATATTTACGGAACACATTGTTTTTCTCTCTGTTAGAAATTGCCAAAAAAAATAAGTTATCTAATCTTGTGGGATGGGCATTTTGCCTGCCTTTGCACAGGCATGACAGGCGAGACGCCTGCCCCACAACAGGTAGCTGGATATTTTTTGATTTGGAAGTCCCTTCAATTTAATTCAGGGTAAATGATTGGCGAATTGTACGATCGCATCCACCGTTAGTGCTATTTCCAGCAGTTCCTCTAGTTGATTGAGGCTGAGGGATTGTAAGCGTGTCTCTACATCTTCCGGAACTGTCCCAAAGCGAAGGGTGAGTAAACGGAGTAATTGCGATCGCGCACCTTGTTGTATTCCTTGCTGTTCAGCCGCCTCTTCTGGTAAGGGGACAAGATTACCAGCCTCGTTGTAAAACCGCAACCAAACGGCAGGTTCTCGATCTATGGTTCCTTCCCAAGTTCCCAACCAAAAGCCGAGTGTCTGACTCCACAGCCAACCCTGCTCGTTCGGTACTATGGGCTGATAGCGGAGGTTTGCATCTAAGCGCCATCCTGTAAGGGAATTTGGGTTAAAGGGGTCGAATACGAAGTAATCCCGCGTTCTGAAGACTCGCTCGTAAAGGTCTTTTTTAACTCCTGTGTCTACATTAGCGGTGGAGGAAGACATCAATTCAACAATGACATCCGGGTAACGACCCCCTTCTTGCCACACGACCCAACCTTGTCGGGGGTAGCTGCCATCTATGTCTAAGACGGCAAAGAAATCTGGCCCTCGGAAGTCTCGATTCATTGCCTGTTGGCTGCTGTAGTAAACGAACATGTTGCCACCGCAGAAGTAGTCTGTGCGATCGCGCCATGCTTGTTGGAGCGATCGGATTAGGGTATTCATGGCAATACGGTGGCGGTTGGTTTCCAAGGGTTCACCGTCGTCAAAGATTAAGTCAGTGGGGGGCATAGGGGGTGCCCACTCCCACGTTTTTGTCGCCTCAGCCATCACCTGACCCTCCCGACTTTGGGTAATTTTATCTCGATATATTCAGGTTAAGCAGTGTTTGTTAGGAAGGGTAAATTGCCTCAATGAACAGAGTTTAGTTTTCTTTGGGTACAATCGCAACTCGAAAACCCAGTGCATCCAGTAGCTCTACTAAGGTGTAAATTTCTGCACCCCCGCTTTGTGTCAGTATCTTGTCGAGTTTCTCGTGGTGCTGTTTAGCTGACTCTGAGAGCTTATTACTTTCCACATGAGCCTCAGCAACTTTTCTCAAGGCGTTGCGAAGCAATTCAGGTTCAGGGTCTTTCTCTTCTAAAATAGCTTCAATATAGCCAGCCGCGTGTTCGGGGTCTTTGAGACATTCAATCAGAAACTCGCGGTAGCTATCACTGGTTGGCATTTTCACGTTTTTCATAGTCTGCCCAATACTCCTTGGCTCTAGGAATGTCTTGTTCTTGAGGGAGAATTGCCCACAGACTAGAAGTCTGGGGCTATACAAACTAAACCCGCCTGCGCGGGTTTTAAGAGAGTCCGCGCAGGCGGACTTCGGTTTTGTAGCCGCGATTTTCAATCGCCACGTACTTTTGCTTCTCAAGAAGGGAGGATTGCCTCAATATTCTTCTGCACCTGCTCCAGTTCCTGTCGCTTCTGAGCAATCCAAGCTTTTTCAGTCTGACGTTGTTCTAGTGTTTCTTTGTGAGCTTTCTCCTGCTGCTCTAAAAGGTTTTCATAAAGTGATATTGCCAGCTTAATAACTTCGCTTGCTGACTCAACTCGGTTATCAAAGATTGAGACGATATTTTCACTGACCTTGTTAAAAGTTTCCTCTACAGATTCATTAAACTTGTCACAGCCTAAATCATAGACTTTCTGTTTAATTTGAGAGTGAAGATCTTCTTCAGTCGGACCACCAAACAAAAATGAACCAATTGCCGCAGCTGCTCCCCCAGCAAGAAGTAATGGTACAAGCCCAAGCCCCGTGAAGAGAAACAAGGCACCAACTGTTAATCCACTTGCTCCAAGACCGCCCAGAAAGCCACTTCCACCGTCATTATCACTTTCATTGGGATTAATTGCTGAAGCAATCCCCAATACATCTCCTCCCTTCCCCACGGTTACAAGGTTAAACTGCTCATTAAGGTTAGTGCTGATCTGATGATCAAGAATCTGGAAATTAGATCTTATAGCTTCTATTTCATGGCAGATTTTGCTGTCTAAGCTTCCCAGATTCTGCTTTAGGATAATGTTTCCTATCTGTTGATTCCACCACTCATCTATTTCGGCTGATAGACAACGAGTAAATTGATCTGCATAGTCTTGCAGCAACTTTTCTTTTTCCCACCTAGGTGAATGCTCAGAATACCATTTAGCGCTTTGGTCGGCTATACGATCATATAATCCCTCTGCCCATATATCCCACGACTCAGAAGCCATCTCAATACTATCTTCTAGCAGCAAATTAGCCAAATATCGGATTCTGACATCACATCCACTAGCTTCTCCAATCTGTTCAAAAATTTTCTGTTTTTCTGCTTCAGAAAGATTGACGTTGCCATCTAAAACTTTCTCAGCTTGTTGCAGTCCATCTAAACCCTCTTGCATCAAAGTATTAATTTTAGTAACAGCTTGCTTGATTTTTAGAGAGCCACGCTCAACCGTTAGGAATTTCTCGATAGACTGCGTGAAACTCTGAAATGCTTTTAAATAGTCATTCTCATCTCCTTTCACCATTGCCTTCAGCGCAGCCTTAGCAGAGATGTAGTGAATGCGAGTTTCATTTTTACTGAGCAGATTTTTTTCCTTAACAAAACCTTCAAGTCGCTGGATAACATCTTGACGATCTTCTTCCTCATCCAGCAAGTCCATGAAGTTAACTAGCACGAAAAGATTTTCCGCAGGCTCATTTTTACTCCCGCTATTCAGTTGAACTCTCACATCCTGTATCAATTCTTGCTCCTTTTCCGTAAGGAGACGCATGGCGTTTGTGAGAAAAATAGCTGCATCTGTATCTTTGAGAAGTTTTTGAGTAATATCAGTTCTCTTAGGGTGTTCATTCAATCCAGGGGAATCAATGATTTCTACACCACTCCTGCATAAATCTAAATCTGGATGCTCAAAAATAATTTCGTCAATATCAGATTTTTCAAGTTCATCACTGCGATAATCTAGAGCTGCTTCTTTGGGAATGGCTGCTTTTCCTTTATATTGGTCAAGTGGAATCTCTTCTTGGCGTCCATCCTTGTAGCAACAAACTACCCGCTTGTGGGTTCCATGTTTCAAAACAGTCACCGTGCCACTACAGGGAATTGCTCTCACAGGTTGAATCTCTTCACCTAACAAAGCATTTAGTAAGGTTGATTTGCCTTGACTAAACTCTCCTACAACTGCAACACGAAAACGCTGAGATTGTAATTTTCGAGATACCTGACCTATCTCCTCTGCTAGAGTCTGAGGTAGGAAATCACGATTGTTGCAGTCTTGAACTATCTGAAAAACCTGATAACAAAGATTGTCTAGTTGCTTCCGGTACTTCTGGAACTCTTTCAATTGTCCATAAGATGAGGCTAAACGTTGTTGAGTCCCTTTATGTTCAGGTTTAGCAGGTAGATCTGCCAACATATCGCTTGCAGCCTTAACAAATATAGTATCCAGTTCATGGAACCGAGCCGGAGCGAGTAAAAACTGCACCTCATCCAAAGCTGCTGTCTCCACATTTCCTTGATGAGTGAATCCCGCTTCGAAAACTGCTAAGTGTTGCGGGTTAACCCCTAGTCGATTGGCAATAGCCTGTAAATACTTCTTCTCACGAGCATCCATGTCTCCATCTGCTGCTGACATTTCATAGCCAAAGCCAATCAGCAACAGTCTCTCTGATTCTGAAAGTGGAGCCGTTAGCGTTTGTAAATCATTAAGCTTTTTATAAACCTGATTTTGTTGAATTCCCTTAACCAATACCTGCGTCAATTGACGGACATTGCCCTTTGGAGGAATAAACCGATTGATGGTTTTCTGCAAGCGTTGCTTTTCCTCGTCTGTAACTGTGCCATCTACAAGCATCACTCCTAGCAGCACGCTTAGCAACGCAGCCATAAAAATTACGGGTGGAGTAAGATCTCGTTGACTAAGCTTCTGTCCAGTGATGCGCGACAACAGCTCAACTGCCTCAGTACCAATCAGTGAAATTTCCATAGCGTCTGCGCTCCAATAGTGTTATTTGCCGTCTAGTATGCCGAGATTGAGCAGAGAATAAATCCGGGAAAATACGGTTATTTTCTCTGACTAGACCAGATAAGCTCGAAGCAATTCACTTCCCACAAAAGCAGAAATATGCTATTTAAATTTCCCCCATTAATTCAGGCTGCTATCGACACTGGCAAATACGCGCCAGTCTTTTCATCTACAGGAGTGCCTTTGAGTATTGCTAGAGATGCGACAACAGGTCAGTTTGTTGGTCACGCCGTTGGTATTCTGAGTAATGGTGCTGCGCTTAATCCAATGGCAGCTATTCCACAGATGGCAATGAGTGCAGGGCAGATGTATCAAATGCACAGAGGATTTCAAGCTGTGCAGGCCAGCTTGGGAGTGCTGCAAGCGACTACAGCTGTGATTGGTGTCGGCGTGGCGGCTGGAGTGGCACTTTCAGCAGTGAACTTGTATCAAACGCTGAAACTAAAGAAGGCGGTGGAGCGGCTAGAAGTCAAGGTAGATAACGGCTTCATTGACTTAAAACAAGCCTTGAGAGAGCAGGGAGCAGAAGTTAGGGAACTAATTGAACAAGTTGCCCAAGATATCAAGTTTGAGCAGCATCGCCTCGTCCTAGTTCGGGCTTATGGTTTGTTTACTCAAGCGCTTCAGCGTCTCCGTTCGGCAATGAATTTACAAGATCCAAACCGTAGACACGCGGAAATTGATGCTGCACGGGGGATGTTGTTTGAAGCTTTGGCAGACTACACCAATCCTCAGCTATTAGAAGAAACTTGTTCTGCTGGACAACTCCGCAGGCTGGAATGTGCTTGGGTAATTGAGCAGAGCATTATTGCAACTTATCAGGTGCAGAATGAGGTTGTGGCAGTAAGCGATCGCCTCTCTCATCTCCAAGATAAAATCCGTCAAGATTCCCTCACTGTAATTGAACGCTGTGAAACTGAAGATGAACTCGATTTCCTCTTCCCCGAACTCACGCGAATTCACGACCACGATTTAGTTGTATTAGAGTCTTGGCAAAATCATGTAGATTGGATGCGATCGCTCCCTCCATCCGAACTTAAACTCCTCCAAAGTGCCGACTTGGATAACTCAGAAGTCATAGCTAACCCAGACACCAACGCCGATACAACAGCCGATTCACCCGAACAGTTACTCTACGAGAATTTAAAGCAAAAATCTCATCCTGCATCCTTGCAAGATCAGCTAGTTTTGATGATGAAACCAAGCTTACGCCAAGAGTTTGCATCATACATCAGCCAGCAATCTGCGATCGCAGGTTACAAAACCTTAGTCCCAGCCAATTTACAAAAAGCCTCAAACTTAGCCGTTGCCAATCTCTACTGGTATTTCAAAGTCAGAGACGAATCACAAGAAGAGGCAGTAACGGCGTAAACAATCAAAATTTGAAGATACGATCATGTGAGGCGATCGCAGTGAGCTAGAATGCTTAATCCCTAAGGGTTTCAGAATATGTTTCTTAAAAGTAATGCATCGCTTGGAAAGGGAGGCTAGGCGGGATCGCTCTGATCCGAGCCGTATTTGACCCAAGGGGGAGTGAACCTCCCCTCAGTCGGCTATAACCAATAACGAGGTATTAAATTCGTTGGTGCATTTGCTACAAGCCATGACGCCCAGCGGCTAACTGCTGGGCTTTTTTGTCAATTTTTCCCTGAGCCCATAAAATCTCTCGTCGTACCGAGTAAGAACTAGTGAAAAAACCCCACTGACTCACGCAGAGCAGTGGGAAAAAGGATACTCATTACTGAGTTATCATCGGCAGGACTAACTTTTATGCATCAATCAAGCAAATAGGACTGACTATTTATTTGGGCGGTTTCCTGGCGTCCGTCCACCCTCATCATTACTACCACCGTGAGGATGGGAATTACCAGGGTCACACCCTTCTGCCCCATTACCAATCCCTTGGTTACAGTGTTGACGCTTCGGTTTCATCCGATTAGCTTCACCTGCTTCCCTCACTTCACCCGTTTCCCCAAACTTAGCCTCTTTCCCAACGATATAAGGCGAGGAAATTGCTGTCGCCTCACCCTTGCTGACCATTGCCTGATAAAGCATTGCCGCAACCTCTGCGCGAGTTGCCACTTTATTAGGGCTGCAAGTGTGGGTATTGGGATAATTAGCCACAATACCCTGCTCTGTCGCCGCCGCAACTATGCTGCGAGCCTCGGCAGGGATGGCAGATGCATCGCTGTAAACTCCCAAAATTTGCTCAATGGAACTACTAGTTGACGTATAGTTCAGCCCCTTCGTCAACGCGGTCAAAATTTGCAGACGAGTCAGGCTTTGGTAGGGTTTGAATTGACTGCCAGAAATTGGACCTAAAAAGCCCATTTCATAAGCTTCCTGAATACGGTTGTAAGCCCAGTAACTGGTCGAGACATCCCGAAAACTAATCGCATTGCGGACTTTATTATTCTTAAAGACCGAGGCAAGCAGAGCGGCAAACTCGCCGCGAGTTACAGGCTTATCGGGATGGAATTTACCATCTGGAAACCCGGTAAGAATCCCTCGCTGCGCCAGTTCCATAATAAAACCTTTGGCCCAATAGCCCTCGGATATATCGCTAAAACTGACCTGAGAGCTACGGCGAGCCATTCTTGTCTGCTGCTGTGTCTGGCTGGTGACGCCCTCCATTGTCTGCGTGCTACCCGCAACAGCTTGAGTGTTCTCGCTGCTGCTTTGGTTGCTGCTGCCCGTGACGGATTGCATCGTCTCAGTCGTGCGGGTTACCACCTCTCGTTGGCTGGTTGTTTGGGTGGCTGTTTGACTACTGGCAAGAGTACGGGTTGCCATTTCATCCCACTTTGCAACAGTACCCGCTAGGTTAGTACGATAAACCCAGCGTTGTTCGCCGCTACCAACAATTACCCGCCACCCTGGAACCATAGATTGAGTACACATACTGTTGGAGCCACCCAGACCCAAACAGCCATCCGACCATGTTTCCTTTTCTACTTTGACAATTCGTAGTTTTGATGATTCAGTTCCAGTCTTTTCAGAGACATCCTTGAATACAGCATCCTTACAACTGCACTCTTGTGCCATTGCATCGCTGTCCTTGTCATCATCTTTGTGATCTTTGTCATCTTTATCCGTTTTTTCGTCCTTGCCTTTCGCTTGGTTAACAGAGGGCTGCTCTGCTAATTCCACGCTATTAGCTTGACTAGAAAACTCTATTGGTGAAGCGCTAGCTGGAGAAACCGTAGAAGCCGCAAAGCTTACTGAAATCTCGGCTAAAGCAATTCCTGCTGCTGCCAAAATCATCCCACATTGTGATGTCATAAGACTCAATTTCATTAATCCTCACGCCAAACGCCAAACTGTTGAAAATAGATGCTTAATTCTGTTTATTGTTCCTACAAATGGAATCAAAAATTATTTAGCCGAAGTAAAATTTCCAGCTAAAAAATGCAGAAATTAGGTCTGATTTTCGAGATTTTAGCTCAAGGACAATGGCATCGTCACTATTAACCCTAATGAGAGATGTTACACAAATGAGAGGTGTGACGAGATAGCAAAAATTACAAATTTTGCATCCTGCTCGCGGCAGAGTTTTTTGATAAAATTTTTTTGGCTCGTAGTTGCCATGAGAGCGCTCTCATGGCAACTACGAACTTTGATGATTGAAGCGAAAGCCTAAACTAAGGGTTAGTGGTAGGGCGAGAAGGCAAATCTTTTTTTGCTATAACCTCTGATGCTTGTGGGTCTCTCATTTTCATCAATTCTGGGATAGTTACGAACCTGTATCCCTGCTCTCTAAGTTTGGCAATCATTTGTGGGAGAGCTTCCACTGTAGCCGAGTGATTGCCGCCCCCATCATGCATCAGTACAATTGCGCCTGGTTGTGCCTTGCGGATGACATACTTAGTTAATTGATCAGGAGAATGGGGGCGATAGTCCATCGGGTCATTTGACCACATGACAATCACGTCCTTTTTCTGCTTAGCATAGTCGGCGACGCCATTATTCATGACACCACCGGGCGGACGGAAAAGGGATGTTCTTACCCCTGTCGTTTTATAAATCAGTTCTGCCGTATCCTCAATTTCACGAGCCGCCGTAGATGCATCTAAGCGATGGTACCAGTGGTGCCAGGTGTGGTTACCAATTGTATGACCTTCAGCAACAACTTGCTTACCAATCTGTGGATTATCTTTTAGCGCTTGCCCCACCCAAAAGAACGTGGCTTTGATGTTATTTTTCTTCAGAATTTCCAGTATCTTTAATGTATTGCGAGGCCAAGGGCCATCATCAAAGGTGAGTGCGATTACTTTCTCCTGCTCCAAGGGCGTTATCTTTTTAATGATTTTTGACTGAAACTCTGGGGGAGCGCCAAAGTTTAGGGTCGGTTGCTCACCGGATGAGCTTTCTGGACTGATGCCGTTGCTTGAGGTCTCCTGAAGCCCTTGCCCAGGTGGGGTTGCATTGTCTTTAGGGATATCCGGATTCAAACTCCCTGGTACGGTTTCACCAGATTGTACTTTGGGTGAGTTGGTAGAATTCAGGCTATCCCCGGTTAGTTTTCTGAATGCCTGCGCAGAGGGGGTTGCGTTGTCTGGGGAGAGATTAGGGTAATTTGGTAACTGTGCGATCGCCTGTTGCTTGGGGTAGGGAGGAAACAGAGAAGCCCCAGTTTTGACAGGGTTCTGCTTCTGTAAGTTCTCATCTCCTGAATTTGAGGGAATCTCCTGGGGAATGGGTACAAGAGGGGCAGGTTGTAAGGTTAAATCCTTGGCTCCCATTGCCTGTTGAGAAGACTTACGGGTATTCCAGCTGAAGCCGAGGACAAAACCAAAAGCCACAGCAACCATTGTGATGAACATTAGCCTCCGCAACAGGAAGGACTTACGCTTTGCCAAGTTCTCTCTCCTTACATATCTCAATGATTAGGCACTCCACGATTCACTTAAATTTACCCAAAATCCCCAAATGGGGAGTCAACTTCCGAGTATTGAAGGCTAGTCTTTCCCTGCAAAGACATGTTTGGTCTGCCATTTTATCAAAATACGGGAGTCTGAGGGAGCGGTAGTAAGGCGACCATCACCGATGAGCCACGCTAAATAAGACTACCGGAAATGCGATCGCTCAAGTCGTTGTGGATAAATTTTGTGGAGCAGAAGATGGAACTTGTCCTCAATGAGTACTTGCCGTAATGGAACTCCCGAGGTATTCTCAACGCTAGATGGACAGCCCACTAGCCACCAATCAAAACAGTGGGACAACCTCTGACAATTTTATTAGGGGGGCCGACGGCTTCCACAATGGTGTCACCCAAGCGACAGGCTGGGAGATTGTTAATTAAAACAGTGGCGCTGCCATCAATAACCACACCAGGCCCATGCGGAGGAAGGGGCAAAGGTGTAGTACACATATGAATATCTGCACCACCTGCACTACTAGTAATAGTGCTGCTCATCGTTGCCGCCGTCGTTGCCTTTGTTGTTTCTTCCGCCGCCTTCGCCGCAGGCGCACCTGGTGTACCCGCAGCAGCAAGTGTAGCCGCCTCAGCCGTTCGGATAGTGATGTCAGCTACTTGTTTGGTAGATTGTAAAGCGGCTGCACCTGCTAGGGGTATACCTCGCCATGCAGGTAACCCACCAATCAACACATTGACGCTACCAGGCCCTCCAGTTAAGACGGGGGGCAAAGGATGTGCAACGGAATCGGTAATTCTAGCGGCGGGTCTGCTCATAAAGAACTCCTGTTTCTAATTGAGTTTAATGATGGCACCTCTAACATTGACGAGACCGGTGGCTGTAATATCGATTTGAGCGGCATCGATAGTGAGTCGGGTACCTGCTTTGATGTTAATTTCACCCGTTGGGCTACTCATTGTAATCGTCGCTAAACCCCCTAGACTCGTTTTGATTTCAATCTTTTTGCTCTGATCATCTAAGCGTACATAATGACCATCTCTTGTTTTGATTTCTGCAAATCTTTCAGTGTCATTGAGATGGATGTGATGACCGTAGACGGTATCGATATAAACTCCTTTCTTACTCGCACCTTTATCCTCTTCCACAAACTGGAGTTGATGACCGGTTCGAGTTTTGACTGTTCGTAGACGCACTTTACCACCGACAACGCTATCATCCACCTTCTCCGGTGGAGCATCCTGACCATTCCAGACTCCACCAATCACGTAAGGGCGATGAATATCACCATGCTCAAAGGCAACGAGTACCTCATCGTTAATTTCTGGCAAACAGTCAAACCCCCTATTAGCTCCTGCGCCTGTTCCCACAACCCTCGCCCAGTAACTAACGTGGTCTTCAGTCAGAGTGGGAAACTTGACTCTAACTCGACCCCACTTCTTCGGATCTTGGTTATCTGTGACAATGCCGACTAAGGGAGTCTGTCCAGCTTGGCGGGGAGTTTGGGGGGAGAGCATCGATAGGAGGTCTCCCCCGCGTAAGCCCCGTACACTAAATTCAGTGGTATAAACTCGTTCGTGGAAAAGGTGGCGGGTTTCTGTGACATAGTACTTGCCGCTATACTTTCCCATATCTTTGAGTTCCACCACCTTCCCCGGTCGGAGTTCTGGGTTGCCCTCAGCCTTAGCATCCGCATGGACAAACTCTCCGCCTAACTCGTCACACAGCGTTTGAGCCATTGTCTTCGCCTCATCGTTACTGAAGACGGGCTGATCCACGACAATCATTTTAGGTGTCGGAGGTTTACCCTTAAAGCTCGTACTTGTCCGACTGCCTTGGCCATTCTGTGTCTCAGTCCAGACCTTTTCTTTATTTGCCGTTTCCACGATTGGCTGCTTCCTGCTGTAGTTCCAACCCCTCACTTCAACCTCACTCACCTGTTGGGCGCTACTAACCCGGACACTGAAACTATGTAAGTTTGTTAACCACTTCAGTTCTAAGGATTTATCAACTTTGGGCTTACGGAAGTTCAGCTTGCCATCCTGAATAAATAACTCGAAGCCATTGTGAGCCGCTCGTTCCCGGAGGAATTGCAAATTAGTTTGATTGTTTTGAAAAACGTAGCCATCGGCACCATTGATATCACCGTAGCCATGAGGTCCACTCGCATCGTCAATTTTGCCTGTTGGAATTCCTACTTCCCCAGCAATCTTCTTGACAATGTCGCTATCTTTCATGTTTTGGAAAGAGCGGTTATAGCGTCCCCGCTGTAGGCGATGGGAGACATCATATCCGCGAATAATAATTGGAGCCTGGGAACCACTAGTGAAGTGGGTTTCCATCGCCGTAATTTCGCCTTCTAGAACATAGCCTTTTTTCTCGGTTTGAAACTCCTTCGCTTCTGTGGTATTGGAAGAGAAACCAATCTTGATAGACTTGCCAATGGCAAACAAGTCTTGATGCTTCCACGCCTGATCTTCTTTCCTGCCTGGAGAATAAGCATTTTGAATAACTAGCGTAAACATTCCTGGCAAGTGGAGGCTCTCTTCAACCGAGATTTGCACAATGTCCTCCATTAAGTCATTAGAGGCTGGCTTGCCATCAATTTCTAAATTCGGTTTGGCTACATAGTGAGGGTCAGTCATAGATATCTTTAAGAATGCTTAATACAGGCTTAATTTCTGCTTGGAGAGTGCTAATAACTACCTGTTAAATGTTCGTTGGCTTTTGCTGTTAACTGATTTGCCAGCCAATAACTAGAGTGAGGTAGTAATTCTACGACAAAAAAGCCTCTCGGTTTTGATCTCGGCGTAGGCTTGCGCTCGGACTAGGCGTCTGCTGACCGGGTTGGGGGTTTGGTAAGTCTACCTGTTCGAGATCCAAATCAACCGACGCCCGTACTGGTGTACCATCCGGGCGAAACAGAGTCAACTTAAAGCTAAAAGTCTTGACAAAACAACGTAAGTAATTATATTTACCCCAGGTAAACAGATAGATAGGGGGTCGTTTTTCCTTAGCATTTCCATTCCCCTTTTTAGTAAACTCGACAGCTAGTTTAAATTTCTTGATTGTGTCAAGGACATTGCCATCTTTTGTTTCGTAGGTATCAATCAAGATATTGCTAATTTTGAGGGAATAAGGATTTGGATGTTTGAAGCTAACTTTATTGTTGCCTTCTTTTGTTGTGGCTCCTGTCGGCTGCTCTAAGCTCATAGCCCGACTAAAAGCCAGTTGGTTGGGATTAAACATAAATTCAATGTCTTCTCCCTCGCCTTTATAAACAGCTATGAGCTTTGCTTTTTCTAGTGTCATTTGGCTATCCTCCTATTTCATAAATGTTCCTAAATCCATTAAATTTTTCGCCAAAAAATGGGTTTCACTAGTAGTGACCATACCGCTCTCGCTCTATAGCTAACCTCTGCCGTACTAAACTATAGATTTCCCGCGCTAGTATTTCCAAGTTTTGCCCATCTTCGTGTTGATCATCCTGCTGTTGTGTAGGATGTTCTGCTGCCGAAGCCTCATCTTGAATCTGGGGCTCTTCGGTGGTAAATTTTTGAATAAAATGTTCTTGAATGAAAGTTGATGAAGCATCAGAATGACGGGAATCTTGGGAAATTAAATTGTCCCAATCATTAGATTCTTGCCCATCATAATTTTGTTGGTATTTTGCATCATTGAAGGCCATTTGTAGAAGATTTTCTCCTCCAAAACCTGAGGAAGAATGAGTCGTTGTATTCTCCAGCAAATCAGCAATACTGAACCAGGAATTTGGTATCTCGCTAGTATATGTAGAATTCCCTATTTGTTGAGGCTCTTGATTAGACTCTGGAGTCGTCTTAGGAATGGCATCAGCGGCTCGTTGAAGGGTTAAAGGTTCAGTATCAAGGCTCACAGGTGAAACTTTTACGGTTGATTGTAGAGCTTGACTGAATGCATCCTCAGGTAAAGCTAAAGGTGTTTTACTTGCTACAAAAAGCCGATTTGATGTTTCTGGCATTGATTGAACAAGAGTTGGTTGCTCTGTTGAAAATTCCGAAGTTAATGCCGTAGAGAGCAACGATGATTGTTGATTGAGGGGTTGAATTAGGGGTAAGGTAGGGCGTGTCTCTACTAAATTTTCCAAGACAGTTGGCAACTGAGGAATGTCTTGGCTCGGATTAAAAGATTCATCTTCTGTTCCGTTTGTTTTTGTTTGTACTAGATGCGATGGAAGAGTAGAACTATTCACTGAGGCGGGAGAGATTTGAGGGGAATTCTCCTGTGCTGCTTCAGAATTCGTGGCAGTCGGCAATCTTTCTGATTGCCCGTTAGCATCACTTTCTAACAGAGGTTGCGCGATAATTGGCTCTGTTAATGAAGTGTTTTCGTCAAGTGGAGCAATTTCTGTTGGCTGAAGGGGTTCTGGCTGAGTCGGGTAAGAAACAAGTGTCGCGTCATCCGGTAAAGTTTTTGGCATAACCAGGGTAGAGTCTGTGGTTATGGATTGACTGATGGTAGAAGGTAACTCTGTCTCGGTAGCTGACGGCGTAGACTCCGTAGGTACTGGCGCTGTTTCCGGAAGCATCTGTCTCTGGATGGCAGATTCCTCTGAAGAAGTTGGAGAAGTGATGTCGGGATGATCACTCACCTCTTCTGGCGACTGTCTCTGGATGGCAGATTCCTGTGGAGTAGTTGGGGAAGTAATATCGGCAGGAGTACTCGCGGCTTCTTGAGTAGGAGCGATCGCATCTGGTGGCGTTTCTTCTATTTCCGGAAGCGGCTGTCTCTGAATCGAGGATTCGTCTGAAGATGTTGGGGAAATAATATCGGGATGAGCGATCGCTTCTTGCTGAGTAGGTGTGATCGCATCTGGTGCCGTTTCTTGTATTTCCGGAAGCGGCTGTCTCTGAATGGCAGATTCCTGTGGAGTAGTTGGGGAAGTGATATCGGGATGAGCACTCGCTTCTTGCTGAGTAGGAGCGATCGCCTCTGGTGCCGTTTCTTCTATTTCCGGAAGCGGTTGTCTGTAAACGGCAGATTCCTGTGGAGTAGTTGGGGAAGTAATATCGGCAGAAGTACTCGCTTCTTGTTGTGTAGGAGCGATCGCATCTGGTGCCGTTTCTTCTATTTCCGGAAGTAACTGTCTCTGAATCGAGGATTCCTGTGGAGTAGTTGGGGAAGTAATATCGGCAGGAGTACTCGCTTCTTGTTGTGTAGGAGCGATCGTATCTGATGCCATTTCCTCTGTTTCTGGAAGTAACTGTCTCTGGATAGACGATTCCTCTGGAGAAGTTGGGGAAGTAATATCGGAATGAGCAATCGCTTCTTGCTGAGTAGGAGCGATCGCATCTGGTGCTATTTCCTCTGTTTCCGGAAGCGGCTGTCTGTAAACGGCAGATTCCTGTGGAGTAGTTGGGGAAGTAATATCGGCAGAAGTACTCGCTTCTTGTTGTGTAGGAGCGATCGCATCTGGTGCCGTTTCCTCTGTTTGCGGAAGCGGCTGTCTGTGAATGGCAGATTCCTGTGGAGAAGTTGGAGAAGTGATATCGGGATGAGCACCCGCTTCTTGCTGAGTAGGAGCGATCGCATCTAGTACCGTTTCCTCTGTTTGCGGAAGCGGCTGTCTGTGAACGGCAGATTCCTGTGGAGTCGTTGGGGAAGTGATGTCGGAATGAGCACTCGCTTCTTGATGAGTAGGAGCGATCGCATCTAGTACCGTTTCCTGTATTTGCGGAAGCGGTTGTCTCTGAATAGGCAATTCCTCTGGAGTCGTTGGTATTGAGGAAGTTGGAGGTTTATTGTCCTGTGAAGACACTCCCTCACTTGACTCAGAAGATTCTGGCTCTGACAAGGGTTGAGCAAGAATAGCTTCTGATTCGGCAACTGAGGTTGCCTCACCAGGAGACTCCGACACTTCTGTAACCGATGACGCAGGTGAAACCAAGGGTTCTGGATGGATAGCCGCCTCACTCGCTGGAGCCAAGACGGCTTCACTTGGAGCAGATGGTTCTGTTTCTAATCGAGGTTGTAAGATTTCTGAAGGACTGGGCGCAGTGTCTGTATCAACGCGAGGGGTTTCTGTGGGCTGAAGCGCTTCTTCTAGGGTAGGGGTGGAACTCGGTGTGATTGTTTCCAGTTCTGGTGTGGCTAATGGGGTCGAAGAGTCAGCAACGGGTTCGCCTATGATTGAAGATTGGTGACGCTCTGGCTCTGTTAGCACCGGAGATTCAAGGGGTGCAGCAGAGGTTTGACTTAAAGCAGAAGAGTCTGTTTCTGCAAACGCTTCAACAACACTTGGTTCAGTGGGTGTAATCCCTGACTCTTGAAGACTCTCTCCTGCTGTTGGGGATGCTCCTTCTGTTGATTGGGGTAAGTCGGATGTTTCTGTGATCGCTACGGATTCGCGATCGCTATCTGGCTGTACTGAGGGCTGTACGTTAACGTTATCACTCGCTAATACGGGTGCGATTGCAGGTGGGGATTCGGCACTCGGCGGGTTAAGCGGTGGAGGCGAGTCTGCCGTTGCCTGAGTCTGCACGAAGGATGGAGGGGGTTGGGATGCGTCTGGAAGGGCTTGACTTGGTAAGGGTAACGATTCGACTAATGGAGGTGGAGATGTCTCATCTTCTTGGCGTTGCACGGGAACGCTAGGGACATCTTGTGTATTTTGCTCGGTGTCGGCTGGCTCAATTGCATGAACTGGCGACAACTCAGCTTGAGAACTAACAATCGGTTCAATACCCGACAAATGATCTGCGGGGAGTGACGGCAACGGAGCAACGGGTGAAGTCTGAGGTGGTGGCACGTTGCTCAAGTCGGCTGAACGCATCACACTAGGGTTGGTGTTGGCGATCGCTGGCGGTTCCTCAGCTACTTCAGGTATCTGGACTCTAGATTCCGGCTCAGAAACCGATAATTCTCTGCTCGATTCAAGGGCTTCAGGGGCTTCTGGAATCGAGATTTCCCTCGGGAGCAAAGGTTCTGGTGATTGCACGTTGCTCAAATCGGCTGAACGCATCACACTAGGGTTAGCGTTAGCGATCGCTGACGCTTCCTCAGCTACTTCCGGTATCTGAACTCTAGGTTCTGGCTGAGAAACCGATGATTCTCTGAGCGGTTCAACGGCTTCAAGGGCTTCTGGAATCGCGGCTTCCCTCTGGAGCAAAGGTTTTGTTGCTAATTGAGGTTGTACAACCGTTGGGTTGAGCGATGTTGTGTCTAATGATCCCAGTTGCTCATGTGGTGCAGCGACTTGTAGCTCCTGGGTTGTAACTTGTGCCTGATCGTGCCCCAGCAGACGACGTTCCGCTTCACTCAGGCTATCCGATGCGGCTGGGATTGGATTCTGTTCAGGCTCATGGGCTGTAGGAATTTCCGCAGGGTAGCGTTGGATATTAACTTGAGTGCTATCCATCCCGGCTGTTGGGGTAGCCGCCGCCGTCACAGGAGCTTCCGGAGGATTCAGAGATAACTGAGATTCAGCCAAAGACGGGGAATCCTGGAAAAAATTCTCCGATAAATTGTAATCGGGTAAGCCTTGAGCCGACGATCCTAAGGGATTACCCCCTCCTAGAGGCTGTGCTCCCAAGGGTGACAAAAATTTTGGGGACAGGAAGCTTTGTCCTAAGGGATTGGCTGTAACTAAAGGGTGTTGGAAACCAAGAGGAGGTTGCCAGGACGTTGTCTCTCCCTGAGAATCATTGGAACTGAATCGGTTGTTTTGGGAGGATTCTGGCATAGGTTAATGACTGGGGAAATATCCCAATCCATCACGTTTAACATTGGTACTAGCCTTACCGCTGTTTGAATTATTAACAACCTTCAAGCCCTCGTAGGCTAGGGTAAGTTCCTCAATAGCGGCTGTGTTGGAATTAGCTTGTAGCGACGGTGCTTTCCATCCCACAGGCACAGCACCAATCAGTGTCCAACACTGCATGGTTTCTCCAGACTGGTTAAATACCAGAATATTTACATTGCGGCGTTCTTTTTGATTATTGGAGTCTAATATCTGATTGAGCCAATTCCAAAAGACTAAATTATTAGTAATGCCGCGCTTGAGTGTCACATCACTAAATTTGGCTTGCTTGAGAAAAATCCGCTGCTGCTCGTTGACACCTCCTTCAAAGTAAGTTTCCTTATCCACCTGGACACCTAAACCCGCGCACTCCGTAAAAGATGCCGTGATTTCACTCTCAATCTCTACATAAAACCGATTGGCTGTTACGTAGTTGAGTTCGTGAGTCACTTTACCATTGAGGTTTTGACTATTTGTCATCACAAAAACCCTCCATAGTTTCTACTCCGTTCCTGCTGACGGCGTAGGTCTTCTAGCATCAGCTGATAAACTCGGTCACTCAGTAACCGCATCAGTAAAGGGTCTTGCAAAACTTTTCCAGCTACCTTGGAGATTTTTGCTAGGTCTTCTGCTTTACCCTTGCTTTGCACAAGAGCGGGGGCTGCGTAACCGGCTGGAACAGAGATATCACCAATTGGCTTCAAGGAAGGTTCTGTTCCCAGACTGGTCATGGCCTGAGCGTGCGTCTGTCCAGAAAAATCGCTGACCATTATCAATAATAAAAACTCACTCTCACTTTAAAAATACAGCAGAATACCGAACAGTAGCCAAAGGTCGAATTCGGCTCTTGAAGAGGGATGTTGGCTGCTCGAATCCTTTGTTTCTACCGATGTCACTTGAGTGCGACTGGATACAAGGGTATCAGTCCCGTTTTACTGAGCAATTGCTGACCCTCTTGGGTTCGTAGCATTTCAGCGAACTTAGCACCAACCGGAGGGCGGCTATTATCTCTCGGATAGACGACGGCTAGGGGATACCCTAATGGATAGCTTTTGTCCCGGAAAACTTGCAGGTTAGGAAAATAACTTCCTTTATGTTCGCACAAATCGGTTGTGGGATTGACGGGTCGCTGATTGTCTTGGACTAAAGGATGAACTGAGTCTTTTTCTCCCTCTTTGAGGGCTAGAGGATAAACCGAACATTGACCAAAAACTTGGCTGAGTTTGCCAAATGCGATCGCACCCACTCCAGCCGGCTCAGACTCAAAGTCTTGAATCACCTGCCGTAACATTTTAAAGGTGGGAAATCTGTAAATTTCTGGAACCCAGGAATTGGTGAATGTGTCAGGGGGTTCACCTTTTCTTTGTAACTTTCTAAAGCTTTGGATGGTTTGGTTATCTTTCAGAACTCGTTGTTCAAAGATTCGTACAGCCTCGGTTTCATTGGGAATGTAGAGTCTAACCGCTAGGTTAGGGCCACCGAGTTCTCTCCAGTTAGTAATTTGACCCGTGTAGAGTTGACGTAATTGCTCAAAAGTGATTTGCCCGTTTAAAGCTTGAGGCAGACTTTTCTCTCGTTGGGAGTAACTAAAGGCAACAAACACCACTAAACCATCGTAGGCAACGGTTTGCGATTCCAGTTCAATGGGTAACGGTGTAATCAGACTGGTCAGAGCAAAGTCTGTTTTTTCAGAGCGCACTTTTTCCAACGCTGTTTGATTTGAATCTTCAGGTTGGTAATTTAACTGTAATTTAGGCTGACGTTTTTCGAGTTCTTCTTCTAATGTTTTGCCATCTGCTACCAGATTTTTCTGCTGAACTGTATAATTCCATGTTCCCTCTTGTTCTGCTGTATAAGTAAATTTCCCCGAAGGAATTCCCGACACTTTGTTAATGCAGCAAAGCAAAAGTTCATCCCCAGCACTTTCAGCTACTTGAGGTTTGGGCCAGAGCCACCAAATCAGTGTTCCAAGCAGCCCAAAACCAAGAATACCTAAAAGAAACCAAAGGATGCGAGGCGTTTTGACAATTTCCTCTTCCTCTGAAACGGCTTGCATCACGGGGTAAACGATAGGTGCTTCTGGAGGTAGTTTTAACAAGGCGTGACGCGCAATTTGTGCGCTCTCAAACGGAATGCCAATTCCCATCAAGCGTTGAAGAAAGACTTTGAAATTAAAGTTAATCGAAGGCCATTGTTGGTCATCTTTGGGGTCACGAGGTTGACCATCAACCGGGTTAATTCTTGAGCCTGCCAGTAGGTA
>Ga0310810_10002295_pt1 | contig 20497 bp, 24 predicted proteins | sample NCmetagenome_FD_207641 | JGI IMG/M metagenome (GOLD analysis project Ga0310810, IMG submission 207641) | Soil microbial communities from experimental microcosm in Duke University, North Carolina, United States - NC | ecosystem: Engineered > Artificial ecosystem > Soil microcosm > Unclassified ...
GGTTTCTGATGGATCCATCAAACGTGATCGAAGCAGATACAACGACAAATAAGGCGCTGAGGCCGATCAGCTTGAACCAAGTCGCTGGCGCGATCTCGATGTCGATCGTGCGCGACGTATCGACCGAAGCGCCGTTCACACCGGCCTTTCGCCCTTCACCGTCACGCGATTACCCGAGCGCGTGTGCGGCCAGTAGTCCCACATCGCGCGATGCTGCGCACAGCGATTGTCCCAGAATGCGATCGCGTTCTCGGTCCAGCGGAAGCGGCACTGGAACAGCGGGTTCTCGCAGTGCTCATAGAGATAGCGCAGAATCGCATCGCTCTCGTCACGCGGCACGCCGATGATGTGCGAGGTGAAGCCGCGGTTCACGTAGAGCGCCTTCTTGGCCGTCACCGGGTGGGTGCGCACCACCGGGTGCTCGGCGCGCGGATAGCTCGGCTTGTCGGCGACGCCGTAGTTCGCATAGAGCCCGCGATAGGCAAGCTCCCCGTCGTGTAGCGCGGTCAGCCCGTCCAGATAGGCCTTCATGCGGTCTGACAGCGCCTCGTAGGCCGCGTACATGTTGGCGAACAGCGTGTCGCCGCCGCGCGGCGGGCACTGCTTGATGTAGAGGATCGAGCCCATCGGCGGCTCCTCGTCGCAGGAGACGTCGGTGTGCCAGCCCTCGCCGTTGGCGCGCGGAGAATTCTTGTCCGCGTAGATCTTCATCAGCGCCGGCTCGCCCTCCTCGTGCGGCGCGGCGGGGTGAATGTGCAGCTCGCCGAAGCGACGGCCGAAGGCAAGATGCTGCTGCGGCGTAATGTGTTGGTCGCGAAAGAAGATCACGAGATTCTCGGCGAGCGCACGATGAATCTCGTCCATCTGCGAGTTCGAACGGTCATCCGAGACGAGCTTGCCGATATCGACGCCGGTGATCTCCGCGCCGATGACCGGGGTGAGTTTTTCGACCGAGATGGTCGCGTAGGGCTCCTCTTCGCCCGTGACGTGGCGAATACGCGGGCCCTGTTTTCCAGCGAGCGATGACATGCGGTTCCTCCGACGTTTGGCCTATCGTAGCCCGGCGGCTCACCCCGTGTCATTCCGCCGCCCTATAGCCTCACCCTATATTTTCATTCGGCGCGCTGCGCGCCTTGCTTTCGTCCCGCGCTTCCCAAAATTGTGCGCCGAGGTCAAAGGGACACACCGATGCCCGACGGCGCCTCCGCGGTTTCGCTCGTCTTCGGCGGCGATCCGGCACTCTACCGGATCGTGGCGCTCTCGCTTTATGTCAGCATCGCGGCGGTGCTGCTTGCGGCGCTCGTCGCGCTGCCGTTCGGCGCCTTCCTGGCGCTCGTAAAATTCCCGGGCCGCACGTTCATCGTGGTGGTGATCAACGCCTTCATGGGCCTGCCGCCGGTCGTGGTCGGCCTCGCGGTGTATCTCCTGCTGTCGCGCTCCGGGCCGCTCGGCTTCCTTGGCATCCTGTTCACGCCGCGCGCCATGATCATCGCGCAGGCGCTGCTCGTGATGCCGATCATCGCGGCGCTGACGCGCCAGACCGTGGAGGATCTCTGGGTCGAATACCGCGAGGAGCTGACCGCGCTGCGCGTGCCAGCCGCGCGCCGTGTCGCGACGCTGATCTGGGACGCGCGCTTCTCGCTGGTCACGACGCTGCTGGCAGGCTTCGGCCGCGCCGCTGCGGAAGTCGGCACGGTGATGATCGTCGGCGGCAACATCGAGGGCTTCACCCGCACCATGACGACCGCGATCGCGCTGGAAACCTCCAAGGGCGACCTGCCGCTCGCGATGGGACTTGGCCTTGTGCTGGTCACCATCGTGATCGGCGTCAACGCGCTCGCCTGGGGTGCGCGGCGGGTCGGCGAGTTGCGTGCAGGTTGAATGATGCGCGCCCCGCTAACCGATCTACCACTCGCGTTTGAGAATGCCTCTCTGCGCATCAACGGCGTCGACATCCTCAGTCATCTCAAACTTGAAATTCTCGCCGGACCACCGACCGTCCTGCTCGGCCCGAACGGCTCGGGCAAAAGCACGCTGCTGCGCCTCGCCATGAATCTGGCGCAACCGACCGCGGGCCGTATCACCTGGGGCCGGCGCAAGGAGCCGGACGAGCGGCTCGCCATGGTGTTCCAGCGGCCGGTCATGCTGCGGCGAAGCGCGGCGGCAAACGTCGCCTATGCGCTCAACCGGCGCGATCCGGCGCGTGTCAGCGAGTTGCTGGGACGAGTCGGGCTCGCGCACCTCGCGGATCGCCCGGCCCGGCGCCTCTCCGGCGGCGAGCAGCAGCGGCTTGCGCTCGCCCGCGCGCTCGCGCGCGATCCGGAGATCCTGTTTCTCGATGAACCGACCGCGAGCCTCGATCCGGCCGCCACCAAGGCGGTTGAAGACATCATCGCGAACGTCGCGGCTTCCGGCGTGAAGATCGTGATGGCGACACATGAGCTCGGGCAGGCGCGGCGGCTCGCCGGCGACATCGTTTTTCTCGCGCGCGGACGTCTCATCGAGCGCGCGACTGCTGACGCATTCTTCATTACGCCGCAAACCGCGGAAGCCGCCGCGTTCCTGCGCGGCGACCTCGTGATCTAGGGGAGAAACTCATGCGCAAAGCCGTGGTCCACACTCCGCTCATGCCCGCGAAAGCGGGCATCCGGAATAGGAAGAACTGGGTCCCCGCTTTCGCGGGGACGAGCGGAAGCGGGCGTTTCGTACTCGCACTTGCTCTCGCGCTTGCCGCCACGCTCAGCACGGCAGCCCTCGCGCAGGACAAATCCATCGTCGTCGCCTCGACCACCTCGACGCAGGACTCCGGCCTGTTCGGGCACATCCTGCCGATCTTCAAGCAGAAAACCGGCATCGACGTGAAGGTGATCGCGCAAGGCACCGGTCAGGCGCTCGACACCGGCAAGCGCGGCGATGCCGACGTCGTGTTCGTGCACGCCAAGGCGCAGGAGGAGCGTTTCGTCGCCGACGGGTGGGGCGTGAAGCGCTATCCGGTGATGTACAACGATTTCGTATTGATCGGTCCGAAGAGCGACCCCGCGCGCGTGAAGGGCAAGGACATCGAGACGGCGCTCAGGGCCATCAAGGCGAAGGAAGCGCCATTCATCTCGCGCGGCGACCGATCGGGTACGCATTCGGCGGAACTCGCCCTTTGGAAGGCGAGCGGGATCGACCCCCATGCTCCCCCAATCCCGCAAGCGGCGGGGCAAAAGATCCCTGGCCAGTGGTACAATGAGATCGGCCAGGGGATGGGGGCCGCGCTCAACACCGCCTCGGCGATGAACGGATACACGCTGTCCGACCGCGGCACCTGGCTTTCGTTCAAGAATCGCGGCGAGCTCGACATCGTGGTCGAAGGCGACAAGCGCCTGTTCAATCAGTACGGCGTCATCCTGGTGAACCCCGCAAAGCATCCGCACGTGAAGAAGGAGCTCGGCCGGCAGTTCATCGATTGGCTGGTATCGGCCGACGGCCAGAAGGCGATCGCCGACTACAAGATCAACGGGCAGCAGCTGTTCTTCCCGAACGCGGACGTGCCGGGCGCGTGATGCATTCGCTGCTCATTGTATGATAGGCTCTCGAGCAGATTGAGAGACCTCATGCTCGATTGGACACAGTGCCCAGCCGTAGAGCGCATTCCCGGGAAGGTCAGCAGGGAATGGCTGTTCAAAGGAACACGCGTGCCAGTGAAGGCGCTCTTCGAAAATCTCGAAGGCGGCGCACGAATCGACGACTTCCTGGCCTGGTTCCCAGGCGTCACGCGCGAACAGGCAGAGTCGGTGTTGAAGCACGCGCGGTGATGCGATGCACAGAGGGCGCCTCACGCTCCGTCATTGCCCGCGAAGGCGGGCAATCCAGTAACCACCGGCTACGCGATGAGCCGCGAGCGCTATTTCTGGGTCTACATCCTCGCCAGCGATATCGGCGGAACGTTATACATCGGCGTAACAAGCAATCTCGTTCGCCGGATATACGAGCACAAGAACGATGTCGTCCCGGGCTTTACCAACAAGTACGGCGTGCATCGACTCGTTTACTATGAACAGTTCTTCGATGCTGAAAATGCAATCAAGCGCGAGAAGCGGCTGAAGAAGTGGAATCGCGCCTGGAAAATTCGATTGATCGAGCAAACCAACCCGAATTGGGACGATCTTTATCCCGCGATTGCAAGTCCGTGGCCTAACACACCCGCTTCCGTTTACTGGATCGCCCGCCTTCGCGGGCGATGACGGGCGGCACATTGCGCCCACCATCCCCTTGGTAAACACCACATTGCTCGAATTGCCGAAAACCACTTAAGTCGCCGTAAAGGATGCACCTTCATGGCGCGTTCAACATAGGGCGCATTCGAATCCCGAATTTCAGGAAGGATTCAGTTTCGGCGCGCAGGTTGTCCCGCACAAAAGCTCAATAAGAACGACGGGGCTGGCGGTGCGCAAAAACACCATCGTGATGGTCGGTATAGCGGTCGTGTTCGGACTCCTCGCGGTGTTCGTCGCGCAGGGCTGGCTGAACTATCAGGCCGAGCTCTCGCGCAAGGTCGTGCAGCCAAAGGCAAAGCCGGTTGCCACGCGTACCATCGTCATCGCGGCAGGACCGATGCGTTTCGGGACGCATGTTTCGACGGACAACCTGAAAGAAGTGACGTGGCCCGACGAGGCGTTGCCCGCCGGCACCTTCGGCTCGATCGCCGAAGTGATGTCGGGCGGCAAGCGCATCGTGCTCGCCTCGATCGAGAAGAACGAGCCGCTGTTGCGCAGCAAGATCACCGGGGCCGGACAGAAGGCGACGCTCTCCGCCGTGATCCAGGACGGCATGCGCGCGGTGACGGTGCGCGTCAACGACGTCGAGGGCGTCGGCGGCTTCGTGCTGCCGGGCGATCACGTCGACGTGCTGCTGACGCGCCAGCAGGAACGCGCCAGCGGCACCAACGATGTGGTGATCCAGAACGCGCGCGTGCTCGCAGTCGATCAACTCGCCGACGACGCCGCCGATCGCCCGACGGTGGTCAAGGCGGTGACGCTCGAAGTCGACACCGTGTCGGCGCAGAAGGTCGCGCTCGCGGCCTCGCTCGGCAACCTCTCGCTGATGCTGCGCCGGGCCGGTGAGCAAGTGATGGATTCGACCCGCCGCATTACGACGAGCGATCTCACTCAAACCGAGACGATCCAGCGCGCGCCGGAAGCGAAGCGCTTTGCCAAGGTCTCGGTCACGCGCGGGTCGACGAAGCAGGACTACAACGTTGCCTCGGAAGAAGCCGAATGGCGCGAAGGCAGCGATGAAACGGCGGCTCGCCGCTGAAAGTAAGGGGATGGGGTCATGGGGAACGAACTGCGGCGCGCATTGCGCCCTGACAGGACCGGCGGCTTTGTGAAGACCGCCTTGCGTGCCGGCTTGATGCTGACCGCCGCCACGCTTGCCACCGGCGTCGTACTCGCACCCGCGCATGCGCGCGAGGTCGAACTCGCCGCGGGCCGCCAGGCCGCGACCGTAAAGGTCTCGATCGGCAAATCGGAAAGCGTGCGGACGCCCGAAAGCTTCTCGGAGGTGATCGTCAGCGATCCGGATGTCGCCGACGCGATCCCGCTGACCGACCGCTCGCTCTCCGTGCTCGGCAAGAAGATCGGCACCGCCCGCGTCTCGGTCTACGGCGAGGGCAAGAAGCTGGTCGGCGTGTTCGATATCGAGGTGTCCTACGATACCTCGCGGCTCGGCAGCGAGCTCGCGCAGCGTTTCCCGCATGCGCGCTTTCGCGTCTCATCGGTGAACGGCCGCATCATGCTGGCCGGCACTGCGCCGAATGCGGTGATGGTCGACCAGGCGTTGACTGTCGCCAAGCAGTTCGGCGCCGACGTCATCAATGCCGTGAAGGTGGCAGCGCCCCAGCAGGTGATGCTGGAGGTGCGCTTTGTCGAAGCCTCGCGCTCGGCAAGCCGCGAGCTCGGCGTCAACTGGCAGGTCTTCGGCACGGCTCTCGCGGCCGGCGGCACCGGCGTCGGCGCGGCGGTCGGCGCCAGCAATCTGATCTCCGGGTCGGCCCCGTTCGGCACCGTCGTCGGCCGTCTGCTCGGCAGCGGCGTGCAGGCGGACGGCCTCTTGCAGGCGCTGGAAGAGCGCGGCGTGGTCCGCCGCTTGGCGGAGCCGAACCTGACCGCGCTGTCGGGCGACACCGCGAGCTTCCTGGCGGGCGGCGAGTTCCCGATCCCGGTTTCCTCGACCCTCGGCAGCACCACGGTCGAGTGGAAAAGATACGGCGTCGGCCTTGCCTTCACGCCGACCGTGCTCGGCGACGGCGTAATCAATCTGAAGATCGAGCCGGAGGTGAGCCAGATCGATCCCTCCACCAACATTACCATCGGCTCGATCACCCTCCCGGCGCTGATCGTGCGCCGGGCCAATACCACGGTCGAGCTGCGCGACGGCCAGAGCTTCGCGATCGCAGGGCTCTTACAGGCCAACAACACGACCAACCAGAAGCAGTTGCCCTGGCTCGCCGACGTGCCGGTGCTCGGCGCGCTCGCGCGCAGCGCCGCCTACCAGAAGAATGAAACCGACCTCGTGATCATCGTGACGCCGCGCCTGGTGCGTCCGGCCCGCCCGGGCGACCCGCTGCGCACACCGTTCGATGCCTCGAAGCCGGCGAACGACCCCGAGTTCTTCCTGCTCGGCCAGTCCGAGATCACCGTGCCGATGGAGCGCCGCCTCAAGGGCCGCTCGGACGGGCGCCCTGCCCCGATCGGCCACATCCTCGACGTCGCCACGGGAGAGACCGTCTATGTCACGAAGTAACTTCCGCGGCGCAATCCTGGCGCTTGCCGCAGCGACGGCGCTCGGCGGGTGCACCGACATGTACCTCGACCGGCGCGACACGGTGAGCTTTGCGGCGGGCGATGCAGTCGCAGCGAACAAGGTCGTCCACATGGTCGACCCGTGGCCGGCGCGCGCGGGCGATCGCAACATCGCCTTCGACGGCGAGCGCATGCAGGCGGCCGCCGAGCGCTACCGCACCGACAAAGTGAAGGAGGCTCACGGCATCAGCACCTCATCGGTGAAGTACGAGCCGGTGCTGGTGTCCGGCGGCAAGTAAACGTCACAACGTCCTGATGTTCACGCGCGCAAATCCCGAACCGGCCAAGACGCGCGTCGTGGCGCAATGCCGCGACGCCGACTTCGAACGCCTGGTGCGCGCAACTTTCGGGCTTGACGGGAAGGTGGAGCTTGTCGTCGCGAACGGGGTGTTCGCCAGCGAAGTGCGCAAGCTCGATACCGCCGACGCAACCGTCGTCATCGTCGACATCGATCCGGCAAGCGAAGCGGACTTCTCGGCGCTCAATACGCTCACACAACGCACCGCCGGCACACCGCCGGTGATCGTCGCGATCCCCTCGTTCGATGTGAACCTCGCGCGGCAGCTCCTGCAGATGCGGGTTGCCGACTTCGTCGTGAAGCCGGTGCAGCCGATTGATCTGGTGCGCGCCTGCACGCGCGCCGCGCAAGGTGCGCAGAACGGCAGCGCCACCGAGGCGAAGATCTACACGTTTCTGCCAGCGGCAGGCGGCGTCGGGCTCACCACGCTCGCGATCGAAACCGCAATGCTGCTGCTCAAGGGCGAGAACGGGCACAAATCCTCCACGTGCATCGTCGATCTCGATTTCCAGCACGGTTCATGCTGTGACTATCTCGATCTCGAACCGCGCCTCGATCTCGACGAGATCGAGCCGCGTCCGGACCGCCTCGACCGGCAGCTGCTCGAAGTGATGATTTCCGAGCATCCGTCGGGATTGAAGGTGATCGCGGCACCAAGCCGCCCGGCCGAAATGCGCTCGTTCGATTTCGAGGTCGTGACACGGCTGCTCGATCTCGTGGCCTCACATTTCGACAACGTCGTGATCGACGTGCCGCGCACCTGGTTCGCCTGGACCGACTCCGTGCTGATCGGCTCGAACCGTTTGTTCCTCGTCACCGAGATGACGGTCCCCGGGCTCAGGCACGCGCGGAACTTGGTCAATGTGATTCATCAGCGGTTGCCGGACGGCCCCCCGCTGGAGGTGATCGTCAATCGTTTCGAGCAGCGGCTGTTCGGCCCCGGGCTGCGCCGTGCCGACATCGAGGGGGCGCTGGGCCAGTCGCTCGCCGGCACCATTCCGAACAACTTCCGCCTGGTCAGCGAAGCGATCGACCGCGGCGTGCCGCTCGAGGAAGTCAAAGCGGGCAACAATATCCAGCAGGCACTCGCCAAGCTGGTCTTTCCACCGAAAGCCGCCAAGCCGGCTGAGACCAAGCCCGAGCGCAAGCTCGCGCTGGTGCGCTGAGGTCGGCCATGTTCGGGCGCTTCACTGCAACGCGTCGCATCGCCGAAGCGCAGGCCGCCGCGGCTGCCGCCGATGCCCCCTCGCCGTTGCTCGCAGCATCGGAGCTTCCGGCCGTCGAGGCACCGAGCCTGCAAATGGTGGCCGAGCTGCCGAAGCTCGATGCACCGACGCCGGAGGCCACCCCATCAGCGTCGCCGCTGCGCGACAAGCTGCTCGACGCCAAGGTGCGCCTGCACCGGCGCCTGATCGAGGAGATCAATCTCTCGGCGATCGAGAAGGTCTCCGAGGGCGAGGTGCGGCGGCAGATCTCGGCGCTGGTGGCGCAATATGTGCTCGCCGAGCGCATCGCGCTCAACGCGCAGGAGCTCGATGCCTTCGTCGACGAGATCATCGACGAGATGACGGGTCTCGGTCCGATCGAGCCGCTGCTCAAGGATCCGACCATCAACGACATCCTGATCAACGGCCACGAATGCGTCTACATCGAGCGCGCCGGCATGCTCGAGCCGACGCCGGTACGCTTCAAGGACGAGCCGCATCTGCTGCGCATCGTCAACAAGATCGTCTCGGCGGTCGGCCGACGCGTCGACGAGACGCAGCCGCTCTGCGACGCACGCCTGCTCGACGGCTCGCGCATCAACATCGCGGTGCGGCCGATCGCGGTCGACGGACCGCTGGTATCGATCCGCAAGTTCTCCAAGAAGCCCTACAACCTGAAGAAGCTGATCGAGGTCGGCGCGCTCAAACCCGCGATGGGCGAGGTGCTCGCCGCCGCCGTGAACGCGCGCATCACCACGATCATCTCGGGCGGCACGGGCTCGGGCAAGACCACCATGCTCAACGCGCTCTCGGCTTTCATTTCCGACAAGGAGCGCCTCGTCACCATCGAGGACGCCGCCGAATTGCAATTGCAGCAGCCGCATGTTGGCCGCATGGAGACGCGTCCGCCCAACGTCGAAGGCAAGGGTGAAATCCGCCAGCGCGAGCTCGTCAAGAACGCGCTGCGCATGCGCCCCGACCGCATCATCCTCGGCGAGTGCCGCGGCGAGGAAGCCTTCGACATGCTCCAGGCCATGAACACCGGCCACGAAGGCTCCATGGCCACCATCCACGCCAATACGCCGCGCGACGCGATCTCGCGCCTCGAGCAGATGATCGGCATGGCCGGCATGCCCATGACGATCGCATCGGTGCGCGGACAGATTTCGGCCGCGATCCGCGTGATCGTGCAGCTGCAGCGCCTCTCGGACGGCAAGCGCAAGGTGACGGCGATCTCGGAGATCACCGGGCTGGAAGGCGACATCCTGCAGATGCAGGACATTTACAAATACGTGCGCACCGGCACCGCGACCGACGGCACGGTCGAAGGCCACTTCCAGGCGACCGGCGTACGCCCGCGCTTTCTCTCCGAGCTCGTTGCGCGCGGGATCAACATTCCCGGCGCGTACTTCGATCCATCAAAGCCACTCTAGGGCGTACGGCGATGCCCTTTGAACTCGACACACCGACTCTGATCGCGATTTGCGCGGCGATTTCGGTCGTGCTGTTCGCCGAGGCCGTCTACCTGCTCGGCTTCTCGACCGCGTCGTATCGCAGCAACGTCAACCGCCGGCTCAAGCTTTCATCCAACCAGCCGGACCGCGAAGCGATCCTGATTCAATTGCGCCGCGAGCGCGGGCTCACCAAGGAGGGTTTCTTCCGCTTCGGCCTCTCTTGGTTCAACCGGCTGATGCTCGAATCCGGGATGACACGCGGCGGCTTCACGCTCGCGCTGATCGCGCTCGTGGCGGGCGGCGGCGCGTTCCTCGCGGTCATGCATTTCCGCGGCGACATGATGGAGGCCGTGATCGCGGCGCTGATTGCAGCGGTCAAATTGCCGTTTGGCGCGCTGATGTTCATGCGCAAGCGGCGCCACAACAAGTTCGCGGCGCAATTCCCCGACGCGATGGACATCATCGTGCGCTCGCTCCGCGCCGGGCATCCGGTGCCGGTGGCGGTGGGTCTTGTGGCGCAGGAACTGCCCGATCCGATCGGCACCGAGTTCGGCATAGCGGCGGACGAAATCACCTATGGTGCCGACGTCGAGACCGCGATGCGCAATCTCTACTTCCGCGTCGGCCAGGAAGACCTGCCGCTGTTCGTGACCGCCGTCTCGATCCAGGGCTCGACCGGCGGCAACCTCTCGGAAATCCTGGAGAACCTCTCGGCGGTGATCCGCGAACGATTCAAGATGCGGCGCAAGATCAAGGCGCTCGCCGCCGAGGGCAAGTTCTCCGCGCTGTTTCTCTCCGGCCTGCCGATTGCGATCTTCTTCCTGCTCAATCTCGTGGCGCCTGACTTCTACGCCGTCATCTGGAATCAGAGTCTCACCAGGATGGGCCTCGCGCTCGCCGCCACATGGATGATCCTCGGCAATATCGTCATGTACAAGATGTGCAGCTTCCGGATCTGACATGGACGCTTTTTTCGAATTCCTGAATGAGATTACCGGCGGCGACAGCACACTGCTGGTGAGTGTGTTCGTGTTCCTGTCGGCGGGCGCCTTGGCCTTCGGCGTGATGGCCGTCATTCAGGTGCGCGTCGCGGTGAAGCGCCGCGCCGCCGGCATTGGCACGACAGAAAACAAGGTGGGCGACGACGATCCGCGCTCGCTGCGCTATGCGAGCAGGATCGCGACGCAGCGGCTGCTCGAGTACACGAGCAAGCACTATTCGGGTGAAAACACCTCGGACGTGAAAGAGCTGCGCCGCCGCCTGATCCAGGCCGGCTATCTCGATCCGCGCGCGCCCGCGCTGTTCTTTCTCACGCGCGCCGTCGCGGCGATTGCGGTCGCAGTACTTGCGTTCCTCGCGGGGCCCTACCTGCTGCGCGACGACAGCCCCATGTTCTGGCCGATGGTGCTCGTTGGTGGCATTCTCGGCTACTTCGGCCCGACTGTTTATCTCAGCCGCATTATCTCGGTGCGCACCGCGGAGCATCGCACCGGCTTCCCGGATTTCATGGACCTGCTGGTGGTCTGCGCCGATGCGGGGCTCAGCATGGAAGCCGCGTTGGATCGCGTCGGGCGCGAGCTTGCCGATAGCTACCGCTCGCTCTCCGCCAACATCCACATGGCCACCCTCGAGATGCGCGCCGGCCGCACGCTCTCCGAGACGCTCGATCATCTCGCCGACCGGCTCGGGCTCGAGGAAGCGCGCTCGTTCGCGACGCTGCTGCAGCAGTCCGAGAAGCTCGGCTCCTCGCTGACCGAGGCGCTGCGCGTCTACTCCGACGACATGCGCCACAAGCGCATGTCGCGCGCCGAGGAGAAGGCCTACAGCCTGCCCGCCAAGCTCTCGGTGCCGCTGACGCTGTGCGTGTTTCCGGTGGTGATCATCGTGATCCTGTTGCCGGTCTATGTGCGGCTGAAGGTCGGGGCGTATTAGCTAAGGCTTCATCCTGAGCAGCGCCACGCAGTGGCGCGTCTCGAAGGATGGCCAAGCGTTCCGGGGCCATGGTTCGGGACGCCGCGCTTGCGCGCGGCTCCTTCACCATGTGGGCGTGAGTTGCCAACAATCCCTTAACTCTTGTCTGCCTATCCTCCGGCCCGGGGGGAGCCCGCGTTCTTTTGGATTCCCAGCCATTGTGTATCGCGTAACGCCGGCTTGTGCAGCCGGATGGTGAGTTCATGCGTACCGTTCGCGTCTTCGCCGCGCTCGCGCTGATGATGGCGCTCGCCGGCTGCGGCTCCTCCGGCCAATTGCAGTTCGCCGGACTGAACTGGGGACAGGACATGCCGCCCCCGCCGCCCGGGTCAGGCGAACTCACGAGCAGCCCCGCCTCCGCCAACACCGACATCACCGGCAGCACGCCCGCCGCCCACGAGGGCGCCGCGGCCAATCCTGTAGCCGTGCATGACGAGCTCCTCGGCACCGATCCCGGCGATGATCTGGTGCTCGGCAAGCGGCACTATCGCGAGAAGAATTACGGCCTCGCCGAACAGCATTTCCGCCGCGCCACCGAGAAGGCGCCGCGCGACGGCGAAGCCTGGCTTGGCCTTGCGGCGTCCTATGATCGCCTCAAGCGCTACGAACTTGCCGACCGCGCCTACTCCCAGGCGCTCGCGATCTTCGGGCCGCGCCCCGAGGTCATCAACAACATCGGCTATTCGTACCTTTTGCGCGGCGACCTGCGCCGGGCGCGGGTGAAGTTTGCCGAGGCGCAGGCCAAGGATCCCGGCAATCCGACCATTGCCAACAATATTGCACTGGTGGATGAGGCGGTTCGCCGCCGCAAGGGCGTCAACTAGGCAGCAAGGCGGCCCGGCGCTCGCCGGGCCTTCGATCTATCGTTCACCTGGCATCATGCCGTTGTGAGGCATCCGGCCGCGCTCCATCATCGGACCGTTCATCCCGCCGCCCATCATGCCGTGATTTTTCATCATGGCGGTGTGCATCGCCGCCATGCCACCGCGGACGAGATCGCTCACCTCGGTCGCGTGCTGTTGAAGCAGCGCGACGATCTTCGGATCGCTTGACGTCTGCGTCACGACGATGCCTTTCGCGCTAGGCTCCGACGTGGTGCTGATCTTGTCCTTGTTGGCATAGATCGCGCGCACCGCCGGACTTTCGATCGGCACACCGAGCATTTTGCCGGTACGCACCCGCCGTCCCATGCTGGCGACGTGGTCCCTGATCAGTTGCGCGGTCTCCGGATCGTCCGACTCAGTGACGGTGCGGATCCCGTCGGGGAGATTTGTCACCGTGCGTCTGATGCGATCATGATTGGCGAGCAATTCGTGGATGCCGCGCATGTCCGTCATGGCCGCGGAATCATGTCCGTCGCCCATCATGCCCGGGCTCATCATACCGCGGCCCATTCCCATCATGCCGTGGTGCATGTCCTGGGATGACGCCTTAAACGCATAGGTGCCGACGCCAACCGCAAGGAGTGTGGCGGCGCCAAACGCGAGCAGTTTATTCCGGGACTTCATCGACGTTTCCTTTTGCTGCCGCCCCGCTGCCGTCAGTGCATGAATTCGCCCTTCGCCATCATGAGATGATGCGGCTGGTGATGCGCGCCCTCGACCATGATGCCCATGAATCCGAGTGCCTTCAGTTTGATGACCTGAGCGGGATCGCCGCTCGTGACGACGAGCCGTACGCCATCGGTGAGCTCTTCGGTCTTCGCGTTCCAGCCCAGTTCGACGAGCTGATGCACATGCGCCGGCACCATGCGCTTGATCGCCGCGAGAGTTCGTCCGCTGCCCGTGACGGCGATCATGACGCCGTTTTCGAGTGCATGCTGATCCGCTGCGGCGTGCAGCGTCACCTCGTTCATGTCGATCAGGTGCTCGCGCAGCGCCGCGATGTCGACCTTGGACCAATCGGTTGAAGGGTCAGCCTCGAGAATTTGCACGACCTCCTGGATCGTCCCGAAAGCATCCTGACCCGGCATAGTGGGTTGCCCGGTGGAGCCGGACTGTCCGCCATTCATCGCATGCGGGCCCATCGCGCCGCCGTGTCCGCCACGCATCATGTGATGCATCGGCCCGCTCATCTGCTGTTGCTGATGGCCGGGACCCATCTGCGCCACCGCATAGGTAGTGGCCGTAACAATCGCGAGGCCCGCGAGCCCGGCTTTCCACGCCCATGCAGACATGATCCACCTCTCAAAGCGCGTGCCCCGCCGCAGGTGAATACGCCAGGATGCCCGCGTCACGTATGATCGTAATCATACGAAGACGTGAGCGTGATCTTTCCCCTAACGCGCACGATTTCCCCGTCGCGCTGCATCGCTGCCAGCGTGCGGTAGAGCGCCTCGTGGCTGAGGCCAAGATCGCCGGCCAGTTCCTTGACCGTCCCGGACAGCGCGATCCGTCCGTCCGGCGCCGCATTGAGGGCGAGGTAATGGCGAACGCGCGCACGCGCCGAATGGATGTTGCCGAGTTCGAGGCGCGTGCGCAGTCGCATGATCTCGCGCGCGAGCATCGCCATGAAAGCTTGCGCGGTTTTCGGGTCGCGCTGAAATTGCGCGAGAATCTCGGCCTTGGGATAAAGCCGAACTACCGAATTCGCCGATGCCACCGCATCGCAGTGATAAACGGCTGAAAACAGCGACGCCTCGGCGATGACGCTGCCGGCGCCGGCGGAATAGAGGATCGCCTCTCGGCCCGATGCGTCCATCCGCACCAGCCGGACTTTTCCCTTCACAACCTCATACAGCCCAGCCGTCCGCGCCCCCACGCGGAACAGCGTTTGGCCAGCCTTGAGTTTTCGCTCGATTGCAACGGCGTGAACGCGCGCGGGCAACCAGTGTTGAGCATTCAAGGGGATATGCCTCGCGAAGCCACCCGCCATCGGCGAGCCGCCACGAGTATAGAACGAGCCATTTTCACGTGCCGAATGTAATTCTGGACTCCTTGAGTCCTGAATTATGCCTGTCGCCACATCGTCCTCGTTCACGAACTTGCGAATGTCCGACTTTGGTCGGACCCGCTAGGCTCTTTCCCGACGCGCGCCTGAGAAAAACCGCGCCAACACGTCTTCTCGCGCGCGAGTTGGCGATCAGGCTCACCGAGGGGTGAGTTGGGGAGGTAAAGCTTCATGGTTGCACTCACCATCAATGGCAAATCGCACAATATCGACGTCGATCCGTCGACGCCGCTGCTCTGGGTCATCCGCGAACAGGCCGGACTGACCGGCACGAAATACGGTTGCGGCATCGCGCAGTGCGGCGCCTGCACGGTTCATATCGACGGCGTCGCGACGCGCTCCTGCTCGCTGCCGGTGAGCGACGCGGCCGGCAAGAAGATCACGACCATCGAGGGCCTCGCGCAGGACGGCAAGCTCACCAAGGTGCAGCAGGCGTGGATCGAGCACGACGTGCCGCAATGCGGTTACTGCCAGTGCGGAATGGTGATGGCGGTGTCGGCGCTGCTCGCCGAGAAGCCGAAACCGACCGACAAGGACATCGACGAGGCGGTCACCAACATCTGTCGATGCGGAACCTTCCAGCAAGTGCGCGCGGCGATCCACGCCGCGGCGAACGCGTGAGGGAGGGCACCATGAATTTCGTTCCGAAAATGAATCGACGCTCCTTCGTCGTCAGTTCGGCCGCCGCAGGCGGCGGGCTCGCGCTCGGCTTGAACCTTCCGTTCGGCGGACCCGACGTGGTCCGCGCCGCGGACGGCTCGCCCGAGATCAACGCCTGGGTGGTGATCCGCCCGGACGACACGGTGGTGATCCGCATCGCCCGCACCGAAATGGGCCAAGGTTCGCTCACCGGCCTTGCCCAGATGGTCGCCGAGGAGCTGCAGTGCGACTGGAACAAGGTCACGACCGAATATCCGACGCCCGGCCAAAGCGTCGCGCGCAAGCGCGTGTGGGGCGATTTCGGCACCGGCGGCAGCCGTGGCATCCGCATGTCGCACGAGTACGTGCGCAAGGGCGGCGCGTCCGCGCGCGAAATGCTGATCCAGGCGGCGGCCAACGAGTGGAAGGTGCCGGCGTCCGAATGCGGTGCCGCCAACAGCGTCATCACGCACAAGGCCTCCGGCCGCACCACGACCTACGGCAAGGTGGCGGAAGCCGCCGCCAAGCTCGAGCCGCCGAAGGACGTGGCGCTGAAGGACCCGAAGGACTGGACCATCATCGGCAAGCCGCTGAAGCGGCTCGATACCGCCGACAAGGTCACCGGCACGATGAAATACGGCATGGACGTGCAGTTGCCGGGCATGCTGTGCGCCGCCGTGAAGGATTGCCCGGTGTTCGGCGGCAAGGTGAAGAGCTTCGACGCCGCCAAGGTCGCGTCGATGAAGGGCGTCAAGAAGGTGCTGCAGGTAAACGACTCCACCGTCGCGGTGGTGGCCGATACCTGGTGGCAGGCCAAGAGCGCGCTCGATGCGCTGCCGATCGTCTGGGACAACGGCCCGAACGAGAAGGTGTCGAGCGCCTCGATCGCCGAAATTCTGAAAGCCGGTCTCGACGCGAACGATGCCTTCGTCGGCAACGCGAATGGCGACGCGAAAGCCGCGATCGGCTCGGGCGCAAAGAAGGTCGAGGCGGTCTACAGCTATCCCTACCAGAACCACGCCTGCATGGAGCCGATGAACGCGACCGTGCTCTACACCGCGGATAAGTGCGAGGTGTGGACAGGCACGCAGAACGGCGAAGGTGCCTTCGCGGCGACGCTGGAGGCCTCAGGCCTGCCGGCGAACAAGTGCGACGTCTACAAGATGATCTGCGGCGGCGGCTTCGGCCGGCGCGGCCGCAACGATTACGTGACTCAAGCCGTACTGATCGCGAAGCAGATGCCCGGCACGCCGATCAAGACGATCTGGTCGCGCGAAGAAGACATGCTACACGGCTCGTATCATCCCGTGATGCAGGCGAAGCTCACCGGCGCGTTCGATAAGGACAACAACCTGACCGGTCTCCACGTCCGCCTGTCGGGCCAGTCGATCCTCGCCTACGTGTTCCCGCAGAATCTCGACAAGGGCAAGGACCCGCTCACGTTCCAGGGTCTGATGCCGCAGGGCACCGAGCACGCGTTCGGGTATTCGGTCCCGAACCTGATGATCGATCATGCCATGCACAATCCGCACGTTCCGCCGGGCTTCTGGCGCGGCGTGAACATCAACCAGAATGCCATCTTCCTGGAATGCTTCATGGACGAGCTCGCACAGGCCGCCGGCCAGGACGAGCTTGAATTCCGGCGCAAACTGATGGCCAAGCATCCGCGCAATCTCGCGGTGCTCAATGCGGTCGCCGAGAAGATCGGCTGGGGCAAGCCGGCGCCCAACGGCGTGTTCCGCGGGCTCGCGCATATGATGGCGTTCAACTCGTTCGTGGCGGCGGCCGCCGAGGTCTCGGTCACAAACGGCAACAAGATCAAGGTCCACCGCATCGTGGCGGCGACCGATCCCGGCTATGCCGTCAACCCGGCACAGATCGAGCGCCAGGTTGCAGGCTCATTCGTCTATGGCCTCTCCGGATTGTTCTACCAGGAGATCACCATCAAGGACGGGCGCGTCGAGCAGGAGAACTTCGACACCTACAACTCGATGCGCATTGCCGAAATGCCGAAGGTCGAGTCGATCATCATGCCGGCGGGCGGCAATATCTGGGGCGGCGTCGGCGAACCGACCATCTGCGTGGCGGCGCCGGCGGTGCTCAACGCGTTCTTCAAGGCGACGGGCAAGCGTATCCGCTCGTTCCCGCTGAAGAACCACGACATCTTCATGGCGTAACCGAAGCTCCGGCGGCGGCCTTGCGGCCGCCGCCTTCATCGATGAGAATTCGACATGGATGCGACGCGTATCATCGTCGCCGCTGCGGCGATTCTGGCATCGAGCGGCATCACGTGCGCCGCGGATGCTCCGCCAGGTGCATCGTCATGCTCCGGCTGCCACGCGGCGGGCCCGAATGTACAGGCCCCCGTGCCGCCGCTTGCCGGCCGGCCGGCCTCCGACATCGTGAGCCAGATGGCGGCGTTCAAATCAGGCGAGCGCAAGGGCACGATCATGGACCGCATTGCCAAGGGCTTCTCCGATGAGGAAACCCGTGCGATCGCGGCATGGTACGAGCAGCAGAAGTGAGGCGCGCGATGAGCACCAGCCGCCGACAGTTCCTGAAAACCGCGAGCGCCGCCGCATTGCTGCCGATGCCGGCGATCGCGCAACGCGCGGGACCGAACGTCGTCGTGGTCGGCGGCGGCTTCGCCGGCGCCACGGCGGCGCGTTTCATCAAGAAGGGCAACGCCGCGATCAACGTCACGCTTGTGGAGGCGAACCCGACCTTTACCGCCTGCCCGTTCTCGAACGGCGTGATTGCGGGGTTGCGCCCGCTGAAGGCGCAGCAGTTCAATTACGAGAAGATTGCGGAAATTAAAGTCTCGCTCGCGTTCCAGACGGCCACCGAGGTGGATGCGCAAGGCCGCAGCGTCACGCTGCGCAACGGCACGAAGCTTCCGTATGACCGGTTGGTGATGGCGCCCGGCATCGACCTGCGCTGGGACGGCCTCCCCGGCTACACCGAGCGCGACGCCGAGATCATGCCGCACGCCTGGAAGGCTGGCGAGCAGACGCTGCTCCTGCGCAGCCAGATCGAATCGATGCCGGACGGCGGAACGGTCATCATCTCGGCGCCCGCCAACCCGTTCCGCTGCCCACCCGGCCCTTACGAGCGCGCGAGCCTGATCGCGTTCTATCTCAAAACCAAAAAGCCCAAATCAAAGGTGATCATCCTCGACGCCAAGGACGCCTTCTCCAAGCAGCGACTCTTTCAACAAGCCTGGGCACAGCTCTATCCGGATCACCTCGAATGGGTATCGCTTTCGAAAGGCGGCAAAGTGACCTCGGTTGATGCCGCGACCAAGACGCTGAAGACCGACTTCGGCGAGCACAAGGCTGACGTCGCCAACATCATCCCGCCGCAGCGCGCCGCCGCGATCGCGCAGACCGCAGGCGTCGCCGACCGCACCGGCTGGTGCCCGGTCGATCCGGTCACCTTCGAGTCGAAGCTCGTGCCGAACATCCATGTGGTCGGCGATGCCGGCATCATGGGCGGCATGCCGAAGTCGGCGTTCTCGGCGAATGCGCAGGCGAAGGTCTGCGCCTCCGCCGTCGTCGACCTTCTCGCGGGCAAAACGCCGGTCGAGCCGCGGCTGATCAACACCTGCTACAGCCTGGTGGCGCCCGACTACGGCATCACCGTTGCGGGCGTGTACAAGCCGAAGGATGGCCTGCTGGCCGACATCGAGGGCGCGGGCGGGGTGAGCCCGATCGATGCATCGCACGAGAGCCGCGCGCTCGAAGCGCAATTTGCCGAAGGCTGGTTCAAGACGATCACGGGCGAGGTGTTCGGCTGAGGCAGTGGTTGATAGCGGTCGCGCTTTTGTTTGGCGCGACGGCGGCGGCGCAGGAGCTGCGCCCCTACACGGTCACCGGCGATGCGATTCCGCAATCGCTGACCGGAGCACCAGGCGATGCCGAGCGCGGCCTGAAAATCGTCACGAACCGGACTGTGGGCCTTTGCCTGTTGTGCCATTCGGGCCCATATCCGGGAGAGCGGTTCCAGGGGACGATGGCGCCGGACCTGACCGGGGCCGGTTCGCGTTGGAATGAAGGACAGTTACGGTTGCGGATCGTGGATGCGGCGCGGCTCAATCCGGACACCATCATGCCGCCCTATTACCGGCTGGATGGCCTCAACCGCGTCGCGCCGGGCTTCCGCGGCAAGGCGATCCTGACCGCGGAGCAGATCGAGGATGTGGTGGCTTATCTGGTGACGCTGAAATGAGATTTTCGATCACACGCCGCGATGCGCTGATCCTGGGCGGGATCGCGGTCGCAGGCGCGGCCTCACCCAGGCCGGCCGCTGCCGTGCCCGGGCAGATGGAAGCCGCGATCCGCAAGACGATCGGCGATGCCAAGGTGCAGAAGGGCAAGGTGACCCTCGACCTGCCGCCGCTGGTCGAGAACGGCAACAGCGTGCCCATGACCGTCACGGTCGCGAGCCCCATGACCGAAAACGATCGAGTCAAGGCGATCCACGTATTCAACGAGAAGAACCCGCAGGCGAACGTGATCAGCGTGCAGTTCGGTCCGCGCGCCGGGAAGGCGGAGGTCGCGACGCGCATCCGCCTCGCCGATACGCAGAAAATCACTGCGATCGCCGTGATGTCGGACGGCACCTGCTGGTCCGACACGCAGGATGTGGTGGTCACGCTCGCGGCCTGCCTCGAGGACCTGCAGCCATGAGCGCGCGCGCCCTCATCAACGTGCCAAAGCAAGCAAAGCGCGGCGAGGTGATCGAGATCAAGACGCTGATCTCGCACCAGATGGAAACCGGCTTCCGCCACGGCACCAACGGGCGGATGATTCCGCGCGACATCATCACGACGTTCACGGCGAAGTACGAGGGCGAGGAGGTTTTCTCGACCACGTTCTTTCCGGCGATCGCGGCGAACCCGTTCGTGACGTTCTACGCGGTCGCCGACAAGACCGGCACGTTCACCTTCACCTGGGAAGGTGACAACGGATTCTCGGTGACCGAAGAGGCGAAGATTGTGGTGGCGTGAAGTGCCCCAAGCTCCGGTTACCCTCTCCCCTTGTGGGGCTGTTGCGAAATGGGGCGAAACAAGAACAACGTTCCGCAATCGATTCCGAATTGTTCTTCTTTCGATTCCGAAATTCGGCCCTTCGC
>Ga0310810_10002296_pt1 | contig 20497 bp, 22 predicted proteins | sample NCmetagenome_FD_207641 | JGI IMG/M metagenome (GOLD analysis project Ga0310810, IMG submission 207641) | Soil microbial communities from experimental microcosm in Duke University, North Carolina, United States - NC | ecosystem: Engineered > Artificial ecosystem > Soil microcosm > Unclassified ...
AAGCGATCAAGTTCTTCAAATGGTCGTTCGAGAAGGGCGGCAAGATGGCCGAAGAGCTCGACTATGTGCCGATGCCCGCGAATGTCGTGAAGGACATCGAGGGCAGCTGGGCGGCCGACATCAAGGACTCCTCCGGCAAGCCCCTCTATGCGGTGATGAACTGACCTGAAGTCCGGAAAGGGCGCCGAAAGGCGCCTTTTCCCCGTAGTTCGTCGCGTACGCGTGATGACCTTGTGTTGAGTGATGCAGGCCGCTTGATTGTGCGCCTCCGACAAAGAGGAGCCGTCGATGCGCCTGCCGGGAGGGGAAACTTGGTCGACGTTGCTCTGCACGGCGGTGCCGCTGTGACTGCGGATGTCGCGCCGCGCGCGAAGGTGCTTGGCCGGCTGCGGCTGAACGACATCTTTTTTCGCAACCTGACGCGCGGTGCCGCGATTGCGGTCCTGATCATCCTGGGCGGTGTGATGTTCTCGCTGGTCGCCGGCTCCTGGCCGGCGCTGAGCACCTTCGGCTTCAACTTTCTGATCGAGGAACGCTGGAATCCGGTCACCGAAAGATTTGGTGCGATCGGACCGATCTACGGCACGATCGTCACCTCGTTTATCGCGATGCTTATCGCAGTACCGGTCGGGCTGATGATCGCGATGTTCCTGACCGAGCTTTGCCCGATAAAGCTGCGCCGGCCGATCGGCATCGCGATCGAATTGCTCGCCGGCATTCCCAGCATCATCTATGGCATCTGGGGTCTGTTCGTCTTTGCGCCGTTCCTGCAGCAATATATACAGCCCGCGCTGATCGCGGCATTCGGCGAAATCCCGCTGCTCTCCACCCTGTTCGCAGGGCCGCCTTACGGCATCGGCGTGCTCACCGCCGGCCTGATCCTCGCCATTATGGTGCTGCCGTTCATCACGTCGATCTCGCGCGATGTGTTTGACGCGGTGCCACCGCTGCTCAAGGAGTCCGCCTACGGCCTCGGATGTACGACCTGGGAAGTCATGCGTTTCGTCGTGTTGCCCTACACGCGTGTCGGCGTAATCGGCGGCGTGATGCTGGGGCTTGGCCGGGCGCTCGGCGAGACCATGGCGGTCACCTTCGTGATCGGCAACGCACACAAGATTTCGGGCTCGATCCTCGCGCCCGGCACCACAATCTCGGCGACGATCGCGAACGAATTCACCGAAGCGGTCGGCGATCTCTACACCTCCGCGCTGATCGCGCTCGGCCTGATCCTGTTCGTCATCACCTTCATCGTGCTGGCGGTCGCGCGCTACATGCTGATGCGGATCGAGAAGAGGGTCGGGTAATGGCACCGAGCAGGACCCTTTATACAGCCCGGCGCTCGCGCAACCTCGTGATGGTGGCGCTGTCGATTGGGGCCACGCTTCTCGGGCTCGGCTGGCTGGTGCTGATCCTGGGTGTGCTGCTTTACGAAGGCTTCAATGGCCTCTCGCTCAAGGTGTTCACCGAGATGACGCCGCCGCCTGGCGCCGACGGCGGCCTGCTCAACCCGATCGTCGGCAGCCTGATGCTGACCACGCTCGCGGTGGCGATCGGAACCCCGCTCGGCATGCTCGCCGGGACCTACATGGCGGAGTATGGGCGGAACGAGCGGCTCACCAGCGTGGTGCGCTTCATCAACGACATCCTGCTTAGCGCGCCTTCGATCGTGATCGGCTTGTTCACCTACGAGATCATGGTCGCCCCGATGGGCCACTTTTCCGGGTGGGCCGGCGCGGTCGCGCTCGCGGTCATCGTGGTCCCGGTCGTTGTGCGCACCACCGAGGATATGCTCCGGCTCGTGCCGGACACGCTGCGCGAGGCGGCCGCCTCGATCGGCTTGCCGCGCTCGATGATGATCACGCGCATCGCCTACCGCGCCGCCAAGGCCGGCATCGTGACAGGCGTATTGCTCGCGATTGCGCGCATCAGCGGCGAGACCGCGCCGCTGCTGTTCACGGCGCTGAACAACCAGTTCGGCAGTGCCAATCTCAATGCGCCGATCTCGACGCTGCCTGTCGTCATCTTTCAGTTCGCGCTTTCGCCCTATGCGGACTGGCAGAGGCTCGCCTGGACCGGCGCGCTGATCATTACGTTTGCCGTCCTGGCGCTCAGTATCGGGGCGCGGGCGCTCTCCACATCGGGTAAGCAGTCATGAACGCCGCCACCGCCACGGTTCCGCAGGTCGCTCGCGCAGCGGTCGATCCTTCCTCGCTGTCAGCGGCGGTCGCCATCAAGGCGCTCGATTTCTACTATGGCACCGCAAAGGCCCTGAAAGACATCAGCCTGTCGCTCTACGCGAACAAGGTCACGGCCTTCATCGGCCCCTCCGGCTGCGGCAAGTCCACGCTGCTGCGCGTCCTCAACCGGATGTATGACCTCTATCCGAACCAGCGCGCCGAGGGCGAAGTGCTGTTCGACGGCGAAGACATTCTCTCGCCCAAGCAGGACCTCAATCTGCTGCGTGCGCGCATCGGCATGGTGTTCCAGAAGCCGACGCCGTTCCCGATGTCGATCTACGAGAACATCGCGTTCGGTATCAGGCTTTACGAACGGCTGCCGAAATCCGAACTCGACGGACGTGTGGAGTACTCGCTGCGCCGCGCAGCGCTCTGGGATGAGGTGAAGGACAAGCTCGCCGCCAACGGCCAGAGCCTGTCGGGCGGCCAGCAGCAGCGGCTCTGCATCGCGCGCACCGTCGCGGTAAAGCCCGAGGTGATCCTGTTCGACGAGCCCTGCTCGGCGCTCGATCCGATCTCGACCGCAAAGATCGAGGAGCTGATCGACGAATTGAAAGAGGACTACACGATCGTGATCGTGACCCACAACATGCAGCAGGCGGCGCGCGTTTCGGACTTCACTGCGTTCATGTATCTCGGCGAACTGATCGAGTTCGGATCGACCCGAACGATTTTCACCAATCCGGTAGACCGCCGGACCCAGGACTACATTACCGGCCGCTTCGGCTGAGGACAGGTATCATGGCCGATCATCACACCGCCAAAGCCTTCGACGTCGATCTTCAGGAGCTGGCCCGCATGGTGGCCGAGATGGGCGGGCTTGCCGAAAAGCAGATCGCCGACTCGGTCGATGCGCTCGCCAAGCGCGATAGCCGCCTCGCCCAGAACGTCGTCTCGCTCGACCCGAGCATCGACGCTCTGCAGCGCGAGATCGAGGAGCGCGCCATTCTCACGATTGCGCGGCGTCAGCCGATGGCGGTCGACCTGCGCGAGATCGTCGGGGCGCTGCGCGTCTCGAACGACCTGGAGCGCATCGGCGATCTCGCCAAGAACATCGCCAAACGCGTCATCGCGCTCGGCGGCGAATTTCATCCACACAAGGTGATTCGCGGTGTCGAGCACATGGCCGATCTGGTGCTGGCGCAGCTCAAGGACGTGCTCGACGCCTATGCGCGGCAGGACGTGAACAAGGCGCTCGCGGTGTGGCGCGGCGACGAGGAAATCGACGCGGTCAACAACTCGCTGTTCCGCGAGCTGCTCACCTACATGATGGAGGACCCGCGCAACATCACGTTCTGCACGCATCTCTTGTTCTGCGCCAAGAACATCGAACGGATGGGCGATCACGCCACCAATATCGCCGAAACGGTCTATTACATTGCGGAGGGCCGTGCGCTCACCGATGAAAGACCGAAGAGCGACAGCACCTCGTCAACGACTGTTCCATTCCCCGCGGCGTAACGCATCGGTCAGACAATGGACATCCTCCAAGATCATGTGCGGGCAAATGAGGGAAAGCGAACAATGAGCGCGCGCATCATGATCATCGAGGATGAAGAGCCGCTTACGCTGCTGCTGCGCTACAACCTCGAATCCGAGGGCTACGAGGTGGAGACCTCCGCGCGCGGGGATGAAGCCGAGATAAAATTGAAGGAAAGCCCGCCCGACCTGCTCGTGCTCGACTGGATGCTGCCGGGCATGTCGGGGATCGAGCTCTGCCGCCGGCTGCGCGCGCGCCCGGACACCGAGCGGCTGCCGATCATCATGCTCACCGCACGCGGGGAAGAGAGCGAAAAGGTGCGCGGGCTTGCGACCGGGGCGGACGACTACATCGTCAAGCCGTTCTCGGTGCCGGAACTGCTCGCGCGCATCCGCTCGCTCCTGCGCCGCGCGCGGCCGGAGCGGGTCGCAGCCGTGCTGGGCGCGGGCGATCTCGAGCTTGATCGCGAGAAAAAGCGGGTCTCGCGCTCGGGCCGCGAGGTGCACCTAGGGCCGACCGAATTCCGCCTGCTCGAATTCCTGATGGAGAACCCGGGCCGCGTCTATACCCGCGAGCAGTTGCTCGACGGCGTCTGGGGCCGCGACATCTACATCGACGAACGCACCGTCGACGTACACGTCGGGCGGCTGCGCCGCGCGCTCAACCGTGGGCGTGCCGTCGATCCCATCCGTACCGTGCGCGGAGCGGGCTATTCGTTCGACGAGCGGTTCGGGAAGCCGGCATAGGGCGACTGCGCATCCTCCGAAATCAAAAAGGGCGGCATTTGCGCCGCCCAGTTTGTTACGCTCGGGAGGACACCCTTCAGCGCGTGATCTGATCCAAAAACCGTTCGACGGTTTTTAGGATCGCGCGCTTATGCGCGGTTCGGCCGCCGGTCGCGCCGCGCCTGCGGCGGCTGATAGGCGACGCGGCCGTGATATCCACAGTACGGCGTGCCAGCGTTGGTCTTGCCGCCGCAGAAGAAGAAGTCCGGCTGCCCCGGATCGCCGATCGGCCAGTGGCACTTCTCTTCGTTGAGCTCGAGCAGGGTGCAGCGCTGCCCGATCGGGATGATGTTCTCGATCGGCTCCGGCTCGGGTTCCACCTCGTAGTCGTAGGCCGGCATGTGCGCGAGCGCCGTGTTGCCGCGCATCATCGGGCGCGGCGCGCGAAACATGGTTGGCGACCGCGGCTTGCGCTGGCGCGGCACCGAAGAGGAGGGAGCTTTGGCGCGACCCGAGAGGCCGAGGCGATGCACCTTGCCGATCACGGCATTGCGGGTGATCCCGCCGAGCTCGCCTGCGATCTGGCTCGCGGAGAGGCCATCAGCCCAGAGTTTCTTCAAAAGCTCGACCCGTTCGTCAGTCCAGGTCTGCATGTCGGGCCGCTTTTGGTCCAAAAACGTCATCTGGGCTCTTGCTCCACTTCAGCGGTCGGCCCTCGCAGGCAGAATCCCTCCCCTGTGCGGCAAACGCTTCTGCCGCCAGCACGCTATACCTAGTAGGAACGGACTCAGGAGACAGTCTGCCGCACGAGATGTCGTACCTGACTGTCATCAAACTACAATATACCGTGACTCTGGCGCAAGAGTCGGGGTTTCACGGATGTGCATCACTCCTCCGTTTTCCCCAGCAATGTCCGCCTATGCCATTTCGAGGCGGCGAGCGTGTGGCAATGCCGTTCTGTTGACCGTGTCGGGCGACGCACATAGAATGCTTTAAAGGTGCCGCCCGGCGAGGCGGCACATTTCATTTCAAGGGCTCGCCATCCGGGAACGTGCCATGAGCACCGCTCATCTTTTGCCGGCTTTCGCGCGCGTCGATCTTGCGTTCGAGAAGGGGGAGGGCTGCTGGCTCACCGCTACCAACGGCGAACGTTATCTCGATTTCACCTCCGGCGTTGCCGTCAACGCACTCGGCCACGCGCATCCCAAGGTCGCCGACGCGATCGCTGCGCAGGCCCACAAGGCGATCCACGTCTCCAACCTCTTCCGCGTGCCGGAGCAGGAGAAGCTTGCCGATCGCCTGTGCGCCGAGACCTTTGCGGACTACGTGTTCTTCTGCAATTCCGGCGCCGAAGCGATGGAAGGCGCGATCAAGACCGCGCGCAAGTTCCAGGCGGTGACCGGCCATCCCGAGCGCTATCGCATCATCACCTTCGAGGGCGCGTTCCACGGGCGGACGCTCGCGACGCTCGCAGCGGGTGGGCAGAAGAAATATCTCGAAGGTTTCGGGCCCGTGGTCGAAGGCTTCGACCAAGTGCCGTTCGGCGATCTCGAGGCGGTGAAGAAAGCGATCAGGCCTGAGACGGCCGCCATTCTGATCGAGCCGATCCAAGGGGAGGGCGGCGTGCGGGTGCCGTCGAACCAGTTCCTCAAGTCGCTGCGCGCTCTTTGCGACAAGGAAGGCCTGCTGCTCATCTTCGATGAGGTGCAGACCGGCATGGGCCGCACCGGCGAACTCTTTGCCTACCAGCGCACCGGCGTTGAGCCGGACATCATGGCGCTTGCCAAGGCGCTGGGCGGAGGTTTTCCGGTTGGCGCGTTTCTCGCCACCAAGGACGCCGGCCAGGGCATGACTGCCGGCACCCACGGCTCGACCTTCGGCGGCAATCCGCTCGCAATGGCGGCCGGCAATGCGACGCTCGACGTGATGCTGGACAAAGGCTTCCTCGAGCGCGTGCGCCGCATTGGGCTTCTGTTCAAGCAGCGGCTTGCGGAGATCAAGGATCGCTTCCCCGGCCTCATCGCGGAGGTGCGCGGCGAGGGGCTGTTGCTCGGCCTGCGCTGCCTGATCCCGAACGGCCAGCTCGTCGAGGCGCTGCGCGGCGAGCACCTTCTCGCGGTCGCGGCCGGTGATAACGTGGTGCGGCTGGTGCCTCCGCTGATCGTCAGTGAGGCCGAAGTCGGCGAGGCGATGGGCATGCTCGAGCGCGCCTGCGCGAAGCTTGCGCGCGCACAGGAGCCGGCAAAGCAGGGGGCTGTGGGGTGAGCGCTGCGGCGCCACGGCATTTTCTCGATCTGACGGAGATCCCGGGCGCCGAGCTGCGCGGGATGATCGAGCAAAGCCGCGCCATGAAGGAGCGGGTGAAGCACGACCGCGCGAGTGCCGACAAGCCGCTTGCCGGCAAGACGCTGGCGATGATTTTCGACAAGCCCTCGACCCGCACGCGCGTGTCGTTCGATATCGCGATGCGCCAGCTCGGCGGCGATGTCGTGATGCTCACGGGCCAGGAGATGCAGCTCGGCCGCGGCGAGACCATCGCCGACACGGCACGCGTGCTCTCACGCTATGTCGATGCCATCATGATCCGCATCCTGAGCCACGATGCGCTGGTCGAGCTTGCGCAGTATGCCACCGTGCCGGTGATCAACGGGCTGACGCGCCTGTCGCATCCCTGTCAGGTGATGGCCGATGTGATGACCTTCGAGGAGAAGAAGGGCAATATCAGAGGTCACACCGTGGCGTGGACCGGCGACGCCAACAACGTGCTCTCCTCCTGGATGCATGCGGCGAAAAGCTTCGACTTCCGCCTCAACGTCGCAATCCCGCCGGAGCTGAAACTGGACCGCTCGATCGGCACGTGGGTGAAGGACGCCGGGGCAAAGATTCACCTGACGCACGACCCCGAGGAGGCGGTCGCCAACTCCGACTGCGTCGTCACCGACACCTGGGTTTCGATGGGCGACAAGGACGGCGAGCGCCGCCACAATCTGCTCAAGCCGTACCAGGTGAATGGGCGTCTGATGGCGCAGGCCAAGCCCGACGCGATCTTCATGCACTGCCTGCCAGCGCATCGCGGCGATGAGGTCACCGACGAGGTGATCGACGGACCGCAGTCGGTGGTCTTCGACGAGGCCGAGAACCGCCTGCATGCGCAGAAGGGCATTCTGGCCTGGTGTCTCGAAGGGCGCTGAACTTCCCGGAAATCAACGCTCGCAATTTTCGCTCCAGCCTCTAAATAGGGGCCAATGCCCCAACCCGATATTGCAATCCCGAGCCGCGCCCCCTCGGAGGTCTCGGCCGACGATACTGTGCAGCCGTTTGAGGTCCCCGCCCTCGACTTGCGCGGGCGCGTCGTGCGCCTCGGACCTGCCGTCGACGCCATCCTCTCGGGCCACGACTACCCGCAGCCGGTTGCGAAGTTGCTCGGCGAGGCAATCGTGCTCGGCGTGCTGCTCGGAACCGCGCTGAAGTTCGAGGGCCGTTTCATCCTGCAGACCAAGACCGATGGGCCGGTGCGGATGCTGGTCGTCGACTTCACCACGCCGGACCGGGTGCGGGCCTGCGCGCGCTTCGACAAGAACGCGGTTGCAGAGGCGATTGCCGCGGGCCGCGCCGACGCCGGCACGCTGCTCGGGCGCGGCCATCTCGCGATGACTATCGATCAGGGCGGGGCCAAGAACCGCTACCAGGGTCTGGTGGCGCTGGAGGGCGGCACGCTCGAGGATGCGGCGCACGAATACTTCCTGCGCTCCGAGCAGATTCCGACACGCGTGCGCCTTGCGGTCGCGGAAGAGTTTCTGGCCTCATCCGGTGGCGCGACGCACCGCTGGCGCGCCGGCGGCATGCTCCTGCAATTCGTGCCGCGTGCGCCGGAGCGGGCGCGGCTCGCCGATCTTGATCCGGGCGACGCGCCGGAAGGGATGGTCCGCCACACGGTTCGCGAGGATGACGCCTGGGTCGAGGGCCGCTCGCTGGTCGAGACCGTGGAGGATGTCGAATTGATCGATCCTGCGCTGTCGTCCGAGCGGCTGCTCTATCGGCTGTTCCACGAACGCGGCGTGCGGGTCTTCCGCAGCGCGGAGCTGCGCGCGCAGTGCTCGTGCTCGCGCGGCAGCGTCGAGGCGATGCTGCGCTCGTTTCCGCAGACCGATCGCAACGACATGGTCGAGAACGGGAAAATTTCGGTGACCTGCGAGTTCTGCAGCCGGACCTACGAGTTCGAGCCCGCGGATGTCGCCGATCGACAAGTCAATTGATCGTGCGTTGCGACTCCGGACTGTCGAGCGAAAACGTCGGGATCGCGATCTCGAATGCTTCGCCATTGACCGAGGCCATGCCGTAGGTGCCGGTCATGAAACCGGACGGCGTCGCAAGCGGGACGCCGCTGGTATACTCGAACGACTCGCCGGGCTTGAGCACCGGCTGCTTGCCGACCACACCGGCGCCCTTCACCTCCTGCCGGCGGCCGAAGCCATCCGTGATGCGCCAGTGCCGCGTGCGCAACTGCACCGTCTCGGCGCTCCGGTTTCGGATCGCGATCGTGTAGGCCCAGAAATATTCGTTGCTCTCCGGCGAGGAACGCTCGGGGAGATACTGTGGCGTCACCGTGACTTCGATGTTGTGCGTAACGGCCTGGTACATGGCTGCTCGCTTGTTACCAACTTTCGACGGCACCGACCGCCCGCCATTGAATCGCGTTCCATGTCGCCGCGCAATGGTCGCACCTGCGGCATTTTTCAATTCACCGCGACCGCACTATGATCCGGCAGTGCGCCAATAGAGTCGTTCATGCCCATCGTTGTCCCGACCGGAAGAGACCTGCGCCTGGATTTGTTTCGTGGCCTCGCGCTGTGGCTGATTTTTGTCGACCATATCCCGTCGAACATCGTCAACTGGCTGACCATCCGCAATTACGGTTTTTCCGACGCAGCGGAAATCTTCGTCTTCATCTCCGGCTACACAGCGGCATTCGTCTACGGCCGCACCATGGAGCAGCGCGGCGTCGTGGTAGCAAGCGCGCGCATCCTCAAGCGCGCCTGGACGGTCTACATCGCGCACGTCTTCATTTTCGTGATCTTCATGGCGGAAATCGCCTACCTCACGCGCGGCATCGACAATCCGCTCTACAACGAGGAGATGGGCGCACTCGATTTCCTCAAGGAGCCGGGCGAAACGCTGATCCAGGCGCTGTTGCTCAAATTCAAACCCACTTTCATGGATGTGCTGCCGCTCTACATCGTGCTGCTGCTCGCGTTTCCGCCGGTGCTCTGGCTGATGATGCGGGCGCCGACCGTCACACTTGCGGCATCCGCAATTCTTTACGCACTGAGCTGGAATCTCAGCTGGAATCTTCCCTCCTATCCATCCGGCGGCTGGTTCTTCAATCCGCTGTGCTGGCAGCTCATCTTCGTGTTCGGCGCATGGTGCGGCCTCGGCGGCGTGACGCGTCTCGGCCCGATCGTGCGCTCGCGCTGGGTGCTAGGGATTGCGGCGGCCTATCTGCTGTTCTCGTTTCTGATTGTGATGACCTGGTACTTCCCGCGGCTCGCGGTCTACATCCCGAAGTGGTTTCAGGACTGGATGTACCCGATCGACAAGACGAACATGGACATTCTGCGATTCGCGCACTTTGTCGCGCTGGCCGTCGTCACCGTCCGGTTTATTCCCGCGGATTGGCCGGGATTGAAGTCGCGCTGGCTCAAACCGATGATTTTATGCGGCCAGCACTCGCTGGAAATCTTCTGCTTGGGCATTTTCCTGTCGTTTCTCGGGCATTTCGTCACCTCGGAAATCTCCCGCTCCATGGCGGTGCAGGTGGTGATCAGCCTGTTAGGCATCCTGATAATGATTGCAGTTGCGTGGCTGCTCACATGGTACAAGACTGTGGAGGGGAAAGGCTCGGGGAAACAATCGAAGCCGCCCAGGTCGGACCTCGCGGGAGGCGAGGCATGAAGCTTGCTGCCGGGCTGGCGCTAGGTATTCTTGCGTATGCGGGCACTGCCAACGCAGACCAGGTCTGCGGTGTCGCCGCGCATTTGGTGCATGTCGACGCCGCGCTGCCGCATGCCGCGGAATCCATTGCGAAATCGAAGAAGCTGAACGTTGTGGTCGCCGGAACGACCTCGTCCACGCTGCCCGGCGCAAATGGTGAGGCACTCGCCTATCCGGCACGGCTCGAAGTCGCTCTGCGCAGGAAGTTGCCGGATGTGGCCGTGAAGGTTATATCCGTTGCCAAGCCGCGCCAGACGGCGGCCGACATGGCTGAGGGGTTCCCCAAGATACTTCGGGACGAAAAACCTGCGCTGGTCATCTGGCAGACTGGCACATACGACGCCATGCGCGGCGTCGGCGCGGAAAGTTTCCAGGCAACGCTGGAAGCCGCGGTCGACAGGCTTCAATCGGGCGGTGCAGACGTTATCTTCATGAACATGCAATACAGCCCGCGCACCGAGGCCGTGATCTCCGTTACGCCTTATGCCGACGCGATCCGCTGGGTCGGGCTCGAGCACGCCGTCAACGTGTTCGACCGCCAGGCGATCATGCGTCATTGGAGCGAACTCGGCACATTCGATCTCATGACTGCGACCAAGTCGCTCGATACCGCCGCGAAGGTGCACGACTGTATCGGCACGATGCTCGCCGATCTCATCGCCGAGGCCTTGTCGCACAACGCTGACCCCGCCAAGGAACCTGCCAAACAATGAAGCGAGCTGCTTATGCGTCTGCCGCCGGCGCTGCGTCCCTTCTTGCGCTGGCCTTGATGATGTTCGGCGCTGCGCCGTCCGTCCGTGCGCAGGACGCGAAGCTTTGCTCCGCACCGCCCGGCATCGACGCACTCGAGCATCCGCCGACACGCATCCGCGAGCGCATCACCAAGGGGTTGCCGCTCAAGATCGTCGCCATCGGTTCGTCATCGACATTCGGCAGCGGGGCGAGCAGCCCGGCGGCCTCCTATCCGAGCCGGCTCGAAGCCGAGCTGAAGACGAAGCTTCCGGGCCTGCCCATTACGGTGCTCAACAAGGGCATCGGCGGCGAGGAGGCGGCGCAGATGGTGGCGCGCTTCGACGCCGATGTGCTCGACGAATCGCCAGACCTCGTCGTGTGGCAGGTCGGGAGCAATTCCGTTCTGTTCAATCATCCCGCGCCGGGCAAGATTATTCTTCAAGGGGTCGAGCGGCTGAAATCGAGCGGCGCCGAAGTCGTGCTGATGAACCCGCAATATGCGCCGAAGATCATCGCCAAGGGCGAGGCTGCGCAGATCTCCGTCGATGTCATCACCGCGACGGCGCGGGACGAGCAGGTCGGGCTGTTCGATCGCTTCACGACCATGCGGTACTGGTACGAACACGAGAAGCTGCCGTTCGAGCAGTTCCTGACCGCGGATGGCGTGCACATGAACGACTGGGGCTATGCCTGCATCGCCGAGCTGCTGGCCAGCGCCATCGCCGACGGCGCAAGGCCGCCGGCCGCGACCGCAACCGCCTCGCCCCATCGATGAAGCGCTGAGCGGCGCTTTCAGACCTGCTTCAGCGCGGCGGTGAGGTCGTCCAGAATATCGTCGTGATGTTCGAGCCCGCATGACAGGCGCACCATGCCGTCAGTAATGCCGAGCTCGGCCCGCGCCGCCGCGCCGATGCGCTGATGGGTTGTGGTTGCCGGATGCGTGATCAGGCTCTTCGCATCGCCCAGGTTGTTCGAGATGCGCACGAGCCGCAGCGCATCCTGGAAGCGGAAGGCGCCTCCCTTGCCGCCAGCGATCTCGAATGCGACGAGCGTCGAGCCGCCGCGCATCTGCTTTCGGGCGACCGCAGCGTGCGGATGATCCGGCCTGCCGGGATAGATCATGCGCGTGACTTTCGGGTGTGACGCGAGCGCATCCGCGACCGCCGCCGCTGTCTCGGTCTGACGCTGAACGCGCACGCTCAGCGTCTCCAGCCCCTTCAGCAGCACCCAGGCATTGAACGGCGAGATCGACGGGCCGGTCTGCCGGATCAGGCCCTGCACATTGTCCGTGATGAACTTCTCAGAGCCGAGCACGACGCCGCCGAGACAGCGGCCCTGTCCGTCGATGTGCTTGGTCGCCGAATAGACGACACAGTCCGCGCCGAGCTCGAGCGGCGACTGGTAAAGCGGCGTCGCGAACACGTTGTCCACGACGAGCGTCGCGCCGGCCGCATGAGCGATCTTCGCCACTTCGGCGATGTCGAGGACATCGAGATTCGGATTGGTCGGGCTCTCGAGGAAGAAGGTCTTGGTGTTGGGTCGTACCGCGCTTTTCCACTGCGCGAGGTCGGTGCCGTCGACCAGTGTGGAGGCGACGCCGTACCGCGGCAGAAAATCCTCGACCACATAGCGGCACGAGCCGAACATTGCCTTCGCGGCAACCACGTGATCGCCTGCCTTGAGCTGGCCAAGCAGCGCAACAGTCACCGCCGCCATGCCGGTCGCGGTGGCGCGCGCGGCCTCCGCGTTCTCGAGCGCCGCCATGCGCTGCTCGAACATCGTGACGGTCGGATTGGCGAAGCGGGAATATTGGTAGCCCGGATCTTCATTCTTGAAGCGCCGCTCGGCCTGCGCCGAGGACTCGTAGACGTAGCCCTGGGTGAGGAACAGCGCTTCGGAGGTCTCGCCGAATTCGGAGCGCAACGTGCCGGCGTGTACCAGCCGGGTCTCGGGGCGGTAAGTCTGGTTCGGCGCGAGCATGGCGGACTCCTCAAGCGACCGAACAAAAAACCCGGCCGGGGGAAGCCCCATAGCCGGGTCGCGGTCGCTTGCGTCCCCGGCCTTTTAGCACCCTTGTTTAACGTGGCGGCAAGCCGGCCGGCTCAAATGACCACGGGATAAAGGGCCTCTTAGGCGCCGCTTGGCTTTCAGTCAAGGTGTCGTTCCGTTAGGGATCGCTCATGGCCGACCAAGGCATCCTGCCGGACCGCATGATCGCCGCATTGGCGAAGGCGGGCGGGATTCTGCCGGCCTACGACTTCGCGCCCGACCAGATCCAGCCTGCGAGCCTCGACCTGCGCCTCGGCGACACCGCCTATCGGGTGCGCGCAAGCTTTCTCCCCGGACACACGACGGTCGCGGAGCGCATCGAACATCTGAAGCTCCACGAGATCGCGCTCGGCGACGGCGCGGTGCTGGAGACTGGCGCCGTCTATATCGTGCCGCTGCTCGAGAGCCTCGCGCTCCCACCTGACATTGCAGCCGCCACCAACCCGAAAAGCTCGACCGGACGGCTCGACGTGTTCACGCGCGTCATCACCGACCGAGCGCGCGGCTTCGACCGGATCGAAGCGGGCTACCACGGCCCGCTCTATGCGGAGATTTCGCCGAAGACCTTTCCGGTGCTGGTGCGCGAGGGTTCGCGGCTCTCCCAGCTCCGGCTGCGACGCGGGCACGCGGAGCTTTCGGCCGAAGATCTCGAGGCGCTGCATGCGCGCGAGCGGCTGGTCGACGCGGAGAATGCCGACTTCGCGCGCGGCATCTCGGTGAGCGTCGATCTCGCGGGTTCGGGCGCAAGCACGCTGATCGGCTATCGCGCCAAGCGCCACACCGGCGTGATCGATGTCGAGCGCCGTGCCGGCTACGACTTCGCGGATTTCTGGGAACCGATGCACGCGCGCCGCGACGGCACGCTGATCCTCGATCCGGACGAATTCTACATCCTTGCCTCGAAGGAGGCCGTGCAGGTGCCGCCCGACTACGCGGCCGAGATGGTGCCGTTCGATCCGCTGGTCGGGGAATTCCGCGTGCACTACGCGGGCTTCTTCGATCCAGGCTTCGGCTACGCGGGCGCGGGCGGCAAGGGCAGCCGCGCGGTGCTCGAAGTACGGTCGCGCGAGGTGCCGTTCATCCTGGAGCACGGGCAGATCGTCGGCCGGCTCGTCTACGAGAGGATGCTGGCGCGCCCCGACACGCTCTACGGCCAGGGCATCGGCTCGAACTATCAGGCGCAGGGGCTGAAACTCTCCAAGCATTTCAAAGTTTAGCGATCGGCAACGGACCGCCACCGCGGCGCGTTCACTCTTGAACGCACGTGGAGACGCGCATGCGTATTGTCCTCATCGCACTCGTCATGGTGGCGAGCCTGTCGCTTGCTTTCGCCCAGAGCATGACCGGGACGAATGGCACGACCCAGCCGACGACGCCGGCGCCCGCCTCGAATACAACGAAGATCGAGAACCCGAAGAGCAAGATCCCGCCCGCCGCGAACTCGAAGACGAGGGGCCTTCGCACCGGCAACGACGCGCTGGATGCGGGCGCCATTGAGGTCAAGCGCAACAAATAGCGAAAAGGGCGGCCCGCCTGCGGCCGCCCTTTCCATCAGTCCTTCCGGTGCGTTAGTCGCAGCGGCGGATTTGCTTCATGCTGCCGTCATCGCGGCGGATGGTCACCGTCTTGCAACCGCCGCCGAGCCGCACGTCGCGATCACGATAGAAGTGCCGCTCACGCACGACCGGCCCGTGGTCGTAGTAGTGATGCCGGTGGTAACCCGGCTCGCCGATGCGCACGCCGCCGACCGGCGTGTCGACCGCGATGCCCTGTGCGTACGATGCCGGCGCAAAGGTAGTCAGCGCGGCAACGCCCGCCGCAAGAATCAGGAACTTCCTCATGGACCTTCTCCTCTGGAATGGCCGTGCCCGCATAACGGCTGAGAGGGAGGGCTGTTCCAATATTTGATAAGATTCAGCGAGGAACCGGCGCGTTAACCGACTTTCTGTCCCGTCACGGGGTGGCCGTGGCCCCGTTGCCCTGTTCCAACAGTTCGCTATCCTGCGCGGCGCGCGGGCGTAGTTCAGTGGTAGAACGTCAGCTTCCCAAGCTGAATGTCGTCGGTTCGATCCCGATCGCCCGCTCCAGTCTTCGCTCCTTCGGAGCTTCGACTGGCAAGCCATTTTGTGACGAAGACTGTCCGCCGTAGCCCTTGGCGAAGGCGGACGCCGGGGGCCACGTGACGCTGAAGGTCAAGGTCGATCGCGACAAGTGTCAGGGTCATGCGCGCTGCGCGGCACTCGCGCCCGAGCTCTTCGAGCTCGATGAGCTCGGCAATGCGCGCGAAAAGGGCGACGGCACCGTCCCCGAATCCCTCGTCGAGAAGGCCTATTTGGCCAAGGCCAATTGTCCCGAAGAAGCGATCGAGACCGAGGAAAAGGCATGACACGCCCGCCGGTGAATGATTGGTCCACCGACTTCGATCATCTTGATCCGCGCTGGGTCGAGAACCCGTATCCGATCTGGGACGAGCTTCGCGACAAATGCCCGGTCGCGCACACCGAGCGCTTCCGCGGCGTCTATTTTCCCTCACGCTATGAGGACGTGCGCGCGGTCGCCTACGACACGGAGCACTTCTCCTCGCGGCGCATCATCGTGCGCGAGACGCCGCCGCCGCGCATTCCGGCCCCGCCGATCACCTCCGATCCGCCGGAGCATCGCCCGGCGAAGAACCTGCTGCTGCCCGCTTTCACGCCGGACGCCATCAAGGAGCATGAGCCGCGCACGCGCGAGATCTGCGCGCGGCTGGTCGCGGGCTTTGCCGGCAAAAGCGGCTGCGATGCCGCCGCCGACTACGCGCAGGAAATCCCAGTGCGTGTCATCGCGGTGATGCTCGGACTCCCCGAAAGCGAAGGCGACCGTTTCCGCAAATGGATTCACGAAATCCTCGAGGCCGGCATCACGCGCCCCGATATCCTGATGAAGGCGATGGGCGAAACGACGGCCTATTTCCAGGCCGAGATCGAGAAGCGGCGCGCCGAGCCGAAAGATGACCTGATTACCAAACTCTCGGGCGCCTCCATCGACGGCCAGCCGATCACCGAGGATCATTTGCTGGGTGCGCTGCGGCTGATCCTGATCGCCGGGATCGACACGACCTGGAGCGCGATCGGCTCCTGCTTCTGGCATCTCGCGCAGCATCCACAGGACCGCCGCCGGCTCGTCAATGAGCCGGCGCTGATCCCGACCGCCGTCGAGGAATTCCTGCGCGCCTATGCGCCGGTGACCATGGCGCGCGAAGTGATCAAGGAGGTTGAGATCGCCGGTTGCCCGTTCAAGCCGGGCGAGATGGTGCTGCTCTCGTTCCCGTCCGCAAACCGCGATCCGCGCATTTTCCCGGACGCGGATCGCGTGGTGATTGACCGCAAGGAAAACCGGCACGCGGCCTTCGGACTGGGCATTCACCGCTGCATTGGCTCGAATCTGGCGCGCATGGAGATCACGGTCGCGCTGCAGGAGTGGCTCAAGCGCATCCCCGAGTTCCGCCTCGATCCTTCCGCAAAGGTGACCTGGTCGGAGGGCACGGTGCGCGGCCCGCGCCAGCTCAAACTGCTGTTCGGATAGGGCCGCAGAAGCCAGTTGCCGCGGGGCGCCGACGGGCCTATCTGGGGGGCAAGAGATGCCCATGCCCGCGGTTGCCAACGCGCCCCTGACCTCGCGTCCGCTGCTTGTGCTGGCCGCCATCGCCGGCGTGCTCATCGCCGCGACGCTCGCGCTTTGGGCCCATTACGGCACCGCAGTATTCTTTGAGATCATTGCGGCCGGCATCGCCGCGTGCTTCTAAGCGCATGATCTCGAAAGGCATGTTCTCGGCCCCGATCGGGAATGGGTACCGGTTTTCGGACAAGATCATGCGCCACCGATAAGATCATGGACCCTCGCACCACTCGTTTGCTGCTCATTCTCTCCGCATTCCTGGCGGGGCTCGTGCTGTGCTTCACGGTGGTGCTGATCGTGACCGGCCGCGGGCCGGATTCATTCGCAAGTACGAGTGCCGCGATCGGCGGCCCCTTCAACCTGACCGATCAAAACGGCAATACGATCACGGAGCGCGACCTCAAGGGCCGTCCCTCGCTCGTCTTCTTCGGCTTCACGCATTGCCCGGAAGTGTGCCCGACCACGCTGTTCGACATTTCGGAAGTGCTGAACAAGCTCGGCCCCGACGCCGCGAAGGTGAATGCGATCTTCATCACGGTGGATCCGGAACGCGACTCGCCCGCCGTGCTGAAGGATTATCTGGCGAGCTTCAATCCGCGCCTCGTCGGCGTCGGCGGCGATGCAGAGGAGCTGGCGAAAGTCGCGAAGGAATACCGCGTCTATTACAAGAAGGTGCCGCTAAAGGATGGCGACTACACGATGGATCACACCGCCATCGTGTACCTCATGGACAAGAACGGGCAGTTCGTCGCGCCGTTCAGCCTCAAGCGGAAGCCCGAGGAGGCGGCGACTGAGCTCCGCCGCTATCTCTGAGCCGGCTCGCGTCGCGTAGCTGCAGCCAGGCCGCAATCGACAACACCGCGCCTGCCGTCATCGCGAAACCCGCCGGCGCGAGATAGACGGGATTGATCGCCCCCGCGTAGAACGTTGCATCCATCAGCGCGATTAGGAGGAGGCGCGACGCCGCCACCGCCCACATCGTGACAGCCAGCAGATAAGCGGGATTGTGAAGCGCCGCGCGCCACCAGACGAGGCAGGCGCATGCCGAGATCAGGCCCGCTATCAACAGCGGCACGCGCACGAATTCGAAATTGCGCATGACGATTTCGCGCAGGCGATGGCTGATCGCATGGGTCCGCTGCGGTTGAAACAGTGCGCTTAAGCCAGAGGCGGCGGCATCGAAGCGGATTCCGCCGTTCGCCGCCTCCGGCTGCTTCATGAATGGGTAATTGAGAAACGCCAGGTCGGCGCGGAACTGCTCGATGAGCCCGAGGCTCGGTACGCCGTCGACGGATTGCCATCGTGAATACAGCAGCATCGTGACCGCGTTGAGAACGCGCTGCGGGACAGTCGCAAGCTGCGACCAGTTGTAGGGCGGCAACTCGGCGAAGAGCTGGCGCGCGCAGTCCAGCTGCTTTCGCTCGCACGCAGTGCCGATCTCGTCGGCAATCTTGCCGTAAAACGCAGAGGCCTCGGCGGGCGATCGATAGTGGCCGGCATCTGCGGCGGCATCGCGCAGCGCCCATGCAAAGACCGCGCTGTTGATTTCGCCGCATGTCTCGCGGTGCGCGTCATCGCAAATCGCCTTCGCCCAGCGCTCGCCAAGCGAGCCGTCGAGACGCGGCGCAAGTTCCGCGAATGATGGGCTCATGGGATAAATCTTCTGCCGTGTTGCGCGCGTGACGGAAACAAATGGTTTCACCTCGCCCGAGCGCACGCTGTGGATCGCGCCGAGTGCGCGAACGAAATTCGGTTCCTTGTATTCGACGCCAACCGGAGTGCCGTAGGCGCGCCAGTTGATCGCGCGGAAGCCGCCATTCACGGCGGCGAAGGCTGCCACGGCGCCAATCGCGGCAGCCAGGAAGCGCAGCAGGCCGCGCTCCACGGTGGCGCAGTAGACCACACCTGCCGCCAGAAGCGCGAGCCCCGGCGCAAGCCACAATCCTTCCTCGCGCGTGAGCCACGCCCATCCCAGAACGAGCCCGCCGATCACGCCGAGACCGATGTTTCGCGCGAGGAGCGCATGCGCCAGACATCCGAATGCGATCAGGATCTGGCCGTAATAGATCGTGTCGCGGAGTATTCTCAGGTTTTGCCCGAGGAAAGACGCCGGGTCCCACAGCAGCAGGGTGAACAGGATTGCGGACAGAACATATGACCGCACCCAGCGATGGCAGAGTGCGACGAACAGTGCGATCGCGCCGCAGTGAAACAGTGCGCGCGCGAGCGAGGACGACAGGCCGAACAGGTACGAGAGCGCAAGGAAGGCCGGATAGCCCGGGCCCTTGGCGAGCGTGAACTGATTGTAGGGACCCAGCCACTGAAACGCCGCGAGGTGGCGGCCGATCGCGATGAACAGCCCGTCGTCATGCCCTGCGGCGGAGAGCAAACTGAGCGGCGCATTGACAAGAGCGAAGACGTAAGCGGCCGACAGGACGGCGCAATAGCAAACGAGGACGAGCTTCGCGATGCGTGGTGAGGCGGGCACGGCTTCGTTTTAGGCCGGGCGAACGCGGGCTTACAAGCCGCCATCCGCAAGGCGCGAGGTGCGCGCGAGCCCGTGCGCGGTCTTCTCCCAGTGAAACGGGTTGAAGATGAGCTGATAGAGCGCGCGCCATGCGGCGACGGACAATAGGAGCCAGTGCAGCGGCATCAGCAGCAGCACCCAGCCCTGGCGCAGCAGGCGCCGCCGTTTCAATCCGAGCAGGCCGAGCGCCGCGGAGGTCAGGTAACCGGAGGCGAGCGCGCCGAGGTAGAGCCAGACCAATGCTTTTCCGAACACGCTGCCCCCCGTCGCAAGTAGCTGGTTCGTTGCCAGCCCGTAGCCGAACAACGCGATGAAGATCGGGTGGACCAGTGCGGAGAGTACCGTACCACCCACCACCAGCTGAAACGCCAGGAATCCGGGCAAGCCGAGCTCGCGTGCGATACGCAGCGGGTGGCGCATGTGCACCAGCCAGGTTTGCATCCAGCCCTTGAACCAGCGCGTGCGTTGGCGGATCCACGGCTTCACTTGCGCGGGCGCTTCCTCATAGGTCGTGGAGTGGATCACTGCGGCGCGATAGCCAAGGCGCGCGAGCCGCATGCCGAGGTCGGCATCCTCGGTGACGTTATAGGGGTCCCAACCGCCGGCCTCGCGCAATGCCTGCGTGCGAAAATGGTTCGACGAGCCACCCAGCGGCAGCGGCAGCCGCCGCTGTGCGAGGCCCGGCAGCAACACATCGAATTGCGCGGCGTACTCGGCGGTGAAATGTCGGGCCAACCAGGAGTCGGCGGTGTTGTCGATGGTGAGCCGCGCCTGCACGCAGGCGATGTCGGCGCCATTGCCGAGGAAGGCATCCAGCGCGCGATGAAGCTGGTCCGGCGCCGGGCGGTCCTCGGCATCGAACACCGCGATGAAGGTCCCTTTGGCGAGGGCAAGCGCGGCGTTCAGCGCTTTGGGTTTTGTGCGCGGGCCGGCATTTGGCGCGATCAGGATTTCGAACGGCGGACCGGGATCAAGCCGCTGCAGAGCATCGCGCGTCTCCGCATCATCGGGTTCGATCACGAGAATGACCTGCAGTTTCTCCGGCGGATAGTCGAGATCGTGAAGCGCAGCGACAAGCGCCGGTACCGCGCTGGCCTCA
>Ga0310810_10002297_pt1 | contig 20497 bp, 13 predicted proteins | sample NCmetagenome_FD_207641 | JGI IMG/M metagenome (GOLD analysis project Ga0310810, IMG submission 207641) | Soil microbial communities from experimental microcosm in Duke University, North Carolina, United States - NC | ecosystem: Engineered > Artificial ecosystem > Soil microcosm > Unclassified ...
CTGAAGGGCTTGTCGAGAAGCTGCACTCCGGCATGAAGAACGTCATGATCGGCAATTAATTCTCCGGTGTAGCCGGACATGTAGACGACCTTCAGTGCGGGATGAGAACGGGAAAGAGTGGAGACCAGCTCGGGACCACTCAGACCGCGCATCACGACATCGGTCAAGACCAGGTCAATGTCACCATTGGCGTGGACAACTTCTTTGGCGGAGATGCCGTCTTTCGCTGTCAGCACATGATAACCGTGTTCTTCCAACATCTGACGAGTCAGGCTGGCGAATGTTTCATCATCCTCAACCAGGAGAACAGTAGCACCTGCTCTCGCAGGGGCGACATCAGGTTGCGATTCCTGAACTGCGGCGAGTTTATGGGCGGCTGATGGCAAATAGATCTTAAAAGTAGTTCCGCGACCGGGTTCGCTGTAAACCCAGATGGATCCTCCCGCCTGCTTCACAATTCCATAGACGGTTGCCAGCCCGAGTCCAGTTCCCTTCCCTACTTCTTTGGTGGTGAAAAAGGGCTCAAAGATGCGTTGCAGGGTAATTTCGTCCATTCCGATGCCGGTATCGCTGACAGCAAGCATGACATATTTTCCCGGGGTCATCGGGAAGTGAAGGTGGGCAAAATGCGCGTCGAAATCGGTGTCGGAAGTTTGCAGGATCAGTTTCCCGCCGTGCGGCATGGCGTCCCGCGCGTTCACCGCGAGATTAAGAACGATCTGATCAAGCTGGCTGGGATCGGCTTCGACATAGGCTTCGGTGGCCTTTGAACGGATGACAATTTCAACATCATCCCCCATCAAGGGACGTACCAGCTTGCTGACTTCCTTCAGACGCTCGTTAAGATCGAGGACCCGAGGCTGAACTACCTGTTTTCTGCTGAAGACCAGCAACTGGCGGGTGAGCGAGGCACCGCGTTCGGAGGCTTTATATATGTTGTCTATGTATTGGCTGGAAGGCGATTCGGGACCGAGGCGATCCCGCAAGAGCTCGGTGCAGGCAGAGATGATGCCGAGAATGTTATTGAAATCGTGGGCGATGCCGCCGGCGAGACGGCCTACGGCTTCCATTTTTTGCGCCTGGCGCAGCTGATCCTCGACGCGCTTTTGTTCGGTAATATCGCGTGCGATGGTGGAGGCGCCAACAATGTTGCCCGAGGTGTCGCTTATCGGAGAAATCGAAAGAGAGACGTTCAGGCGGCGACCATCTTTGGCGATGCGGACCGACTCGAAGTGCTCGATTGATTCGCCGGCGCGGATCTTCTTCAAAATATCTGTAATTTCGATGGTGCGATCGGGAGGCGCAAGGCGGGTGATCGACGTCCCTACCATCTCCTCGGCGGTGTAGCCGTAAATGTGCTCGGCACCCTTGTTCCAAGCATTGATAGTTCCGTCCAGATCCTTGGCAATGATAGCGTCCTGCGAAGAATCCACGATCGCGGCCAGGCGCGTACGGTACTCGAAAATCTCCTGACGGGAGCGGTCCGACAGCGCCTGGTGAGCACGGCGCAGTTCCTCTTCGATCTTTTTTCGATCGCTGATATCCCGGATGGCGCTGAGAACCAGCATCTCTTTGCCACTTGGAATGGGACTGAGACTGATTTCGACTGGGAACTCGGAGCCATCACGACGGCGGCCATAGAGATCGAGGCCAGCGCCCATGCGGCGAATATTCGGCTGGCCGGCGAAATCAGAACGATGTTGCTTGTGACCTTGGCGGTAGCGCTCAGGTACTAGCAGATCAATATTTTGTCCGAGTAATTCGTGATGCGGGTAGCCGAACATTTGTTCGGTTTGCGAGTTAATCTGAACGATGTTGCCTTGGGCATCGACCGCGACAATAGCGTCCGGAATGGACTCCAGGAGTTCGGGAGACAAGATCACGTCAGCCACGGTCTGACGTGAACGAGAGCTAGACTTTTTCGGGCGCGAAACAGGCATGAGACATTCCCCACTGGTTGGCCTAATGATACCGCAGTAGCCGGGAATTCCTGAACTTAGAACATCGCAGCCCAGCAGGAATGAAATCGCACTCGATCTTAGTGGCGATCACTTACTTTATGAGGCGAATGCGGGTGGTGAAAGCGCGATGCTGAGTGCCGGCGAAGGTGAGGAACTCGGGCGAATCGATGTTGTTGTTCACCAGAAATGGGTTGTGCCGGCCGGTGATGTCATCAAAACCGCCACGCACGGCCCAGTGGTGATGATGGAAACGGAAACGTTTTTCGACGAAGAGGTTCAAGGAAAAATACCACGGGAAGCGATAGGCACCCGGGAGGCGAACCAGTGCCTGCTGATTACTGATGACGTAGAAAGGAAATCCGCTGCGCGCCTCACTGGAGTATTCGATATCCACGTCGCGAAGGAAAGGCAGCCGGGCAGGAAAGATGCCGGTCGAAAGAAAACGGTTGGGAGCATCCCAGGGGAAAGGCCCGGGAAGTTGAGGGCTGAAGATAGGATTGTCCACCCTGAAGTCGAGCACCTGATTGGAGCGGGTGCGCGAGCGAATGAACGAACCGGTCAGAAGATAGCTCTTGCGAAAGCCATAGCGAGCCGCGAGCTGAAAAGAATCGAAGTGATCCTGCCGGGTGTTCTGGAGGAGAAAGTTTCCACTAAGCAGCGGAGAGTTTCCGGGCTGGTTGTAGACGAAGCCGTGGGTTCCGCGCCGTTGGATGAATTCGGCCTTGGCATAAAGGCCGGTGAGGAGCTTGCGCACGAACCGCGGAGCCTGGAGCGTAGCGCGATCCACCGTGAAGGTCGTGGGAAGCGGACAGAGTGGCGGCTGTGAACAACTGGAGGAAGGGATGGGAGTACCTGCATCGGAGAAGAAGTAATCGAAGCGCGCGCCCGAGAAGGAACTCGATATGAGCATCAAGTTGCTTGCGTCGTGATAAATGCCAACCCCGGCGGAAAACTTGGTATCGCCTCTGGAATCGAGCACGTAAGTTGTGCCGAGTCTAGGAGAAAAAGAGACTTCCCTTACGATCTCGTCCCAATCGAGGCGGATGCCGGGTTCAATCAGCAATCGGTCGGAGGGAGACCACCGGTCCTGCAGGTAGGACCCGGCTTCAAGATTGAAAGTGGTTCCCTGTCCAGTCGTAAAAAGTGAATAACGTGAGCAGGGAGATTGTGCGAAGGAATTGAGAGTTAGACAAGTTGTACCGCTGGGCAAAGTTTCTCCGGCACGTAAGTAAGAGATCGGCTTGCGATCAAAAAAAGGATGATAAGTGAGACGGTCAACGTCAACGCCGAATTTGATTTCGTGGCGGCCACCCCATTGCTGGTTGGATAAAGCCAGGTTGGCGACACTCTGCCATCGGTCAGCCCGCGTCCGCGAAGTCAGATAGTAGCCGCCGGAAGCCGACTGCGAATTCGAGATTACCGAAGGGAACGGAACATGGGGCACGAGCTTTGAGGTGTAGCGGTCGTAATTGAAACCGAAATCAAGCAGCGCACCGCTGCCAAACGAGTGCTGGTCGCGAATGGTTGCAAAATGACCAGTGTCGGTATTGCTGGGAGTTGACAATTGCGGCGTGAACGCCGAGAGTCCAAAGAATTCATCGTGCTGAATGTTGTAAAGGTAACTGAGGGTGAGCACGTTAGCGGAAGTGGGATTGATCTGAAGCTTCGCCATATTGCCGGCGCGCCAGAATTTATCCATGTCGGCGCCGTCCGGCAGTTCTGGGATGACGCTGTGCCGGTATTCCCCGTCGAGTCCTTCGAAGAACCACATTTTCCGCTTGATGATGGGGCCCGAAACCGTGGCTCGGGGGACAACCTTGTCGAAATGGAAGCCTTTTTTCAGCTGGGCGGAAGGCAGGAAATTAGTAGCTGAGTACCTCAACCTGTCATCGCCCATGCCTGTGTCGATGCTCAGCACCCCACCGGAACCCTTGCCGTATTCGGCGGAGACACGACTGCCTTGAACGTTGACCAGCCGGATGGCGTCAGTGCTGATGCGCAACAGAAGAAGTCCGTTAGCGGGCTGTGTAACGTTGAAACCGTCGAGCAAGGTGAGGGACTGGAAAGTTTCAGCACCCATCAGATGCGGTTGCCCCTGATTGTCGGAAACCACCCCGGGAATGAAATGCAGGACATTACGATAATCGTGTGTCGCGGAGTACGGAATGTTGAGAATATCGATTCCTGTTAGTTGTTCGTTGGCCGTGACCTGGGAGGGATCGACTTGGGGAGGAGTCGCACTTACATTTACCGTCTCTTTGACCTCCTGGAGGTGGGAAAGCTTAATGCTTACTTCGGGAACGCTGCCGACCTGGACAGCCTGCCCGGAGAGCACGTAGAAACCCTGCTTGGAAACCGTCAATTGATAGGTACTTTGCGCAAGATTGCCGATCAGGCATTGGCCACGAATGTCGGTTTCGCAATAAGAGATGGGAGACGTGGGAGCGGTCTGCAGCGTCACGCGGGCACGGGGGACGGAAACGTTGTTCTCGTCGGTGATCGTTATCAGGATTTCATAGCGTGAAGGAGCGTGGATATCCCCTTGAGCCGAAGCAGGCAAAGAAAAGGGGGATGAGCAAGCCACGAGAAGGGCGAGGAAGGGAAAACGCATGCAACAGGCTCGGCATATCTTAGCAGCTACACAGTAAAGATAGGTGGAAAGGGAGCCTAGGGCGTCCCGCCAGACGCTCGACTTTTGTCGTCAAGAGCTGCCGCAGCAAGCTTGAGGAAACGCGAAATCAACTCGGGAGAATCGATTGGGATATGGCCGGCGGGAGGAACTGGATCGGAGGATTCGGCAGGATCAGGCCTTGTCCATCCAGTGCTGCCCGATGACTTATAGGCTTTGTAGTTCTTGACAGTTCCGCTGAGACGCTGCACTACCCGCTTTTGTTCGGAGGCCGCCAAGGCAGCCATCTTGGACAGGATTACAGCCAGCTTGAATGGATTTTTCTCGTTAGCGGCGCTCAGGCGCAGTTCGTTCCACTGAGCTTCGTGTACAGCAGCGTCAGAATTCGTTCGACGCGCGAGGTGTTTGGGGGCGGGCATGCGCGTGTACCAACAATCTCTAAGTAAGGATTCACGAACATTGCCAGCTACTCAATCGGGTAAAGTCTGTACGAAAGCGAACAAATATAGGCTTTGAGCGTCGCTAGCGGGCCCAAAGCCTGTGGAATGCGGGTGATGTTGCTGCTGGAGGTACATGGGCTTTATGAACCTTGAGGAGTCCAGGCAAGCGATGCAGAATTGCAGAATTATGGGTAGTCACCGGTGTCGTTTCCGGCTAGTCCTTTTAGTTCATTCAAGTTACATAATTTGTTAGCAGGTGCAACAGAAGGCGGAAGGACCGCCTGGTCGGGATGAGGGGAGCGCTTAATTAGCGCAGCAAGGAAATAGGACGGTATGAGCGGAGCAGCGCCGGAACAGAAGTCTTCGAAGAGTATGCGGCAGTTCCCCCGGTTCGAACTGGATGTGCGAATATTGGTGCACGCCTTCCGCGAGGGGAAAAGCAACACCATATGGGGCCGATCCACGATGCTGGGAATAGAAGGAATAGGCGCCACGCTTACCGGCGAGTTGGAAGTAGGGGAAGTAGTGGCACTGGAGTTCTCGGTTCCGCTTAGCCCACAGGTAATAAAGTTACGTGCGTCGGTGCGATATAAGAATGGATTTCAATACGGGTTTGAGTTTCTCGCTATTGATCCTTCGCAAAAACAAGCAATTCAAAGAGCACTCGATATTCTTCCGCCAGTGCTGTAGACCTCGGCACGTCATACCTTCAAGAGGTTTAAATTACCTTGGTAACTTTCGAGCGCGGCTAAGCCCCTCTACCATCGTCACTTAGGGCTGATTACGGAGGGGGTTCGATGGGTGATGACATCACCCGGCTGTCGGGAGCAGCGGACCTGCTGCGCGCCAAATTTCTGAAGGCGGTGCTGGACAGCGGCGTAGCTCCGTCGTTGCGTCATACCGAAGTCCCTCCCGCGCAAGACGAGCTGCCGAAATTCTGGACAGAAGATGTGTCGGCCCAAAGAGCCTGCCTGCAAGCACTCTTCGAGAATGCTCCTGAAGCCATCGCCATTCTGGATACAAACTACCGAGTGTTGCGGGTGAACAGCGAATTCACCCGATTGTTCGGATACACGCTGGAAGAGGCGGAGGGGCAGGATGTCGAGTCACTGATTGTTCCGGGTGAACTAATAGCACAGTCGGACGCCATGGCGGAGAGGCTGAACCGCGGGCACAAGATTAGTGTCGAAACCAAGCGGCGGTGTAAAGACGGAACCCTGGTGGATGTATCTATCCTGGGGATGCCCGTCAGGGTGGAAGCTGGTCCAATTGCTCTATACGCCATTTACCGCGATGTAAGCCAGCGCAAGAAATCCGATGCACTGAGTTCGGCGTTATACCGGATTGCGGAAGAGACCAGCTCCGGAGAAGAACTTCCCAACTTTTACCGGGCCATCCACAATATTGTTGGCGAGTTGATGTATGCGCGGAACTTCTATATTGCGCTCTACGATCCGGCAAGCGAATTCCTGAGTTTTCCGTATTGGGTGGATGCAGAGGATCCGGCGCCCTCCCCTCGCAAACTGGCACGCGGGTTGACCGAGTACGTGCTGCGAACCGGGGAACCGCTCCTAGCTACCCCCCCGGTCTTCGAGGAGCTGGTACGGCGGGGCGAAGTGAGCTCCATTGGGGCGGCCTCGATTGATTGGCTGGGTGTGCCGCTGAAGGCCAACAACGCCGTGATCGGAGTGGTGGTTGTCCAAAGCTATACGGATGATGTGCGGTTTGGCGACAAGGACAAGGAAATACTCACGTTCGTTTCCAGGCAACTGGCGAGCGCCATCGAACACAAAAAAAATGAAGAAGCATTGCGACGCTCGGAGGCGCGATACAGGTCCCTCATACAAAGTGCGGTTTACGGGATATACCGGTCGAATCGCGAAGGCAGATTCCTGGATGTGAATCCGGCGCTGGTCGGGATGCTGGGATATGAGTCCGCTGAAGAGGTGCTGGGGCTCGATCCGCAGAAAGATGTGTTCCTCAATCCCGAAGAGCAGGGCCGGTTAATGGAAGAGTTCAAAGCAAAAGGCCGGCTGGACAACTTGGAGATCAAGTGGAAGAGGAAGGACGAAAACATAATAACGGTCCGGCTGAGCGGACGAGTGGTCACGAGCGAAAAGGAACCGGAAGAATTCCTGGAGGTCATCGCTGAAGACGTAACTGAAAGGCGAGTCCTGGAAGACCAGTTCCGGCAGGCGCAGAAGATGGAAGCGGTGGGACGCCTGGCCGGCGGAGTGGCACATGACTTCAACAACCTGCTGATGGTGATCAGCGGGTATACGGAGGTCATGCTGGAGCATCTGGACCGGCAGACGCCACTGTACGGCAAGGCCGAAGCGATTCAGCAGGCCGCGGAGCGTGCCACGACGCTGACCCGGCAACTGCTGGCGTTCAGCCGCAAGCAACTGCTGGAACTGAAAGTGGTGGACGTGAACACGATTATCAGCGACATGGAACGCCTGTTGACGCCGCTGATTGGGGAGAATATTGAACTCACCACGCGCCTTGACAGCAGCCTGGGGCGCACCCGCGCGGATGCGGGACAGCTGGAACAGGTGCTGATGAATCTGGTGGTCAATGCCAAAGATGCCATGCCCGACGGTGGAAAGATCATTATTCAAACCAGCAACGTGGAACTCGATAGCTCCCACCGGCGCGAGCACAGTTATATCCAGCCTGGACCTTACGTGATGCTTTCGGTGACGGACACCGGGTGCGGCATGGATAAAGAGACCCAGGCACGCATCTTCGAACCCTTCTTTACTACCAAGGAGAAGGGCAAGGGCACGGGCCTGGGGCTGTCCACGGTCTACGGAATCGTCAAGCAGAGTGGGGGATATGTTTTCGCGCAGAGTGAGCTGGGACATGGAACGACGTTTCGCATCTTCCTGCCGCGCGTAGAACAGAAGGCCGAACTGGTGAATGCGGTGCGGCATCCGCGGGAGCAGACGCAAGGATCGGAAACCGTGTTGCTGGTCGAAGACGAGGAGTCGGTGCGGCAGTTGGTCAAAGAGACGCTGGAATCCCGGGGTTATACGGTTCTCGAGGCGGAGGATGGAGAACACGCACTGGCGATCGCCGGGAAAAAAAGCGCGGTACAACTCATGATCACTGACGTGGTGATGCCAGGCATCAACGGCCAGGAACTGGCAAAAGAGATCTCGCAAACGCATCCCAAGACCAAGGTGTTGTTCCTGTCGGGATACGCCGAAGACACGATTCGCCAGGACGCGCTGGAGCCGGGAACAGCGTTTCTGCAAAAGCCGTTTACTCTACAGACTCTGCTTAGAAAAGTACGCGAAGTATTGGGCTAGCCGTTGGTACTTGGTGTTAGCTCATTTCTGAACTTTTTTCCTTTCACTGACTGTTGATCGCCGGTTCTGGCCATGCCTGGTCTGATTCCTGGATTCGACTCGCCCGCCGTCTTCCCTGCTTTGGTGGAAGCTTGAGGCGTGTTTGCGGATCACAGAACGATGTGAGGTTGAGCACTCGACGCTTGCGATGCGGGCAGGGTAAGCTTATCTGTTTCTTAGGAGGCCGGATGCGGGACTGGGTCGAGCGGCTGTGGCCGGAGATCACCTGGATCGGGGACCTGAAATTGCGCGAGCAAGTGACGCAGACTTGGATTCGGGCCCTGGAAAAGAGTCCTCTCGCGCCGGATGACCTGAACCACATTCCTTTCACTCTGCTGGTTCCGAATTGCCCCACCACATTCATGGAGCATAAACGCTGCGTGGTTCATATCGCGCGCGCCAGCGCCAGGGCCATGCAGGAGTTTATGGGGCGGGCACTGCCAATCGATATGGACACGGTGATCGCGGGGGCAATCCTGGCGGATGTGGGCAAATTGCTCGAGTACGAATTGGGACCGGATGGGAAAAGCCGGCAAAGCGAGCGGGGCGAAGCAATCCGGCATCCGTTCACCGGAGTGGCATTGGCGCTGGAATGCGGTGTGCCGGACGCGGTGTGTCACATCATCGCGGCACATGCGGCGGAGGGGGACCTGGTGAAGCGCACGACCGAGGCTTTCATCGTGCACCATGCGGATTTCATGGCGTTTTTGCCCTTTAAGAATCCGAAAAATGTGAGAGTGAAGTGAGGGACAGCTTTCGGCTGTCAGCCTGCAACCAGAACTGAGTTATCACTGATCGTGAGGCAATTATCGTGACTGCTAAAGAGGCGGTAGCTGCGAAAGAGACGGTGAGCGCGAAGATGTCGCGGTGGGCGGCTGGCGTCAAGTTTCAGGACTTGTCGAAAGACGCGGTTTACCAGGCGAAGCGCTTCCTGCTGGATTCGGTGGGATGCGCGCTGGGAGGATATCAGCAGCATGACGTGAAGATCGCGCTTGAGGTACTGGATGAGATAGCGGGACGGGGCCGGGCAACGGTGATCGGCACGGGGAAGCAGATCGATCCGGTGTCGGCGGCGCTCGCTAATGCACTCATGATCCGGTGCATGGACTACAACGATATTTACTGGAAACAGGATCCCTCGCATCCTTCCGACATTTTTCCGGCGGCGATGGCATGCTGCGAACGGCAGAAGAGCGACGGCAAGGAACTGATAGTCGGCTTGGTGCTGGGGCATGAGTTCGAAATGCGATTCTGCGAAGCGGCATTCCCCGGGGTGCGGGAGCGGGGATGGCATCACGCGACGCTGACCGCGTTTGTATCTCCCATCGTGGCGGGACGAGCGCTGCGTCTTTCATGGGAACAAATTCAGCATGCCATCGGCATTTCTGCCAGCAGTCACTGCACGCTGGGAGCGGTGACTGCAGGCAAGCTCACGATGATGAAGAACACGGTAGACCCCATGGCAACTCAAAGTGGCGTGCTGGCGGCGCTGCTGGCGGAGAAGGGCTATTCAGGGCCCGAGCATGTGATCGACGGAAAAGAAGGGTTGACCCATGTGTTCAAGCCGGACTGGAAGCTGGACTTGCTGACCACCGGTTTGGGGGAATCGTGGCGCATCACGCAATGCGGGATGAAAGCGTTTCCGACCGAGGCGCTGACGCATACGCCGATCTCGGCGGTGCTGGATATTATCAAGAGCAATGATCTTCATCCCGACCAGGTGGAGAAAGTCCAGATTCGCTCACTGGCGCGGGCGGCAGACATTCTCTCTGACCCCAGCAAGTATGACCCGCGCAGCAAGGAGACAGCTGATCACTCGCTCCCATACGTGATTGCGGCGGCGCTGGTGGACCGGCAGGTCACGCCGGTGCAGTTCACCATGGAAAAGATCATGGACCCGAAGATTCGCGAGCAATTAGCGAAGGTGGAGGTAGTTGCGGATCCGGAGATTGAAAAGGTTTTTCCCGCCTTGCAGAGAGTGGTCGTGAACATCACCACGACGGATGGGAATTCCTTCAGCAACCAGTTGGATTTCCCCAAGGGTGATCCGCGGAATCCTCTTACCGACCAGGAGGTGGAAGAGAAATTCGCGGCGCTCGCCGAGGGCGTGCTTTCTGACAAAGCACAAAAGAGATTGAAGGATGCGATTTGGAGTCTGGAGAAGGTTGGGTCGGTGGAAAAGCTTATGGCTCTGATGCAGTCCGACGTACGAATTACCCAGGTGGGCGGCAAGAGAGGCGCAAAGGCAGGGCGGCGCAAGCGCTGAGTGGAAAGCAAGCTGAGTTGCCGCGGTGAACGGGTGCAGGCGTTCGCCCGCACTTAAGGTTTGATGTAGAGGTTTATATGGGACAGACCATAGTTGAGAAGATCGCGCAGGCACACATGGCGGAAGGTCCGAAGCGGGCGCTGCGGGCCGGAGACTTTCTCTCCATCCGGCCGTTTCATGTCATGACGCATGACAACACGTCGGCGGTGATGAGCAAGTTCAAAGCTATCGGAGCGAAGCAGATTGACAATCCCAAGCAACTGGTGTTTGCCCTCGATCATGACATTCAGAACCGGGAAGAAACCAATCTGAAGAAGTACCGCTCGATTGAGGCTTTTGCCAAAGAGCATGGAGTGGACTTTTACCCGGCGGGATCGGGTATCGGGCATCAGATCATGGTGGAACGGGGTTACGTGGTGCCAGGTTCGTTTGTGGTGGCCTCTGATTCTCACTCCAACATGTATGGGGCGCTGGGAGCCATCGGAACGCCCATCGTGCGAACTGACGCGGCGGCGGTGTGGGCAACGGGCGAGTTCTGGTGGCAGATTCCCCGCTCGATCCAGGTGGTGCTCGAAGGCCAGCTGCCCGAGGGAGCTACCGGAAAAGATGTAATCATTTCGTTATGTGGGTTATACAACCATGATGAGGCGCTCAATGCAGCGGTGGAGTTCACTGGGCCTGGAGTAGCAAGCCTCTCGATGGACGCCCGGTTCTCCATTTCCAACATGAGCACCGAATGGGGACCGCTGGTGGGCTGGTTTCCTGTGGATGACGTCACCATTCAGTACATGCGGGGTGTGCGCCAAAGATTGCAGACGCAAGGGGTGGAGCGCTTCACCGAGAAAGAAGTTGAGAACTGGACCAAGCATCCGCCGACGCCAGATCGGGACGCGGTGTATGCGGCCAGGATCGCGCTCGATTTAGGGCAGGTGACACCGCATGTTTCGGGCCCGGACACAGTGCAGGCGATGCAATCGCTGGCCGAGGTGGAGAGCAGGAGAGTTCCGATTCAGAAGGCGTATTTGATTTCCTGTGTGAATTCGCGAATGGAAGACCTGGAAGCAGCGGCCAGAGTATTGCGAGGCAAGAAAGTTGCGCCGGGAGTAAAGTTCTACCTTGCCGCGGCTAGCGCCTGGGTGCAGCAGCAGGCAGAAAAGACTGGCGCCTGGCAGACTCTGCTTGATGCCGGCGCGAATCCTCTCCCGCCAGGGTGCGGGCCATGCATCGGGCTGGGAGTGGGACTGCTGGAAAAGGGCGAAATCGGAATTTCAGCCACCAACCGGAATTTCAAAGGACGCATGGGATCGCGGGATGCGCAGTGTTATCTCGCCAGTCCGGAGGTGGTTGCGGCTTCGGCGGTTGCGGGATACATCACTGGACCTCATCACTTCGCGTCCCGCTCTCCGGCAAGAAAATATCAAGAATTTGCAGGAACCGGCAGCGCATCGGCTGAAAAAGTCGAAATTCTTCCCGGGTTCCCGGAGTGGGTAAGGGGGCGGCTGGTGTTCATGCCGCAGGATAACGTGAACACAGATGCGATCTACGGGAAGGATTACACGTATCGCGACGACATGACGCCGGAGATGATGGCGAAAGTGGTCATGGAGAATTACGATCCGCAGTTCGCCGCTCGTACGCGTAGCGGCGACGTAATTGTTAGCGGATTTAACTTTGGCACCGGATCCAGCCGGGAGCAGGCGGTGACCTGTCTAAAGGCGAAAGGCATTCCGCTGGTGATCGCCGCCAGTTTCTCGCAAACCTACCTGCGAAACGCGTATAACAACGGGTTCCTATGCGTGGAGGTTCCGGAGCTGGTGAAGCGGTTGCGCGAACAGTTTGCAAAAGAAAGCGATAAGACCATTATTCCCGGGGACGAGATCGGGATTGATTTCACATCAGGCACGATCACGTGGCGGGCGGAGAAGTTCGGATTTCCAGCCCTGGGGAGCGTGCCCCAATCGTTGGTGATCGCCGGTGGTGCGGAGAATCTGGTGGCCAGAAGATTGGGGCTGTCATAAGGCCAGTGAGAAATCAAATCGCCTTTCGCGAGGAATCACAATCTTTAGTCTCTAGTTGATGACATTCGATTTTATTAGGAGAGATTGCAATTATGGCGAAATATACGGTGGTTACCATGCCGGGAGACGGAATTGGAAACCAGGTTTTGCCGGAGGCTTTGCGGTTGCTCAAAGCAACCGGATTTGATGCCGAGTATGTTCATGCCGACATTGGTTGGGAATGTTGGCGCAACGAAGGGAACGCTTTGCCGGACCGCACCGTGGAACTGCTGGCCAAGCACAAGCTCGGGCTCTTTGGCGCGATTACTTCGAAGCCGAAGAAGGAAGCCGACGCTGAGCTTAAGCAGGAACTCAGGGGCAAAGGGTATTCGTATTTCAGCCCTATCGTGACCATGCGGCAGAAGTTCAACCTCGACACCTGCGTGCGGCCCTGCATTTCAATTCCGGGCAATCCTCTGAATTTTATTCGTAAGAAACCCGACGGAGGTTTCGAAGAGCCCTTGGTGAACGTAGTGGTATTTCGCCAGAATACCGAAGGCTTGTATGCGGGCGTGGAATGGACCAATCCTCCGGAACAGGTACGGGCCGCGCTGGGAACTCATCCCAAATTCAAGCCGTTTGCCGCCACGCCGGGGGCGGATATGGCGATCTCGGTGCGCATCATCACCCGCAAAGCGGCACGGAAGATCTGCAAGGCTGGGTTTGAGTGGGCCAAGAAATACGGTTACGAGTCGGTGACCATCTGCGAAAAGCCCAATGTGTTACGCGAAACATCGGGCATGATGGAGGACGAAGCCAAGGCCGTGGCGAAGGAATACCCGGGAATCGCGCTGTGGTCTACCAACATTGACGCGCAAACCATGTGGCTGACCAAGAATCCGGAAGATTACGGGGTAGTGGTGGCGTCGAACCTGTTAGGCGACGTGATCTCGGACGCTTTCGCGGGACTGATCGGCGGACTGGGATTCGCGGCGTCTGGAAACATAGGAGACGAAGTGGCGGTATTCGAGCCGACTCATGGATCGGCCCCAAAATATGCGGAACTGGATCCGCCGATCGTCAATCCCATTGCAATGTTCCTGTCGGTGGTGATGATGCTGGAGCACGTGGGCGAGATCGAGAAGGCCAGGCGGATTCGCGACGCCATCGCTGCCGTCGTGAAAGAAGGAAAGGTTCGTACCTACGATATGATGCGGCTGAGCGGCAGCGCCAAGGCCCTCACGCAGGGCGCCGCCAGCACCACTCGCATGGCGGACGCCGTGCTCGCAAAAATGGAGAAGAAGAGCGCGCAGATCGCGTCGGATTAAACGCAGGGGTCAGGGGTAAGCTTTCCAGGTTTCACCAGGCTGGCATGAAAAACGAAGCAGAAGGGCAGACAAAACGCACTGCAGAGGCGGGTCACTGGGGAAAAGAAGTGCGCTCGGATGCGCATGTGTGGATTGAGCCTCGGGACCGCGCCGGAATCGATGTCGTTCTCGAGTCGCGAGTGAAGGCCTATTACGGCGATTCCATTCGTAAGCAGGCAGAAGAGGCGCTCAATGAACTGGGGGTCAAACACGCGCAGGTATTGATCCATGATGAAGGGGCTCTGCCGTTCGTCATCGCGGCGCGTATCGAAGCAGCGGTGCACCGGGCTGGTCTGGGAGAGGGAAAGAGAGTCTTGCCGGACAAAATCGCGGTGCCGGAGCCCTCGGCCAAAGATCGGATGCGGCGATCGCGCCTTTACCTGCCGGGAAGCGAGCCGAAATATTTCGTCAATGCTGCCCTGCATGGTCCTGACGCCGTCATTCTTGATCTCGAAGACTCTGTCCATCCCGGCGAGAAAGATGCAGCGCGGCTCCTGGTGCGGAATACGCTGCGGGTGGTGGATTTTCTAAAGTGCGAACGCATGGTGAGGATCAACCAGCTTCCGCTGGGAGTGGAAGATTTGAACGAGATCGTGCCGGAATCGCCGGACATGATTCTGATCCCGAAAGTTGAAAGTCCAAACCAGGTGATTGAGGCCAGCCAGCGCATCGAGGAAATAAAAAGCAAGCACAGTATTACGCGGCCGATCTGGCTGATGCCGATTCTGGAGTCGGCGCAGGGCATCGAGAATGCTCAGAAGATCGTGCACGCCAGTGAGCAGATTGCGGCTTTAACCATCGGGCTGGAAGACTACACCGCGGACCTGGGTGTGGCGAAAACGGCGATGGGGAGTGAATCGTTGTTTGCGCGGCAGAGGATCGTCAATGCGGCGTGCGCGGCCGGAGTGCAGGCAATCGATTCGGTGTTCGGCGATGTCGGGGATATAGAGGGATTGCGGATCTGGGCGCTCAACTCCCGGGCACTCGGATTTGAGGGGATGGGCTGCGTGCATCCGCTGCAAATTCCCACAATCCACCAGGCATTTGCGCCCGCGCAGGCGGAAATTGAAAAAGCCCTGCGGATCGTGGCGGCTTATAACGAGGCCCAGGAGAAGGGGCTCGGGGTGGTGAGTCTGGGATCGAAAATGATTGATCCGCCGGTAGTGCAGCGGGCCTTGAAACTGATGGCGCGGGCCCAGGCAATGGGCTTAGTAACGAAAGCAGCTGCGAGCGCATAGCTGCGAGTTCGTGGCAGAGGAGCACTGTGAGTCGAGGGACGGGGATGGCGCAGAAGGTTGAACTGGCGCTGAACGCTGTAGGGCGCATGGTACCGACGATGGTCAACGGCCGGCCGCAAATTCCGTATATCGGAGTCGCCAAGTATCAGCCTCGGGGGCGCAAAGCGGCGCCTCCGGTGCGCACGGCCGCAAGCTACCCGGAAAATGGCAACAAGATCGTTCCCGACTTGCAGGCGGCGCTACGCGCATGCGGCATTCGCGACGGCATGGTCATCTCGAGTCATCATCATTTACGGGATGGAGATAGCGTGGCTTTGATGGCCCTCCAGGCGGCGGCCAAGTTGGGGGTGAAAGACCTGATGTGGTTTCCCAGCGCCTCGTTTCCTTCGCAAAAGGGTGCGATCGAATTGATGGATGCGGGAGTAATTGATCACATCGAAGGCAGCATGAATGGACCTTTGGGCGACTACTGCACGCAAGGCCGCATGCGCGGCATGGGCGTGCTGCGCTCACACGGGGGGCGCTACCAGGCAATCCAGGATGGCGAGGTCCACATTGATATTGCGGTGATTGCTGCGCCGACCGCCGATGCTTTCGGGAATTGTGATGGCTCACACGGTAAATCGGCATGCGGTTCGTTAGGCTTCGCGTTAGCCGATTCAACCTATGCCGATTATGTGATCGCAGTAACTGATAACCTGGTTCCCTTCCCTTGTGTTCCGTGGCACATCCAGGGAAATAACGTGGATTACGTGGTGCAGGTGGATTCGATCGGTGATCCGTCGAAAATCGTATCGGGTACAACCCAGATAACGCGGTCTCCGGACCGGCTGCGAATTGCCGAGTTCGTGGCCGGCTTCCTGCGCGACGCAGGAATCATGAAGAACGGATTTTCGTTCCAGGCAGGGGCGGGCGGAATCGCGTTGGCTTTCGTCAGCTACTTGAAGCAAATGATGAAAGAGTCGGGGGTGAAAGCCCGGTTTGTGCGTGGTGGATCGACGAAATACCTTGTCGAACTGCTGGATGAAGGGTTGACCGACTACATTCTCGACGGGCAAACGTTCGATCTCGACGGCGTGCGATCGATGGCTGAGAATCCCCGGCATGTTGCGACCTCGCCGTTCACCTCTTACAACTATCATGGCAAAGGGAATTTTGCGTCCCAGGTGGACGCGGTGGTGCTGGGAGCGACGGAAGTTGACGTGAACTTCAACGCTAATGTCGTTACCCACTCCGACGGGCGGCTGCTGCACGGGATTGGCGGTTGGCAGAATTGCCTTACGGCCGGATGCACGATTCTCGCCGTACCATCGTTCCGCGATAGAATCCCGGTAATCGTGGACCAGGTCACCACCCTCACCGGGCCGGGCGAACTGATTGATGTTGTCGCAACCGAACGGGGGATCGCCATCAATCCCCGGCGGCAGGACCTGATGGATGCCGTGAAGGGATCGCGGCTGCCGATCCGTCCGATTCAAGACATCAAGGCCGATGTAGAACGCATCTGCGGGGGAAAGCCGCAAAGACCGAAACCCGGTGAACGACCGGTGGCGGCAGTGAAGTGGGTAGACGGCAGCGTGCTCGACACGGTTTGGCAGGTCTCTTAAAGAAGAAAGTCTCGCAAAAAAGAAAAGGCGAGACCCCAGTGCTCGCCTTTCGAATCCTCTTGTGCCCTAACTTATTTCTGACACGAATCGCTGACGTGCTGGATGTCCGTCGCAGCCAAGTGCCCGTGTTCAGAGTTGTCTTTCTTCATCCCCGTGTCATGAGCCATGTCCTTGGTATCTTCCTTCATGTTGTGCATCATGTTGTTCTTCACGGCTCCGGTAACGGTCACGGTATGGCCGACATGCTTGGCCAGGGGGAGGCTGTCGCTCTTGATCTCCCATGTGCTGCCATCATTGGCGGTCAACAGGTATTCACTGGAAGAGTCGCCCTGTGACAAGCAGCCGGTGACGGAGCGAGTGTCGGACTTACTCTTGGAATCAGTGCTGTCCTGCGCGACAGCCCAAGAGATACCACAAACCAATAAGATCGTACACAGCAGCAAACCTCTGAAATTCATTTGTGCCTCCAAGCGAGTGATATCGAATTGAACTCTGGGTTCGATGGCGGGACAGCTTCTCGGGTTGTCATAATGCGAGCCGGCGCAGGAGGCCCTTTGGCTGGTTGTGTTCGATGAGGAGGTTTTATGGCTGGCAAGACGAAAAGACGATGGGTTGCCAAGGTGAAAACAGAATCCACCTATCCTCCGGAAGGCCTGTTCAAAAAGAGTGCCGCGACGATTGCCAGGACGCTGGCCTCCAAGAAAGTATCGCCCAAGGGTCCGGGATCGGGCATGAGGATGCTTACCTATTTCATCAACCGAGGTGGCAACGGGCTGACCGCCGCACGAAGAGCGGAACTGGAAAAAGCGAAAGAGCTGCTGCACCAACGCGTGGAGCGAGAGAAGAAAACGCGCAAAGCAGCTTGAAGATTACGCCGCTGCGATCCTGCGGATGAGATCTTCCTGCTCGACTTTGCTCTCGGCTCCTATGGTGAAGGCGTCCAGAACACCCAGGCCCAGCGCGTATTTGAGCGCCTCGTCCTGGCGGTTTCCCAGATCGCCCTGGCCGAGAATCTTCATTCCGACAATTCCCTTTCCAGCCGCGCGCATCCTGCGCAACACATCCACCACGGTTGCAGGATCGGCATCCATATGCGAGCCGATAGGATTGATTCGCACCAGGTCAATCTCGACCCACGGCGAAGCTGCGGCGGCGCGCAGGGCTTCGATGGAGTGACAGGAGCAGCCATGAGCGCGGATGATTCCCTTCTCTTTGGCTTCGGAGAGCACATCCATAACGCCCCGATAGCGCTCTGTCCAATCGCCTTCCGTGACGCAATGCATCAGGCAGATATCGAGATAGTCTATGCCGAGTTCGCGCCGGAAGCGATCCAGATCCGCGCGGGCTTCTTTCGGGTCGCGGGCCCAGGTCTTGGTAAGTACAGTAACCCTGTCGCGCGGAACGTGTTTGAGTGCCTCGGCGACATGGGGATGGCTTCCGTAGCTGTCGGCGGAGTCGAAAAAGCGCAAGCCCTGGTCGTAACCGTTGAGGAGGAGTTCGGAAAGTCCCTTAATCCCCAGCGCGGTCTGGTGCGAGTGATGCCCCGTCCCGACCGTCCCAGTTCCCATGGCTAAGCGGCTGGTCTTGATTCCAGTACGGCCGAGAGTCACGGTATCGATCGCGGCAAATTTTTGCGGAAGAGCATGAGCCTGGAGAGCTTTCGAACTGAGCCATGCTGCTCCCAGTCCGCGCGCCGCCACTCCGAGGAACTCTCGACGTTTCATAAGGCACCCTCACTTATCTTACTTAGACCACGAGGATATAGGATGGTTATGTCTAAGTTTGGTTTGTAGAGATTGGGATATCGGCAGAAAAACGCTTTTAACGTGACTTTAAGTTTCCTCGCAGGCGATTGGGCTTCCAGGATTCATTAGAACTTTCTTAGACTTGGCGACGCATAAAGTTTCGCAGGCCAGTGGACAAACGAAAGGAAACGTTATAAAAAGAAAGCCGCAAAAAAACCTCCCGGCTGGCGGGCCGTCTACCTTCGCCACACCGGTTCCGAGCATCCTGTGCTGAACGAAGAACGCCGCCGCGCTATTCTGGAGATTGTCAATCGCGAAGGACGCGTGCTGGTGGGGGACCTGTCCCGCCAGTTCGAAACGTCGCAGGTTACGATTCGCAAAGATCTGGAGAGCCTGCACGCGCATGGACTGGTACACCGCACGCATGGAGGAGCGCTCCCCTCAAGAGAAGGGGCCCTGGCTGACCCGACGCTTCGCGAAAAAGAAAAATTACGGCGCAAAGAGAAGATGAGGATCGCTGAAGCGGCCGCTTCCATGGTGGAAGAAGGTCAAGTCATCATTCTTGACTCGGGGACAACAACCACAGCTGTGGCTCGCGCCTTGCGAGGATTTCACAATCTCACCATCGTAACCAATGCGGTGAATATCGCCGCGGAGTTGGCCGGGGCTGACGTCGAAGTACTGCTAACGGGCGGCACGCTTCGCAAAAATTCATTTTCCCTGGTAGGGCCGATTGCGGAAGACACTTTGCGCCGCCTGAATGCGGATTTTCTTTTTCTGGGAGTAGACGGTTTTGATGTGCATTACGGCCTGAGCACTCCCAACCTGCTGGAGGCAAAAGTCAACCGGGTGATGGTGGAAATTTCGAAGATGGTGATTGCGGTGTGCGATTCCAGCAAGTTCGGGCGCCGCAGCCTCTCGCATATCATGCCACCGGAAGCGGTGCACCACGTTATAACGGATCGGGGCGCGCCTAAGTCGGATTTGAAAGCATTAAAGAAGGCCGGGATCGAGGTGACCCTTGTCTGACCTGCGCGGCAAAGATAATAACCACTTGGATGTGCGAGCCTCCCCGAATTCAAACTCCGGCGCTTATTCGCTGTCTGAGATTCTGTCGCAGCCCCAAGCCTGGGCTAAGTGCCTGGCAACTCTGTCGACGGCCCCGGTGCTGCACGAAATCCGAACCCGGTTCATGAAAGCGGGCGAGTGGCTCTTCATCGGATGTGGGTCAAGCTACTACATTGCATCGGCTGCCGCCGCCAGTTGGTCGGCTATTACGGGTATACGCGCACGCGCCATTCCAGCCTCGGAGTTGCTTCTGTTCCCCGAACTGACCCTGTGGGACTCCAACGTCGCACCTGTGCTGATTTCCCGCTCGGGCCGCACCTCAGAGGTGTTGCAGGCCGCCGAACTGCTGAACCAGAAAAAAATTCCCGGCATCGCGATCAGTTGCACGGCTGGTCAACGGTTAGAGCAACTGGCGACGATAACGATCCTGCTCACCGACGCGGATGAGCTGAGCACGGTGATGACTCGTGCCTTCACCTCGATGTTGCTCGCACTGCAATACCTGGCGGCGGTGTGGGGAGATAAGTCAGACATCATTCGAGGTCTGGAAAGTTTGCCGTCAGCGGCTGATCCGGTGATGCGCAAGCTCCCGCAGCAGGTTCGCGATTTCGTGGGCGAGAACCGGTTCGCCGATTACGTTTGCCTCGGACAAGGCCCCTACTACGGGGTGGCGTGCGAGACTGCTCTCAAGCTGACAGAGATGTCGTGCTCTTATGCCCAGGTATTTCACACCCTGGAATTCCGCCACGGACCGAAATCGATTGTCAGGCCGGAAACGCTGATCGTGTTTTTGCTGTCAGAGCGCAATTATGTTATCGAGGCTGAC
>Ga0310810_10002298_pt1 | contig 20493 bp, 16 predicted proteins | sample NCmetagenome_FD_207641 | JGI IMG/M metagenome (GOLD analysis project Ga0310810, IMG submission 207641) | Soil microbial communities from experimental microcosm in Duke University, North Carolina, United States - NC | ecosystem: Engineered > Artificial ecosystem > Soil microcosm > Unclassified ...
ACCCAAAACCAGTCGGAGCAATTTCACCCTCATAACGTTTTCACCATCAAGCGAAAGGAGAGGTCAAGCGGCCTGGCGCGGCGCGGATCGGAGGTCGACGGGTTCGGTTGCAGGAAATTGACTTGCTACGATTGAAAAATTATCAGGCACGCGCGCGACTACTGATAGCCGATTGATTCCCGTTCAGCAAGCCATCGCCGTCAGGCAAATCGTTCCGATTTTCAATAACCGCCCGGATTATGCCAAGAAACGGTGAGTTTTTTGGACATACCTGCGTTCAAATCCTGGATATGAACTCGGAATCGCATTATAATTCCCACAAGCCCCGAGTCTGTCGCAAGAGTAGTCGCTTACTCGTCCTGCAGCAGTTCAAATTGAACTGTAGCGAGGTTGTGCGACAACGATCCTTTTCCCCTCTCCTCCTCTGGAGGAGAGGGCAGGGGAGAGGAGGCCAAACTTCTCCTGAAACCGTTATAGCTCGACCGAGAAACAAGTACCTCGCTTGGGTTTTTTCGGGCATGGGCCTTTTTTCCCTGGTTTGGTTTTTGGTCCGAGTCATTCCTAAGCCTAGCCGTGCCGCCTATCCCTGCCAGCGCGTCGCCTTCCCGGTCGCGAGCAGTTTTGTTATTTGGGTCGCCGCACTGCTTGGCTCGACGTTCGCCTGGCGCAAGACGCGAACTCGAAATGTGCGTTGGTGGCGAGCGCTCTTATGGGGGGCAGCCGCTGTTGCTTGCGCGGCGCTGGTTGTCGCCAGTCTGCCATCGTGGCGCGCCGTGGCCGGGAACCCACCGCACGGACCGCTCGGCGTTGCCAAAGGCATTTTCCCCGGACGCGTCGTTTGGATCCACGCTCCGCAGGCGACCAGTTGGACCGGCTACAGCTCTTCCGAACCTTGGTGGCAAACCAATCATACCGATCTCGCCGTGGTCGAAGCGATGGTGTCCAAAGCCATTCAATCCGTCGGCGGTGGCAACTCGGACGCCGCTGCTTGGGACGCGATTTTCAAATACTTCAACCAGAACCATGGCAAGGGACCGCGCGGTTACCAGGCCGGAGAAAAAATTGCGATTAAGATTAATCTAACCACCTGCAATGCCCGATCAGGCACCGGCACGGTCGCCATCAATACGACTTATGAAAAGCAGGTGTCGATTATGAACACGATCGACAACTCGCCTCAGATGCTGCTCAGCTTGCTCCGGCACCTCGTTTATACCGTCGGCGTCAACCAGACTAATATTAGTCTGGGCGATCCAACCGGGAACTTCCCTCGCTACATGTGGAACATGCTCCACCCGGAGTTTCCCAACGTTCATTACTTTGATAATTACGGCGGCGCGGGACGCCAGCGGACAGTCTTCTCTTCAGCACAGTTCAACTGGAGCACAACCAATGCGGTTGGGAAAGTGCAGGATTACGTCCCGGTTCCGCTTGCCGAAGCCGATTACTTGATCAATTTCGCCATTCTGAAGGGCCATAGCGTCGGTGTTACACTCGTCGGCAAGAATTTATATGGGTCGCTCCTACGATGTCCCGATGGTTTTTATCGCGATGCTAATGGCCCAAACCAGGGCGGTAACCTCAATTACGTCAGCATGCACGCCAGCACACCCGACCCAAGTTTGCCAGGCACGCCCGGAATGGGGCATTACCGCGCGATTGTGGACTTGCTTGGCCATCCGTCCCTCGGCGGCAAGACGTTGCTCTGCCTCGTCGATGGACTGTTTGCAGGTTATTTTTGGGATTCACACCCCTTTAAGTGGAACATGGCTCCTTTTAATGGTAACTGGCCATCGAGCCTCTTCGCTTCGCAAGATCCCGTCGCGATTGATTCCGTCTGTTATGACTTCCTGCTCAACGAATGGCCGAATGTGGTGAATAACGGCAGTACCACCGCGGGCAACGGGCTGCAGGGTGGTGCGGAGGATTATCTGCACGAAGCCGCATTAGCCGATCATCCACCTTCCGGAACCTTTTACGACCCCGGCAAGACAGGTATCCGGCTTGCCAGCCTGGGCGTCCACGAGCATTGGAATAACCCTATCGACAAACAATACAGCCGTAACCTTGGCTTGAACCAGGGAATTGAATTGGTGCCGCTAACGGTGACGCGACCCGATCCAACGCTGGCCATCAGCAAGTCAAATGAGCAGTTGGTCCTTTCGTGGCAGGCGTCACTTACGGGGTTCCGGCTGCAGAGCGCAACAAATCTCTCTGGACCGAATAGCTGGTCGGATGTGCTGTCGCCCCCGGCGTTTTTCCAGGGGCGTAACGTCGTTACCAACGATGGTGCCGGTACAACGCTGTTTTACAGGTTAATTAAGTGAGAGGTCCCGAGCGGGCGATTGTCTGGCCGGAGTCGATCGCTAAGCACGGGACCCTATGCGGAACTATGGTGAGGTGCTAATCCCGATCGACAAGCGGCTTTGCTTTTTGGGTAACCAAGGACCCGGGCCGGAAGAAACAACACCGCTCGGAGGAACGCAAAGACCGCTTCCAAGGTGATACCGACGAGGCGCAGCGGGAGGGATATCAGCCAAACGAACGGCAAGAGCATAAGTGCCAGAAGCGCCAGCGGCCAGCAAAGCACGCATAAGATGCACCAGCCAATAAAGAGAATCAGAGCCTTCATGATTTAAATTCAAACTGATTTACCGCAGTCTCTCAAAAGGACACAAATGATTGTCCAAAGGTTTCAATTCTTTAACGTCTGTAGCTGTAGGCGTCTCGCCTGCCGTAGAGCCGGGCATCCTGCCCGACGGATTACGGATCACTAAACCCCTTCACTTCAGCACCTTGAACGTTCTTAAGCGCAGTGACGTCCGACCCGGGCGGTAAGATGCCGCCCTCTTCGTCAGGCGAGACGCCTCAGGTTACGGCGCAATGGAGCGACCATCCTGACGGGCGGATTCGAGACAGGCGCAAGCGACCTTCTGAGTTTTCAACGCGATCTCACGCCAGGCTGCATTGAGACTTCCTGAAAGTGACTGGTTGGAGAAGTTCCGAAACAGGTTGGATTCCTGGGCGTTCGAATCGCCATGGCTATGTTCGCTAACCGCGAAGGACTTTATAGTGGGCTGCATCCGGAAATCACACCCCTTCACATGAAATTCGGTTTTCTGCGTTTGAAAGCGCAATTCTGATCCGGCAAACGGCAACACGAAATCATCTAATTCAAGATAACCTTGGTCCCCGCTGATTTTTGCCCACTGTTGATTGGCTGCGATGAATGAGCAATAGAAACTCGCTGATACTTCCTGGTCGAAGAGCAGTTCGCTGCAGAAATCGGTCGGCACGGGCAACTGGCTGTCTGGGCGGGCGAACTGCGATACGATACTGCCCGTCACCTTCCGTGGCATCTGCCAGTCCATGAGCCAGAGCGCAAAGCGGATGCAGTACCACCCCAGGTCGCCCAGGCAGCCCATTGGTTCGAGATCGCCGTTAGTGCGAATATTACTGCTGAAGAACTCCGGCGTTGAGCCGAACGTGAAGGCAGAGGTGATGCGTTTTATCCTGCCAACGCCATCGGCGCTTTTCAGCACGTCGCGTATTGCCTCCAGTCGCCGGCTATGCATGAACATCACACCGTCCATGAATTGCACGTTGTGCTCCCTGCAGGCCTTAAGCATTTCTTCCAAATCACTCACCGTTCCCGCGCACGGTTTTTCGCACACTATATGCTTACCCGCAGCAGCCGCTTTGAGCACCCATTCCTTGCGAACTCCGGTGGGTAAAGGAATATAGACGGCGTCGACTTCTGGAGAAGCAATCACATCCGCATAGGAGGCAAAAGCGTTGGGCCTCTTATCCATCGGCGCTTCGGCCTGGCATTGGTCTATAAATTGTTGAGACCGCTTGAGGTCCCGGCTGCCGACCGCCGTGACAGTCGCGTTCCCGGAATTCCAAATCCCCTTCCAGTTCTTTTGCGCGATATTCGCCGCGCCCAATATCCCAAAGCGAAGTTTGGTTGTGCTCATCTTAGATTTGAACTTCGTGTGTTTGCATTTGAATTCTGCCAAATGCAAGCGCACTCTTGCATCTATATGAATCCCCACGAATTTCGTTCGGCTGGCGACTCCGCCCTCACTTCCCGCCGTCAATTTCTGCAACAAGCTACCGGGTTGGCGGCCGGTGCCGCCGTTTTCAATGAGATTTCAGGCTCAGCTGCCGATAGTTCGGGGCCAAACACGCTGCCCACCGTTAAGCTCGGCGCGCACCAGGTCACGCGCCTCATTATCGGTGGCAATCCCATTTATGGCTATTCGCACTTCAACAAAATTCTAAGCCAGTATCAAACCGCCTGGCATACGCCCGAGCGTGTCATTGAGCTGCTCAAGCAGGCCGAAGCCAAAGGCATCAATACGTGGCAAAATAGTTATGCTGAACGGACACTTTCCGACCTCGAAAAGTACCGCGAAGCCGGCGGCAAAATGAATTGGCTTTGCCTGGGCAAGCCCGATTGGGATCAGAATCCGCAAGCGATTGAAGACGCGGCGCGGCACAAACCGATCGGGATCGCGCCACATGGGGCCTTAGGTGAGCGGCTCCATCGGCAGAACAAGCTCTCGGTGCTGACGGACCTGCTGAAACGAATTCGCGATACCGGGGTACTGGTCGGGCTTTCGGCCCATGACCCGGCTCTCGTTCAGCTCAGCGAAGAAAAGGGGTGGGATGTCGACTATTACATGTGCTGCCTGTACTACCTGACCCGGCCGCGCGACGAGTTTGCGGCATTGATGAACGGGGAATCGCCGGTTGGCGAGATTTATCTCGCCAGCGATCCGCCGCGGATGTTCAAAACCATTCAGACCGCGCGCAAACCTTGTCTTGCTTATAAAGTTCTCGCTGCCGGCCGCAAAGTGGAAAATGCCGCGCAGATCCGACAATGCTTTGAAACGGCGTTTACAAACATCAAGGCAACCGACGCGGTGATCGTAGGGATGTATCAACAACTCAACGATCAAGTCGCAGAGAATACGGCGATTGTGAAGGAGATTTGTTCGAAATAACCGAACATCGAACTTCGAAGTTCGAACGAGCATCTATTCGGCCCACGTTCGGCCTTCGATGTTGCGGCCGCTAGTGGTAGGGCCCGCTCGCCGAGCGGGCCGCAGTGAGCCGAGCGGGCCGCGCTGAGCCGAGTGGCCGCGGCCGCCAACAGAAACTTCTTTTTCCCGAAAAACTCGACCGGCTACAGTTTTGTTGAAACGGCTGTGGTTGTCAGGCTTTGTCGTCCCGAGCTGTTTTACCTCTGAATTTACTTCTTCTTGAACAAAATAATGTGCTGGCGCGGCAGCACGCGGATCGTTTCGATCCACTGCAGCGGCAGGACGGACATTTCCTTCTTCACCTGGGCTTCGGTCATTTTGTGGACCGGTTTAATCGGGACATTCGGATCCTCCGCGCGAAACTCAACAAACGCAACACGCCCGTTCGCTTTGAGCGCTCGGCAAATCGCCTGCATCATTTCGTATGGGAAGTCGAACTCATGGTAAACATCGACCATCACCACCATATCGACCGAGCCGGGCGGAAGCTTGGGGTCGGTTACCGTTCCCAGCACCGGAAGCACGTTGGTAATGCGAAGCTCTGCCATTTTGTTGGTTAGCAGCCCAATCATTTCCGGCTGAATATCCTCTGCAAGCACCTTGCCGGAAGGACCGACTTCCCTGGCCAGGCGGCGACTGAGATAACCGCTTCCGGCTCCGATATCGGCGACCACGTCGCCAGCCCGCAAATGTAATTGCTGGACCAGTTGGGAAGTGTGCTCTTCCTCCTCACGTTCCGGGCGTTCCAGCCAGTCGGCACCTTGGTGTCCCATCACATACGCGATTTCCCGGTCCATGTAGAATTTGCCGATGCCGTCCGGATCATGGACGCTGCGGAATTCGTAGCGATTGGTTGACGCAACGGCAGAATCGCGGCTTGATTCTGCACTGAAACCAGGCCAGCCGATCAAGCTAACGAGACCCGCAGCCGCCCATAGGATGCACGTTCTTACAGAAGCGCGGGCGTACAAATGGAGGAAAACAAATGGGCCTGAGCTTTTCTGCCCTGCTCGGAGGCAGCCGTAAGAACGTGGGATTCTGGATCGGCGTTGGTGATGTCGATGCACGACGTGGAGCGTCTCTGTTCAGGATGGTATGTAAAAAGGAATCCTAACCAGTGGTTCTCAGCGGTCGAGCTAAATTAGGTAGGACAAAAAGAAACGGCTGGCGGCGAATTCAGCGCAAGAAGAGCCATGCGCACTCGCCGACCAGCCGCTCAACTGGGGTCCTCCTGATCTCCAGCACCCCAGTCCCCGACACTTACCGATCCTTCCAAGGCGTCTTGGTCGATTGCCTGACGACCCAGCACTGCTAAACGCAAGAATTTATACCAGACGCGTCCCGGTGGCGTCTGTCAGGGAAAACCCGGATCGTTGTGTAAGGCTAAGCCCTACAAAATCGGGAAGGACAAGCTCTGCGAGTTCCCACTCAAGCTCCGCGACTCCCCACTCGAAATCGCAAGGTCCAGCTTTCGATGTTTTCTTTTGATTGGGGACTCGCGGAGCTCGTCCTTCCGAATCTTATTTCTTGTGCACCCAGGTAATGGCGATTGGCAGAAGTTCCTCCGGATCTTTTAGAGCCAGTTTCTCGCGAATGCGTGCCCGGTAAGTTTCCACCGTCTTAACACCTAATCTCAGCCGTATGGCGATTTGGCGGGTATTCAGTCCGCGCCCGGTGAGTTCAAAGACCTGCAACTCGCGATCCGCGAGCAATTCCGCGGGAGTGGCAGCTCTGGCTCGGCCCGGTGCGGCGAGGCGACCGAGAATGCGCGAAGCGACCTTGTCATTAAGATAGATTTGCCCTGCGAGCACGCGTCGAATAGCCAGGAGAATATTACGCGTAGCCTCTTGTTTGGTGATGTAGCCGCGGGCTCCTGCCCGAAGCGCGCGCTCCGCATAAAGCGACTCGTCATGCATCGATACGACCAGGGTGAGGAGCGCAGGCCAACGATCGTGAATATCCTTTATCAATTCGACACCATCGGAGCTTTTGAGCGTGATGTCGACGATCACCAGCTGCGGTCGTGAGCTTTTAATGAGTTGAAGGGCCTGATGCCGATCTTCGGCCTCGCCGCAAATAACGAGGTCAGCTTCGCGATGAATTATCTCGGCCAGACGTTCGCGTACCAGCGGATGATCATCCACCAGTAGAATGCGAACGTGCCTGCTTGCTCGACCAGCAGTGTCGGGTTGCTGGCTCATACCACCAGTTTTTACAGTGGCCCGCCCGGGACGCAACAGGAAACTATAGTACCCCCGCAAGGTCTGGGTCCAATTGACAGCCTGCCGCCGACGCTGCGGGCGCGGTAATCCATGATGTACAAACCCATGCCCGACCATTTGGAAGACTCGGTGGCTCTGGGCTCTGTGCCCGCACCGTCATCCTCGATGGTCAATTCGATTTGATCTCCGTTGGCCCGGAGGGCGATTTCAACAGTCCTGGCCTGGCCATGGCGGATAGAATTGTTGACGGCCTCCTGAGCAATGCGGTAGAGGTGAGTCGCCATCGCCTTGTTTTTAAGGCGTGGTATTTGCAGTGTCGTCAAACGGCAGTCTATTCGCGAACGTTGACTTGTCGTGTTGGCCAATTCTTCAAGCGCTGAAGCCAGACCCTCCGCCTCCAGCCGCACTGGGAAAAGACCACGCGCCAATTGGCGCGCCTCGGTAATCGACTGGTCCAAGTACGCCGCGATTCGGTGTGCAGTTTGAGCCTCCGAACGATCTTCTCGGGCCAATTGTTGTTCGAGCGAATTGGCGTCAAAGGCAAGGCTGACCAGTTGCTGACACAAGCCGTCATGGATTTCCTGACCGATGCGGGCCTGTTCTCGATCGCTGATTTCCAGGATCTGTCTTTCGAGACGCTGGCGTTCTGTAATGTTGGTGGCAACCCCAATATAGCCAGTCAATTTTTCATTAGAATCACGCGTCGGAGAGTAGCAACAAATAAAGGAGCTTGGGCCCAAATCCAACTGAGAGCTGAATTCTTCCCCTGCCAGGGCGCGACGCGACTGAAAGAGCATCTCTGGGAACCGGCCGTATGCCTTGGCTACGGTTTGGCCGACATGTTCGCCGGGTGAAACGCCGAGGGTATTAAGCGCCTGTCCATCTTCAAAGGTAATGATCCCGTGTTGGTCAACGGCAAAGAGGACGATCGGCACACCATTAATGATCGACTTTAAGCGAGCCTCGTTGGTTTTGCGTTCAGTGATATCGTAGCTCATGTGCAGTAAATGAGGCTGCCCATTGCTCACGAACGGGACCATATGAGCGTCCACCCAGACCGATTTGCCGAAGCGGGTGGTATCGCTGCATTCCATTGACAAATACCGTCCTTCCTTCAAAGCCGATTCCGCCAGGTTCAGCAGGCCTGATTGTTTCCAGCTTTCCAGCTGCCGGAAATTTCCCTCAAGGATTTTTTCAACGGTCCCGCCAGCGATCCGCGCAATCGCCTCATTGGCGAAAACACAATCGCCTGAGGCTTTATAGGCCACGATACCCATCGCTGAGGCAGCCAATATTTTTTGATTCAGATCGAGCGATTCCGCGAGGCGAGCCGATGTAGCCTTGTGCTGTTGGGCCTCGTTTTTCCATTGCGCGGTCCTTTGCTCGACCATGCTCGTCAACAGCCGGGTCATCCGGCTAAGTTCCGCGGCGAGCCAACCAGCCGCACAAAGGACCAAACAGCGTGACCAGACGTTCCACAGGCCGATCCACACTGGTTGAATCCGAATATCCGGCACGCTCCAATCGTGGGACATGACCACTGTGGCAGACAGTACCGCATGCAAGAGCGCTGCTCGCCGCCCCGCCCCCCAGCCGACAAACATCGTCCCGAGCATATAAAACAATGTAAAGCTCATGCTCAGCGGAGTCTTGTAATCGAGCAATCCCAACACGAGTGTATAGACCATACCGCCGGTCAGAACCGCTCCGGGCGGTAACTGCGCGAGCTTGGCTAAGAGGTTTGAGGTCGGAGACTTCATAGGCACAGGTTAGCCAGGATTCAGTCGAAAGTTAATGGCTTTCCGGGCGCTCTGAAATTACTGTGTCCGAGTGATCGCTTTGCTCGACTACGGTTCCGGCAATTTGCGCAGCGTCCATAAAGCGCTGCTGAAGGTCGGCGCTGACGTGCAGATTGCGCAAAGGCCTTCCGAGATGGCCGAGGCGCGCGCTGCTGTATTGCCGGGGGTAGGCGCCTTCGACGATTGCATTCACGCGCTGGAGCGGCAGGCACTATTCGAGGCGACGCGGCGTTTTATTCAGTCAGGGCGGCCATTTCTGGGGATTTGCGTCGGCTACCAGGCGCTGTTCGAAAAGAGCGAAGAATTCAACAGTTGTGCCGCAGGACTCGGGTTCTTCAAGGGCAAGGTTGTGCGGTTCCCAAGCGTGACAGGCTTGAAGGTGCCGCAGATCGGCTGGAATGAGGTTGAGTTGGTGCAGCCGGGCTGCCCGTTATTTAAAGGGATACCGAACCAAAGCTTCTTTTATTTCGTACACAGCTTTTTTCCCAAGCCTGCCGACCCTGACATCATTTGCACCCGGACTACTTACGGAGAAAGTTTTGCCTCGTCGATTTGGCGGGACAATATTTTTGCGACCCAATTTCATCCCGAAAAAAGCCAAAAATTTGGCCTGCGGTTGCTCGAGAACTTTGTAGCGCTGGCCGCTTGACAGTGGTACAGACGTGCTATGTTCCACTATTCGTTCAGATTACCCGGAGAACTCAGGGCATTTGTACTACGGTAAACAATCAACTAGCACATTTATGGCATACGAATTACCGCCGCTTCCTTATCCCAAAGAGGCTCTCGAGCCTTACATCGACACAATGACGATGGAGATTCATCACGATAAGCATCACGGGGCTTATGTAACCAATGTGAATAAGGCTATCGCCGGCAAACCCGACCTGGAAAAGAAATCGGTCGAACAACTTATTAGCAGCCTGGACGCCGTTCCCGCCGATATCCGCGGCGTCGTGCGTAACAACGGCGGCGGCCATGCCAATCATTCGATGTTTTGGAAGCTGCTGGCGCCCAAAGCCGGTGGTGCCCCAAGTGGGAGCCTGGGTGATGATATCAAATCGACCTTCGGCAGCTTCGATGCCTTTAAGGAAAAATTCGAAGCCGCCGGCATCGGCCGGTTCGGCAGTGGCTGGGCCTGGCTGGTCTGGAACAACGGCAAGCTCGAGATTGTCTCGACCGCGAATCAGGATAATCCATTGATGGGCAAAGGGGTCAGTGGCGCGGAGGGCATACCGGTTCTTGGCTGTGACGTTTGGGAGCATGCGTATTACCTGAAATATCAGAATCGGCGCGCTGACTATCTCAAAGCCTTTTGGAACCTCGTCAATTGGCCTGAAGCAGCCAAGAATTACGACCAAGCCAGGAAATAGCCGGACCATTCGGCGACCTTTCGCGCCAGTGGCTGACAAACTCAGGCAGAAATATCCTCGAGGGGATCCTGTTCGCTTCAGCGCTGGAAGTCGATGTCGTTTCGTTTTTCTGTCGCAACTTCTTTTGTCTGAATGTACCAAAGCCGGGTTGATCAATCGGCGAACCTGCTCCAGGTGAGCTTCAGCGGAAGGGTAGACGCCCAGGAAATGGAGCGCTGCGCCAAGGAATGTGAAGTAGCGGTTCGGCAAGTGCGGCCGGGTTTTCGCCTGCTCACCGATATCACCGACCTGGAGCAGATGGACCTCGCTTGTGAACCGCACCTGCAACGGATGATGGACTTGTCTAATGAAGCGGGTGTCGCACTGGTCGTGAGAGTCATTCCGCGCCCTCACCGGGATATTGGCTTCAATATCATGTCGCTCTTCCATTACCGTAAAAATGTGCGGATCGTCACCTGTCGGACGCTGAAGCAAGCCGAAGAGATCCTCGCGAGCGAAGTTTGACGCGCCGGTGTCAGCGTCATAATCTTCGTATATGGCTCTCAAGATGCTGGCCGATGTCGCCATACTGCTGCACAAAGCAGACAGTGTGGCGGTCCTGAAGCGGCCGCTGAAGACAGGCGATGAACTGCAGTTAGACTACCAAACTTGCCGCCTTACCCAGCCGATCCCCGCCGGTCACAAAATTGCGGTGGGTGCGATTCCCGACCGTTCGCCCATCAAAAAATATGGTCAAATTATTGGATTTGCGCGGGGGCCGATCGAACCGGGCGCGCACGTGCATACGCATAATCTCCAGATGTTGGATTTTCAAAGAGATTACCAGTTCTGCGCCGATGCACGGCCCGTTGCTTATCATCCACCAGAGCACACTCGCTGTTTTCAAGGTTATGCGCGGCCGGATGGACGTGTTGGCACGCGCAACTACCTCGCCGTGATCTCGAGCGTCAATTGCTCTGCCTCGGTTTCGAATTACGTGCGCGACCGCTTCCGGACCGAATCCTTCCGAAAGGATTTCCCAAATGTTGATGGAGTGATCGCGTTTACCCACAAGGGCGGTTGTGGTTTAGATCCCGGCCAACCGCAAGTGGTCTTGCAACGCGTGCTGGCCGGGATTGCGCGGCATCCCAATATCTCCGGATATGTCATGATTGGTTTGGGATGCGAGGTCAATCAAATCGATTCCATCCGCAAAGCGCACCAACTAGGGCAGGAGGGCCAGGGGCAGGGCGCCCCGGTCTTCATGAACATTCAAGGCAAGGGCGGCGTGCGTAAGACCGTAGAGGCCGGTGTGGCCGCCGTGCAGAAGTTGCTGCCTTTCGCCAATGATTATAGACGAACGCGGCAACCCGCCGCAAAACTCGTCCTGGCCGAAAACTGTGGTGGCTCGGATGGCTATAGCGGCATCACCGCCAACCCCGCTTTGGGCATCGCTTCGGATGAATTGGTGCGACACGGCGGCAGTTCGGTGTTGGCGGAGACGCCCGAGATTTACGGCGCCGAACATCTGCTGACCCGGCGCGCCGTCAGTCGCGAGGTCGGTGAAAAACTAATCGCGCGTATTCACTGGTGGGAGCAGCACGTGCGGCAACATCATTCCACGATCGACAACAATCCTTCCCACGGGAACAAGGAAGGCGGCTTAACTAATATTTATGAAAAGAGCCTGGGGGCCGTTGCCAAAGGCGGCCAATCACCTCTCGCCGCGGTATATGAATACGCCGAGCCGGTTACCACGGCAGGATTTTGCTTTATGGATACTCCGGGCTTGGATCCGGTCAGCATGACGGGTTTGGTGGCCGGCGGCTGCAACATTGCCGTGTTTACCACCGGCCGTGGCAGTGTTTATGGCTGCAAACCTGCGCCTTGCATCAAGGTCGCGACCAACACCGCCCTCTATCAATGGATGGAGGAAGACATGGACCTCAACGCCGGCACGATCGTCGATGGCACCGAGACCGTCGAGCAGGTCGGCATGCGGATCTTCGACAAAATCCTTTCCGTCGCCAGCGGCGAGAGAACCAAAAGCGAACTGGCGGGGATTGGCGACGAAGAATTCGCCCCCTGGCAATTAGGGCCAACGTTTTGATAAGCGCAGCAAGCCGGCGGTCTCGATTAGGATTAGGATTACGAGCAGGATTAGGATTATGAAACATTCCTAATCCTAATCGTAATCCTAATCCCTCACCGAAAGTGATCGACAGCGACCCGTTCGTTCGCAATAATCTGGCGCAGATCGGTCCAGCTCCTTTGCGAGCGGAAAAGATGAACCCTCTGACCACTGAAATTGTGTGCAGTCCCAACCCTGGAGATTAATCATGTCTAAACCAGAATCCCACTTTAGCCGTCGGTATTTTCTCAAAACCGGATTGAAAGCGGGCGCTCTGCTCGCCGCACCTCAATTTGTGCCGGCGAGGCTGCTGGGCCGGGATGGCGGTGTTGCTCCGAGCGAGCAAATCGTGCTTGGCGCGATAGGTATTGGCAACCGCGGGAGCTATGTCCTGGGTTGTTTCCTCGAAGAGCCGGATGTGCGCTTCGTGGCGATTGCCGATATCAAGGCGACGCAACGCGAAAAGGTGAAAAAGCGGGCTGATGACAAATACGGCAACACCAATTGCGCGATGTATCGCGATTTACGGGAACTGCTCGTTCGCGACGACATCGACGCGGTGTTGATCGCTACCGGGCCGAATTGGCACGCGACGGCCGCAACGATGGCCGCCAATGCCGGCAAGGACGTTTATTGTGAGAAACCTTGCACCAAGAATATCGTCCAAAGCCTTCAACTAGCAGAAACGTTCCGCCGGACCGGCCGTGTTTTCCAGGCAGGAACGCAGCGGCGCAGTCTGCCCAATTTCGCCTTTGCGATTGATTTGGCGCGGCGCGGAAAACTCGGCAAGCTACACACGGTCTATGCCCACCCGTACGGATTGGCTACGGTGAGCAGCGGTTGGGAACCCGAACAGCCTGAGCCGGACAAGAACCAAATCGATTGGGATCTTTATCTTGGGCCGGCCGCCTGGCGGCCATTCAACAAGAAGCTGCTCGACGGCTTCAATTTTGAAAAGGGCGGAGGGTTAACCGGCGGCGGTTGCCTCGAATGGGGCTCGCACTGCGTCGATCTCTGCCAATGGGCCAACGATGCCGACAATACGGCTCCCGTGGAATACGAACCCAAAGGCAAAGAATTATACGCGCGTTATGGCAATGGTGTGAGGCTGATCCTGCGCGACGATGGCTGGCTGCCGCTCGGTTCCTGCCCCGTGCGGTTTGAAGGTGAAACGGGCTGGGTCGAAACCGGTGATGACGCCGAGATTGTCGCCAGCTCGCCTTCGCTGCTCATCGGCAAGGGGGCTAAAATCGCGGGTTACCCGGCGAACCTGCACGTTCGCAATTTCCTTGATTGCGTGAAAACGCGGGCCCAGACGCGTGCCAATGCGGATGCGGCTTGTCATGCGCACATCGCTTGCCACGCATCGAATATTTCATTGTTCCTGAACCGCAAACTGAACTTCGATCCGGTTACGAACATGTTCGTTGGAGACGAACAGGCCAATCGCCTGCGCTCCGAGGCGTTGCGCGAGCCCTGGAGGATCTAGGCGACACATTCAGAAATAACACACCCTGTGAAAGGAAAATTATGAATTTTGAATCTTCAATTTCCAATTTTCGATCAGCTGTGCTCGGTGCTCTTCTGCTCGGTGCCGTGATGCCAGCAATATGCTCGGCCGCCGCCGCGTCGAGCACAAATGAGACGCAGCTTATCGCAGTCTTGCAATCCGCCGCGCCGCCGCAGGAAAAGGCCATCACCTGCAAGCGGCTGGCGGTGTATGGCACCGAGGCCGCAGTGCCCGCATTGGCCCCTCTCTTATTGGACCCGCATTTGACTTCCTGGGCGCGGACTGCATTGGAAGTGATTCCGGGCCCGGCATCGGATGTGGCGCTTCGCCAGGCACTGGGTAAAGCCAATGGTCTGGTCCTTGTCGGCATCATTAATTCGATCGGTGTTCGGCGCGACGCCAAAGCCGTCAGCCAGCTCGCCGGCAAAATGAAGGATCCGGACCCGGAGGTAGCATCGGCTGCTGCAGTTGCTCTGGGTAAAATCGGGGGAACGCAGGCCGCCAAAAAGTTAAACGGTTATCTGGCAAAGTCTCCGCCGGGCTCGCGAGCCGCCGTTGCCGAGGGGTGCATCCGGTGCGCGGAAAGATTCCTCGCCGATGAGAAATCCAGTAACGCAGTGAAGCTTTATGATGCCGTGCGGAAAGCGGAAGTGCCCAAGCAGAAACGACTGGAGGCGACCCGTGGGGCGATTTTGGCGCGACAATCGGCAGGAATCCCATTGCTGGTGGAGCAACTCCGATCGGGCGACCAGGCCTTTTTCGGCATTGGTCTCAAAGCTGCCCGTGAATTGCCGGGCAGTGACGCGACTAAAGCCGTGATCACCGAATTGCATGGCGCGCCGACAGAGAGAAAGCCGTTAATATTGCTTGCGCTGGCTGACCGCGATGATCCTGACGCCCTGGCGACCGTTATTGATTCAGCCAAAAGCGGCTCGAAAGAACTGCGGCTCACCGCGGTTGGCGTGCTCGATCGGCTTGGCAGATCTTCCAGTGTTCCAGTCTTGTTAACGGTAGCTGCCGATACCGATCGCTCCCTGGCGCAGGCTGCGTTGGGGGCATTAGGTAGAATGTCCGGCGAGGATTTGGATCGGGAAATTATCAATCGCCTGCAGCAATCAAAAGGAAAGGACCGCCAGGTTGCGATTGAACTGGCTGGAAGGAGAAATCTTGGACGAGCGGTGCCGGCGATTGTCGGCTGCGCACATGATCCGGATCCGGCAACCCGCGCGGCCGCGCTGCAGACGCTCGGAACTATCGGCGGAGCCTCTCAGATCGATGATTTGGTGAAGCTGCTCCAAGGCGCCAGCGATGCCAAAGATCGCGGAGATATCGAAGCGGCCTTGCTGGCCATCAGCGCCCGGAGTGGCACCGGTTGCGCGCAAGGCCTGCTGCCTCTTGCGCACAACGAAAACAGCGCGCTGCGCATTGTTGCGTTGCATGCATTAGCTTCCGCCGGCGGTTCCGATGCTTTGGGCGCTGTTACCGCGGCCGTTGAAGATAAAGACGAAGCCGTCCAGGATGAAGCAGTTCGGACATTGTCGAATTGGCCAAACACCTGGCCGGAGGACGAAGCCATTACTACGCCGTTAATGACGGTCGCGAAGGCAGCTGCGAAGCCCTCTTATCAGGTGCTCGCTTCGCGCGGCTATCTACAATTCCTGGAAGGGGACAAAAAACTCAAGGGCGCAGATAAGGCCGCCAAGCTTAAAGAAATCGTGCCACTGCTGACCCGACCTGAAGAAAAGCAATTGGCAGTAACGGTGCTCAAGAGTACTCCTTGCACGGATGGACTGACTCTGCTGGTAAATTATGCTGGCGAAGCTGGCGTCGCCGACGAGGCTTGCGCCGCTATCATTGAAGTCGCGCGAAAGAACCAGGGGGGCATTTCGTTAGAAGACCGTCAGAAAGCGCTCCAGACGGTGGCTGACAACGGCACGAATGACGAGGTCAAGCGCAAGGCGCAGGAAGCGCTGAGCCGGATGAGATAAATCCGAGTCCGATTCGATGCACTTGCGATCGCAACTGCTCTCATTAACCCCCAGCTTCAAGCTGGGGGAGGCGCTCTGCAGAACCCATCCGAACCGCTTCATTCAGTGTTTTCCTGGGTGGACCGAACAAGCACGCTATTCAGAAACCGCTGAATGAAGCGGTTGGAACGAGTCTAGGGCACTTCCATACCCCGCTGAAGCCCAATCTATGCAGTTGAACAGGAGACAACAGAGATACCAGAAGCTGAAATACAGAAATACAAGCCCAGTCTGCGTGTTGAAATATAGCGTCCGCTCTCCAAAAGGTGACTCCATGTGAAAGCCGGGTAGAGCCTCGTCGGACCTCTGTTCTCTCCTTTTCCTCCTGTTCGTGTCTGAATGCCATTTGGGAACTCCGCCCGCTCTCATCAACACCTCGCTTCAGCGAGGTGTTGAAGCGGGAACTTGGTGTCAACCGCTTCATGAAGCGGTTTCCCCCAGCGCGTGCTCCGCCGCTGGCCGACGGGAAACCGCTGAAGCGGTTCGCAAAGGCTCTGCACACAGCCAGCCCCCAGCTGAAGCTGGGGGTTAATAAGAGCAGCGAAGCAACTAACAACTGCATGGATTGGGCTGAAGCGGGGTGTTAATAAGAGCGGGTTGCATTCAGTGGAACAAATCCGGCAGAAAGTACCGATTTTTCGCGTCCAGCCGGATGAATTATAGTCCGGCCTTCCGAGGGTAGTGTGAAAATACGCCCGATCGAAGGCCGAAGGAATGACCGGATTCCGAAGTAACAATGAAGCTTGCTTCGGACTTCGATCTTTGACCTTTCGGCTCTCGGAATTCAGAGTTCGGTATTTCTGTCGTCTAGCTCGTCGCCTGCTGCGGGACTTGTTCCAGGGGTTCAGTGGCAGCGAAGCTATCCACATCGTGCGGCACCAGGGCGACACACAGACCCGCAACGATCATCGAACAGCCGCCCAAAAAAACTGCATTCATCGGGTTGTCGCCCAGCAGTGACTTCATCAACGCGCCGAGTCCGAGCGAGGCCAATATCTGCGGAATAACGATGAAAAAGTTGAAGACGCCCATGTAGAAGCCCATTTTTTCCGCCGGGATAGCGTTCGATAGCATCGCGTAGGGCATCGACAGGATGCTGGCCCAGGCGATACCCACCAGGAGCATCGACGCGATGAGGAAATATTGGTTGTGGAAAATCACCGCCAGGATAAGGCCGCTCCCCCCGCAGAAGAGGCAAACCCGGTGAATCGCCCGCGCGGAGAAACGGCGAACCAGCGCTAACAATACAAACGCAAAAGCAAACGCCGTCCCGTTATAAACCGAGAAACAAAGCCCACCCCACTCGTTGCCGCGTTGATATGCCGGGGAGCCCGGTTCGCCGCCAAAGACCTTGGTTGCTACTGCCGGCACGAAATAGATCCACATGCAGAAAAGCGCGAACCACGTGAAAAACTGGACCAGCGCAAGTTGGCGCATTGCTTTGGGCATCGAGAATATGCCTTGGACAATTTCCTGGAAGACGTGACCTATGCCAGCGGATTCGCGCCTCGCTTTTTGAAACGCCTCCATGTCTTCCGGAGGATATTCCTTCGTTGTGCCGATCGTGTAAAGCACTGCTGCCAAAAACACGATCGACCCGATATAAAACGAAACCTGAACGGTGCGGGGTATCGCGCTTTGGCCGGAGTCGCTCGTTAGGTGAAACACATTGGTAAGCACATAGGGCAGTCCCGAAGACAAAACCGCGCCGAGGCCAATCAACAAACTCTGCATGGCGAACCCGCTCTTCCGTTGTTCTTTGGGCAAGAGGTCTCCAACGAATGCTCGAAATGGTTCCATCGTGACATTGATGCTTGCATCAAGAATCCAAAGCAGCCCGGCCGCCATCCAGACGGTTCCGGAGTTCGGCATCGCGATCAGCGCAAGGCTCGCCAGGAGCGCCCCAACTAAAAAGTAAGGACGACGTCGTCCCAGTTTTCCCCAGGTCCGGTCACTGGCATAGCCGATGATCGGCTGCACCAGCAAACCGGTGAGCGGAGCCGCCAGCCAAAGCACCGCAATGTCCGATTCCTTGGCGCCGAGGTACTGGTAAATCGCGCTCATGTTGGCCATCTGGAGTCCCCAGCCGAATTGGATGCCGAAGAAACCAAAACTCATGTTCCAGATCTGCCAGAAGCTTAAGCGGGGCTTTTGCATAGCGGATTCTCCGGGCCACTCCATCATTCTTTCCCGCCCCGCGCAAGCCTTATTCAACCCGATTCCGACTGACATTCCCTCCGCCGCTTGTACATTGCCGCGCGGGATTAATGAGAATCACGTTTCAATTACGGTTTCACACGCAGTTCGGTCAATCCCTCTGGCTTTCCGGGAATCACGAGATTCTAGGAAACGGATCCATCGAAGAGGCGGTTCCGTTGCAGTATTTGAATGAGGAGCTGTGGCAGGTAACGCTGGTGATCCCGCAAAATGCGGTGCCGGACGCTGACATCGTTTATGGCTACTTCTTGCGTGAGGCTGATGGAGGCATCTGCTGCGATTGGGGAAAGGATCGAGTTATCAATCCCGCATCGTTTTCGGTCCCGGAAGTAATGGTGATCGATTCTTGGAATTCTACAGGCCTGGTCGAAAACGCCTTTTACACCGAACCGTTTAAAGAAGTCTTGTTGAAGCCTGATCTGGCCGAGGTGCGGTTGCCCTCGCCCACGAGGATCACACACGTATTTAAAGTTAAGGCACCCCTGTTACAGAAAAACCAGACACTGTGTCTGCTGGGAAATGTCCCAGCCTTAGGAGGATGGAATACCGCCCGGGCGATCCTGTTGAATCGATTCGCAGGTCAGGACTTTCTAACTGCGGAACTCGACTTGAGTAACGCGACTTTTCCGCTTGCTTACAAATACTGTGTTTATGACACGGAGAAAAGATCGTTTCTTGGGTACGAAGCAGGTCCCAACCGGGCTTTGAACGACAGTGTCTCGGCAAAAAAGCTCACCATCGTCAACGACGGATTTGCGCGATTCCAGTCGACGACTTGGAAAGGAGCGGGTGTCGCAATTCCTGTGTTCAGTTTGCGCAGCACGCAGAGCTTCGGGGTAGGGGAGTTTGCGGATCTGAAGCTACTGGTTGATTGGTGCAAACGCACCGGTTTGAAGCTGATTCAGATCCTGCCCGTGAACGATACCACCTCGAGCCACACATGGCTCGATTCCTACCCTTATGCCGCCATCTCTGCCTTTGCCTTGCATCCGCTTTATCTAAATTTGCGCCAGGTTGCCGGCGGCGGGCACCAGGCCTTGCTCGAGTCCTTGGAGACCGAACGCAAACGGTTGAACGCCTTGCCGGCAATAGATTATGAGGCGGTGCTCAGGGCGAAGCTTGCGATCATCCGGCAGCTCTTTCCATTGGAGCGGGACAAAACCCAGAAGAGCCGTGACTACCGCCGATTTCTAGATGCCAACCGTGATTGGCTGCTGCCCTATGCGGTATTTTGTTACCTGCGCGATAAACACAGAACACCAGACTTCAATCAATGGCCCGAGTTGCGCAGGTATGATCCAGCCGAACTTGTCACACTTACGGTTGAAGGCTCGCCCGCCCACGATGAAATCACGCTCACCTGTTTTATCCAATACCACTTGCACAAGCAGTTACAGGAGGCGACTGAGTATGCGCACCGTAACGGGGTCATTCTGAAAGGAGATATTGCGATTGGGGTTGCTCGTTACGGGGCCGACGTTTGGCAGGAACCCGAACTTTACCATCTCGACATGCAAGCCGGCGCGCCTCCGGACGCCTTCGGTATCAAAGGGCAGAATTGGAGTTTCCCGACTTACAACTGGCCTCGAATGAAGGAGGATGGTTTTGCCTGGTGGAAGCGCCGATTTGCGCAAATGGGCGGCTATTTCGACGCCTTTCGGGTTGATCACATTCTGGGCTTTTTCCGCATCTGGAGCATTCCGCTCGAGGCTGTCGAGGGCATTCTCGGCCATTTTGAACCGACAATTCCAGTCAGCGCCGCTGAATTTGGCGCGCGCGGCATAGCCTTTGATCGAAACCGCCTGGTGCAACCCTTCATTACTGACGAAGTGCTCAGTGAAGTCTTTGGCGGTTTGTCGGCGGCCGTCGGCGCTGATCTCCAAACCATACTCGAAACGGTCCGCAGCCGGTGTTTGGAGGCGTCACAATCGGGACGGTTTGCGCTCAAACCGGAGTTTGCCACGCAACGACAGGTGCAAACATTTATTGCTTCGCAAGAAGACAACACGCTGAATCGCGTGCTTAGAGCTGGACTCTACGATTTAATCAGCAATGTGATCCTTTTGGAAGCCAACCGAGGCAATGGGATCAATCCGGATCGCTCTTTCCATTTCCGCTTTGGCATCGAGAGCACCTCTTCATTTAAGTACCTGGATTTCGAAACTAAATCACAGCTTAAGGAGCGTT
>Ga0310810_10002300_pt1 | contig 20484 bp, 17 predicted proteins | sample NCmetagenome_FD_207641 | JGI IMG/M metagenome (GOLD analysis project Ga0310810, IMG submission 207641) | Soil microbial communities from experimental microcosm in Duke University, North Carolina, United States - NC | ecosystem: Engineered > Artificial ecosystem > Soil microcosm > Unclassified ...
AGCGGCTCGTGAAGGACGGGTGATATTTCCGTGAAGCGGCACTTTCAAGCCTTTCGGCGTGTGTTCGAAGCGATCGGCAGCATCAGCGTATCCGCTACCGGTATAAGGACATCGCATTTCCACACCGGTCTCGCCGTGTTGAGGCAGAAAACGACCTTCGGCTCCGTCCCTCCCCAGGGGCTGAAGATGGCGAGCTGCGACTCGGAGCCTTCGACGCCGACCCCACTCTTCCGAGCGATAGCCGAACTCGCGGAAAAGCTCCTCTATCATCTTGTCGTTCATGCCGGAGCCCCGCCCCTCGATCCTCAGTTGAAGCCAGCAAAGCGGAAGGATGCGGACAAACGTTTCAAGATCGGAGAGGCGGGCCCTTTCATTGACGGAAATCCGAACCGGCGCCTCGGGATTGTTCGCCGTGAGCGCGTGGTAGAGAAAGGATTTGATGAATTTCGACAGCCCGTCGTCGCCCCAGGAGATGAGCGGCAGATCGGGCGGGATCTTCGCCATGACGGCGGGACGCGGGCCCGTGCGGTTCTGCGCGAATTTGGCGATCGCCTCTTCGATCAACCCCTGCAACTTGATTTCCCTCATCGCTTTCCTCCTTCCCAGTCCCTTGTGCCGCGCGCGGGTTAAGAAAAGATGATGGCTTGATGAAGGCCTGGTTAAGTCCCGCCGGTTGCCCCGCCATAAAAGAGGCGAGGTTCGCCTTAGGTCCGCTGCGGCCATCAAGCCGGGGGGGTCTTTGCCCCTCCGGCTGGCATGTTAAACTTTTACTGGCCGGCGTCCGGCTGAAGTATGGCGGAGGGGAAAAAACGTAACCGTTCTCGCGCGGCCCGAGCGCGCGCGGCTCGCCGCAGCGGGATCCGCACGCTGGCGGTCGACATCGGCGCCAGCGGCATCAAAACAGTCGTTCTCGATACGGAGGGGCGTCCGGTGACGGTCCGGAGCCGGACGAAGACTCCCACCACGGCGACCCCGAGGGCGGTTTTGCGGGCGATCGAGCGGCTGGCGCGGGGACAGGGGCGTTTCGACCGGGTATCGGTAGGATTTCCCGGCGTCGTGCGCGCCGGCGTGGTCAAGACCGAGGGGAATTTCAACCCCAAATGGGCGGGATTCAATCTCGCGCGAAAGCTGGAAAAAATTCTGCGCCGTCCCGTGCGGGCGGTAAACGACGCCGACATGCAGGGCTTCGGCGCGATCGCCGGCCGCGGAGTCGAACTCGTGATCACGCTCGGCACCGGCCTCGGCTCGGCGCTCTTCATCGACGGCAAGCTGGTGCCGAATCTTGAGATCGCTTATGATCCGCTGGGCGGAAAGAGCTACCAGCATCTGCTTGGGAATGGGGCGCGGAAGAAGATCGGCAATAAAAAATGGAATCGGCGGCTCCGCCGCGCGATCGAGGCGTTCGATCAGATATTCAACTACGACGTGCTTTATATCGGGGGCGGCAACAGCGAGAAAGTGAACTTCAAGCTCCCCTCCGGCGTCCGCACGGTGTCGAACATGAACGGCCTCTTGGGCGGCATTTGCTTGTGGAGGTGAGATGCTGTCTAAGCCGTTAGTGTCTCCCTCCGCAGCAGACGCATAGAAGCGATGAGGCTGGGGAGACGCTTTTCTATTTAATTATTAGATGGACTTCGGACGCTTGAGCTGCCGCGCTTTCAGCAGATCGTCTTCGGCTCGCGTGAAGCTCTCCCGCCGGCGAAGCTCGGGTTTCGGGCCGCGCCGGGAGGCGACATGGAGCGCGCGCGCCACCTCTAGTTGATCATGGCCGGTGTAAGGCTCCGCTGCCGGTTTGGATATCTCATCCAACATCGAATCGTGTTGAGGCTTCACGGGCTTTTCGCTTTCGGCCAGGTTGTCTTCGTTGATCAGAACCGCGGCCGCGAAGACGCTCGTCCAGAGCCCGTCTTTATTGCCGATGGCCGACTGGGTGATATTGCTCGTTCGAACGATCTTGCCGGACAGCTTGAAAAGCTGTTCGCGCTCGTCCCAATCCGATTCGGGATTGAATTCGATTCCGAGCGTGGTCGCGAGCATGCTCGCGGCGAGGTCTTCGGCGTACTCTCCCGCTCGCTCATCCGTTTCTCCAAACGAATGGTGCTCGGAAAGATAGCCGTGCATCGACACATCGGCGGGGACGGCGAGACCGACCGATGCCGCGATCAGTCGATTCGGCTCATTGTTGCTTTCCCGGTCGTAAACCGCGAAGACGATATCGCCCGGATGCAAGAACTTTAAGCCTTCTTCCTTAGAGATAATCTTGCAGCCGGGAGGATAGATGCTGGAGACGAGAACCAGATTGCAGTGAGCGACGCCTGCGGCTCGGAGCGCGAGCTGATAAGAAGCCGCCCTTTCCCGATGAACGCCGACTCCTTTCGTGAGAAAGAGTTTTACCGGCACCATTTTACCAGCCCTAGCAAAAAGAAAAACGAAGTAAAAGTTATTTTGGGTTAAATTTTAGTTAAAAGTGTCTTTTTTGAAGGTAGGTATGCGTCGCGCAACCTAACGGAAGAACTCCACGGCGATGGAGAAGGCGATGAGGAAGATAATGACCCACTCGAGTATCTCCATGCGGCGGTTCGAGGCCTGTCCGGAGATCTTCTCGTAGATGCTTTCGAGCGTCTGCAGTTTCCGGAGAATGCTCGCATCCCACTCGTCCAGATGAAAGCGCCGATTGACCCCCTCAAACAAGCTGGCGTTATCGACTTGCAGTTCGGCCACGGTCTGCAAGACGGCCGAGTAAGATCCGAAAATCCATCGTAAAGTCCAAGAACGGCGAGAAAGCGTTTCGTAGACCTTGTCCAAGGCGCGGTCGAGTTTTTGATCGACATAGCGCATCTCCAACAACTCTACATTGGCAAATTCCAGCAGGGCGCGGACATCTTCGCCCTCGCTGTCGACTAAAAGCGCCGCGTTCCAGTCCGCCAGCAGGATGTCGTCTGCTCGATAGGAGATACGCACCGCCAGCGCGTCTTCGACCTCTTGGTCGGACAGCGGCTGACGCTCGGCGCGGAGGATCTGCGCGATCGGCCTGGCGTACTCCTCACAAAATTGGTTGAGATCAAATGCTTCGGCGAAACGCTCCACATGAAAAACAACATAGTCCTCGACGACGGGCGACGGATGGGATTGGCTCGCCGTGTCGCCGATGACCGTCAATAATTCGCTTACCCGCAGACGGGAGTCGCCGAGTAAGGCCTCATTGTCGTACAGCTCTTCGCTGAGGGGAAGAAGCTCTTCGAAAGGTCCGTCGATCGGAAGAGTATAGATGACGGAAACCGCACCGAAATCGTAGATCATGAGATCGACGGTCGGACGCGTCGTAAACTTTCCGACCGCAAACGACCGGCTGTCGCGGGTCGTTCTGAGCGGCGGCGGTTGATATTCGAAATAGCTGGGCGTGCGCCTCTTGTGGGCGATCGTCGGTCGCTCGGTCGCCTGGTGGATGCGCCGTTCGGCCCCCTCGAGATCGATCGATCGCGCGGCGTCGTACGAAAAGCTGACGAGGCACAATCCGTTTTGAATGACGGGAGATTGGATCGGCATGGTTTGAGACGAACTTAACATTCAATCGAGTAAAACGGTATACGGCCGAGATGAACGATATTCCCGACTTCAGTGACATTGTCGAATCAGCCTGGCCGATACACCGTACCGGTGTTTGTGTCCGGCGATATGTACGCGCGAAGGATAGCGCGTGTTCATGAATTAAGAGTCGGTGGGATTGATCAATGAAGCGACGGCACCAATGTCGGACGTCCGAATTCGTGCGCACATACGGCGTCATTTTAAGCTTTTCAAATAACTTACGACGGCCTTCGCGTCTTCGCGATTAAGCCGGAACTGCGGCATGGGCGGATCGAGCAGCCTTCCATCCCGGCTAATTCCGTCCGTGAGAAGTCGAACGCCTTCTTCTTCCGAATATCCCGGCAGCCCCGCAATGTTAGGCGCCTTCAGAGCCCACTTCGTTTTTCCGTAAGCCGGAGGCTTGACCGGTACAGGCGCACCCTTGAGGTACTCATTTTTCAGCAACCTCCCTTCTTCATCGCGCGGAGTGTGGCACTCTACGCACATGCTCACGTGGTCGACAAGGTACTCGCCTCGTTGAAGCTGTGGATTACCGGCGCTGCCGCGTTCCGCGCCATCTGCTTGCGTCACGACCATCGTCAGGAAAAAAAAAGAAAAAAAGCTGGCTGCTGATAAGCTCATCTCATTTTTTCTTTCAGGGCCGGCGTTTAATGGCAATCGGGCATTTTCCTTCTGCCGCCATTTTGGGAAGAGCGCAGAAAGATCATTCATGCCACCGATTTCATATTGGACTCCGACAAAAAAGTCGTCGACGCGTGCTACAGCATCGGACCCATAGGACGCATCGTCGCGGCCGACGCCTTGAGCCACATTCAATTTTTTAAAAGAAAGAAGGCCGAGGCGAAGTAAACGACGGATGTGGAGCTGCTTGCCGCGGTCAAGAAACTTAGAGTGAGATAAGCGCCGTTTTGAGAACCTTTCCCGTGGGTCCCTTGGGAAGCTCTTTTAAGATTTCGATGCGCCGCGGATATTTGTAGAGCGCCAGACGCGCCCTGCAATGCTCGAGGAGATTCTCGACGTCGGCGTTCGCCGAGGGTTTGAGAGCGACGAAAGCCGCGATCTCCTCACCCACATCGGGGCTGGCAATTCCCACTACGGCGACCTCGGCGACCGCCGGATGGGACAGGAGCACCGCCTCGATCTCCTGCGGGAAGACGGAGTAACCGCCGCGAAGGATCCGTTCGCGTTTGCGGCCGACGATCCGGACGTAGCCTTCGGGCGAGACTTGCGCGAGATCGCCGGTTTTGAACCAGCCGTCTTCGAGAACCGACCGCGTCTCGTCGGTATCGTTGAAATAACCCGCCATCACGGCCGGAGATTTGATCAACAATTCGCCGGCGTCGCCGTTTTCCGCCAGACGTATCTGCACTCCCGGCACCGATTTGCCAACGGCCTCGGGTAAATCGAGCGGTTCATCGGCGAAATAAGAGATCGGACGAAACAGCTCCGTCATGCCGTAGCCGCGAACGATCCGCGTCGCCGTCTTTTCGCGCCACTCCAGCGCCATTTCCCACGGGCACGGCGCGGCGCCGGACACCGCCGTTCTCAAGCTCGAGAAATCAGCGGCGGCGAAATCGGGGGCGTTGAGAAGGCGGCGGAAAGCCGTGGCGACGCCGGGAAAAACCGTGACGCCATGGCGGCGGATCGCATCGAAAACCGCCTCGGGAATGAAGCGCTTGACGAGTACGACCGCGGCTCCCGACAAGAGCGGCGCGAGAAGCCCCCCGTTGAGTCCGAGCGAATGCGCCAGCGGCAGCGCCGCGAGCACCCGGTCCTCCGGCGAAAGCGCCATGACGGGCTCACCCCACGAGCGATTTGCGAAAGTGAGCGCGCTGTGGCTGAACACGGCGCCCTTCGGCGCTCCAGTGCTTCCGGAGGTGTAAAGAATCAACGCGGGAGCCGCGGGTTCGGGCTCCGTCCGCCATACGGCGGTATCGTTTTCGACGCGCTTCACGACACACCGCGGCTTGAGGTCATCGATGAGCTTTTGGAGCTCGTCCGCTTTGAGGAGAGAGTTGAGAGGCGCGGCCGTCGCGCCTAGCTTGAGAACGCCCAGGAAAGCGACGACGAAGTCGGGCCGCGTCGGAAGCGTGATCGCGACGCGGTCCCCAGCGCGCACGCCTTGCGTCGCGAGAGACCGGGCAAATCCCGATGCGCGGGCGTCGAGTTCCGCCCAGCTGAGCACGCCACCTTCCCAGATGAGCGCCGGCTTCCGCGCCAGCCGGCACGCGTTGGCTTCGATGTGACAAACGAAATTTTCTTGCGGCGCGCTCACGGCAGGAAATCTTTGAGTTTGATGCGCTGCCATACGTCGCGCGGGATGCGGTGGCGCGGCGTATAAGCATCGAGCGACGGTTTCGCGGTGGCGTCGACCCCCCACTTCGCGGTGTAGCCCTCCTCCTTCGCCGACGGATCCAGGTCGGAGCCGCGAGCGTTGCCGATGACGACGAGATCACGATCCGGCTGGCAGCGGGTGGCGATCGCCCAGTTGACCTGCCGCTCGTTGAAAATATCGACGTCGTGGTCCACGACAACGATGCGCTTCATATATAGATCGGCGTCGAGCACGGCGGTGATGGCGTTTTTTCCCTGGCCGGGGACGCGCTGCTCGATCGACACATAGCAGGTAAAAGGCGCCGGGACGCGCACCGCCTTGACCGACGGCACGACCGCGCGCACCGCGCGGTAGAGATTCGCCTCGATCGGAGTCGTCGAAAGCATCAGGTGGTCCAGATGTCCGACGCAGATATCCTGGAACAGAGCGTCTTTACGGTGCGTGACGGCGCGTACCTTGACGACCTGCCGCTGCCGTTCGCCGAGACTATAGCCGGTAAACTCGCCGAACGGCCCCTCTGCGGTCCGCTCGTGGGGCAGGATTTCCGCTTCGATAACAACCTCCGCTTGGGCGGGAACCAGGACGTCCGATGTCTCGCAGCGAACCAATTCCAACGGCTCGCCCAAGAGCGAGCCCATGATCGCGCGCTCGTCCTCGTCGATCGAGCCGATGGCGAGCGCGCCGAGAGCGATCGCGGGGTGAACGCCGATCGCAAAAGCGACCGGCAAAGGCTCGCCGCGCGCCTCCGCGACGCGATAAAACTCCCAAAGGTGTTTGCCCAGCGTGAGGTGGATCGAGGTGGTGTCGCGCCCCTTGATCATGAGCCGATTGTAGGCGCAATTCCACACGCCGCCGCCCGGCTCCTGAGCGAAAGAGATCGCCGCAGTGATGTACGGGCCGGCGTCGTCTTCGTGATGCACGATCTGCGGCAGAGAGTAGAGATCGATCTTCCCGCCGGTGAGTATCACGTCTTTGACCGGCGCTCGCGATAGGACCTTCGGCGCGGTCGGTTTTTCCAGCGCGGCGAGATAAGCCTGCTGCATCGTTTCGGGCTTGGCGCCAATCGCAAGCGCGAGCCGCGCGCGGCTTGCGTGGAGGTTCGTGAGGACGGGAAAGCTGCTGCCCTTGACCTTCTCGAAGAGCAAAACCGGCCTGCGCTTTCCTTCCTGCTCGAGCTTGACGGTCGCGGCGGTGAGCTCGTAAGCAGGATCGACCTCGCGCGCGACGGTGACAAAGTCCTCGGGGTGATCGCACTTGACGCGGTCGAGATAGGTTCGGAGATCCTGCGCCACCAGCTACTCCACAATCTTGGGGCTTTCCTCGTCGAGGAAACGCCGGTTGCAATAAGGACAGAGCAGCTCGATTTTTTTGTGTCTGAGCTCCTGCCAGTGACAATAGAATTCTCCCTTACAGTAGGGACAGGTCACCCAGAAAATCTTTGTCATCGCTTTTCCTTCTAGGATCGCTTCAGCCGATCGAGCGTCGCGCGCGCGATGAAATCCTCGAGACGTGTTTTTTGCATCGCGGCTTTTGGAACTTCGACGCGTGCCGCGAACGGCCGCTGCAGCGGCCGGGTCGCATCGATGATCATCTTGGCGGTCATGATGTTGTCGGTCTGCGAGGGATCGAGCGTGTTGCCCTTGACGTTTTTGATGATGTCGACGTCCTGGTCGGCCTGCACGCGCGTCGCGACCGCCCACATCACCTCTTCCTCGCTGTAAATATCGATGTCCGCGTCGACCACCACGACGTGCTTCACGAAGTCGCAGCCGCCGAGCGCGGCGAGCGCCGCCTGCTTGGTCTCGCCGTCGACTTTCTTATCGATGGAAATGTAGCAGTTGAAGCGGCAACAGCCGGAGAGCGGGAAATGCACCGCCTTCGTCGTCGGCACGATGCCGCGGATCAGATTGAAGAGGCTGCCTTCTTTGGGAATGCCGCCCAGAACCCAGGTATCCCGGTGGCCCGTGAATATGTGCTGAAAAACGGCGTCACGGCGATGCGTGATCGCTGTGACTTCGACGACGTTGCGCAGTCGCTGCGGACCGTAATAGCCGGTGAATTCGCCGAACGGGCCTTCGACCTCCTTAACGCCGGGAAGCACATGTCCTTCGATGATCATCTCGGCGTCCGCCGGAACCATGAACTCCGCGCCCCAGGTTTCCGACGCGGTGAGCCGCAGCGGCGCGCCCATGATGGCGCCGATACGCGCGTAATCGTCGACGCCGAAGGGAGAGACATTGAGCGCGCCGAGGTAAAAAGCGGGATGATGGCTGACCACGATGGCGACGGGCGTCGGCCGTTTTTTCTCCTCGTGCTTGCGATGGATCTGCCAGTTGTGCCGCGGGGACATGTGGAGCCCGAGCTTTCTCTCGCCTTTGACCATGGTGCGCATGAAGGCGGCGTTGTAAAAGCCGCCGTCGGGGTCCTTCATGACGGGCGTCATATCGATGTAAGGCGCCGGGTCCATCGCGTGGTGGCGCACGACGGGAAGCTCGTAAAGGTCCGCGGCGCTTCCCGACTTAGTGACCTCCTTCACCGGCGCGTCGCGACCGGGAATCGTCACGGGCGAAAGCAGCAGTTCTTCGCGGCGGGCGTATTCGAGGCTGAGCGGCAGCCGCTCTTGGTCGGGCTCCATTTCGAGCGCCAGCGCGCAGCGCGCACGCGTGGCAAAGAGGTTACTGAGAAGCGGAAAAGCGGCCGGCTTGCCTTTCAGGTTGATCGGCTTTGCAAAAAACAGGGCGGGAAATTTTTTTTCGTTTTCGAGATGCTGGAGAAGAGCCGTGACCTCGAACTCTGCCGGCGAGACCGCGCTATCGATGTAAATCAGATCATCCGGCAGCCGCCGCTTCAGACGTTCGAGGAAATCTTTGAGGCTCCTGGTCTCGGCGCCGGATTGCGTCGCAACGCGGCCGATCGATACGATCCCGGCGGCGGGTTTTCTTTTCGACGCCGATTTCATCAGCTGTTCGCGTAACGCTTCAACAACTCCGCTTTCAGCACCTTTCCTATCGGACTCTTCGGCAGATCATTGAGGATCATGACTTTGCGCGGATATTTATACCGCGCGAGCCGCTCCTTGCAATAGGCGATGATCTCGTCGGCGGTCGCCCGTGCCGATGCTTGCAACGTGACGAAGGCGGCGATCTCTTCCCCCAGGTCGGTGTCGAGGACGCCGGCGACGGCCGCCTCGGCGATCGCCGGATGAGACAAGAGAACCGCTTCGACCTCCTGAGGAAAGACAGAGAAGCCCCCGCGGAGAATTCTTTCCCGCTTCCGTCCAATGATGCGAATGAAGCCGCCCGGCAGCACCGCGCCGAGATCCCCGGAGCGGTACCAGCCGTCGCTCAACACTTCACGCGTCTCGTCGGGACGGCCGAGATAGCCGTCCATGGCGGCCGGCGACTTGATCCATAATTCGCCCACCTCGCCGTCGGACAGCGGCCTGCCCTCCTCATCGATCGCTCTGATCTCGACGCCCGGCATCACTTTTCCGGCTGTGCCGGGCGGCTCGTCGAGATCGTCGGCGGTAAAAGAGATCGACCGCGGCACCTCGGTGGCGCCGTAGCCGCATAAGATGCTGACGCCGGTATTCTCGCGCCATTCGCCGCAAAGCGCCGGCGCGCACGGCGCCGCTCCGGACGTAGCGATGCGCAGGCTCGACAGGTCGGAGTCGGAAAAATGAGGAGAAGCGAGGAGGCGATGAAACATCGTCGCCACGCCGGGGAATATCGTCACACGGTTTTTTTTGATCGCGGCAAAAACGGCTTCGGGCGTGAAGCGTTCGATCAAAACCGTCGTGGCGCCGAAGAGCAGCGGCGCCAGCAGCCCGGCGTACATCCCGTAATTGTGTGAAAAAGGAAGCGCGCCGAGGACGACATCGTCCTCTTCGAGGCGCATGACCGCTTCGCCCCATAACCGGGTGCCGAAGAGCACCGCTTGGTGACTGAAGACGGCGCCTTTGGGACGTCCGGTGCTGCCGGAGGTGTAGACGATGACCGCCGGCGCGGCCGATTGTGCAGCGGTGGCCCAGGGGCCTTCGTCGACCTCGACGTCTTCGATGAGGCATTTCGGCCGAAGATCGGCCAGCACGTCGGCAAGCTCGTCGGGCTTAAGATCCGGTATGAGCGGCGCCACCGTGGCGCCGACTTTGAGCCCGCCGAGTAAAGCGACGGCGAAAGTCCAACGATTTGGAATCAGAATCGCGATTCGGTCGCCGGGTCCGACCGAGCGCGTGGCGAGGTGGCGAGCGAAGCCGCAAGCGCGCCGTTCGAGCTCGCGCCAGGTGAGCCCGCCATCGTCCCAAACGAGCGCGGGCTCGTCGCCCAAGCGGTGCGCGTTGGCCTCAACGCAATGGACGATGTTTTCGTCCATGATCCCACCTCCACGCCGGCAGCGGTGTGCGTGCTATGGATGCTTCAATTCCAGTCCGGCCAGTTGCGCGAGCGCCCGCATGACGTACACCTTGGTCATGCGCTTGCGGTACCAGTAATCCATGTCGGCGTTATCGACGGGATGCGAAACCCGCGCCGCCGCATCGCCTACGGCCTCGATGCGCTCGCGCGTAATGACGGCTCCTTCGAGCAGCGAAGCGTCCACGGCAACCGGCGCGGAGTCGACGGCCGTGAGCACGATCTTCGCCGCAGTGCATGCGTCTTTTTTAAATTGCAGCGCGGCGGCGACTCCGAGCACGGGAAAATCGAAAGAGCCGCGGCGCCGGAGCTTCAGGTAAATGTTGCGGCTTTCGGCGGCCCGGCCCGGAACGATGATCGCCTGGAGCAGCTCGTGGTTTTTCTTCGCTAGAAAGTCGATGCCGTCGTTCCTGTACAAGCGCTCTAACGCGATTCTTCGGCTTCCTTTCGGTCCCGCGAGGACCGCCACCGCGTTCAAGCTGCATAGAACCGGCGCCGTATCCGAGGAGAAAACGGCGAGACAGCGCCGGCTCTTCGGCGCGACCAGGCAGATGTCGCCGTCTTTCTTGAGACAGAAGCCGGCCGCCTCGCGCCAGAAAAAACTCTGATCGTAATAGTTGCAGCGCGTATCGACGAACACGTTGCCGCCGATCGTCCCGACGTTCCGCAGCTGCGGCGTCGACACGAGGCCGGCGGCCTGCGCCAGCGCCGGGAAGCGCTCCGCGACGATGCTGTTGCGCGCGATGTGGGTCAACGTCTCGCCGGCGCCGATCCGGAGGCCTTCTTTTTCGGCGCGAATCCCTTTGAGCTCGGGTAGAGATCTGAGCGAGATCACATGGCGCGGCGTGAACTGCCCGCGCTTCATCTTGGGATAGACATCGGTCCCGCCGGCGACGGCCATCGCGTCGGGGCCGAAGTCCGCGAGCGCCGCCGCCGCGTCCTTCAGCGATTTCGGTCTTACATAGTCGAAGTCGGGTAATCGCAACATTTCGCTTAAGCCTTCTGCTGAACCTCGATGCCTTCTCCGGGCTGCCATTTGATCGGCGCCGGGAAGTCGAACGTCGGGACGGTGATGCGCTTGTAGCGGCCTTCGAGGGCGCGCAAGATTTTGTCCGGCGTGATCGGCACCTCGTCGATCCTTACGCCGATGGCGTCGTAGACGGCGTTCGCTACCGCCGGCACGACCGGCAGCAGCGGCCCCTGACCCGCCTCTTTCGCCCCGTAAGGACCTTCGGGATCGTTCGTCTCGACGAGAATGGTCTCGATCTCGGGCGTCTCGAGGGTCGTCGGGCTCTTATAGTCGAGCATGGACGGAAATTTGTGCAGGCCGTTTTTCCTAAAGACCTGCTCTTCCATCAACGCTTCGCCGAGCGCCATGTAAACGCTGCCTTCGGTCTGTCCTTCGACCAGGAGCGGGTTGAATGCCGTGCCGCAGTCGTGCGCGATCCAGATCTTTTCGATCTTGATCTCGCCGGTGTCGCGGTCGCATTGAAGCTCGACGATCGAGGTCGAAAAGCTATACGCGGGAGTCGGCCCAACGCCCGCGCCTTTGTAGTTGCCGGGATGGCGCGGCGGGCGATAACTGCCGGTCGCGCCGAGCGTCCCGTTCTTCGCCTCGGCGGCCTCGACGCACTCGGCGAAGCTCAGCGCCTTTTTCGGATAGCTCCTGCTGCGCACCTTCCCCTCGGCGAACTCAAGATCGTCGCCGGGGATTTCGAGCGCTTCGCCCGCCGCCTGGAGCAGGATCGTTTTTAATTTGCCGCAGGCTTGGATCGCGGCGTTGCCGGTCATGACCGTGACGCGGCTGGAATAGCTGCCGAGATCGACGGGCGTAAGATCGGTATCCGCGGTGAAGACGCGGATATCGTTCGGCGACAAGCCGAACTCCTCGGCGACGGCGTAGGCTAAAATAGAATCGGAGCCCTGGCCGATATCGGTCGAGCCGCAGAAAACGGTGACGCCGCCGCCGCGATCGAGGCGGATCTGTACTCCGGAGTGGGGCATCTTGTTCCAATAAATCGGCAGGCCGGCGCCGCTGATATACGCGCTGGCGGCAAAGCCGACGCCGCGGCCGTCCGGAAGCTTACGGAATTTCTTTTTCCAGTCGGCGGCAGCGGCGACCTTCTCGATACATTCTCTCAATCCCGTCGTGCTGACTCTGAGACCGTTCACTGTCACGGTGTTCGGCTCGACCAGTTGCTTGAGCCGCAAATCGAGCGGATCGATGCCGAGCTTCTCCGCGATCTTATCGAGCTGGATCTCTATCGCGAAGCGCGGCTGGGGCGTCCCATGGCCGCGCTTCGGCCCGCAGGGAGGCTTGTTGGTGAAGACGCGCGCCCCTTCGAACTTGTAGGCGGGCAGATGGTACGTGACCGTCTGCAGGGCGCCGGTATAATAGACCGACGCCAGGCCGTAGCTGCTGTAGCCGCCGCCGTCGAGGAAAGACCGGAAGTGCATCGCTTTGAGCGTTCCGTCTTTTTTAACGGCGGTTTTGATCCACATCTTGACCGGGTGCCGGCCGCGATGAACGTAGAAAACCTCCTCGCGGGAGAGCGTGAACTTAACCGGCCGGCCGGTTACCATCGCGAGCTTCGCCGCGCACAATTCGTGCGAGAACGGGTCGCTCTTGCCGCCGAAGCCGCCGCCGACCGGCGGGGCGATCACGCGGATGCGGCCCATCGGCATGCCCAGGACCTTGGCCAAGGCGCGGTGAACGTAATGCGGCGTCTGCGTCGAAGACCAGACCGTCAGTTTATCGCCGGGCCCGTAGACGGCGATCGCGCAGTGCTGCTCCAGCGGCAGGTGCGTGTTCCCCTGATAGAAAAAGGTGTCCTCGAATACCTCGTCGGCCTCGGCGAAACCCCCGGCGACGTCGCCGAACTCGAAGGAAACGGCCTTCTGAACGTTGGCGCGCCGGTTCCATGAGTGAATGCGTTCGCTCTCGTCGGTCGCCGCCAGCGCCTCTTCGATCGAGAGAATCGGTTTGAGGATTTCGTAATCGACCTCGATGAGCTTGAGCGCCTGCTCGGCGACGGCCTCGCTCACGGCGGCGACGGCCGCTACGGGATCGCCGGCGAATCGGGCCTTCTCGACCGCCAGCGCCTCTTCGTCTTCGGTCGCCGGCAGGATGCCGAACTTTTGCGGCAGATCGGCGCCCGTGATCACGGCGTAAACGCCTTCGAGCGCGAGCGCGCGCTCGACGTGAATCTCGCGGATGCGCGCGTGCGGATGCGGGCACCGGAAGAGCTTGCCGTAGCACATGCGCGGGAACTCGAGGTCGTTTGCGTACGGCGTCTCGCCGGTGCACTTCCCCATCGCGTCGATCTTTGGCAGCGGCTTGCCGATGACCGAAAAATTTCTTCGGCTCATCGCTTCGCCTCGCCGTCGGCGGCCAGCTCGACCGCCTCGATGATTTTCGTGTAGCCGGTGCAGCGGCAGATGTTGCCGGCGAGCGCCTGCTTGATTTCCTCCCGGTCGGGATGCGGCTTCTTGTCGAGCAGCGCCTTCGCCGTGACGAGAATTCCCGGAGTGCAGTAGCCGCACTGCGCCGCGCCCAGATCGGAGAACGCCTTTTGCAGCGGATGGGGCGCGCCGCCGCGCTTGAGGCCTTCGACCGTGACGATCTCCGCGCCCTCGTATTCGACGCCGAGCACGAGGCACGAAAGCGCCGGCTCGCCGTCGATCAGCACGGTGCAGGTGCCGCACTCTCCGACTTCGCAGCCGTGTTTCGTGCCGGTGAGCTTCAAATCCTCGCGGAGGATTTCGAGCAGCGTCTTGTTGTCTTCGGCGGCGACTTCCTTGGTCTCGCCGTTGACGTGAAGCCGCAAGAGCCGCTTGCGATTCGCCGCGCTCCCGTTGTTGTTTTTAATCTTTCTTTTGACGGCCACGAAAACCCTTCCTATGATTTGAAAAATCTTCTCGCCTTAAGCTCGAAGCGCGGCAGCGTTCCGGGGGTGACAACCTCGACAAAAGGCCTGAGGCCGATCGACTCGCGAAATCTCCGCGTCACGCGCTCCGCCAGGCCGTCGGCGGAATCGCAATCCGGTCTCGGTTCCAGTGTCACGCGCAACTGTAGCAGGGCGTCGTCGCGAACGGCGTCGATGCGAAACTCCTCGATCTCCACGAACTCGCGCATCACATTCTCGATCGCGCTCGGAAAGACATTCACCCCGCGGACGACGATCATATCGTCGACCCGCCCCAAAACCCCGCCGCGGAGCAGGATCGAAGAGCGCCCGCATGAGCATTGTTCGTAGGTCGGCTCGACCAGATCTCCGGTCCGATAGCGGATAATCGGGCTGCAAGTCCTGCCCAGGTTCGTGACGACGAGCTCGCCTCTTTCACCCTGTTTCACCGGCTCGCCGCTGTCGCGATCGATCACCTCGGCGATGAACTCCCCTTCGTTGACGTGAACCCCGCCGGCCTGGGGCGCGCATTCGAAGCCGTACGCGCCTACCTCGGTCGCGCCTGGATGATCATAGCATTTCGCGCCCCAATTTTCTTCGAGCAGCTTTTTCGTGCTGGGAATGCTCGCTCCCGGCTCGCCCGCGTGAATCGTGATACGAACGGCCGAGCGCGCGAGGTCGATGCCCGCCCTGCGCGCCTCCGCCGCCATGTGGAGTGCGTAGGTGGGTGTCGAGACTAAGACGGTCGCGCCGTAGTCCAGGATCGCCTTGAGCCGTTGAGCCGTCGACTGGCCGCCGCCGGGAATCGCCAGAGCGCCGAGCTTTCGCGCCCCCTCCCAACCGCTCCAAAAACCGATGAAGGGACCGAAGGAAAATGCGAAATAGATGCGGTCCTCCGCAACGACTCCCATGGCGCGGAAAATCGTCTCCCAGCATCCCGCCCACCACTGCCACGCTTCGTCGGTGTCGAGCCAGTACATCGGCTTGCCGGTGGTTCCCGACGTCTGATGGATGCGGACATAGCGTTCCAGCGGATAGGTCAAGTCGCTGCCGAACGGCGGATGGGCCAGCTGGTCGTCCACGAGCTCCTTTTTGGTGGTGAAGGGCAGGCGCCTGAACGACTCCATCGAATCCACGTGAGCGCCGCCGTTTCGCAGCAGCTTGCGGCGGTAAAACGGGTTGCTCTCGAGAACGCGGTCGAGCATGCGCTGGAATTTTCCCAGCTGGCGCGTCTCTAGAGTTTTCCGTTCGTTGTCCGGCTGCATCATTTTTTAGCCTTCGACGACGACCAAATCATCCACGGCTCGCGAAAGCGCTTTGAGCTTGTCTCCGACCACGAACGGTTGGGCGATCAGCCCGTGGCCGAAACCGTTCCGCGCCGCGCAGATTCTTAACGTAAGCACCATGCCCTTTTGAATTTCAAGTGCGTCCTTTCCGGCTAAAATGGGTGTCTCGCTCATGTCGAGGCCGATGCCGTTGCCCAATCCGTAGGCGAACAAGGAGACCCGATTCGCGTGCGGCACCTCGGATAAGAACTGCCCGACGGCCGCCGCGGAGACGCCGACTCTCACACCGTCTCTGAGCGAGCGAAAAAGCTGCTTTGTCGCCTCATAGTCCTGCAGCTGCTCACGAGAAGGGCCGCCGACGGAGAAAGTCCGGCCGAGCTCCGCCCAATAGCGCTGGCAGCACGCCGCGACCGCGACGGATATCACGTCCGCCTTCTGGATCGCCGCCGAACCCGGCGGATGGAGACCGATCCGCGGCTCGGTGGACCGAGCGATCGACAAATAAAAACCCTCGACGCCGCGGCGCCTCGCTTCGCGCTCGGCCGCCGCCGCGACTTCATACTCTCTTTTTCCCGAGCGGAGCTGCCGCTCGAAAACAGCGAGCGACTCATCCAAAATCGAAGCCGTCTTCTCGAGCGCCCGCAGCTCCGCGGCCGATTTGACGCATCGCAGCGAGCGCAAAACGTCTCCCAGGTCACGGAACTCGACGCCGTCGAGCAGCTTAACGAGCCCGTTCCATTCGCGGATATTGAGCTGCTGCTCGACATTGACGAGGCCGACGCGCTTCGGCTTAAGTCCGCGCGCCTCGAGCATCTGGCCGACGCCTTGCGCGAACTGTCCGACCGAGCGCACGTCCTCGATCCACGTGAGAGTACTGGAAAACGGATTGTTCCGGCTCGGCTCTTGAATGACGAGCGCCGGCTCCTGATCGAGCGGGATCACCGTCAGCGCGCCGCGATTCTTGGGAATAAAATGGGAGACAAAAGCGAGATCGCCGAAGCGCCACGAATCCCCGTACACGAGCAGCAGATCAACCGCCTGTTGCTTCATGTCGAGTTTTATGCGCGCGATACGGTTGTGAAACTCACTTGACGGCAAGGCGTCTTTATCCCAGACGCTGCAGCCGCGATTCAACGCCGTGTGAAGCATCTCCATGACTCAACCCTCGACACTGAATAATTGGCTCGGCGTGCGCGTCAGGCAGCGCGCCCCTTGAGCCTCGATCCATACCGTATCGCCGAGCATCAGATAACCGGTTTCCGGCAGGTATTGATTGGGATGTACGACGAAACACATTCCTTCCTCGATGACCGCTTCGTTTTCGTCGATGATCTCCGCGAAAGGCATCGACAGATATCCGAGGCCGTGGCCGCGCACGCGCATGTAGGGCGGCTTGCAATATTTCTCGTAGCCGTGCGCCGTAAAGACACGGTTCATCGCCGTCGCGACGGCGCCGACCTTCTCGCCCACGCGCACGCATTCAAGGCTCGCGTCCATCGATTTTTCGAGAATGGCGAACTTCTCGCGCAAGAGGGGCGAGATCGAACCCATGACCGCCGTGCGGCAGAGCTGGACGAAGTGACCTTCGATCGCAGGGGTGATCTCGGCGATCACGATGTCCCCCGGCTGGATCTTCCGGTCCGTCGGCGGATGCGTGCAGTGGCTGTGATCGGAGGCGGCGACCATGCCGAAGTTGTCCTCGGCTCCGAGAGAGCGCATCGCGTACTCGACCTCGGCGGCAAGCTCGTGCTCGGCCATGCCGATTTTCGCGGTTTTGAGGATCGCGGCAAAACCTTCGTCGGCGATGGCCGCGGCGCGCTCCAGCGCCGGCAGCGCATCCTTGCCGGGAAAGCGGGCGAGACGACCGAGGATCGCGTCAGCGACCTTCAGCTTGCCGGGAAAAGCTTTTTCCAGCTCGTGATAGACGGCGGCGGGCATGAACGCGTAGCCGACGAGACCGATAGTCCCCTGAACGCCTTTTTTCTGAGCCAGCTGTTTGACCGAAGCGACGAAACTGTCGGCGACCTGGATCTCTTCGATCCAGCTTTGGCTGCGCACCCGGCCGACATCCCACGACCGGCTCACGAGCATCGCGGCTGCGCTGTCGGTGATCAGGACTCCGGTATTCGCACCGATGGGGAGCGCCCCGGAGATCCAAAGCACCGGATTGACTTCGAGCATGCTCAGCTGGCCGGTGGAATAAAAGAGCAGCGCGGCGAGCCCTTCCTTGTTCATCGCCTCACGGACGCTGTTCAGCTTCGCTTCGAAAGAACGCCTTCGCTCGGAGCCGTTAGACGGCATGGCTCGCCTCCATTTTGAGAAAAATCCGACTCACATTTTTTGAGATATCGAAGATGCGATCGTCGTCGTACTCGCGCGGGTAACCGATGTCGATATCGATGCGCTCATAGACGCACGCGGGCCTCTCGCTGACGACGAGCAGCTTCTGGGACAGATAGACCGCTTCGTAGATGTCATGGGTTACGAAAACGATCGTCTTGCCGGTCTCGCGCCAGATGCGGATCAGTTCCGCCCTCATCTTGCGCGCCGTAAGCTCGTCCAGGCTGCTGAACGGCTCGTCCATGAGCAGCACGTCGGGCTCGATGGCGAGCGCGCGCGCCATCGCCGCGCGCTGCTGCATGCCGCCCGAAAGCTGGAGCGGAAAATAATTTTCGAAGCCCTTGAGCCGCACCAGCTCCAGATAATGCTGCGCCACGCGCCGCTGCTCCTCGCCCGAGAGCGCCCCATGCTCGAGTGGAAGCCTGATGTTGTCCTGGATCGTCCGCCAGTTGAGCAGCCGCGGCTGTTGAAACACGAAGCCGAGCCGCGTCCCATTGGTGCCCAGCGTTTTTCCGCTTACCTGGATTTCACCGGAGGACGGCGCTTCAAGGCCCGCCAGAATGCTGAGGAGCGTAGACTTGCCGCAGCCGGAGGGTCCGAGAATGGATATGAACTCTCCCTCTTCCACTTCGAAGCTCAAGCCGCCGATCACCTCGATGCGGCTTTGGTCCTTCAAGAGGAAGTGCTTGGAAAGATTCTTGACGACGATCTTTTTCATGCCTCGACGTTAAACCTGCACGACCGCGCGCCAGGCGGTCGTCCGCTTTTCAAATGGATTGATCAACAGATACTCGATCGCGAGAAGCACGAGCGTGAAGCTCAGGGTCCAGGCGAGCACCTGAGTCATCGAGAAGAGGCCGAACCAGTAGTTCAGCATGTAACCGACCCCGCTGCTCATGCCGATGAGTTCCACCGTCGTCGCGATCTTCCACGCGATGCCGAGCGCGTAGCGGGTCGCCGCGAGCAGGTAAGGCACCGTCTGCGGCATGACGATCTTGCGAATGAGATCGCGCCGGGGAATGCGGAACGCCTTGCCCATCGCGGTCAATTGCGTGTCGATGTCTTTGACCCCTTGCCAGATGTTGATCGCGACGGCAGGAAAGGCCGTGATGCCGATGGCGATGATGGCGGCAAAGTCGTTGAGGCCGAACCACAGAAGGCAAATGATCGCATAGACAACCGCCGGAATCGTGAGACCGACCATCACCCAGCTTTCGAAAAACTCCTCGCCCTTGCGCGAGAGCCCCATGACCAGCCCCGTCGCGCCGCCCAGCAGCATCGCCAAGGCGAGGCCGAGCAGAACGCGCGACACGGTCTTGTAGAGGTGAAACAGGCCGTCGCCCGAGCGCAGATTCTCGATCATCGTTTGGATCACGGGTATCGGCCCCGGAAGAATCTGCGCGGAAAAGAAAAACGAGAGGCCGATCCATGCCGCGAGCAGAACGGCGATCGAGTAAATCTTAAGGGTTGTATGCATCGGTCATGAGTCCCTTCGGGACTTCCCGCAGCACTTTCGGCCCCAAGGTGTCCCGGGCGACCTCCAAAAAATCCTGCTGGACCTTCATCTGATCTTTGTCCCACTTATCGACAATTCTCGGCCCCATGTTGTCCCTGAGAGCGGCCACGCCGCCCGCCTCGGTCAGCTGAATGCGCTTGGCGTACTCCTCCCATACCTCTCCGTGCTGCCGGATATATTTGGTCGCTTCCAGATAGGCCCTGAGATACCGTTTGAGGATGTCCGGATGCGCTTTCGCGAACTCTTCGTTCGTCGTGATCGTCACGTGCGCGGGAGCGCGTCCGGCGCGCTTCTCCCACTCGCCGCTGAGATCCATGATCACGCGGTATTTTCCAGTGAGCGGAAAACGCAACGATTCGACGGTTCCCACGAGCGCCGCGGCGAGGTCGCCGCGGTCCAAGAGGCCGGCCAGCGCCGGCCCCGGCGCGGTGATGAGCTCGAGGTCGCGCAGGAGGTCGAGGCCGTGCCAGCGCTTGGCGATCGCCATGAACATGCTGGTCGTCGCCGCGCCCGGCCCGCCGAAATTGCCGACGCGCTTTCCGCGCAGATCGCCCAGCGATTTAACCGGAGAATTCTTCGGAACGATCAACGCGTTGACCGGAGAAAAAATGCCGAAGATCACGAGCGCGCCCTTGCCCTCGGCGCGCGCACGCGCCATCGCGGTCAGCCCGCCGTAGCCGATGTCGACGCTTTTTTCCGCGATCATGATGTGAAGCGCCGGCGGGTTAAGGCTCTGGATTCTTTCATACGGGAGGTCGTATTTCTGCAGCAGCTTCTGCCGCTCCATGACCTCGTGGACGAAGTCCTGCGCGCCGCTCGAAAGAATCCCGAGCTTGATCTTCTTTATTTCCGCCGCAGATAGGGGTGCAGCGCAAAAAGCGATGATCAAAAAAACAAAGGCAGTTTTAATCAGCCTCGCCATGCTCGTCTCCTCAGCGCGAACGATACTCCGGCGCCTCTTCCAGTTGTTCGAAGCCGCAGGCGCGGTCAATCCCGGTCGTCGCGACTAGATTCGCTTCGGCGGTGATCAGCAGGGCCGTCTCCGCCCCGTCGTTGAAATGCTGGAAGACGACGCCTTCGGGCTTGATCGGCAGCTGAAGCACGT
>Ga0310810_10002301_pt1 | contig 20482 bp, 15 predicted proteins | sample NCmetagenome_FD_207641 | JGI IMG/M metagenome (GOLD analysis project Ga0310810, IMG submission 207641) | Soil microbial communities from experimental microcosm in Duke University, North Carolina, United States - NC | ecosystem: Engineered > Artificial ecosystem > Soil microcosm > Unclassified ...
TTCTCGGCACCAATATTGTGATGGAAACGGCGGGTGGCCGTCGTCAGTTCGAGTTTCAACGCGGGCCCATTTTCGCTCACCTGATCCTCGCTGATGAGATCAATCGTGCCACGCCCAAAACCCAGTCAGCCCTTTTGGAAGCGATGCAGGAGCATCAAGTCACTGCCGGTGGTGAGTTGCGCCCGCTCGAGGAGCCATTCTTCGTCATGGCTACGCAGAACCCTATTGACCAGGAAGGAACCTATCCGCTCCCCGAGGCCCAGTTGGACCGGTTCTTCTTCAAAATCCTGGTCGGTTACCCGTCGGGCGAGGAATTGACCGAGGTCTTAAGCCGCACCACCAGCGGCGCCCGAGTGCAAGTCGACAAGGTCCTGCATCGCGACGCGCTCATCGACTTGATGAACCTGGTCCGCGAGGTCCCTGTGGCTTCCCATGTAAAAGACTATGCTGTTCGCCTGGTCCTGGCGACGCACCCCAAAACCGACACTGCGGCTCCTATTGCCACCCAGTACCTTCGCTTCGGCAGCAGCCCGCGCGGGGGCCAAACGCTGATTCTCGCCGGCAAAGTTCGAGCCTTGATCCGAGGCCGGTTCAACGTCAGTTTCGATGATATCGAAGCCGTCGCGACCGCCGGGCTGCGGCATCGTTTGATTCTCAATTTCGAAGCGGAGGCTGAAGGCGTTACTACCGATCACATTATCGGCCAGATCTTGAGCGACGTTCCCCGGGATGTGCAGGCAGTGAGCGTTTAGTCGCGATGCCAAACTCGCTGCTCAGCCCCGAACTCCTCCGCCGCCTCGAGCAGTTCCAGTTGCTGGCGACTCGCCGCGCCAAAAGTTCGGCCAAAGGCGAGCGGCGCAGCCGCGCTCGCGGACAATCCGTCGAATTTGCCGATTACCGCCCTTATGTGCATGGAGATGATTTCCGCTATCTCGATTGGAACCTGTTCGGCCGTTTGGAACGCCTCTTTCTAAAACTCTACGAGGAAGAACGCGAATTGCCCGTGCGCATCTTCCTCGATGCCAGCGAATCAATGAGTTTCGGCGAACCCCGCAAATTCGATTTCGCGCGCCAAGTCGCCGCCGCCATCGGTTACGTCGCGCTTTCCGGTTTCGATCGCGTCAGTGTTATTCCTTTCCCTCCTGTTGACGTCGCCGAAGGAATCGACCCCGCGACCCGCCTCACTGAGTTGGCGGCCCGAAGCGCTCTCCGTTCGGTTCGCGGCAAAAAATCAACCATTCAATTTTTTCAGAACCTGGCGACACTGACGGCTGGCGGGCCGGCTAACCTCAATGAGGCGTTGCGCCGCGGCGCACTCGAGGCGCGCCATGCCGGCCTGGCTGTTGTGCTCAGCGATTTCCTTGACCCTGCGGGGTACGAATCCGGCCTCACAGCCTTGGTCGGCCGCGGGTTTCAAGTTGACCTGGTCCAAATCCTCGCCCCGGACGAATTGTCACCGGGCACATTCGGTGATCTGCGCCTGGTCGATTCCGAAACCGGCGCGATGCAGGAAGTCACTTTTGGTCGCTACCGTTTAAAAGCCTACCGGCAAACGGTGCAGAACTTCATCCAACGTTTGCGCGAATTTTGCCAGGCACGCGGCATCAACTTCTTCACCGTCAGCTCCAATACCGCGCTCGAGGAGCTCCTGCTAAAACAATTAAGGAAAGCGGAGGTATGGAGCTGACAAACGAGGAGTGCGGGGTGCGGAATCCGGAACTTACCGCAATAGCTGTTTCGTCAATCAAGACCGCGCGGAGTCACTCCGCACCCCGCACTCCGCATTCTGCACTCGAATGAACTTTTTGGCCCCTGCCGCCTTCGCCTTTGCCGCCGCCATTCCGGTGGTCGTGCTCTTCTATTTGCTGAAGCGCAAGCGCGTCGTGAAGCTCGTCTCGAGCACCGTCCTGTGGCAACGGTTCCTGGCCGAAACCCAGGCGAGCGCACCGTTTCAGAAACTGCGCAAGAACTGGCTACTCATTCTGCAGATCGTCCTTTTGGGCGCCGCGGTTCTGGCGCTGTCACGTCCCTATTTCTCGGCAAAAATGAAACCGGCCGAACTGCGCGTCGTTATCCTCGACGCTTCGGCCTCGATGCAAGCCACCGATGAAAGCCCTTCTCGATTTGAAAAAGCCCGAGCTGAAGCTTTGAAATGGGTCGACGGCCTGGCCGGCCGCGACCAAATGGTGATCTTGCAATCCGGCGCAAACACCGAAGTCAAGCAGTCCGCGACGACCGAGAAAGCCGCGTTGCGGCGGGCCCTCCAGGCCTGCTCATGCTCCGATGGCCCAACACGCCTGGTCCCGGCCCTGCGCATGGCTGAGTCACTCGTGCGCGACCAACGCGGCGCCGAGATTCATCTCTTCAGCGACGGCGCGGTGCCGGAGTTGAGCGAGTTTGAAAATAAAGCCCTGCCGCTGATTTATCATCGCGTTGGAAAAGGCTCAAACAATGCCGGCATTACCGCACTGGATGTCCGTGCCAATCCTGAGGATCCGCGTCAGCGCGCTGTCTACGTCAATATCGCCAACTTCTCATCCAACAACATCCAAACCGACCTCGGGTTGTCGCTCGAAAATCGGCTCCTTGAAACAAGACCTTTAACTATTCCTGCCGGCGAGGTTTCACCCCAAGTGTTCCTGGCCGCGCAGAATCGCGATGGTGTTTTTACCCTGCGGCTGAACGGCAAAGATGATCTGGCGGCTGATGATCAAGCCTCGATTGTCAGTCTTTTGCCCAAGCCCATTAAAGTGTTGTTGGTCTCACCCGGGAATCGCTTACTGGAAAAGGCGCTGCGCGCAACGCCCAACGTCGAGTTGGCGACAACCACTGCATTGACCGATCCGGCAGCAGGGTTCGACTTTGTCGTCCTGGACGGGATCACCCCGGTGGTTTGGCCTCAAGGAAACATTCTCGCTGTACATGTCGTGAACACAAATTGGTTTGAGAGCGTCACGCGCGTCGAAGGGCCTGCTCTGGTCGACTGGCGCTCGAGTCATCCGCTGTTGCGCTACGCCGGTTTTGACAACGTGCAAGTCGTCGAGAGCCTTGCCGCTAAAGCACCCACCTGGGCAGTGTCGCTGTTGGATTCCCCGCAAGCGCCGTTGATTCTCGCCGGCGAGTTGGGCCGCCAGCGCATCCTCTGGATTGGGTTCGATCCCTTGGAAAGCAATTGGCCGTTGCGCATCTCTTTTCCAATCTTCATCGCCAACGCCGTCGAATGGCTCAATCCGGCTAATGCCCAGGGCGGCCAATTGCTGGTCAAGGCGGGCGAGGCTTTTCGATTCGCGCTGACGCATCCCGAAAAGAACGCACAAATCACGATGCCTGGCGGGGAAACCAAAACAGTGAATCTGGAGCCCAACGCTCGAGAATTGGTTTTTGGCGACACCTACAAACAGGGGACCTATCATTTGCATCTCGGCACCAACGAAGTCGCGTTTTGCGTCGACTTGCTCGATGCGGCCGAGAGCAATATCACCCCGCGTGACGAATTGCAGCTGGGCAAATACACCAAAGTCACCGCTACCACGATGCAACGCGCTAACATGGAACTGTGGCGCACCATCGCCGGTTTTGGACTCCTCCTCTTGCTCGGTGAATGGTGGTACTACCATCGAAGGACAGTGTGATGGACATTTACGGTGTACGATTTACGAGTGATTCCTCCTCCCCAATCTCCTGCGGGAATCAAAATGACTCAAGATCCTAACGCCCCAAAACCAGACCCTACTTGGCCGAAGGATGAATTCGGCAAGAACGAGGCCTGGTTCTCGTTCCAAACTATTGCTGGGTTGGTTGCCTTTGTTATCTTCGCGGCGTTTTTGCTCACTTCCGCTTCGCACCGGATCGCCAGTCGAAAAAACCAGCTCGTCATCTATTGCGCCCAGGACCAAGTCTATGCCGAACCCATTTTCAAAGCATTCCAAAAAGAAACTGGGATTAAGGTCCGCCCCATTTTCGATAGCGAAGCGGTAAAGACCGTCGGCCTGGCCAATCGTCTGCTCGCCGAACGAAATCACCCCCAGTGCGATCTGTTTTGGGGCAATGAAGAAATGCGGACCCGCCAATTGGCCGCCCAAAATGTATTCAGGGAAACCAATGGCTGGGCCGCCTTCGGCTACCGCAGCCGCCGGATGGTGATCAATACAAATCGCCTGTCGATCGCGGAAGCCCCACATTCGTTACTCGAGCTCACCAATGCGGCATGGCACGGCAAGCTGGCTTTGGCTTACCCCCAGTTCGGCACGACAGCGACCCATTTCCATGCATTGCACCAGGAATGGGGGGATGCCGGATGGCAGACCTGGTGCCACGCTCTGATGGCCAACAAACCTCTCCTCGTCGATGGCAACTCAACCGTCGTAAAGCTCGTCGCACGCGGTGAAGCGCTCGTTGGTCTCACCGACTCGGATGACATTGCCGACGGGCAGCGCGAAGGGCTCCCCGTTGCCATGTTGCCCATGACTGCCGAGACGCTGCTCATCCCTAATACCGTCGCGGTTGTGCGAGACGCTCCACACCCGCGCGCCGCCGAACTCTTCTTTAATTATGTGCAACGCCGTGAAGTCGTGGAGCAGTTGATTGCTGCAAAGGCCCTCGAAGGCAGTTCCACATCCGAGGTCAAAGGCACCACCTTGAATGTGAATTGGGATCGTTTGTTAACCGACCTTGAGCCTACGACTGCCGAACTCTGCGGCCTTTTCCTAAGATGACATTTCTCCCTAACACGCCGCTGTTAGCCAGTAACCTCAACGCCGATTCGCCCCAAGGTAACGCAGAGTTTCATCAAGGTAACGCAGAGTTTCACTCTGCTGTATCGCAGGTTTTCAACCTGCACCTGAATCGCCCCTCCCCTCCCGAGCAGTATCGGTTTTTGCAACTTCTCGCTTCGCTGCACCACAAACCCAAACTCTGCTCCAATCCAAAAGGATTCCTCTGAACTGGCTCCTGCTCAAAAACAGCCTGTTAGTCGGCGGCTTTACATCCATCCTGGCTGTAACTCTTGGCCTGATCGTCTCTCTATGGCTCGCGGGCCTCGACAAGCCCTGCAGCACGATCGTACTTGCACTGGCCATTCTCACTCTCGCCCTGCCGCCCTTTCTCACGACCAATTGCTGGTTGGATTTACTCGGTGAGTCGGGTGTTTGGCACCAATGGCTGCCATTGCCGATCTTCTCCTTGGGCGGCGCTGTTTGGGTTCTAACCCTGTTGCTTTGGCCTATCACTCTTCTGTCAATCTCGAGTGCCTGGCGCCGGTTACAACCGGCCCACTTGGAGAGCGATCTCGCACTGACCGGGCTCCCTTTGCTCCGTGGCCTGCTGCTCCCGCTGGCCCGTACTGCCCTGGGCCAGGCCGCGGTCCTCACTTTCGTTTTGGCCATCAACAATTTCGCCGTCCCCGCCTTGTTGCAAGTCAAGGTCTCGCCAGCCGAGATGTGGATTCGTTTCAACACCGCCTTCGATACGGCGGGAGTTTTGAGACTAAGCTGGCCTTTGCTGGCCGGCCCGTTGTTGTTGCTGTTTTGTTTCGCGCGACGTGATGTTCCATGGCCGCACCTGCAAAACTCAGTTCCGCCAAAGTTGTTCCGCCAGCAACTCGGACGTATCCCGTGGGTAATCTGCGGCGGGGGCAGCCTCCTGCTGATTGTTCTCTCTGTAGGTATCCCCATCCTGCTGCTGGCACTGACCCGCCGGACCTGGACTGAACTGCCCGGTGCCGTTGCCGCTGGCCAGGCAGCCATTTGCAATTCGTTCTGGTTGGCAGCAGCCGCGGCCACCGGGATCCTCATTATGGCTTTCTTCGCCGGCGCTCCAGGTGCCACCGCCTCCGGCCTCAAACACCGCGTTCGGTTTCTGGTCAATTCTGTGCTCTGGCTGCCTTTTCTCCTGCCGGGAATTGTCATCGGTATCGCCCTCATTGCCTTATTCAATCATCCCAGCTTGGAAATGTTTTACCAAAGTGCCGGCATCGTGGTCCTGGCGTTCGTGATTCGCTATTTCGCCTTGGGGAGAACCATACTGCTGCGCTCGGCCGAATCCGTCGACCGTGACCTGGCGGATGTCGCGCGCCTGGAAGGTGCAACCCGCTGGCAAACCTTTAGACACGTCCTCTGGCCACAAATCGGGTCACAACTCGCCGCGGCTTGGTACGTTGTGTTCCTGCTTTGCCTGTGGGATGTCGAATCGATGATCCTGGTTGTCCCGCCTGGTGGCGAAACGCTGGCGTTGCGCATTTTCAACTTGCTTCACTATGGCCACAATGCCCAGGTGAATGCGCTTTGCCTCACGATGCTCGCCCTCGCGCTCATTCCGTTGCTGCTTTGGAACGTAATTCGTCGAGCTAAACCGCGGAGGCTGCTGCCGGCCGTTTTCGCGACTGCCTTGTTGATCGGTTCGGGCTGCGCTCGGCAAACGACGACAGATAACGCCCCAATCAACAGCGAAATCTTCAGTGACATTCAAATTATCGGCCATCGCGGCGTCGGCGTAGGCGAACTCAACAAACCACGCTCCGTTGCCGTCGACCCTCAAGACAACCTCTATGTGGTCGATATGACCGGCCGAGTGCAGAAGTTTGCGTCAAACGGTGTCTACTTGCTCTCCTGGCAAATGCCTCAAACCGACAAAGGCCGGCCCAAGGGAATGTGCTGCGATCGGCAGGGCGGCATCGTTGTGAACGAACCGCATTACTTCCGCGTGAATCATTTTTCAGCCGACGGCAAACTCCTCGCCCAATGGGGCGTGCAGGGAACCAATGCCGGGCAATTGGCTTTTCCTCGAGGCGTCGCGGTCAATTCCCACGCCGAAATATACGTCAGCGAGTACGGCCTCATCGAACGCGTCCAACGCTTCACCGCGCGCGGACAACAATTCCTCTGTAGTTTCGGCCACGCTGGCACGGGCCCCGGCGAGTTCAATCGCCCTGAGGGGCTCTTCATCGATGCCCAGGATCGGGTTTACGTCGCTGATTCCTGCAATCACCGCATTCAGGTCTTCACCAGCAATGGCCGATTCCTGCGCGCTTATGGAAAGGCCGGCCGCAGCAAAGGTGAACTAAGCTACCCCTACGATATCTGCGTCGATAGGGAGGGCCGTCAATACGTCTGTGAGTTTGGCAATAGCCGGATCCAGATCTTTGACGCAAATGACACGCCAATCGAAATCATCGGTGGGCCGGGTGCTCAACCCGCCCAGTTTAGTAATCCGTGGGGTGTTGCCCTCGATTCGGCCGGCAATCTCTACGTCGCCGACTCTCAAAACCATCGTGTTCAGAAATTCGTCAGAAGACATCCAACTGAGCGCACCGAAAACAAAACACTCTCGGACCCAAGCCCTTGGACTTTGGACTTCGGACTTTGGATTTCGGGCTTTGGGCTTTGGACTCTGGAATGAACTTCCAATTCACCCATCCCTATTACCTATTGGCGCTCCTGCCCGCTTTGGCCTGGGTGATTTGGTTCGCTTGGAGGACCGATGTTCAGGTCAGCGCCTGGCGTCGCTGGACCGCGTTGGGAATTCGAATAGTCATTTTGCTGGCGCTCGTTTTGGCGATTGCCGGCTTGCAATGGTTGTTGCCAATCGAGGGCATGAATGTGTTTTTCATCCTCGATCGTTCCGACAGCGTCCCTTCGCCACAACAGGAGTCAGCTCGCGAGTATGTCAACAAAGTTGGCCGCCAAATGCACAAAGTCGATAAGTCGGGCGTCATCGTATTCGGGACTGAAGCCAGTATTGAGTCTTCCCCAAATTCCGCCATTGACCTCGAGAAGATTCAGGCCGTGGTCAACACGGAGCGTACCGATTTGGCCGCTGCCATTCGCCTCGGCACCGCCGCCTTCCCTGAGACGGGCCAAAAAAGGATGGTTCTGTTGACCGACGGAAACGAAAACGTCGGCGACGCAATGAGCGCAGTCCTTGCCGCGAAACCCCTAGGGGTAACCATCGACGTCCTGCCCATGGGCGTTTCACGCGCTAATGACGTCTCCGTCCAGAAAGTCCAGGTCCCACCAAAGTTGAAAAAGGGACAGGCCTTTGACGTGAAAATTTTCGTCCAGGCCGAGGCCGCTCAAAGCGCAACGGTTCGTCTTTACCGCAACGAGCAATTTCTCGGTGAACAAAAGGTCGAGTTATCGGCCGGCAAAAATCTCTTCAGTTTCCCCCAGGTGCTGTCGGAACAGGGATTTTACGGCTACGACGTGCGCATCGATGCCCCGGGAGACCCCTTGCCGCAAAATAACCGCGCCAGCGGATTCGCAACGGTCCGCGGCGAACCCAGAATCCTGATTGTTTCGGCCGACCCTGACCAGGACCAGCAGCTGACGGCGGCTTTGCGCACCTCTCGTGTCGAAATCAATCTCGTCGGGCTGGCGGGATTTCCCGCAACCCTCGCCGAAATGCAGACCTACGATGCTATATTCATCAGTAATCTCGCAGCCGGGGATTTGGGAACCGATCGGCAGAAGTTACTCGAAAGCGCCGTGCGCGATTTCGGAGTTGGCCTCGTCTGTGTCGGCGGTGATCAAACCTATGCCGCGGGGGGCTACCGCGGCACACCTCTTGAATCAACGCTGCCGGTCAACATGGAATTGGACAGCAAAAAGGTCCTGCCCAGCGGCGCGGTGGTGCTCATCATGCATGGGATGGAGTTCAATAACGGCAACGAGATCGCGCGCGAATGCGCCCAGGGCGTCCTCGCCGCTCTCGGCCCCACTGATGAGATGGGCGTACTGCTTTGGGACGGCAGCGAGCACTGGGTTTTTCCCCTGCAGAAAGTTGGCAACAAAGCCGAGTTGCGGCGCCAAATCGCCGGCATGAACCAGGGGGACCTCGGCAGTTTCCAGCATATCATGGAAATGGCTCACCAATCCCTGCAGAAATCGACCTCCAGTTTAAAACATATCATCGTCTTCAGCGATGGTGACCCCGCACCGCCGGACCAGCCATTGATGCAATCAATTGTCTCTGATCGCATCACCGTCAGCACGGTGCTTATTTCCGGGCACGCCGGTCCGGAGACCATGGAATCAATCGCGCTGCGCGGCCGCGGCCACTTTTACAACGTCACTTCCCCGAGTCAGCTCCCCCAAATCTTCATCAAAGAGACCGCTGTGATCCTTAAGTCCGCAATTTATGAAGAACCTTTCAAGCCTCAAGTTCGCTCCGTCAGCGAAGTCGTGCGCGGAATCAGCGCTGGCGATTATCCCACCTTACTGGGTTACGTGGCCACTACGCCCAAGCCGCGCGCTGAAACGCCGCTCTGGAGCGATAAAGGCGACCCCCTCCTCGCTCATTGGCAATATGGCCTCGGCCGCGCCGTCGCCTTCACCTCCGACGCCAAAGCCAAGTGGGCCAAACTCTGGCTGAATTGGGACAAGTACCGCCAGTTCTGGTCCCAAATTGGGCAGTGGAGCATGCGTCGGCTCGAGAATGCCGATTTCACTACCGAAGTCACCGTCGATCGTGGCGAAGGTTTGATCAATGTCGAGGCGCTCGACGACCAAGGCAACTATCGCAATTTCCTCAACCTCCAGGCCGCCGTCGTCAGCCCGAAGGGTGAACGCCAGACTGTGCGCCTCGAACAAACCGGTCCGGGACATTACGAAGCGCGGTTCCCAACCCGCGAGGTTGGAACCTACTCCTTAAACCTGATGGACCTCAAAGAAGGCAAATTGCGCGGCTCCCAATTCCTTGGCGCCAGCCTCAATTATTCCCCCGAGTTCCTCGCCTCTGAACCCAATTTCAATCTGCTGCGCCGTCTCGCCGACAGCGGCGGCGGAAAGGTCCTCGACCCGTTGAACCTTTCCTTAAACCCGTTCTCCCATGATCGACAAAAGACATTTCAGCCGCGGGACCTCTGGGAAACTCTGTTGAAATTCGCGATTATTCTTTTTGTGCTCGACGTCGCCGTCCGCCGCATTCAGATCGATCGCGCCGAGTGGGTTCGCGCGACTCAAAAAATCCGACGTTTCCTCGGGCAGGGATCCACGCGTCCCGAAGCGGATGATTCTCTGACCGCACTGTTGGCACGGCGTGATAAGGTTCGCTCCGCGCAATCCGCCTCGGCTGTACTCGCTCCCAGGCCCGACCTCTTCCGTCCCGAGCGCCCGATTACCGTCTTACCCACTGCCGAAGAATCTCTTGACACCGGCGCTGTGCAGTCCGTTGAGCACCCCGGTCCCACTCCGCAAACTGCCACCGAAGCTCCCGCCGAAACACCTGCCTCCACCACCAGCCGCTTGCTCGAAGCCAAGCGCCGCGCCCAAAAGCGCCGGCCCTAGCTAGAAAAAGTCGTTGCGCACGCCCCCTCGGTATGGCTTTATCTGCGGTCGAGCCGACATACGGGTTGATTTCCCCTCCCGGAAACTGGGCTGTTGTGGCACATTGACGGACAGGGCATTGTTGTGAAGCGCAGCCGAATGCAGATTTTTTACTCCGGGAACGTGCAGGGCGTCGGGTTTCGTTATACTGTTAAATCCGTCGCTACGGGATTTGAGGTCTGTGGCAGTGTTCGGAACTTGCCCGATGGCCGCGTCGAGCTGATTGCCGAAGGCGAGAAGAATGAACTGTTGGCATTCCAGCGAGCAATTCGAGAATCGGGCCTCGAGCATTTTATTCGGGACGAGCAACTCCTCTGGGACGAGCCCAAAAATGACACGCGCGGATTTGAAATAGCAAGGTAATGTGAAATGAAGTTCGCCATTATTGCGGATATCCATGCCAACCTGGACGCTTTCCAGGTTGTCCTTGAGGATATCAAACAACAAAAATGTACCCACCACGTGTGCCTGGGTGACGTCGTCGGTTACAATGCCAATCCCAAAGAGTGCCTCGACATCGTGCGGAAAATGAACATCCCCTGTGTCAAAGGCAATCATGACGAATATTGCTCCACCGACGGCGCCCTCGACGGTTTCAACCCCGCCGCTGCCGAAGCCGTCAATTGGACCCGCAAACAGTTGTCCCCTGAAGATAAGCAGTGGCTGCGCGACCTCAAATACGTCCGCATGGTCACCAACTTTACTATCGTCCATGCCACCCTCGATGGACCCCAGCGCTGGGGCTATGTCTTCGACAAACTCGCCGCCGCCGCCAGCTTTACCTATCAAAACACCGGTATTTGCTTTTTCGGACACACTCACGTGCCCGTCGCCTTCATTCGTGACAGCATGGTGCGCGGGGGGACTTACTCGAAATTCAAAATTGAATCGGGCAAAAAATATTTCATTAACGTCGGCGCCATCGGACAACCGCGGGATAACAATCCCAAGGCCGCCTATGTCGTTTATGACGTCGACGAAGGCACCATCGAACTCCGCCGGCTCGAGTACGATATTGCCTCCGCCCAGAAAAAGATTCTCGACGCCGGACTGCCGCCGCGTCTGGCAGAACGCCTGGCCTTCGGCAAATAACCTCTCGTATCGTTGAGCGTTCCATCAGTTAAAGGGCACCTGGTGTGACACTCTGAAACCGCTGAGACGCGAACTGCGCAGAGACTTCAACCGCATCTTTTCTCTGCGCAGTTCGCGTCTCAGCGGTTTAATTAGGATTGCATTTGCGGGATCTGGTTCGGGTGCCATTCTTCGCATCTTCGGTTTAGACCTGTTTGCAAACTGTGTTAATAGTGGACCATAACGCGCGGCAGCAGTGAAGATCCTCATCCTCAAGCCCAGCTCCCTGGGAGACGTCGTGCAGGCACTGCCGGTGCTCCGTTCGATCAAGGCGCAGCTGCCCGAAAGCCAGATCTACTGGTGGATTGACTCCAATCTGGCTCCCTTCCTTGTAGGCGATCCTGATCTCGCCGGTGTCGTTCACTTTGAGCGCCGCCGGTGGGCTGCCCCACATCGCTGGGGCGAGCTTTGGCGCAGTGTCCGCTGGATTCGGCAGCAATCCTTTGACTGGGTCATCGATCTTCAGTGCCTTGCCCGCAGTGGGCTCGTCGCCTGGTTGGCCAATGGCGGTCTGACCGTCGGTCTCGATGACGCGCGCGAAGGCGCACGCGGCCTCTACGACCTGATCGTGTCACGCCCCTCCTTTCAGACCCATGCCGTCGATTGGTACCTCAAAGTCCTCCCGCTGCTCGGCCTCGCTCCGCGCAATCATTTCGAATGGCTGCCGCCTCGTCCCGATACAGCCGCAGGCCTCCGCCGCAAATGGCCGCTCGACTCGCACCCCTGGCTTATTCTTCAGCCCGGCGCTCGCTGGCTTAACAAACGTTGGCCGATTGAATCCTTTGCCGAGTTAGCGCGGCAGGTTGTCGCCCGCTTCTCGCCGGTTCACGTCGCGGTCCTCGGTGGAGCGGAAGATATCCCCTTGGGTGCAGCTATCGCCCGCGCCGCCGGCGAACGTTGTCTGGATCTAACCGGGCAACTTTCCCTTCCGGAAATGGTCGAATGGATTCGTATCTGTCGGCTGATGGTCACCAACGACACCGGCCCGATGCACGTTGCGGCCGCTATCGGCCGGCCCGTCATCGCACTCTTTGGTCCCACCGAGCCTCGACGCACCGGTCCCTACGGCCAGCTGGAAAATGTACTGCAATTGGACTTGCCTTGTGTTCCTTGCATGCGCTCTCGTTGCCGGTACGCCAAACCACTCGAATGCCTGCGCGCCTTGCCTCCCGAAAGGGTCTTTCGGGCAATCGAGGCCAAGCTGAATGCACCAAGCTGAATGCACCAAGCGGCGAACACTGAACATTGAACATCGAACATCGAGTTTTGAACTTGGGCAGGACCGTCTCCGGCTCCGATCTTCCTCGTTCGATGTTCAATGTTCGAGGTTCAATTCAATGGTGCATGGTACAGTCAGGACATCGGTAACACTTTTGCCGCTTGCTACTCTCCTCGCGCCGTCTAAAGTAACGAAGTGAAAATCTCTGGCTTTAGGACGGTTTTGCTGGCCGGCACGCTCACTTCAGCTTCCGCTCAAGTCTCCGTGGAAGTCACCCTCGACCAGCAACAATTCCTTGAGGGCGAGTCGTTACCCGCCGCCGTGCGCGTTACTAATCGCTCGGGGCAAACGTTGCATCTCGGCGACGAGGCCGAATGGCTGACGTTCAGCGTCGAATCCAAGGATGGACAGGTGGTTTCGAAACTTGGCGAAGTACCCGTCGCCGGTGAATTCACACTGGATTCTTCCAAAGTAGCTATCAAGCGAGTCAACCTCGCCCCTTATTTCACTTTGACCCACCGTGGCCGTTACGCGATTGTAGCCAGCGTACACGTAAAGGATTGGGCGCAGGACATGACCAGCCCGCCTAAGAGTTTCGACATTATCGAAGGCGCCAAAATGTGGGAGCAGGAAGTCGGCGTCCCACAGTCGAGCGGCTCAGGTGCGCCCGAGGTGCGCAAATATATTTTGCAGCAGGCCAACTACATCAAGGGCCAGTTGCGCCTCTATTTGCGCGTGACCGATGCTTACGGCAGGGCGATCCGTGTGCTGCCTATCGGTCCCATGGTCTCATTTGGCCATCCCGAACCTCCCCAAATCGATAACCTCAGCAACCTGCACGTGCTGTATCAAACCGGCCCGTTTTCATTCAGTTACACCGTTTTTAATCCCGACGGAGAACTCGTCACCCGCCAGGTCTATGAATTCAGCGGCAATACCCGCCCACGCCTGTCGGCGACCGATGATGGTGCCGTCGTCATCAAAGGCGGTACGCGGCGCATCACGCCCAATGATGTGCCTGCTCCCAAGGATGACGATGAGGATACCTCCCCAACCACCCCAACCACCCCAGTTTCAGAATCCGTGACTAAAACTGCACCGCCCGACACCGCCCCCAGCAAACCTAAATAGTGAAGTCCGGCCCACGGCCCTGGATTTTCAAACAAAGCTGTAATGGGTCGAGTCTTTGGGGAGCGGCGGCCCGCTCGGCTAGCCGGCCCTACCTCGAGCGCGCATTTCAGTTACAATTCTCGCCTCCATCTTCTTGCCAGTTCGGCCTTCGGATTTGGACATTTGGGTCTTTCCTTACTCCGCCAGATCCTCGATCGTCCGAATCTGGTCCTGGATGGATTTGACGATCGGCGTCGCCCGCACAATTGCGTTAGCTTCTGTCTGTCCCGGGAATGATTTCATCACTACTCGCACTGCCGCCATACTATCTCCGTTGCGGTCGCGCAAGGGTACAATCACTGAAACCGCGTCCCCTTCCTTGCCGTAGTAGGTCTCCCCACGGGTAATCACTTCGCGCTCGGTCTTCGTCCCGGGCGTGCCAATCTCGTTCTCGTTTTTGCTGGCCACGACACGTGTGGACCCCGGCTCTTTGCCAGGAACATAAACCTTCAGCGCCAGCAAACGTGGATAACGTTTAAGCATCTCACGCACCAGGGCCTGCGCCGGAGGTTGGAACGGGGTGTAAACTATCTTGGCGTCCGTGAAGTAACTGACCGAATCCGACTTGGTCCAGAACCCGATTTTGCCGCTCCCAAGCGCATTCACTTTATCATTCACCGAGACGAGTTCTTTGCCGTCCAGCGCGCAACGGATCTGGCTTTCTTTGCACTCGACTTTGAGCTCGTGCCACACACCCGAGGGAATCTGTAAATCGTCCGCGCCGACCAGCGGTCCGCGTTCGCCGTTGAGCACCTTGTAGAATTTGAATGTGTTCCCCAGCGAACTGGCGCGCACGACATAATAATTCGACTCATTTTGAATGCGAAACGCGATCCCAGCCATTTGCTCGATCACTCCTTTAACCGTCTTGAACCGAGTCGTGAGTGTGAAGTCACCAAACATCGCATCCTCATAGATCAACAGCGGGAAATGCTCATCCGTCGGCTCCTGTGCCACCTGGGCCAGGACTGCTTGTTTGGTATCGAAATGCGCCCCCGGTGAGATCGGCTGAAGCAATGGTGCGACATCATCCAGCAGCACCTTCCATTCACCGGGTTTGCCCTTTCCCGTCACCGTGCTCCGAAACCCCGGCAAAGTTTGACTCTGGCGCCATTCGCCAAAATCAAACGTCTTCTCCGCGCCAAATGTCGGCGATGCCAGAAGTAACAACTCCCAAATCAGCAAGCGGCGAAAACATGAAGGCAAAATCATCTAGTGTGGTGTAACAGCAAGAACTTCACAAACCTGCCGCGCCACCCTCTCCCTCTCCGCCGCTGCAGGAGAGGGGTGGGAAGAGATTTCGCCGAAAGCAAAACCGCTCGTGCTTTAAACGCACGAACCCCGCACGCGCTCCGCGTCTTCTCCCTCTCCTCCACTGGATCCCCCGGAGGAGAGGGCAGAGGGAGAGGAGGCCTTTCACGCTGCAGTTCTTGGAAAGAATTCCCCGAAAGGATTTTCGCGCTTTGAACCCCTTGAACCGCGGACGCACTCCCCGTCTTCTCCCTCTCCTCCCCCGGATCCCCCGGAGGAGCGGGCAGGGGGAGAGGAGGCCTTTTCACGCTGCGGTTCATGGGGAGCAGACCTTTGTAAACCTATCTCTGTTACAGCGCACAAGTTTATTCTGCCTAAATGGTTTGCCTCGTCGCGGAGTCTTGATCCTTCCGATTCCTATCAATTGCATTCGTTTCGGATTTCGGACTTCGGCTTCTCGGATTTCCAACCTTATGCTTGCCAAATCATGTCCGCGACCGTCCGGCCAGCCGGCACGAAGGGCACCACGTGTTCCGTGTACGGCACGATGACATCGAGCACATACGGTTCCTTCGCGTCTAGCATGCGTTGGATCGCCGGCCGCAAATCCTTCTTGTACATCACGCGCTCGCATTTGACGTTGAAGCTGGCGCACACCGCGACGTAATCAGGATAGATTTGCTTCCGGTTGTCCGGGTCGCCCAGGTAAGTGTGCCCGCGGTTGCCCGCAAAGAAACGGTCCTCCCATTGCATCACCATGCCCAAATGCTGGTTGTTGATGATAATCGCTTTGGCGGCGATCTTCTCGATGTGCGCCGTCGCCAGCTCCTGCACGTTCATCAGGAATGAACCGTCGCCATCGATATCGACGACCTCTTTATTCGGGAATGCCACTTTGGCCCCTAACGCCGCCGGATAGCCATAACCCATCGCTCCCAGGCCGGCGCTGGTAAGAAATTGGCGCGGGTGCTTGAACTTGTAGAACTGCCCCGTCCACATCTGGTGCTGTCCCACGCCCGTCGTTAGGATCGCTTCACCCTTGCTCAGTTCATACAAAACCTCGATCGCCATTTGTGGCAGGATTACTTCGCTCTCCTGGCCTTTCAGATGGTCGCGCATGTGTTGCGATTTCATTACCTCCTGCGTCACCGTGTACCCAAAGGGTGCTTTGGCCTTCCACGCATCGATCTGCTGGTGCCACGCCGTGAATTTCTTTTCAATCGGCCTCTGTTTCACCATCTGGACCAGGCGCCCAAGCGCATATTTCACATCGGAGATCACCGGCAGGTTTGCCGGCTTATTCTTGTTGATCTCCGAGGGATCAATATCCATATGCACGATCGTCCCGTGCTCGCAGAATTTGTCCACTTTGCCGGTAACCCGGTCATCAAACCGCACGCCGAACGCCAGCAGCAAGTCCGCCCCCGGGGCGATCTGTTTCATCGGTTCGTTGACGCTCTTGCGGTGCTCATACTCCCCATTGACCGCCCAGTTGGCGAAGGCGGCCCCATGCATCCCCAGCCACCGCAACGACAGCGGGTGCGTCTCCGGAAAGGCCCCGCATCCCATGATCGTCGACGTCACCGGAATCTGCGTCGCTTCAACAAATTCCCGCAACTCCTCGCTGGCATTCCCCGTGATAATCCCGCCCCCAATGTAAAACACCGGCCGCTCCGATTTCTCGATCAGCCCGATAATCTCGTTGAGCTCGAGATCGCTGGCCTTGCGCGTCGCCGTATAACCGCGCATGTGCGCTTCCTTTGGGAACACCGGCTGCGTCTTGGCTTGTTGCACATTCTTGGGGATGTCAACCAGCACGGGTCCGGGCCGGCCCGTCTGCGCAATATGAAACGCCTCCTTGATGATTCGTGGAATATCGTTGATGTCCGTCACCAGGTAGCTGTGTTTCACCACCGGAAGCGTCATGCCGTAAATATCCGTTTCCTGGAACGCGCCCTTGCCGATCATTGCCTGCGGCACCTGGCCGGTAATCGCGACTAACGGCACCGAATCCATGTAAGCATCGGCAATCCCCGTCACCAGGTTCGTCGCCCCCGGCCCGCTCGTCGCCATACACACCCCGGCCCGCCCGGTCGCCCGCGCATAACCTTCCGCCGCAAACGCACCGCCCTGCTCGTGCCGCGGCAATACCGTCCGGATTTTTGACCGCGTCAGCGCCTGGTGAATCTCCATGCTCGCACCTCCGGGATAGGCGAAAATCGTGTCGACCCCTTCGCGCTCCAGGCAGGCAACCAGTATCTCACTGCCGGACATCGTCGGTCCGACTTCTACTTTCTTTCCGGCGGTTTGCAGGGCGGCAGTTTCAATGGTCTTGCTCATAGTTTTTTGTGCGATTTAGCAGGCCGTTGTCGCGAGAACATAAAAAAACCCACGACCGTTGGCCAGCCGTGGGTTTTTGTCGAAATCTAATCTACGCTCGACAAGCGCCTACGGCGTCGCCACTTACAACGACGACCAGCAGAACTACCTGTCGAATCAATAACATTACCCGGACTTTACTGAGCTGCCCGCCTAAGGTCAAGCCCATTGTTCGCAATGTCGCATTGAATCCCATTGAACCCTGAACCGCGGACGCGCCCGGGGTGAGCGGAATTTCACACCTCGGTTCATAAATACGTGGACGAAGGACCAAGCCTCACCGCTTCACGCGCTACATTATGATTGTTGCTTGAGGGCCTGGCGGGTAAGCTGATCTTCAGGTTGACCTATTCCAAACCGAACAACGGCGCCAAGCCTGAAGATATTTGTCTCGCGTGTGGTCTTTGCTGTGACGGCGTTATATTCGCCGATGTGAAGCTCCAATCCAGCGACGACCCGATGCCGCTGCTCGCGTTGGGCTCGCCATTGAAGGCAAATCGTAGTGAGAACCCTCGCGCAGTTAAATCCGGCGCTGATCCAAACGTTGTTTCCACAAAATCGCAGGTGGCCTATTTTCCTCAGCCGTGCTTTGCTTTTGATGGATGCCAGTGCCGCATTTACCCTCAACGCCCCCAGTATTGTCGTGAATTCGAATGCCTGTTACTGAAGAGCGTGCGCGCCGGGAAAACTGAAAGGGCGAGAGCCTTGGAAGTGATCGGAACGGCTAAACGGCGAGCGAATCTTGTCTGGCGCCTGCTGCGGGAATTAGGCGACGTCGATGAAGACTCGCCTCTTAGTGTGCGTTTTCGGCGCACCACGAAACGCCTTGAGAATAGCGCTTTGGATGAGGAGACCGCCGCGCGATACGGGGAACTGACTCTTGCAGTTCACGACCTTAACTTCCTGCTTAGCGACGCGTTCTATCCAAAGTAAATTTGCGTTACGCTGCTCCCAGAAGTAACTTTAGTTTATGAAGAGTATGGCTTCATTGGAGTTGGAATCGCCAGCGAGTTTGCAGCCAGCCGGCATTCGCCAGAGGGCCCTTGTTTCTGCACTGCGTCAGGTATGCCGGTTTTCTTTTAAGCCAATGATTGCGCTGGTGATTTGCAGTGCGCTCAATTTGGGTTTAGCCGACCAGATCCAGATGCGCAACGGCGATCAGTACTTTGGGAAGGTACTCTCTCTGAATGAACAGACTTTAGTGGTCCAAAGCGACGTCCTCGGAACAATTCGCCTGCCCCGCGCGAAGGTGGCTTATGTCGATTTCGGAGCCGGTCTACCTGCAAACAAGCCCGTCGCCTTAACTGGCACGAATGAACTGCCGCATGCGGTTTCACCCAGCCTCACCAACGCACCTGGCGATTTCGCAGCGGCGATGCGCCAACTTGGCAGCAGTTCAAATGCGCTTCAGCAAATCGAGACGCAGCTCTTGAATGAAGGTGGTCCTGAAGCCAAGCAGAAATTCAACGAACTGTTAGGCGGCTTCCTGACCGGCAAACTCTCGGTTAGCGACATCCGAGCCCAGGCACAAACCACTGCCGACCAGGTGAGAAGCCTTCGCAAAGACCTCGGCGACGATGCCGGTTCAATGATTGACGGCTACCTCGCGATTCTGGACAGTTTTCTTAAGGAAACCGCCCCAGCGAATTCTCCCCCCACCAACTCAGGGGCCGCCCCGGTCAAACCCAAGAGCAAGGTTGCAGTGGACGAGTAACGGTCCACACGGTAATACCAAGGGGAATGGGAACGAGCCAATCGGCCCGTTTCGCTTTAATCACCTGACTGAACTTTGACGTTCAGAAGCGGGCCCAGGCAACTAAATATGTCCATATCTGATCTCCGCAGAGAATATACGCTGGCAGGTTTGCGCCGGCAGGATCTCGATGCGGATCCGATGGTTCAGTTCCGGCAATGGTTCGAGCAAGCCAGCGGGGCGAGGACGAGCGGACGCTGGCACAAGTTCCTGGTGCGACTTTACAAGAGGCTGCTGTTGATCGGCGGCGTCGACGTGGTGGATATCAATGCAATGACGCTCGCGACCGTCGATCCGGAAGGCAAACCCTCTGCGCGGACGGTCCTGCTCAAAGGGGTCGATGAGCGCGGTTTCATCTTCTTCACCAATTACACCAGCCGAAAGGGACGCGAGTTATCTGCCAATCCGAACGCCGCCTTGGTTTGTTACTGGCCAGAGCTGGAGCGACAAGTGACCATTGCCGGAACCGTGACAAAAGTGCCGGAAGCCGAAAGCGACGCCTATTTTGCCTCTCGGCCTTATGGGAGCAGGATTGGCGCCTGGTCATCCGACCAAAGCGAAGTGGTGCGCGACCGGGCAGAGTTAGAGCAGAAATGGAAACAGTTTGAGCATCAATTTCCGGCACCCGACGTTCCGCGCCCGGCGCATTGGGGCGGGTACGTGTTGTCTCCAAGCCGCCTGGAATTCTGGCAAGGCCGGCCCAATCGTTTGCATGACCGGTTCCGTTACACTCGAAAAGAGGATAATTCATGGGTGATCGAACGGCTTTCACCGTGATTCAGGGCCCAAAGTCGACCCGAATCACTGCGTAGACAATTGATCGGCAGAGCTTTTCATTGCCAAACACGTCTTCGCGATAGCCCCAATGTCATCTTACTTTTCTCTTGCTTCCGTACAAATCCGGCACGAGTGTATCAACAGGGGTAAGGTCCGTCGCAGGTTGTTTGAGCAACAAGGTTTATATGGAATGAAAATGAAGGCGACGTGTTCCGTGGCCGTGATTTATCAGGACCCGCAGGCGCGTGAGATAGCCGTAGGTTATTGCGACGTTCTGGTTCAGCGTTTCTGGCACCGGTGCGATTTTGAGGTGAGTTGGTGGTCATTCCAGCAGGTGCAGGACACGCCTGCAGCCGCGAAGGCCTGCGGAGCTGACCTGGTAGTTTTTGTGACCTGCGCCGGTAAGGAGATTCCGGCCGGAGTTAAACGCTGGATAGACAGGTGGTTAACCGAACGAGCTAACCGCGAAGGCGCACTGGTCAA
>Ga0310810_10002302_pt1 | contig 20480 bp, 19 predicted proteins | sample NCmetagenome_FD_207641 | JGI IMG/M metagenome (GOLD analysis project Ga0310810, IMG submission 207641) | Soil microbial communities from experimental microcosm in Duke University, North Carolina, United States - NC | ecosystem: Engineered > Artificial ecosystem > Soil microcosm > Unclassified ...
CCGAGCGAGCGCAGCTCCCCCCGTCATTCCGAGCGAGCGCAGCTCCCCCCGTCATTCCGAGCGAGCGCAGCTCCCCCCGTCATTCCGAGCGAGCGCAGCTCCCCCCGTCATTCCGAGCGAGCGCAGCTCCCCCCGTCATTCCGAGCGAGCGCAGCGAGTCGAGGAATCCCGCAGTTGCCGTTCCTGCGAACGGCGTTGGAGGTACGGCGGGAGATTCCTCGACTGCGCGCTTCGCGCTCCGCTCGGAATGACACGCGTCGAGCGCGCGGCGGGAATTTCCGCGCCACTCCGCCGGTCTCCTTCGCCCATGGGACGCGCGATCGCCGTGCGCCCGCCGCCGGCGGCCAGAGCGCCGGCACCGATGTCCGGACCTTCACGGAGCACCACGCATCATGTCTCACTCATCTCCTCGCCGCGCCTCCTCGATCCTCCTCGCGTTCTCGGTCGCCGCCCTCGCGGCCTGTGGCGGCGGTTACGGCACGACGTACCCCAGCGGCGGCGGCACCGGGGGTGGCGGCGGCGGGGGCGGCGGTCCGGTCGGCGCGGTCACGATCGGCCCCGGGCTCACCTTCACGAGCCGGCACAACGGCACGGCCAACGACGCGGTCGACACGGTCGCCGTCGGCGGGGCGGTCACGTGGACGTGGACCGGAACGGACGGACACAGCGTGCAGTCGGTCGGCACGACGTCGTTCGCGAGCAGCCCGGTGAAGAACAGCGGCACCTACGCGGTCACCTTCGCCACGGCGGGGACCTACCGCTACCAGTGCGCGGTGCACGGCGCGGCGATGACGGGGCGCGTCGTCGTGCTCCCCCCGAGCCAGTATTAGCCATCCGTTTCAGGCCTCGTGATGGCCGCGGGAATTTCTCGTCACGGGTCCCACTAGGTGGTCGACGTGCGGAAGCGCGAGCCGTTTGCCTGCCGCGCCGAGAGACGCGCGTCGCGTCTCCCGCTCATCGACTCCGGCGTCCGCCGCGAGCACACCAGTGGAGCACCACCCGTCATGATCCGTTTCATCCTCCCACGCTGCACCGCGCCGCTCGCCGGCGGCGCGGCGCTCGCCCTCCTCGCGCTCGGCGCGTGCACCGACACGACCGCGACGACGTTCGACGCCGCGCCGTCCGCCGCGGCCGACACGCGCCTCGCGGCCGCCGAGCGTGCGGGCGACGTCGGCGCCGTCTTCGTCACGACCAACGGCGCCGAGCACAACGCCGTCGTCGCGTTCGCCCGTGCGTCGAACGGCGCGCTCACCTATCGTGCCACCGTCGGCACCGGCGGGGCGGGGATCGGCGGCACGATCGACCCGCTCGCCTCGCAGTCCTCGCTCGCGCTGAGCCGCGACGCGCACCGGCTCTACGTCGTGAACGCGGGCAGCGGCTCCGTCACCACCTTCGCCGTCTCCGGCGCCGATCTCACCTGGCTCGGCACGACGCCGTCGGCGGGCGAGCAGCCCGTCTCCGTCGCGGTGCGCGGGCGCCGGCTGTTCGTGCTGAACGCGGGGAGCAACGCGATCGCCGAGTTCTCGCTGAACGACCGGGGCGTGCCCGCCGCGTCGCCGCTCGCCACCGCGCCGCTCGGCACGCCGGCGAGCGGTGCGTCGACGATCGGCATCGCTCCCGACGGCCGGCACGTCGTCGCGACCGAGCGCGCCGCGAACGCGGTCGACGTCTTCACCGTCGGCGAGGGCGGGTCGCTCTCGGCGCCGGTGACGACGGCGTCGAGCGGGAGCACCCCGTTCGGCTTCGCCTTCACGCCGCGCAACCAGCTCGTCGTCTCCGAGGCGGCCGGCGACGCGCCCAACGGCGCCGCCTCGTCGTACCGCTTCGGCGAGCAGGGCGCGCTCGCGCTGGTGTCGGGCTCGGTGTCCACCCACCAGGCGGCGACCTGCTGGCTCGTCGTCACCGAGAGCGGCCGGTTCGCCTTCGCCGTGAACTCGGCGAGCGCGTCCATCTCCGCCTACGCGGTGGGCGCCGACGCCTCGCTCCGGCTCGTCGACGAGAACGGCCGGACCGGCGATTCGGGCGCGGGCGCGGCCCCGATCGACCTGGGGCTCTCGCGCGGCGGCCGATTCCTGTACGTTCTGGAGGCCGGAACGGGAACGATCGGCGCGTTCGCCGTGAGCCACGACGGACAGCTCGCGCCGCTGCCCGACACGCCGGGGCTCACCGCGGCGTCGGGACTCCAAGGGCTCGCTGCCTACTGACGCACGATGCACACTCGCGACTTCGCCGGACGAGCCCCGTTTGCGCGCAGGCGTCGAACGTCGACGCTGACGCTCGCACTCGCGACGCTGGCCTCCTGTGCCGGCGACGGGACGGTCTCGCCCGGCGAAGCCGCGAAGCGTTCGGAGATCAGCGCGCTCGATCCGCGGAAGGACACCTTCGGCTCGAGCGCGTCGCCGTGGGACATCATCTCGTTCACGATGGGGCGGGATGGCGACGACGTCGTCATGCGCCTCGAGTTCACGACCGACGTCGTCCCGCCGATCGGCGGCGACGCGAGCGCGGTGGTCGCCTTCATCGACGTCGACCTCGATCAGAACGTCGCGACTGGGCGTCCGTCGGAGGTCGACCACTTCAGGATGGACGGGGGCGCCACGGCGCTCGGCGTCGAGCGGACGATCGACATCAGCGAGCTCGCGCCGGACGGCAGCGCCACGGTGTACGGCATCCGGGGCGACAGTCTCGGCCGCATTATGCCGGTGTACGCGGGCCGTACGCTCACGCTCCACCTCGGGCCGGAGCTGCTCGGCGGCGACGACGGCTACGTGAACGCCGCGGCGATCGTCGGCACGGTCGGCAGCGCGAGCGACGTCGCCCCCAACGGAGGGAACCTCGCGCTCACGCGGACGTCGAACGCGACGTCCGCACCACGCGTCACGGCAGTCCTCCGTGCACGTTCTCGCGATCTCCGGTAGCCTGCGCGCCGGCTCGTCCAACACCGCGGTGCTCGAGGCGGCGCGGCTGCTCGCTCCCGCCGGCGTGGCGGTGTCGCTCTACGACGGGCTCGCCGCGCTTCCCGCGTTCGATCCGGACGTCGAGGAATCGGGCGACCTGCCGCGCGCGGTGCGCGAGCTGCGCAGGCGCGTCGCCGAGTCCGACGCGCTGATGGTGTGCAGTCCGGAGTACGCGCACGGGTTTCCCGGGTCGCTCAAGAACCTGCTCGACTGGCTGGTCGGCAGCGTCGATTTTCCCGGCACGCCGGTGGCGCTCGTCGCCGCGTCGGAGCGGTCGGTGCACGCGCAGGCGCAGCTCGCCGAAGTGCTCCGCACGATGTCGGCGCGGCTCGTCCCCGCCGAAGCGGTCGTCGTCCCGCTCCCCGGACGCTCCACCGACGCCGCCGCGATTGCCGCCGACGCTCGGCTCGCCGGCGTGCTGCGCGACGTGCTCGCGGGACTGCGGCACGCGGCCGAGGAATGAGCGCGCGCTACGGCCAGGCGTCGTTCGCGAGCACGATCCGGTAGCCGTCGGGATCCTCGAACGTCGCGCCGCGCGCGTCCCAGTACGGGTTCACCGACGCCACCGAGCGCGCGCCTGCGTCGCGCAGCCGGCGCACCGCGGCCTCCCAGTGCGCGCGGTCGGGCAGATACAGCACGAGGAGATCCTCGGCGGTCGGCCGCGGCGCGATCGGATCGTCGCGACGCTGCGTGAGCTCGAGATGATATGGCCATCCCGCGCGGCCGAGCATCACGCCGTCGAACCCCGCGTGATCGAGGAACGACGCGAGTACGTCGAAGCCGAGCCCCTCCGTATAGAGCCTCGTCGCGGCGTGCAGATCTCGGCTCGGCCGCGCCACGCGAAGGTGCGGCGCCCCATTGCACAGCGGGGCTGGCATCAAGAACGAAGGCTGCATGCGGATCGAGCGGATCCGACGGATCGGGCGGATCGTTCGTACTGGCGCGAGAGAACGTCCGCCGAGACCACAAATGAATTGCTTTCTTGGGTCAGCATCGAGGCGCCCTCGCGCCACGCGGAGCGATCCGCATGATCCGCTCGATCCGCCCGAGCCGCATCACACCTCCATTCGTGATGCATCCTGGGACGGCCCGGTGCACTCATGGCTGGCGTCGCGCTCCAGATCGCGCCGCATGTGCAGCAGCGGGAACGGCCGTCCCGCGCCATCGTGCGGTGAGCGGCCGATGACGACGAAGCCGAGCTTCTCGTAGAACCGGCGCGCGCTCTCGTTCTGCTCGTTGACGTCCACGCGGAGCGGTCCGGTCGCGAGCCTCCGTGCGTGGGCCACGAGCAGGCTGCCCCCGCCGAGGCGGTGACTGTCCGGATCGACGAACAGCGCTTCGATCGTGTCGCCGTTGGTACCGAGGAAGCCGCGCGGCGTGTCGCGCGGGGAGACGAGCACCCACCACGCGGTCGCATCGCTCGCCAGCTCCTCGGCGACGAGCGGCCGCAGCGCGACGATGTCGGCCTCGGTGAGGAAGTCGTGCGTCGCGCGGACCGCGCGCTCCCAGAGGTGGACGAGCTGCGCGCGGTCGTCGGGAATGGCGCGTCGAACCCGCATGCACTGATAGATGGAGGGAGGCGTGACGAGCGCGCGGCTCGAGCGGCGCCGCATCACGACGCGCTTCGAAGGATCGAGGCCGCGCCTGGTCTCGTCGTCGACGACGGCGCGGAGCGCGGGGCTCAACGCATTCCGCGGCAGCTCCTCGAAGCCGAGCCGGGCGTAGAACGGCATGTTCCACGGCACGTCCCGGAACGTCGTGAGCGTGACGGAACGATGGCCCTCCTCGGCCGCCCAGCGACAGACGGCGTTCACGAGCCGGCGGCCGAGCCCGCGCCGGCCGTGCGCCGGGTGGACGTCGAGCTCCTCGAGGTGCGCTACGCCGGGCTCGAGCTGCTCGACGTGCGCGAATCCGACGGGACGGTTGCGCGCGAGCGCGACCCAGAGGCGGCCCTCGCGCTGCGCGCGGCGGAGCACCCCCTCGTCCGTCTGCTCGGCGAGCACCGACGCGGGCGCGTGCGCGGCGAGCAGCCACGCCGCGGCGAGCTCGATCGCCGGGAGCAGCGGCACGTCCGCCGGCCGCGCGGGCACGATCGTGTACGTCACCGCACCGCGATCGTGCCGGTCATCGTGGGATGCAGCGAGCAGAAGTACGCATAGCTCCCCGCGCGGTCGAACACGTGCTCGTGGCGCTCGCCGGTGTCGAGCACCTTCGACGGCGGGAAGGCGCGGTTCGCGCTCACGATCTGATGCGGCACGTCGTCGTGGTTGATCCAGGTCACGCGCTTGCCGGCGGCGATCGTCGCCAGCTTCGGCGCGAAGCTGAAGTTGTCGATCCCGATCTCACCGGTCGCCACCGCCATCGCACCCGATCCGCCCTGGTCCTGCTGCATCGCCGCGTCGGCGTGCACGTCGGACACCGCGACCGGCGCGCCGGAGAGGGTCGAGTCCACGAGCGCGAGCGTATGCTGCTTCGGCACGATCGTCACGCTCGTGAGCCCGAGGAAGTCGCGCAGCCGTTCGGCCGGCACCGTCTTCGGTCCGGGGGAGGGCGCGGTACCCGGCACCGGCTGCGGGAACGCCGTCGCCATCGCCGTGTGGAAGCGCACGTGCCCCTCGACCTTCTGCACGACCTGATGGATGTGACCGTTGAGCACCGTCACCGATCCGAACCGGCGCAGGTAGGCGAGTGCCTGCGCGCCGTCGTCCGTGCCCCAGCCCCACGCCGGATAGACGGTCCACAGCGGCACGTGCGCGAACACGACGATCGGCGTGCTGCTCGACAGATGCTTCACGTCGCGCTCGAGCCACTCGAGCTGATCGCGTCCGAGGTTGCCGAGGCCGCCCGGCTTGAGATCGAGCACGTTCACCAGCCCGATGAAGTGCACGCCCTGGTAGTCGAAGCTGTACCAGCCCGCGCCCTTCGCGTCCTTGCCGAACCGCTGCAGGTACGACTTCCCCGCGTCGCCGAGCACGTCGTGCTCGCCCGGCACGTAGAAGGTGTGGCCCGTCTTCGTCTTCGCCGAGCCGATCACCTGCTGGGCCGTGTCGAACTCGCCGGGCTTCGAGAGCTGCGTGATGTCGCCCGTGTGCAGCAGGAAGGCAGGCGGCTTCGGCAGCGCATTGACCCGATCGACCGCCTCGCGCAGCGTCGCCGTGACGTCGTGGTTCGCGGCCTTGTCGAAGCCGATGTGACTGTCGCTGATCTGCACGAAGAAGAGGTCGTTCGCGCCGACGTCGCCGCCGAGGGCGCCCGTTCGCCCGAGCGCGACCGAGCTCAGGATCCCGCTCTTGATCGTCCAGAGCATCCCCGTGCCCGCCCACGCCATGCACTCGAGAAATCCGCGGCGGTCGATGCCGTCGTCGCTGTGGTCTACGGTGATGAGCTTCGACATTGGTGCAGTTACTCCGACCGAAGGGTGGATACGGTGTGGCTGTGATTCACCCCGAGTACCGAGTCCGAACCGGCGATATTCCCTGTCGGTTGGTCGGTTGACGGTTCATCGGTTCAGGCCGGCCTCGGGAGGCTCTGACGCGTCTCACACCGCCGTCGCCCTTCCTGCCCGCTGACGTGAACCGTCAACCGAAAAACCGAAGCACTCGTTTACCCTCGGCCGTTCACCCTCGCTCCCCCGTCAACGCCTTCCTCACCCGCTCGCGCAGCGCCGCATCGGCGTCGCCTTCCGGCAGGGGCGGCGCCGACGCGGCGAGCGCGTCGCGCATCTCGTGCGCGAAGTCGAACCGGCGGAGGCACGCGGCGCACGTCTCGAGGTGCGCTTCCACCTCGTCACGCGCCATCGAGGGGAGGCGGCCGTCGACGTAGTCCCACAGCCGCCGCACCGCGTGCTCGCAATCGATCGGCGCGGGCGACGTCGGTCCCGTCGTGGTGGGCTCGCTCATTCTGCCTCCCCGGATGGTGCGGTGGTGCGCTCCCGCGACGCCGGTCGTGCGGCGATGAAGCCGGCGTCGCGCGCGTGCTCGAACAACAGGTCCTGCAACAGTCGGCGCGCGCGGAACAGCCGCGACCGCACCGTCCCCACCGGGATGCCGAGCACCGCCGCCGCCTCGTCGTAGCTCTGGCCTTCGACGTCCACGAGCACCACCGCGCCGCGGAAGTACGCCGGCAACTCTCCCAGCGCGCGTGAGATCGACTCGCCGAGATCCATCCGCTCGACGAGCTCCGTGAGCCCCGCCTGCTCGGCGTGCCAGTGCGCGTGCGCCGTCGCGAGCGACTCCAGCTCGGGGTCGTCCTCGGGCGCGTCGACGTACCGCGACTCCTGCTGCATCGATCGCAGGAACGCGTTGTGGCACACCTTGAACAGCCACGGCCGCGCGTCGGCGCCGGTGCGGAAGGTGTGCCACCCCCGCAGCGCCTGGAGATACGTCTCCTGCACGAGATCCTCCGCGCGCGCCGCGTCGCGCGTCAACGACCGTGCGAACCGCGCCACGTGCGCCAGGTGCGGCATCGTCATCCGCTCGAACGACTCGGCGTGCGCGGCGTTCGATGCCGTGCGACCGGTCTCGCTGGGGGAGCAGGCGTGCATGAGGAACCTCGGTTCGACCGCGGCGGCCGCCGCCATCGGATGAACTAGCCGGCTCTCGCCGAAGAGTTCCCGGCCGTGCCGACCGGGGTCGGCGGGAGGTCGATGTCGTCGCGCAAGCTCCGCCCGACCGCCCACTCCGCCACGGCGGGGATGCCGAACAGCCGGGTGACCAGGTTCCGCACGTGGAGGCCGAGCGTCGTGCGCGGCGCGAACGAGGCCGCGAACCCCGCGGCCGCGCGCTGCTTGCCCGCCAGGAACGGCATCATCCGTCGCTCGTACTCCGCGAACGCCGCCGCATGGTCGGACGCGGTCTCGAGCATCGCGGCCAGCACGTACGCCTCGGTCATCGCCAGTCCCGTTCCTTCCCCCGCCAGCAGGGAGACGCACGCCGCGGCGTCGCCCACCAGCGCGACGCGGCCGCGGCTCCAGCTCGGCATCCGGATCTGACTGACGCGGTCGAAGTACAGCTCCGGCGCGCCGTCGAGCGCGGGCAGAATCCGATCGCACTCCCACCCGAGGCCGTCGAAGATCTCGTGGAGCGCCGCGCGTCGCTCGGCATCGGTCACCGGACGACCGCGCGTCAGGTATTCGTCCCGGAACACGCAGAGGACGAGCGTGCGGTCGTCACGCATGGAGAAGCGTGAGATCTGCCGGCCGGCCACGCCGTAGGTGATGTAGACCAGCTCGTCGCGCGGACGATATCCCTCCAGCTCGAACGCGGCGACGTGATAGCCGAGCGGCACCTCGAAGTCCGCCTCCGCGCCGAAGGTGAGCGCGCGGACGCGCGAGTGCAGCCCATCGGCGCCGACGACGAGATCGAGCTCGCGCTCGCCGCCGTTCTCGAGCCGCACGTGGACGCATCCGCCCGAATCCTCGATCGCCGCGACCGAATCGCCGAAGATCGTCTCCACCCGATCGCCGAGCGCGCCCATGATCGTCGCCGAGAGCGCGGAGCGGCCGACGCTCGTGAACCGGTCGCCCGTGACGCGGCTGAACACGTCCACCATGAAGCCGCCCACCTTCCGGCCCGAACGGTTCACGAGCCGCACCTCGCGAACCTGATAGCCCAGCGCGCGAATCCGCGAGATCAACCCCATCCGCGTGGCGATCTCGTATCCCGTGCCCCAGAAGTCGATCACGTAGCCGCCCGTGCGCAGCGCCGGCGCCTGCTCGACGATCGTCACCGAATGGCCCGCGCGGCTCAGCCACCAGGCGAGCGTCGGACCGGCGACGCCGGCGCCGCTGATGAGCACTCTCATGCCGGACCCGGTCGCCTCGAGATGCGTCGAAGCGAACGGCGAAGGCCGCCCCGCCCGTTCAACGTCGCGTGGCGCTCTTCGTCGCCATCCTGTCCAGCGCCGCGCGCAGCCCGCGCGCCAGCGTCGCCGCGTCGTCGTTCGCCCAGAAGTGCATGAAGTAGAGGCGCGGCTCCTCGCCGAGCATGTGGCTGTGCAGGGCCGTCGGCGCGATCCCGTGCTCGCGCAGCGCGCGAATCACCGGGCTCACCTCGCCGGCCGTCAGCACGAAGTCGCCCGTGATCGCCGCCTTGCCGCCGCCGGTCGGCTGAAAGTTGATCCCCGTCGCGACGCCCATCGACGGCGGGACGACGTGTCCCCCCATGTGGATGGTCTCGCGCCGCGGCACGCTCACCTGGTACACGCCGCCGTTCACCTTCCCGCTCGCACCGAGCGCGTGCGCGATCGCCGCCGTATCGAGATCGATCGCCGCCGCCGCGGCGGGCGACGCAGGCGCGCCGAGCGGCGTGTGCGTCGTCGCCAACGCATCGTGCACCGTCCGCGCGAGCGCCGCCGCGTCGCCGATCGCCGACACGTGCATGTACAGCACGTGCGGCGACTCCCCGAGCAGGTGGTTGTGCAGCGCGCTCTGCTCCACGCCTCCCCGCTGCAGCGCCTGCATGGCGGGCCCGACCTCGTCTTCCGTGAGCACGAGGTCGCCCATCAGCATCGCGCGTCCGCCATCCACCGGCTCGAACGCGACCCACGAGCCGAGCGCGAGCGCCGGCTTCACCTCCACCCCGCCGGCGGTGACGTGCAGATCGCTCCGCGGGAAGCCGTACTTCATGACGCCGGCCGGCTGTGCGGCACCCTTCCGGCCGAGCGCCTGATCGACCGCTGCCCAGTCGCCGGCGCGCGCCGTCTGCTGCGCTCCCGCGGCCGACGCGAGCCCCGCGAGCAGTGAGAAGAGGAGCGAGACGCGAACGGGGCGACGGACGGCGTGACGGGCGATACGGCCAGCGGCGTTCATGGTTGCCTCCGAGCGGGATGACGAGGCGCGAGTGCGGGAGCCGGATGATATACTCGATGGTCGTCCGCGCGGCGGAGCTGGCCGCATACATCGTGCACGTGCAGAGACCGGCTCGGCGAACCGCCGGGCCGTCCGACCCTCCCGCATGACCGACGTCAGCAGCCGGCGCGGCATCCGCTCGGCACAGCTCGCGATCCTCGTCAACACCTGCCTCGCGCTCACCAAGCTCGTCGCGGGGCTCGTCGGGCATACCTACGCCCTCGTCGCCGACGCCGTCGAGTCCACCGCCGACATCCTCTCCTCGGCGATCGTGTGGGGCGGGCTGCGCGTCGCGTCGCGCGACCCGGACGACGCCTACCCCTTCGGCTACGGCAAGGCCGAGCCCCTCGCCGCCGCCATCGTCGCCCTCATGCTGCTCGGCGCCGCCGTCGGCATCGCCGTCGTCGCCATGGGCGAGATCCGCACCCCGCATCTCACCCCCGCGCCGTGGACGCTCGGCGTGCTCGTCGCCGTCGTGGCCGTCAAGTGGACCCTGTCGCGCCGCGTGCGGGCCATCGGCGCCGAGATCGGAAGCACGGCGGTGAAGGCCGACGCGTGGCATCACATGAGCGACGCCCTCACCTCGGCGGCGGCGTTCGTCGGGATCTCCATCGCGCTCTGGGGCGGACCCGGCTGGGAATCCGCCGACGACTGGGCCGCCCTCTTCGCCGCGGGGATCATCGCCTTCAACGGCGCCGACATGCTGCGCCCCGCGCTGCACGACCTGATGGACCGCATGCCGGGCCCGGAGGTGATGGAGCCCGTGCGCCGCGCGGCGGAGGAAGTGCCCGGCGTGCTCGCCACCGAGAAGATCGCCGTGCGGCGGTCGGGGATGGGCTATCGCGTCACGCTCCACGTGCAGACCGACCCCGAGATGTCGCTCCGCGACGCGCACGTCCTGAGCGGCAAGGTCAAGGGCGCGATCAGAGCCGCGGTGCCGCGCGTGCAGTACGTGCTCGTCCACATCGAGCCCTTCGAAGGGGTCGGGGCGGAAGCGCGCGCCTGACGCCGGCGTCAGCGCGCGGCGGCCGCCATCGCGCTCGCCATCGCGCTCGCCGGAAGCACCACGAGCTGCCCGGACATCATCGGCAGGTGCGCCTGCACCGCGCACACGAAGGGCTCGATCCCGGCGCGCTTCGCCACGTACGTCGCCTTCGTCGTCGTCTGCCCGGGCATCGAGACGGCGAGGTCGGGGAGCACGAAGGAATGCACGTCGTCCTCCGGATTGATCAGGACGAAGTGGATCGTGTCCCCCTCGACCACCGTGATCGTCGACGGCGAGAAGGCGTACACCTCCTTCCCCTCCAGCACGCCGCCCTTCGCGAAGTCCTCCTTCAGGAAGGGGAGCAGGTTCTGCTGCTCCTTCACGAGCAGCGGCACGGTGGTGACCGTGATCGTGCGCGAGACGGGAACGTAGGCGCGCGGGGCCGGGGTCGCGGCGCGATCGCCGGAACACGCGAGGGCCGTCGCGAACGCCGCGAGTGCGACGAGCGCCGATGCGGCGCGTGCGATCCAGGAAGCCGAGATCGTGAAGGAGCGCATGAGCGGAAAGCATGAGGGACCGCGCGACCACCCCGTGCCGCGTGACGTCGCCGCCAACCTCGCCCAGCCCTCGCCCCTCGGCAAGCGCTGGCGGGCGGGCGCAACGGCGCGCATCGTGATCCCGGCGCGAGCCGCGCAGCGTCCGCAGGAGCAGACCGATGCAGCACAAGTCCCACTGGGAGAACGTGTACGAGGCGAAGTCGCCGGAGGCCGTGAGCTGGTACCAGCGCCACGCCGCGCGCTCGCTCGCGCTCATCCGCGCCGTCGCCGACGATCCGCGTGGCCCGATCATCGACGTCGGCGGCGGTGCGTCCGTGCTCGTCGACGAGCTTCTCGACGCCGGCTACGAGGACGTCACCGTGCTCGACCTCGCGGGCGCCGCGCTCGCCATCGCCAGGGCGAGGCTCGGTGCCCGCGCGGACCGGGTCCGTTGGCTCGAGGCCGACGTGCGCACCGTCGCGCTGCCGGCGGCGCACTACGCGGTCTGGCACGATCGCGCCGTGTTTCACTTCCTCACCGATCCCGCCGACCGCGCCGCGTACGTGGCGCAGGTCGAGCGCAGCGTGCGCGCCGGCGGCTACGTGCTCGTCGCGACCTTCGCCGAAGACGGCCCGACCCACTGCAGCGGTCTCCCGGTCGAGCGCTATTCGTCGGGCTCCCTCCATCGCACCTTCGGCTCCGCGTTCGATCTCGTCTCGAGCGCGCGCGAGGACCACGTCACTCCCGCGGGCGCGCACCAGTCGTTCGTGTATTGCCTGTGCCGGTTGGGCACGTGAGCGCGCGCCGCCAACTCGCGATCGCCGCCATCCTCGTCGCGATCGTCTCGGCGCGACTCGCCGCGCAGGACACGGGCGCGATCGCCGGCCGCGTCGTCCTGCGCGCGGACACGGCCGCGCCCGCGCGCGGGGCCGTCGTCTCCATCGCGGGCACCGCGCTCGCCGACACGACGAACGCGGACGGCCGCTTCCTCCTCGCGCCGCTGGGGTCCGGTCAGCGCACCCTTCGCGTCCGCCTTCCCGGCTGGCGAACCGCGGAGCGCATCGTGCTCGTTCGCGCCGGCGACACGGCGCGCGTCGACGTCGTGCTCCGCCCCGACGTCCAGCTCCTCGAGACGGTCCGCACCAACGCGCGCTTCTTCGCCGACTCCGTCACCGACGCGCCCGCGCTCTCCACCCTGTCGCTCGACGCCGCCGCGATCGCCGGCGTGCCGGCGGTCGGCGAGCCCGACGTCGTGCGGCTCGTGCAGCTCCTGCCCGGCGTCGTCTCGCGCAACGACTTCAACACGGGGCTCATCGTGCGCGGCGGCGAGGCGGACCAGAACCTCGTCCTCCTCGACGGCTTTCCCCTCTACAATCCGTTTCACCTCGGCGGCCTCTTCTCCACGTTCATGGACGCCACGGTGGGCGGCCTCGAGCTGCTCACCGGTGCGTTCCCCGCGCGCTACGGCGACCGGCTCTCGAGCGTGCTCGCCGTGCGCTCCGCCGAGGAGCACCGGCCCGGCCTGCACACCACGGCGGATCTCTCCGCGCTCGGCGCCACCGCGCGCTTCGCCGGCGCGTTCGACGACGGTGCCGGCACGTGGAGCGTCGCGGGACGCCGCACCTACGCCGACGCCGCGCAGCGGATCTTCACGAACGACGTCTTCCCGTATCACTTCCACGATCTCCAGGCGCATGCGACGTACGCGCTGCGCGGCGGCGTGCGCCTCGCGCTCACCGCCTACGAGGGACGCGACGTCCTCGATGCCGACCTCGCCGCCTTCCAGAGCGACTCGGTGTTCTCCAAGTCGAGCCGCGGCCGATGGAAGTTCGACTGGGGCAACCAGCTCCTCGGCGTCGCCGCCACGAAGGACTTCGGCGACCGCGTCACCCTCGAGCAGCGTCTCTCCACGACCGCGTTCTCGACGAACCTGAACCTCGGCGACGGCGCCTTCGCGCAGCGGAGCGAAGTGCGCGAGCTGCGGGCATCCGGTTCACTGCGTCTCCGCGGCGACGTCCACGAGCCCTCGCTCGGCTACGAGCTCGCCGCGCAGCGGCTGCGCTACGCGTCCGGCTCGTCGGCGACGCAGACGACCGACGTCGACCTCGTGCAGCGTCCCGTCAGTGCCGCGCTCTGGCTCGACGACGTCTGGCACCTCACGCCGCGGTGGACCGTCGAGGGCGGGCTGCGGGGCGAGACCCAGAGCGCTCGCCACTGGGCCGCGCTCTCCCCGCGCGCGTCGCTCCGCGTCGAGGCCACGCCCCTCCTCGCGCTCACCGCCGGCGTCGGGCGTATCACGCAGACCATGCACTCGCTCGCCGGCGACGGCGCGCTCCGCTACTTCGACATCTGGCTGGCGAGCGACTCGTTCGTCCCCGTCGCCACGGCGTGGCACTACGTGGCCGGTGCCGAGCGGCGCGTGCGCAACGCGGGCCTCGTGCGCGTCGAGGGGTACGTCAAGCATTACGACCGTGTGCTCGAGGCGAATCTCTCCGACGATCCGCAGCGCCGCGGCGACGAGTTCCTCCCCGCCTCGGGGCTCTCGTACGGCGCCGACCTTCTCGCGCGCTGGCAGCCCGACTCGGGCGTGTCCGGCTGGGTCGCGTACTCGTACGGCGTGAGCGAGCGCACGCGCGACGGCACGACCTGGTCGCCGGGGAGCGATCGCCGCCACGATCTCGAGGTCGTCGCGCGCTGGCAGCTCGCGAAGTACCGCGTGGGTGCGCGCTTCGGCTTCGCCACCGGCACGCCGTACACGCCGATCGTCGGCGGCGTCACGCGCCGTGCGTACGATCCCTCCACCGATCGCTGGGGAACCGGCGATCCGGAGATCGTCATCGAGTCGCTCGGCGCCTCGTACAATTCGGCGCGCTTCCCGCCGAACCACCGGCTCGACCTCGACGTCTCGCGCGACTTCCTCGTGCGCGGCGCCACGGTCACGCCATACCTCGGTCTCGCCAACGCGTACAACGCGCACAACGTCTTCGTCTACCTCTACAGCTATTCCACCGACCTGCCGACGCGCCGCGCGATCTCGCAGTTCCCCATCCTCCCGAGCGCGGGGGTGCGCGTTGCGTTCTAGCGTCGCGCGACTGCTCGTCGTCGGCGCCGGCCTCGCGTTCGCCGCGGCGTGCGAGATCGAGAAGGCGGCCATCCCGCCGGGGCCGAAGTTCCTCGCGCTGCACGGCGTGTTGAGCGCGAGCGCCCCGACCCAGGCGATCCTGCTCGAGCGCACGCGCAACGGCTCGCTGCGCCCCGTGGCGCCGTCGTTCGAGCTCGAGAGCCCGCTCGGCAGCGACTCGGGGATCGCCGAGAGCGGCGCGACGATCAGCCTCGTCACGCCGGCGGGCGAGCGGCTGTTCGCGATCGAGGACAACATCGGCGGGGGGCCGCGCGGCGAGGGCGTGTACCGGTTCTACCTGCCCGGCGCATCGCTCGAGCGGAACCTCCCGTATCGGCTCGAGGTGCGCACGCGCGACGGGGAAGTCCTGAGCGCGGAGACGAGCGTCCCCGGCGGCGCGCCGGCCCTGGTCGCCGACTCGATGGGCTTCGATCGCTCGACCGACGCCCTCGTGATCACCTGGCCCCGGAGCCCCGGCGCGCGCAGCTACTTCGTGCGCGTCGAGTCCCCGCTCGGACCGCGTGCGTTCTTCACGAGCGACACGACCGTGCGGCTTCCCGGCGATCTCCGCAACGTCGACCTCGACGAGCTGCCGCACCTCTTCATCCCGGGCTTTCCGCAGGCGATCACCGTGTCGGCCGTCGACTCGAACTACTACGACTGGTTCCGTACCCACGCCGACCCGCTCTCCGGGCGTGGGCTGGTCGATCGCGTCGAGGGCGGGCTCGGCGTGTTCGGCTCGATCGTGCGGCTCCGCCTCTACGATCTCGACGTCACCGCGCCGCAGCCCGAGCCGATCGCCGGCACGTTCGATCTCGTCGGTCCGCCCGAAGACACCGAGATCCAGCGCTACACGCGACTCGATCTCTACGTCGAGTCGCACGCCGCGCGCAGCGATCAGCCCGACGCGCTGAGCGGCCGCGCGGTGCGGCGCGTGACGTTCTTCGATCCCGGCTGCCCGCTCTGCGGCGTGCTGGGCTCCGTGCACGACGGCAAGGTCGAGCTCCAGTTCCTCTCCGGCTGGTCGGCGAGCGACACCGCCGACACCTTCACCGGCGAGCTCCGCGGCGACACCATCGTCGGCAACTTCCAGATCGCGCGAGGGGTCGCGCATTTCCTGAAACGGCGGTGAGGTGCGGTGTGTTGGTGTGATGGTGTGTTGGTAGCGGCCAGGCCTCGGGAGGCAGGAGCTTCCCGAGGCCGGTCACCAGCACACTAACACACTAACACACCAACACACCGCCCTTCAGTAGTACGTGAACGTCGCCCCGATCACGAACTTCTTCCCCGCGTCGACGCCGTTGTCGATCGTCAGCGCGCCCGTCTTCGTCACCGGGCGCCCCTTCGCGTCGTACGCGTACGTGTAATCGACCGTGAACTCGAGCCCGTCCCCCGTGTGCGTCACCCGCGCCGGATTGCCGTGCTGCAGCACGACACCGGGGAGCAGGACGAGCTGGTCGAAGAACTCGGTGTGGAGCAGCGAGAAGCCGTCGACGTTGACGCCGTCGTCGTAGCTCTCGAACCGGTCCACGACCGTCGATTCGTCCTGTGAGCCGGCGATCGCCGGCCGGTGCTCGGTGATCGTCTCGACGTTGCCGTCGGGGTAGTACGACAGCGACGTCGTCTTGTCGATGATGAACCCGCCCTCGACCCGCTGCTGCCGCTCCACCTGCGTGAGCTTGCCCGCCGAGAAGGTGAGGATGAGCCGCGTGTACACCGAGTCGTTCGCGTTCACGACGTATTCGATCGCCACGACCTCCCCCGTCGCGGCGTAGACGTAGTGCAGCCGGTCGCGACCGCCGGGTCCGACGTTCCGCATCTCCGCGATCCGGTCGCCGTCGTACGTCACGTCGTACGTGCGCAGCCCGGACGCGAGCGACGCCCGCGTGACGTGCCCCGCGTCGTCGTACGCGAACGCGTAGTACGGCGACGGCAGGCTGGAGAGCACGACTTCCTTCAACAACACGCTCGGCGGCGGCGAGCCGGTCGGCGCCGTCGCCCGGTCGCTCCCGCACGCGCACACCGCCACGGCGAGCAGCAGGCGCGCCGCACTTCGGTAGTTCATGGTCACGTTCCTGATCGATGACGGTCGCGTCGGCGCTCTGTCCGCTTCGCCGACGCAACCGCAGAGCGCGCACGGCTCGATATTATTCCCTGCGGAGGATGTCGTCCCGAACCAGGAAGGTGCAGATCCCTCGACTCGCTTCGCTCGCTCGGGATGACGGCGAGCATGCCATCCCGAGCGAAGCGCCGAAGGCGCGCCTACGGTGTCATTCCGAGCGAGGCGCCGAAGGCGCGCCTACGGTGTCATTCCGAGCGAGGCGCCGAAGGCGCGCCCACGGTGTCATTCCGAGCGAGGCGCCGAAGGCGCGCCTACGGTGTCATTCCGAGCGAGGCGCCGAAGGCGCGGAGTCGAGGAATCGCGATCATCCCGATGAAGGGACCAGCTCTTTCCCATGAACTGAGAGACCGTCCCATGCACATCGTCGTACTCGGCGGCGGCTTCGGCGGCGTCCCGGCGACGCGCGAGCTCGAGCGCCTCGTCGGCTGGCGCTCCGACGTCGACATCACCCTCGTCAGCCGCGACAACTTCTTCGTCCTCACGCCCCTCCTGTTCGAGGCGTGCACCGGCACCCTCGAGCTGCGCCACTGCGCGCAGCCCATCCGCCCCGCGCTCCGCCGCGCACGCTTCGTCGAGGCGACGGTGGAAGACGTCGATGTCGACCAGCGGGTGGTCCACGCCGTCGCGGCCGAGGGCGCGACGTACGCCCTCCGCTACGACCACCTCGTCGTCGCCCTCGGCGCGACGACGAACGAGTCGCTCATCCCCGGCTCCGAGCACGCGTTCACCTTCAAGACGATGGCCGACGCGCTCGTACTGCGGAACCATCTCATCGAGCGCTTCGAGCGCGCCGACGCGGCCGCCGACGCGGCCCAGAGGAGCCGCCTGCTCACGGTCGTCATCATCGGCGGCGGGCTGGTCGGCGTCGAGCTCCTCGGCGAGCTCACCGCGTTCGCCGACGACGTGCTACGCTACTACCCGCGCATCCGCCGCGACGAGGTTCGCTTCCACCTGTTCGAGGCGGGGCCGCGCGTGCTCCCGGAGGTCGACGAGCAACTCGCACAGTCGGCGGCGCGCGTCCTCCGCCGGCGCGGCGCCGATCTTCGCGCGACGACCCCCGTGCGCGGCATCGCGCCCGAGCGCGTCACCCTCGCCGACGAGACGATCGACGCGGCCACCATCGTGCTCGCCGCCGGCATCGTGCCGAACGAGGTCGCCGCGCGCATGGCCGTCGCGCACGATCCGCGCGGCCGCATCTCCGTCGACGCCGCGATGCGCAGCACGAGCCACCCGAACGTGTGGGCACTCGGCGATTGCGCCGCGATCCCCGGACCGGACGGCAGGACCTATCCCGCTCTCGCGCAGCACGCGACGCGCGAAGCGACCCAGGTCGCGCGCAACGTCGTCGCCGTCGTGCGCGGCACCCACGCGCCGGCGCCCTTCGTCTTCCGCACCCTCGGCACCATGGCCTCGCTCGGCCACTCGCAGGCCGTCGCCGAGGTGATGGGCATGCGCTTCACCGGCTTCTTCGCCTGGTGGTTCCGGCGCACCTACTACCTGTTCCAGATGCCGCGCTGGGACCGCCGCCTGCGCATCGTGCTCGACTGGACCGTCGCGCTCTTCTTCCGCCCCGACATCACGAAGATCGACCTCGCCGTCGAGCGCGCCCAGTCCGCCCGCCACATCGCCGCCGGCACGTCCCTGCCCGCTCACCCGGTGACGGCGGCCGCCCCCATCGCGGCAGGCCCCGTCCGTTAGATTTCGACCTTCCAGTCCAAGTCACCAACTCACCAAGCCACCGCCCCCTTGGCTCCCCAGTTCATCTACGTCATGAAGGCCCTGCGGAAAGTCGTTCCGCCCGGCCGAGTGATCCTCGACGACATCTGGCTGTCGTTCTATCCCGGCGCGAAGATCGGCGTCCTGGGCGCCAACGGCGCGGGGAAGTCGTCGCTGCTGCGCATCATGGCAGGCGTCGACCAGGACTTTCAGGGCGAGGCGTGGGCCGCGAAGGGGACGAAGATCGGCTACCTCCCGCAGGAGCCCCAGCTCGACGCGACGAAGGACGTGCGTGGCAACGTCGAGGAAGCCGTCGCCGAGCAGCGCCGGATCCTCGCGCGGTTCGAGGAGATCAGCGCCGCGTTCGCCGAGCCCGACGCCGACTTCGACAAGCTGATGGAGGAGCAGGCGCGCGTGCAGGAGCGGATCGACACGCTCGACCTCTGGAACCTCGACAACAAGATCCAGATCGCCATGGAGGCGCTGCGCCTGCCGCCCGACGATGCCGACGTGACGAAGCTGTCGGGCGGCGAGCGGCGCAGGGTCGCGTTGTGCCGCGTGCTCCTCGAGCAGCCCGACATGCTGCTGCTCGACGAGCCGACGAACCACCTCGACGCCGAGTCGGTCGAGTGGCTCGAGCGGTTCCTGTCGGAGTTCCCCGGCACCGTCGTCGCCATCACGCACGACCGGTACTTCCTCGACAACGTCGCGAAGTGGATCCTCGAGCTCGATCGCGGAAAGGGAATTCCCTGGGAGGGGAACTACTCGAGCTGGCTCGACCAGAAGAAGAACCGCCTCGCGCAGGAGGAGAAGACCGAGAGCGCTCGGCAGCGTGCGCTGCAGCGCGAGCTCGAGTGGGTGCGCATGGCCCCGCGCGCGCGGCAGGCCAAGTCCAAGTCGCGCATCCAGAAGTTCGAGGAGCTCGCGGCCGAGGACACCGGCGAGAAGGTGTTGCAGCAGGAGATCACCATCCCGCCGCCGCCGCGGCTGGGCAACGACGTCGTCATCGCGAAGGGCGTGAAGAAGGCGTACGGCGACAAGGTGCTGTTCGACGATCTGACGTTTTCATTGCCGCGCGGCGGCATCGTCGGCGTGATCGGGCCGAACGGGGCGGGGAAGACCACGCTGTTCCGGATGATCGTCGGTGAGGAGCGTCCCGATGGGGGCGAGCTCAAGGTCGGCGACACGGTGACGCTCGCGTACGTCGACCAGGCGCGCACGCTGGATGGGAGCAAGACCGCGTATCAGGAGGTGAGCGACGGGCGCGACGAGATCCAGGTCGGCAACCGCGAGATCAACGCGCGCGCCTATCTCAGCCAGTTCAACTTCCGCGGCACCGACCAGCAGAAGAAGGTGGGCGATCTCTCGGGCGGCGAGAGAAACCGGCTGCACCTCGCGAAGCTGCTGAAGAGCGGCGGCAACGTGCTGCTCCTCGACGAGCCGACGAACGATCTCGACGTCGACACGCTGCGCGCGCTGGAGGAATCGTTGCTGCAGTTCGCCGGGTGCGCGGTGGTCATCAGCCACGATCGCTGGTTCCTCGACCGCATCGCGACGCACATCCTCGCGTTCGAGGGAAACAGCGAGGTGGTGTGGTTCGAGGGGAATTTCAAGGAGTACGACGCGGATCTGCGGCGGCGGAAGGGATCGGATGCCGACACGCCGCATCGGGTGACGTACAAGAAGCTGGTGCGCAGCTAGGCTGCACCGCCTGTCCTGCGAGCGGATCGGGCGCGAACGGCTCGCGCGTGGCGCCGTCATTCCGAGCGGAGCGAGCACGCCGGTGCTCGCGCAGTCGAGGAATCGCGCGCGTCCCGAGGGAGGTCCGCCGTGCCCGGCACGATCGCGATCCCTCGTGCGCCTGCTTCCTCGGCACCTGCGAGCCCGCGGCCGCGCTCCGGATGAAAGAATCGCTCATGGACCGCGGTGATCGGACTTCGTGGGCTCGGACGAGGGCCATCCCGAACCGACCGGGGGTAGCCTCCGGGCAAATCGCCGACGTGCTCGCGTGATCCTTCGATTGGCGAGCGAGCCGGAGACGCCGTTGGTCTCGTCCGTTCTGTGCGAGGCAGCGAGATGGCTGCGTGAGAGAGGAATGCCGCTCTGGAAAGAGCACGATCTCCAGGTCGAGGCATTGATTCCGGACGTGCGAGCAGGGCGGTACCATCTGGCCATGCTACGTGGCAGCGCGGCCGG
>Ga0310810_10002303_pt1 | contig 20475 bp, 19 predicted proteins | sample NCmetagenome_FD_207641 | JGI IMG/M metagenome (GOLD analysis project Ga0310810, IMG submission 207641) | Soil microbial communities from experimental microcosm in Duke University, North Carolina, United States - NC | ecosystem: Engineered > Artificial ecosystem > Soil microcosm > Unclassified ...
CCTTGTCCGTTGGCAGCTCTGCGTAACGGCGCGGAAGCTCGCCGAGAGGGATCAGGACCGAACCGGGAATACGGCAGATCTGATATTCGTTGGGCTCGCGCACATCGAGGATGAACACGTCATCGCCGGCATCGAGACGCTTCTTCAAGTCAACCGACGTTGTTTCAAACTGGTTCACACCTGCTCCTGACTGAACAGCCGCGGGTTCCGGACGGATGCCGCAGAACTGTTCGTAGTCAATCAGCTTGGTTACCGTCGGGTGCGTCCCGCACACGGGGCACTCCGGATCCTTGCGCAGCTTCAATTCGCGGAAACGCATCTTCAGTGCGTCATAGATCAGGAAGCGCCCGATGAGCGGTTCACCTGTTCCGAGAATCAGTTTGATGGCTTCGGTTGCCTGGATCACGCCGATGATCCCCGGCAATACACCCAGCACTCCGCCTTCCGCGCAACTCGGAACAAGTCCCGGCGGTGGCGGCTCGGGATAGAGGCACCGATAGCACGGACCTTCCTTGGTTGCGAACACCGACGCCTGTCCTTCGAACCTGAAGATGCTGCCGTACGCGTTGGGCTTGCCGGTGAGCACGCATGCGTCGTTCACCAGATACCGCGTCGGAAAGTTGTCGGTGCCGTCGAGAATGACGTCGTACGGCTTGAACAAATCCAGCGCGTTTTCGGATGACACCGTCGTTTCGTATGTGTCGATTTCCACGTGCGGGTTGAGATCGCGGAGCCGATCCTTTGCGGAATCGAGCTTCGAACGGCCCACTGAAGACGTCCCGTGGAGCAACTGGCGCTGCAGGTTGCTGAAGTCAACGACATCGAAGTCGACCATGCCGATGCGCCCGACACCGGCGGCAGCCATATACATGGCGGCCGGTGAGCCGAGGCCACCCGCGCCGATGCACAGGACGCTTCCAGCCTTCAGCTTCTTCTGCCCATCGACGCCGACCTCCGGCATGATGAGATGGCGCGAATAGCGTTGGATTTCTTCAGCGGTCAGATCGTTTGCACCGGCGCGGACCCTTGGGTCGGCAATTGTCGTCGGCGCGCCACCGGCTACTGACGGCACGATGCTGAGGGAATCACCCGGCTTCACCGGCGTGTTTTCCTTCTGCAGATACCGGATGTCTTCGTCGTTCAGATAGACATTTACGAAGTTTCTGAGCCGTCCGTCATCCGCGTAGAGATGCTTGCGGAGCCCTTCGTACTTCTTCGTGAGGTCGGCGAGCAGCTCGCCGACCGTGCCGCCGCTCACTTCGACAGATTCCCTCTTGTCCGTGAAGGGGCGCAGCGGGGTCGGAATATGAATGGTGTTAGGCATTGAGCTCTTCCTGGTCGAAAGCGGAGCGATCTTCCCGCAGACGCCACACAGTCATGTCACCTGAGACGCCGTCGCGGACAGAAACGATCACGTACAAGAAAAACGGCCACGCATGGTCAAGGTCATATTGAGACGGGCGCGAAGGATGGTCGGGGTGCGAGTGGTAAAACCCGAGGAGTTCCGCTCCCAGTTCACTTGCCCGCCGTTCCGCTGCGCGGTAATCATTCGGCGTCACTCGAAACCTCGTCCGCGGTCCTTCATCGGTCATGTTCGGCAGCGCCAGGGTCTCCGAAACTGTGCCGTCGCGGCCGATCAAGGCGCCGCAGCATTCGTTCGGATACGTCTCCGAACCGTGCGCGCGAATTGCCGCGTCCACCGGTGCGTCCAATCGCAGCGCCATCCCTATCGCGGACCGCCGCCTTCGCCGCTTCGCGGCTTCGGCGAGCCAAGTTGGTCCGCACCGCTAACGTCGGAGTCCTCGTCCCAGAACCGCTCGGATAGGTACTTCTCGCCGCCGTCCGGGAATATCACGACGATGACGGCATCGGGCGAGCGGCGTGCGACGTTGAGGGTCGCCGCGAGATTCGCCCCGCTCGAAATGCCGACGAACAGTCCCGTGCGCGCGAGCTGCCGCGTCAGCTCGAATGCATCTTCGGTGGCCACGCCAATATCTTCGTCGGCCAGCGACGGCTCGTAGATGCCCGGGACAATCGCAGTCTCCATGTGCTTCAGCCCTTCCAGACCGTGGAGCGGCGAGTCGGGTTGAACGGAAATCAAGCGAATCGACGGGTTGAATTCACGGAAACGGCGGCCCACACCGACGAACGTGCCGCTAGTGCCGAGTCCGGCGACGAAATGCGTGAGGCGTCCGCCGGTCTGCTCGATGATTTCGGGTCCCGTCGTATCGTAATGCGAACGCCAGTTTCCGAGGTTGTTGTACTGGTCGGCGTAGAAATACAGCTGCGGCTCGGCCGCGTACAGCTCCCGCGCCTTGAGAATCGCGCCGTCTGATCCCTGCATCGGATCCGTGAAGACGATCTCGGCACCGAACGCCCTCAGGATCCGTTTCCGTTCAGGTGTGACATTGGTGGGCACGCACAGCTTTACCCGATAGCCGCGTGCGGCGCCAATCATCGCGTAGGCGATACCCGTGTTGCCGGAGGTCGCGTCGAGGATGATCTTGTCGCGCGTCAACGCGCCCGATTTTTCGCCGTCTTCGATCATCCGCAGGGCAGGCCGGTCCTTGACTGAGCCACCAGGATTTTTCCACTCGGCCTTGGCGTAGAGCTCGACATTCCGCAGTCCGGCTTCGAACGAAACGAGCCGGATCAAGGGGGTATTGCCGATCAAGTCGACGATAGACGTGGCGTTACGCGGGAGACCTGGTATGGCGACAGGCATGTCCGACTAGGAAAGTCCGGATTATAACAACTCCCAATTCCCAACTTCCAACTCCCAAGGAAGTCGCTTCGAAGCAATCGCCTTGGAAGCGGAGTTGGAGTTGGAAGGTTACCTAGCCGGCCGGCTTTCCGTCGGGCGTCACCACTTCTACTGGCGCGATATTGAGTTTGCGCAACTCGGGCTCGATTTTCGCCCGATCCCCGACAGCCACAATGACCATCCGCTCTGGGACGAGATACTTCTTCGCCGCGTCAAGCGACTGATCGGCGGTCACCGCGTTTACGCGCTCGGCGACGTGGGTGAAGTAGTCGAGCCCAAGATCGTAGATGAACAGCTGCGCGAAGCTGCCGGCAGCCGCCTGACTGGTCTGAAAGCCCGCCGGCAGTGATTGCGTGCGCGCGTCCTTCGCGCGCGCCAGTTCCTCGGTCTTCATCGGCGAGCCCGTCATCCCGCGAATTTCCTTCAGAATCTCGGTCACTGCTGGGGCTGTGACGTCGGTCCGGACGCCAGTCGCGATCGCAAACGGACCGGCGCCGCGACGGAAGTCGAATCCGGAACCAGCGCCGTAGGTATACCCGTGCTCTTCCCGCAGGTTCATGTTGATCCTGCTCGAGAACAGGCCGCCAAGCGCGGTGTTCATCACCTGAATCGGTTGGAACTCGGCCACCGATCGCGGCGCGCCGATCGCGGCAACGCGCAGCTGCGTTTGCGGCGCGCCCGGCCTGTCGACGATCAGAATGCGCGCCTGCGTCGACGCCGGCGTCGCCAGCGACGGCATCGCGGGCATTCCTCGCTGCCAGCCGCCGAATACCTTCTCTGCCAGCGGACGCAGTTCGGCCATCGTGATGTCGCCGGCGACAACGAGGGCGGCGTTGTTCGGCACGAAGTTCTGTTTCCAGAAGTTCAGCAGAGCATCACGCGTCAACGCCCGGACAGATGCTTCGGTGCCGATCTCGGTGTAGCCGTACGGATGCCGGTCTCCATACAACGCGAGGTTCGAAATGCGCACGGCCAGCGCGTTCGCGTTCTCTCGTTGCTGAACGAGCTGCGCGAGACGGCTCGAACGCTGTCGTTCGATTTCTTCCGCCGGGAACGACGGATGCAGCGCGATGTCGGCGCCGAGGTCGAGAGTCGCGGCGAAATTCTTCTTCAGTGACCGGGCGGCCACGACAGAAGCGTCCATCGAGCTGTTCGCATTGACCGTGGCACCCAGCTGTGCGACCTGATTCGCGATCTGGACAGCGGTTCGACTCGCAGTCCCCTGGTCGAGCAACGACACGGTGAAGTTGGCAAGCCCCGGCGCATCGGGCGGGTTGGTGTCGCTGCCGCTTTTCACAACCAGATTGGCAGCGACAATAGGCAGCCCGCGACGCGTACTGACAATCAACGTGAGTCCGTTTGCCAGCTGCGCGGTCTCCGGAACCGGCACCTGCAGCGCCTTGGCGGGGCCCGGTTTTGGAATCTCATTGCGCCACGCTTCGTCGACGTTGACCGATTCGGTGCCCGGACCGGCGGCCGTCGGCGCCGGTGGCGTCGGCACCTGCGGCCCCAGTTCCGGCGTCCCCTTCACCGCGTACACCACCGCACGCGCATTCGGCTGCAACTGATCGCGCGCAAACGCCATCAGCGAAGCCGGCGTCACCGCGCGGATGCGTTCGATGTCTTTCTGCAGATAGTCGGGCGTCTTCAGGTAATGGTTGTACTCATTGAGCATGTTCGCGACGCCGTTCAGGTTTTCCAGCCTGCCGATGGTCTGCGTCTCGATGGTGTTGCGCGCCTGGTCGATCTCCCGCTGCTCGACCGGTTTGGTGCGAAGCAGTTCGAGCTCATCGTTGATGGCCTTTTCGAGTTCTTCGGCCGAGTGGCCCGGACGCGCGGTCGCGTCGATCTGGAATTGCGACCCGAGCAGAAGCGACTGCTGATACGCCTGGACGTTCTGCGCGATCTGTTTTTCGTAGACCAGCTTCTGATACAGCCGGCTCGCCCGTCCGCCGCCGAGAATATCGCCGGCGATGATCGCCTCAGCGTCACCCGGCTTGAAGACTGAGGGCGTTACCCACGCCATGTAGACGCGCGGCAACTCGACACGATCCGGCACGACCTTGCGCCGTTCCATCGTGATCTTCGGCGTCTGGACGTTGATCGCCGGCACCGCGACGCCGCGCTTCAGTGGGCCGAAGTACTTCTCGACGAGTTTCTTCGTCGCGGCGGGATCGAAGTCGCCGACAATCGCGAGGCTCGCGTTGTTGGGCGCGTAATACCGCTTGAAGAACTCACGGGCGTCCTCGAGCTTGGCCGCCTGAATGTCCGCATGCGAGCCGATCACGTTGGCATAGTAGGGATGGTTCTGCGGATAGAGCATGTGGACGAGCTCCTCCTCCGCGTTGCCGTACGGGCGGTTTTCCACCGACTGCCGCCGCTCGTTCCGTACGACGTCCTGCTGATTCACAAATTCCTTTTCGTCTATCGCATCGAGCAGATAGCCCATGCGATCAGACTCGATCCACAGCGCGAGCTCGAGCCGGTTCGAGGGCACGGTTTCGAAGTAATTGGTGCGGTCGTAATCCGTCGTGCCGTTGATACCCGTCGCACCCGCCGCTTCGAGCATCTGGAAATGCGAATCATGCGGCGTGTGTTTCGAGCCCTGGAACATCAGATGCTCGAACAAATGCGCGAACCCGGTACGGCCGGCCGCTTCGTTTGCGGGGCCGACGTGATACCAGAGGTTGGCGGTGACGATCGGCAGCCGATGATCCTGGCTGAGGATCACCTCGAGGCCGTTCGGGAGCGTGTACTTGTCGAACTGAATCTTCGGAATATCCGAAGCCGTCTGCGTCGCGCGATTCTGCGCGGCCACCGGCACAAACGCCGTGATGAGTGCGGCCACCACCGCTGCGAGAAGCCTGTTTCGGGTCTTCATATTCAATCCTTTGTCGGCTCGTTGTTGAGGCTCGCCCAGAGGTACCAGCACGCCACGGATCGGTACGGTCTCCACGCCTCGCCGATACGCGTCAGGCGGTCGGGCGAAGGCGCCTTGCGAAGTTTATACGCGCGCTGAACGGCCCTGACGATGCCGAGATCGCCAACCGGCAGGACATCGGGACGCTGCAGACGGAAGATCAGAAACATTTCCGCCGTCCAGCGGCCAATGCCCTTCACCTGCGTGAGTCGCTCAATCACCGCTTCGTCGTCCATTCGGTCGAGCACGTCGAGCGGAAGCTCGCCTTCGCCGATTCGCCTGCACAAATCCCGAAGATACCCGAGCTTCTGCGTACTGAGGCCGACGCCGCGCAGGCGGTCATCAGAGACGGCTAATACTTGCGCCGGGGTCGGAAATGTGTCGAACAGCGCTTCGAATCGCGAAAAGATGGTCGCCGCCGCTTTTGCCGAGAGCTGCTGCCCGACGATCGCTCGAGTAAGCGCCTTGAACGGATTCGCGTGCTGACGTGCCGCGAGGCCGCACGGACCGTGCGCACGCATCAGGTCGCGCAGAATAGGGTCCCGGCGCGCGAGCAGACGCCGCGCTCTGATGTAGTCGATTGTCGACGTTGCTGGTGGCGCCATGTCATTCCCTACAATAAGCTTCGCGGAGCGAACGTGGAAGTATCAGAAGTACGCAGGCAGCTCAAGCATGCAATGGATCGCGCGAAGGCGCGCGCACAGCAGAAGCGGAATGACGCCGCGGAGGCCGAACGTGCCTACGCCGCGTTTCTCGAACAGGTCGCCACGCCGATCATCCGCATGCTGGCGAACACGCTGAAAGCGGAAGGATATCCGTTTACGGTTTCGACGCCGAGTGGGGGGCTGCGGCTTGCCTCCGATCGGGGCCGTGACGATTACATCGAACTGGCGCTCGATGCGAGCGGCGACAAGCCCACGGTCGTCGGCCGTGTACGGCATACTCGCGGGTCGCGGACGCTCGAGGACGAGCGGCCGATCAAGGCGGGTGGCGCGCCGCAGGATCTGACCGAAGCCGACGTCCTGTCGTTCCTGGTCAACGCGCTCGACCCCTGGCTCGAACGCTAACCTAACCAGACCGTCTGGCCAGATGAATCGCCATCAACCCGCCGAGCAGCGGGACAACACGCACGTCGGTGAATCCACGTTCAGCAAGTAACCGGGCAACTCCCGCTGCGCCCGGATAGCCGCGAATGGATTCAGGGATGTATCGGTAGGTATTGGGATCGCGATGCAGAACGAATCCGAGAACCGATCCGACGACGGTCAGATAGGTCAGATACGCCGCCCGTACCACCGGATGCTCCGGCCTGTTGAAATCCAGCGACAGCAGCCGGCCGCGCGGGGCAAGCACGCGCGCAATCTCCTCGATCGCCTGTTCAATCCGCGGCACGTTGCGCAGTCCATAACCTGCGGTGACGACCGTAAACGAGGACGCTGGAAAAGGAAGTTCCTGCATGTCGCCGGCAACGAGATGCGGCCGCGGCGCCGTCTTGGCCGCGGCATGAACGAGCATCTTCACCGTGACATCGAGTCCCACGGCGAGCCGCGCCTGTTGTCGCGCCCGCAGGAGGATGTCGCCGGTTCCGCACGCCACGTCGAGAACGCGATCGTCCCTCGTCAGCGCCGCCAGCGTGATGAGTCGATCCTTCCAGCGGCGGTCGAGCCCGTACGAAAGAGCGACTGTGATGAGGTCATAGCGATCGGCAATGGTCGCAAACAACCGGCGCACGTACCGGCGTTTGCCGATCGGAGTCGAAATTTCGGAGCGCAGGCTCATGTGCTCAAGAGAGGTCCGAACGAGTCGAACGATTATTGAGCGCGGACGAGCAGAATCGGAATCTTGACGAGATGCCGGACGCGGTTCACGGTGGTGCCGCGCAGAAGATCGTTGAGAAAGCGATGCCCGTGCGTGGACATCGCCAAGAGATCGACATTGCGTTCCTGCGCGAGGCGGATCAGCTCGTCAGCGGGATCGCCCATTGCGAGCTCGGTGGACACTTTCAGTCCACGCGCAGCAAGATCGGCTGCAACACGCTCCAGGTAGTCCCGATCGTCTTTCATCTCCTCGGATTCGCGCAGCTGGAGCTGGTCGAAGTTCCGGGCGGCCCAGCCATCGGCGACATGGACCAGATGCAGCTCCGAGCCAAATTGGGCCGCGAGCTGCCGCACGTGGTCGAGAATCGCCTGATCGGCGGGCGAATGCTCGACGGCCACGAGAATGCGGTGATACATATCAGGCCACTGTCTGCACGAGCAACCAGACGTTGAGCGCGGCAATGATAACCGCGACGACCCAGGCGAGGCTCCGCATCCACGGCGGCGCGACAAACGGGCCCATCTTCGCCTTGTCGCTGGTGAACATCACGAGCGGAAACACCGCGAACGACAGCTGCAAACTCAGGATCACCTGACTCAGGATGAGCAAGGCACCGGTTCCGCGCTCGCCGTACAACGCGACCACGATGATGGCCGGAATAATCGCGAGAAGCCGGGTGACGAGTCGCCGAAGCCAGGGACGGACCCGTAGGTTGATGAAACCCTCCATCACAATCTGCCCCGCCAGCGTGCCGGTCAGCGTGGCGTTCTGGCCCGAACACAGCAGCGCGACGGCGAACAGGATGCTTGCCGTGCTGCTCCCGAGCAGCGGCGACAGCAACTGGTACGCGTCGCCGATATCCGCGACGTCTTCATGCCCCGTCCCGTGGAAGGTGGCCGCCGCCATCACGAGAATGGCTGCGTTGATGAACAGGGCGAACATCAGCGCCGCGCTCGAATCGATCGTCGCAAATCGAATCGCTTCGCTCTTGCTCGCGCGGGTGTCGACGTACTTCCGCGTCTGCACGATGGACGAGTGGAGGTACAGGTTGTGCGGCATCACCGTCGCGCCCAGGATGCCGATGGCGATGTACAGCATGTCCGGGTTGCGAAGAATGTCCGGCGAAGGGACAAAGCCCGTCGCCATGGCAGCGGGATCCGGATGTGACAGCCAGAGCTCGACGGCGAAGCAGCCGGCGATCATCAGGATCAGCCCCACCACCAGCGCTTCGACGTAGCGGAACCCGCGGTGCTGCAGGAACAGCACAATCAGCACATCGAGCGCGGTCAGACAGACGCCCCAGATGAGTGGAAGGCCGAACAAGAGATTCAGGGCAATCGCGGCACCGATGACCTCGGCAAGGTCGCAGGCGGCGATGGCAATCTCGCAGAGGATCCAGAGCCCGATGGTGACCGGCCTCGAGTAATGGTCGCGGCAGGCCTGCGCCAGATCGCGGCCGCTGGCGATGCCGAGCCTGGCGGCGAGTGCCTGGAGCAGGATCGCCATCAGGTTCGAGACGAGAATCACGCTCAGCAGCGTGTACCCAAAGCGGGCTCCGCCAGCGAGGTCGGTCGCCCAGTTCCCCGGGTCCATGTAGCCGACCGCCACGAGATACCCTGGACCGGCAAACGCGAACAGTTTTCGCCAGAATCCGGCGTCCTGAGGAACAGCTATCGAGCCGTGCACCTCGCGGAGGCTGGCCTCACCGCGCGGCAGACGCCATCCGTCATTGCTGACCTCACTGACCTGATCCAGTTCACTCGCCATTTTGACCTATCAAAATTATCTTCACGATGACTCGAAAGTCAATTTATGATTGGGCCGATGCTGCCGTCGAGCACGGTCGAGAACTACCTGAAAACGATTTACCTGGGATCGGTTGGATCACAGGGCGAGGAAACTCGTCTGCTGCCGATGGGACAGCTGGCGGCTGCCGTTGGCGTCACCCCGGGCACGGCGACGACGATGGTCAAGACGCTCGCCGAATCGGGCCTGGTCAATTACGAACCGTACGCCGGCGTATCGCTCACGCGAGCGGGCCGGCGGCTCGCCGCCCTGGTGCTGCGACGTCATCGGCTCGTGGAGCTGTTCCTCGTGCGGGTGATGGGGCTGCGATGGGATGAGGTGCACGAAGAGGCGGAGCTGCTCGAACACGTCGTGTCGGATCGGCTGATCGATCGCATGGACGAAATGCTGGGACGCCCCGAGGTCGACCCGCACGGCGATCCGATTCCTGATGCCGATGGCGTGGTGAAAAGGCAACAGGCCCAGACGCTGCTGACATGCCCCGTCGGCACGCCGATGACCGTGACGCGAATCATCGATCAAGACAAGCAGTTTCTCCGGTTTGTCGAAAACCACGATTTGAAACCCGGTGAATCGGTCGAAGTCGAATCACGAGACGAGGCGGCCGACAGCGTGCTGCTGCGCGCCAAGGACAATCGACGCATCACCATCGGCACACGTGCCGCGTCGAAGCTGTTGGTCCAGGTCACCCAAGCCGCCCTGCTCGTCCTCGCGCTCGCAACCAGCGCTCGCGCACAACAGGCCAATTCCGAGGCTGGCTTCCCGTCCACGGGTCCCATCTCCGGGTATATGGAGTTCCACGTCAACAAGGCAGACCATGAGCCGGCCGTGGTCGACTTTCATCGGTTCGTGCTCCTGTTCACCCACTCCTTCACTTCGAAAGTGCGGTTTGTCGGCGAGCTGGAACTCGAGCATGCCGTCGTCGAGGGATTGGAAGAATCGGGTGAGCTGGAACTCGAACAGGCCTACGTGGACTTCCTGCTTTCCCGTCCATTGAACTTTCGCGCGGGCATGGTCCTGCTGCCCCTCGGCATCATCAATGAACGGCACGAACCTCCGGTGTTCAACGGCGTCGAGCGGCCGTTTGTCGATACGGTCATCATTCCCACGACGTGGTTCGACGCGGGCGCAGGGGTCCACGGCGAGATCGGCCGCGGCCTGCGCTACCGCGCGTACGTCGTCTCACCTCTCGATGCGCGCGAGTTCAGTGCCGACGAAGGTATTCGCGGGGGCTTACAGAAAGGCGCAGAGGCAACCGCACCGCACATCGGCTTCACGGGGCGCGCCGAGTATCTCGGCGTCCGTGGACTGACGGTTGGCGGCGCCGTCTGGCGTGGTACGTCGCAACTGGTGAGAACGCCGAAGGTCGAGTCCAACGTGACGCTCGGCGAGGCTGACGCGCGGTACCGGCGCGGCCGGCTGGAGCTGCGCGGTGAGTTCGCCCGGGTGAGCATCGCCAACGCCACCCAGCTGAACGACACGATCGGCCGCGGCACAGGCGTGCCTCCGAACATCGCGCGCGCCCTCCGCGGCTTCTACGGCGAAGCGGGCTACCGCATCTGGGATGCGGGAGCACCGCGCGATCTGGTCACGTTCGTACGCTACGAAAACTTCGATACACAGTTTCGGATGCCCGCAGGACTGTTGCCGCGGAAGGAGTTCGACCGCGACGCATGGGTGACCGGTGTGACGTATTATCCCGAACCCGACGTCGCAGTGAAGGCCGATTACATCTACCTCCGCAACCAGAGTGGTGTCTTCGCCAACAGACGCCTGTTCAACGTTGGACTCGGCTGGTGGTTTTAGGAGACGCGATGACGACTCGCATGTTCGTCGTGCTGCCGTTGCTGCTCCTGACGGGGACGCCATCCCGCTCGGCAGTGCTCTCACAGCTGGCACCGCCTCGCGTCATCGAGATCAACGCAGAGCGTTTCCAGTTCTGGCCGTCGAGGATTGTCGTCAGCGAAGGCGAAGAGGTCGAACTGCGGCTACGTAGTGATGACACCCTTCACGGCTTCCGCATCGCCGGGTTCGGCACTAACCTCGAAATTCCCAAACGTGGTCACGGATACGCGGTGACCCGATTCATGGGCAGCCGCCCCGGTCGATACACGTTCGAGTGCAACCGTCTCTGCGGCGCCGGTCACAATTTCATGCGCGGCGTCATCATCGTACGCCCCGCGACGACAGGAGTGACGCGATGAAGCGAGGTCTGGTCGGCGCGGCCGTCGTCTTCATCGCCGTCCTCGCGATGCATGCCATTGGTGAGACACAGGCGTCTCAGCCAGTCGGTAGTCCCTTGCCTGGCATCACGGCCACCGAGTTCAGCGAATTTCGACTGGGGCTCGATGACTTCACCGAGGTCGAAACCGCCGAAGAAGGGCTCGGGCCTGCTTATAACGGCACCAGCTGCGCCGTGTGTCACAACGTGCCCGCGATCGGCGGCGCCGGCGTCATTCTCGAACTGCGTGCCGGTTATCGCGACAGCGCCGGCACTCATGCGGGACTGAACCCGGCAGGAGATACGTTGATCCATTTGTTGTCGACACCCGCGCACGCCTGTCAGGCGCAGATGCCGGACGACGTCACGGTGATTGCCAGGCGCGCCCCGATCCCGTTGTTTGGCGCCGGTCTGGTCGAAGCGATTCCGGACGAGGCGTTGCTTGTGTTGGAAGATCCCGTCGATCGCGATCGCGATGGCGTCAGCGGGCGCGCCGCAATCGTCGTCGATATCGCCTCCGGGCAGCGCCGCGTGGGACGCTTTGGCTGGAAAGCGCAGCATGCGACGCTGCTGGCGTTCGGCGCCGACGCCTACCGCAACGAGATGGGCATTACCAACGACCTGTTTCCGCAGGAATCGGCGTTCGGCATCTCGGTTGCGCAGATGCGGTCGTGCGATCCCTTCCCCGATCCCGAAGACAGACGCGATCCACACACGGGACGTCGCGGCATCGACAACTTCGAGTCATTCATGCGGCTTCTCGCGCCCGTGTCGCGCCGCCATGTGGATGACAACACGCTGGCAGGCGAACGCCTCTTCGCCGCGGTTGGTTGCGCGGTGTGTCACGTCCCGCGGCTGACGACCGGACCGAGCGCCCACCCCGCATTCAACCGACGCAGCGTCGATCTATTTTCCGACTTGTTGCTGCACGATGTCGGTACTGGCGACGACATCCAGCAAGGCGCCGCTGAGCCAGGCGAGATCAGAACGCCAGCGCTGTGGGGGCTGCGCTTCCGGCGACCGTTCCTGCACGATGGCAGCGCGGTGACGATCGCCGATGCGGTCGAACGTCATGCGGGAGAGGCCGAACTTGCCAGGCGCGGCTTCCGACGGCTGACGCCCGACGACCGCATGCGGTTGCTGGCGTTCCTACGTTCCCTTTAGCCGACGAACCGGGCAATGACCCCGGCAAGCTCCGCCGCATCAGCGACGCGCCATGCGTCGTGAATCGGGATATCCGCAAGCGTGTCGGCGCTGAAGCCGTAGGTCACCAGACAACATCGCGTGGCGGCGCTTCGCGCGGTCTCGTAGTCGATACGCGAATCACCAACCATCAACGTCCGCTCGGGCGTAGCGCCGGCCCGATCCATCAGCGCAACAAGCGCTGCCGGATCCGGCTTACGCGGATAGGGCCCGCCGCTGCCAATCACGTCGTCGAACAATTCTCGCATTCCCAATCCGGCGAGCACTTTTTCGGAGGGCTCCAGCGGCTTGTTCGTCAGAACCGCCACGCGCGCATGCTGGCGAGCCGTACGCACGACGTCGGTAATTCCCGCGTACGGTCGAGTGTGATTGAGCAGCCTTCTGTCGTAGATGTCGAGAAAACGGTCGATCGCCTCGCTGTCTTCCGCGATGCCGGCCGCTGCGAGCGCCCGCCTGACGAGCACCTTGGCGCCCTCTCCGATCATTCGCGTAATGTCATCGTGCGGAAGCGGCGGCGCGCCGAGGTTGGTCAGCAGCTCGTTGACCGATTCCGCCAGATCGCGCGAAGAATCGATCAGCGTGCCGTCGAGATCGAACGCGATCAGGCGCCGGTGTAGGTGGCCCACGACGTAGGCGTCTCCCAGACAGTGACGCGGACGACGGCCAGCCCCTGCTCGCGCGACATCTCGTAGATGAGCCGTGCAATCCGTTCCACGGTTGGATTGCTGTCGACAACGAAGATCGGTTCGCCCAGCGCCTGCAGGGGTTTCACGAGCGGATCGTCGTGGCGCAGAATCATTTTGTGATCGAGCTCTCGATCGATCCACCCCTTGACGATCCGTTTGATGTCGCTGAAATCGACCACCATATTCCGCGTGTCGAGCGCATCGGTACGCACCTCGATCTCGGCAACGGCGTTGTGGCCGTGTGGATGCTTGCAGATGCCGTCGTAATCGAGCAGCCGATGGCCGTAGCAGAAGTCGATGCGTTTGGTGACGGAGTACATAACCAATAATGGTATGTCTGGCGGGTCCAAAAGGACCCGCCCTACAGTGCAGATGTCGACAGCTGTTCTGCTTTCCGCCGGCCTTGACAGTGCGGTCCTCGCCGCCTCGGAAGCTCGCCGTTCGCACGTCCAACCGATCTACGTCAGCGCCGGCCTTGCGTGGGAGGCGCAGGAGCTCGAGGCACTCGATCGACTTCTCGCGACGCCCCCGTTCGCCTCGTTGGCCCCGCTGGCGCATCTCACATTCACGGTGCGCGACCTCTATTCCCCCACGCACTGGGCGCTCCGTGGTCAGCCGCCCGCGTTCGACACCCCTGACGAAGACGTGTATCTGACCGGCCGCAACGTCATCCTGCTGTCGAAAGCATCCATTTATTGCGCGCAGAGCCGGATCGGTCGTATCGCGCTGGGACCGCTCGCAGGCAATCCCTTCCCCGACGCGACGCCCGAATTTTTCGAGGCGATGGCGCGCGCGATGTCGCTGGGCCTGGCGCATGACATCCGGATCGACGCACCCTTTGCGGCGAAGGAGAAATCCGACGTCATCAAGTTGGGGATCGAGCTTGGCGTCCCCCTGGAGCTCACGCTGTCGTGTATGAATCCGCGCGCAGGACTGCACTGCGGGATGTGCAGCAAATGCCGCGAGCGCCGCGACGCCTTCAACGAAGCCGGAATCGATGATCCAACGCGGTACGCCGTTCAGCCGATACGATAGGCTCGCTACCAGGCTTTTGCGTAGACTGTTTCGCCGCCAATCATCGTCCGCGTGACGCGAAACGCCCGATCGAGAACGACGAGATCTGCGATGTTTCCCTCGGCGATCACGCCGAAACCCGCAAGGCCCATCGCCCGCGCAGGAGTCGTGGAACACATCACCGCGGCTTCAGTAATCGACATATCGAACATCGTCACGATATTGCGAAACGCGCGATCCATCGTCAAGGTGCTTCCCGCGAGCGTACCGTCTTCGAGCAGCGCTGCCTGATCCGACACGCGAATCGTCCGTCCCCCCAACCGGGCCAACGATCCCGGGCTCAGGCCGGAGCCGGCCGTTCCGTCGGTAATGGCCATCACACCGTCCACGCGCTTGGCGGTGATCGCCAAGCGGCAGATCGCCGGATGCACGTGAAACCCGTCGCAGATCAGCTCGGCGGTGACTGCATCGTGCGAAAGCACCGCTCCCGCGAGTCCCGGCGCACGATGAGTAACCGGCGTCATCCTGTTGAACAGGTGCGTTGCATGACGCGCCCCGGCGTCGATCGCAGCCATTGCACGCTCGTAATCCGCGCCGGAGTGGCCGAGTGAGACCCGTTGCCCCCCTCGCACGAACGCGGGAATGAGGTCGAGTACGCCATCGACTTCCGGTGCCACCGTGACTATGCCGACATCGGCCGCACGTCGCTGCACGACATTCAGGATGTCGCGCCCGCTGAAACTGCCCTCACGGCGATCCTCGTTCGGCAGTCGAAGGCACGCCTTCGGCTGCGCTCCGTTGTATTCGGGGTTGATGAAGTTGCTTTCGAGATGGGCCGGAAGCACCCGCGCTGCGCCGGAGCCACGACTTACGCGCGCACGTGCCACTTGATCCAGAACCGCGTCGAGAAGGTCCGGCGCACACGCCACCGTGGTCGGACAGAACGCTGTCACCCCAAAACGCGGAAGCCGCGTCGCGATCCCGGCAATCGCTCCCGCGCCGTCCAACGAGTCGTGCCCGTCGACGCCATGAACATGAACGTCCACGAAACCAGGCACGATGAAACTTTCACGCGCATCAATCACAGCGACGGCCGACGGCGTCCGCCGCGTGGTGTCGATGGCGACAATGCGGTCGCCCTCGACGATGAGCGATGCGCTGGTCAGGATACGGTCCGGCAGGACGATGTCGCCGCCGGAGAGGACGATCATCGCGCGATCATGGCTGCGCGCGCGGCGCCCAGCGGTCCGCCGTCGTCGCCGAGCGTTGCGGCGGAGATCTTCAGCGATTCGGCCATGTTCTTTGGAAGACGGCGCAGCGCTTCGGCCTGCGCGGGTTGCAGCAGTTGATCGGCGGCATCCGCGATGAGGCCGCCGACGACGACCACGTCCGGATCCGCGATGGCGACGAGGTTGGCGACGGCCATCCCGATATAACGCGCGGTATCGCGAACGACAGAAATCGATACGCCGTCGCCATTCCTCGCTGCGTCGAAGATGTGGTGGACTCTGATTGCTGCAAGATCACCACCTGCCATGTCGAGCACGCGCGATTGGTCACCCGACTTGATCCGCCATACGAGCCGGCGGACGATTCCGGCGGCCCCGATCTCAGCCTCGAGCGAGCCGAAGCGACGATAGTCCTCGCGTTCGACAGGGTTGAGTGCGAGCCATGCTGCGGCGCCCGCAAGGCCATGCGCCCCCTCGAACGGAACACCGTTGACGATCAGACCGGAATGCACGGAGTCGGCGGCGATAAGCGCAACGACGTGAGCGGCGTTCTTCGCAGCGCCGTACCATGACTCGCCGAGCGCCACCGAGCAACCACGCGTGACGATTCGCGCAGAGCCAGAATGCCTCGCTGCGGTGGAAACGGCGGCCACGACATCGGTGACGCCCTGCTCGAGGGGGTCACGGACCGCCACGCCGATCGATGAAGGCGAAATGTCCGCCAGCGCCGCGCGGACCGCCGCCGAGGCGGACGACCCGTTTGCGCCATCGTGCCTGCCGCGTCTCGTAATCGTGCCGTTTTCATCCGTGGCTACGGCCAGGACCGCGTCTTCGCGAACTTCAACTCCGAGAATCACGGCGTCGGTTGGATTGTATCGCCCGGCCAGTCGACGTGCACGTGCACCTTGCGTCCTTCAAATGGCAGCAGTGACGCGCTCAGCGACGGTTGGAAGACTTCGACGTGGAGTCGTTTGAGCAGCGTCGCGTAGCCGCGCTCCTCCGGCGCGGTCAGAATCACGACCCCGCCGCTTTCCGCGGGCGGAAATTTTCGATCATCGAGATAGTCGCGATCGAAGCTGATGAGCGTGCGGCGAAGCTGACGGGCGAGCCGGTAATGATCATCGTCACGCGCGCGCCGAAGGTCGTCGTGTTCGATCACGAACAGCGCGTCCCAGTGAAGGACGTCGCGCATGAATGCCACGAGCCCCGCCGGCACATTCGCGTCCACGTAGACGCGGGGGTGCTCCGTAAGCCGATCTGCGTGTGGCCCTAACTCTGACGCCAGTGTTCCCATTTTGAATTATCGATGTCTCTCCAAGTCCGGCATCGTCTCGGTCTTGTCCTCAGGCTGCGGATGCGTCCGCTTCGCGTTGCGGGCTTCGTCGCGCAGCTTCGCGACCAGCGCGTCGCGTTTGTGAACCAGTTCCTTCCGCGGGCGGCGGCCGTACTTCGAGCCGACGGCGTACTCACAGAACAGCGGAAAGGCAATCGTCGAATCGCAGTACGCGACGACCGTATCCGGGAGAACGCCGGGGTTCACTTTTCCCCAGCTGACAGCCTCCGCGGGTGTCGCGCCGGACAATCCACCCCAGACGACCTGGTCCGTGGTCAGCTGGATGAAGTAGTCGTTGCCGCCCTTTGGAATCCCGTAAACCTCCCATAACGTCGGCTGTCCCTGGAGGTAAAAATTCTTCGGTGAACCGCCGCCGAGAATGACACAGCCGTTTTTCGTCCCAGCAAGGATGAACGCGCAGACTTCGTTGACGTCCTTATTCGGATCGATCATCAGGCGACTCTCGTTCATCAGCTCGTGATACGCGATGTTCATGCCGATCGAACTGTCGCCGGGCGATGACGTGTAGATCGGCACGCCGGCAGCGGCCGCAGCCGCGACGACCGAGTGCGCTTCGCATCCTGGCTGACGAGCCATCAGGTCGCGCCCGAGCGCGTAGTGAAATTCCGCCGTCGAGACCGGACCATCCATTCCGGAGCGAAGGAGGAATTCCCGGATGTACGCGTCCGTTTGCAGCAGCACGTCCGCCGGGAAGAGCACGTCGTAAATGCGAATGACGCCTTCGTCGTACAGCTCGACATCGTTGACGAACGGGGAACCACGATGCAGCGTGAAATTGAGCGCGTAGTGGAGATCGTGATACAGATTCGCGCCCGTGCTGATCAGAAAGTCGATCAGCCCGCGCTCCATCAGCTCGACGATGCAGCCGCCCAGACCTGCTGGAGTGAGCGCACCTGCAACCGTCAGGGCGATCGTCGCGTCGTGCTCAGGCAGCAGCATCTTGTCGGTGAAGATGCGGCACGCCTCACCCAGTCGTGCGGCATTGAACGCCTGGAACCCTTCGTCGATGAGGTGGCGGATCTCGGCGCTGCCCCGCGGACGGTAGTAGCGAATGGGCTTGCCTGAAAGATAGTCCTGACGTGTCTTGCCCGTGGATCCTGGCGCGCGGTGCGGCATAGACGTCGTAACCGCGCTTGTGTCGCGGCTCGCGGCTAGCTTAGCATCCTCGCCTCGCCGAAGCGCGAAGCGCGGAGGCGGGCCGAAGCGCGGAGGCGGGCCGAAGCCTGACGCGCCGCAAGGCGGGTCGCACTCTCCAATCCGTTATGAATCAGCTCGACTTCCAATCTCCCTGGTTCATCGCCGCGATGGCGGTTCTGGCGATCGTCGTCATTTTGATTGCGATCATCTGGCGAAAAGGACGGCCTTTCGCGCCAGGACATGTGTTTCGCGCCAGTCGACTGAGCTCAGGAAACCACGTGTTTCCCACGCAGGTCCAGATCACGCCGATGGCGATCGTCCATCACACGCCGCGCTTCGTCGGCCGCAGTGAGCACTCAATCCATGTCGCACACGTCTCCTCGGTCCGCGTTGATACGGGCATGATCTTCAGCGATGTCTATATTGAGACGTCAGGTGGCGCCAGTCCCGTGAAGTGTCATGGCCACCGGAAGCGCGACGCGTTTGAAATGAAGCGCCTTATTGAGCAATTCCAATCCACGTACTACCGCCAACAACCACCAACTCCTCCTCCCCCTGTGCCTTAGAACGAGACGCGCCGATAAACAGGTGGGCCTTTTTCAGACCCCCGCGGCCCGTCGCAAGCACTGTGGATGAACTGACATTTGCCGCCCGGCGCGCCGTCTCGCAGCCGAAGACGCCGGAACCCAACGACCCCGAGACGCGGTTTCGCAACCTCGTCCAGTCACCGCTGCGTGCCGGCCTCCTTCGGTTCCTAAGCGCGCGTCCCGACGAAACGTTCGACGTCGATGGCCTGATGGCGACATTCGGCCGCCTCCGGTTGGACGTCGAGAATTGTCTGAATGAGCTCGTCGTCTTCGGAGTGGCGCGGCGTATCGCCGGCACGCCGCCGCGATTCGCCGCGGCGCGGCCCGACGACGAAGAATCCGCCATCCTGCTCGATACGTTCCTCGAGCGTCGCGCAGCCATCAGCACCGAAGACCAGGCGCCATCGGTTCAGCGTTTTCGCGAAATGATCGGCCGTGACGAGAAGATGCTGATCGTCTTCGAGTGGATTCGGACGGCTGCCAAGTCCGATATCGCCGTACTCATCCTCGGTCCGACCGGATCCGGCAAGGAAGTGGTCGCTCGGATGATTCACGAGTTAAGCCGGCGCGGCACGGAACGATTCCAGGCGGTCAATTGCGCCGCACTACCCGACACACTGTTCGAATCCGAAATCTTCGGATTTGAGAAGGGAGCCTTCACTGGCGCCCACGATCGCAAACCGGGGCGACTGGAACTGGCCGACCACGGCACGCTGTTCCTGGATGAGATCGGCGACCTCTCGCTGGTGGCGCAGGCGAAGCTGTTGCGCGTCCTCGAGGACCGTCGCTTCGAACGCCTTGGCGGTCAAAAATCCCTGCAGGTGGACTTCCGGTTGATCTCCGCCACCAACAGGCCGCTCGACCAGTTCGTTCGTGATGCGCGCTTCCGCGAAGACCTGTACTACCGCGTCAACGCCTTCTCGATCCGGCTGCCATCGCTCCGTGAGCGGCCTGTCGACATTCCGGTGCTGGCAAACCGCTTCCTTGCACGCTATTGCGCTGGTAACGGTCTGCCGCTCGACGCGAAGACGTTGTCCTCGGAAGCGATGACCCGGCTTCAGTCGTACCCATGGCCGGGCAACATCCGCGAGCTCGAAAGCACCGTGTCGCGCGCGGCGCTCTCGGCTCCTGGGCGCGTCATCCGCGATACCGACGTCGAATTTCTTCACGCCGGCGTGTCCATGCCGGTCACCGAGGGACCACCACGGCTGCCGACGCTGCGTGACGCCGAACGTGCCCACATCGTTCGTGTGCTCGATGCTGTCTCCTGGAACAAGAAGGAGGCGGCCCGGGTTCTGGAGATCAGCCGAGGGACGCTCTATCGGAAGATCGTCGAGTACAACCTCGAGCCCGAAACGAGGACGTCTCGGAATAGAACATCTGAGTAGAACACGCTGTTCCGACTCAGCACAAAGTTCCGGTGTGTCGAGCTCACCGCGGCCGCCCGCCCAATGGCGGTAACGCCCAAGCTCTCCAAGACTTAGTCACGCGCGTGTCATCGCGCGCGGTGCGCGGCAGACTCTTTGCCCCTGTAGAGGTGGCCGAACTCTGCCTACAAAAGACGACGATGAGAGCCCGCATCACCATCATCTGGCTCCCCTGAAGGAGCCGCGTCCGCTCGCGTCAGACACTCCGCGCCTGCGTACCGCTCAAATGCATGATTCTTTGAATCGCGAAGGCATGAGTGCGCGCCGCGCGCTGTCACGCGTCTTCTGGAGCAAAGCCGGTTTCACGGC
>Ga0310810_10002304_pt1 | contig 20474 bp, 21 predicted proteins | sample NCmetagenome_FD_207641 | JGI IMG/M metagenome (GOLD analysis project Ga0310810, IMG submission 207641) | Soil microbial communities from experimental microcosm in Duke University, North Carolina, United States - NC | ecosystem: Engineered > Artificial ecosystem > Soil microcosm > Unclassified ...
TACTCGATCGGCGCACCCAGGTACTCGATGCTCGCGGCCGCTTTGCGGCGGTAGTCGATCGCCATCGACCACGTGCGTCCGTCGAAGTTGGTCATCGACGGCCCGCGCCAGTAGAGATCCCGCGCGGGCGGCGGCGGCGAAGAGAACTCGACACGGAACGCGATCTCGTCCGACAGCGCGAGCGACGTGATATCGCCGGGATTCACCGTGTCGCCGAGCCCGCTCGTGGCGCTCGTGGACGTGCCCTGAACGGCCCAGAGCGGACCCGGCAAGCGCGGAAAGAGCACGAACAGAGCGAGCATCAACGGCAACGATTGAAGCAGCAGCCGGCCCGCGAGTGCGCCAGTCGAGCGCAACCGAAGCAGCGGTCCGCGGCGGCTCAACTGCACGAGCCCGACCGTCGTGAGCCAGACCAGCAGCAGCAGGTAAACCGCGGTGAACGGTCCTCGCGCGGTCAAGAGGCTCGCGAACAGCAGGAAGTACGAGAGCATGATCAGCACGAGCTGGTCGCGACGGCCCTTCGACTCGAGCACTTTGAGCGCGATCATCACGACGAGGAGCGCGCTGCCGGCCTCGACTCCGTTGATCGTTCGATACGAGAACAGGACGATGCAGAACGCCGCGAGCGCGAGCAGGAGGCGCAGCGTGCGGATCGGCACGGGCCATTCCAGCGCGGCTATCGCGAGCCGCCACGCGATCGCGACGCCGAGCAGCAAAGGCACCCAGAACGGGAGCAGCGGCCAATGAGGCAGCGTCGCGCCGGCCACGATCGCGATCGTCCAGTGAAGGCGTGCGAGCTCCGCGGCCGGCGTCGACGAAGCGGGCGTGGCGAGCTTCATCGCTCCCCCGTCTCGCAGAGCGCGAGCGCTTCGAGACACGCGCCGAGATGCTGCGGGCCCGCGCCGAGCGGCAGACGCGCGCCGGGAATCTTGAGCCCGAAGGTCCGCGCATCGGCGGCGGCGTCGAGGCACCAGCGCGCGAGCTGCGAGAGACGCGCTTCGGGCGCGAGGTAGGGCAGCGCGTCCCAGTCGAGCTCGCAGGGCTCGCGGTCGCCGCCCGCGAACTGCTTGAGCAACAACACGTCGCTGCGCGCGAAAGCCTTCCACGCGATTCGCTGCGGCGGGTCGCCGGGCGCCGCCGGGCGCAGGCCCGCGAAGTCCGCGTCGCCGAGGTCGGGTTTGCCGCCGAGACCGTGGCCGGCGCTCTCGGGCAGCGGCCGCCCGGGCGGCGCGGGCCGCGGATAGACCAAGCAGCGCGCGTCCATGTGCACCCACGTCCACGCGCGGAAGAGCCCTCCGGGATGACGCGTGACGACGGCAAAGCGCCCGAGCGCAACCCAACCGCGGCGCTCGGTCGGCACGGCGATCCGCAGCGTCTCTTGCGTCCCAGGGGCGACGTCGACGGGGTTCGTCGCGTGACCCTGATGCGCGAGCTCTATCTCATGGCGCGGCTGCCCCGTGTCGTTGCGCAGCGCAACCCTGAACTCGGCGCGCTCGCCCGCGAAGACCGGATGAGCGCCGAGCATCTTGATCTCGCAGCCGAGCAGGTTGCCGTGGCAGTGGTGCATCAGGACGAGACCGAGGCCCGTGAGCAAGAACGTGAGCATGAAGCCGAGGCTCGCTCCGTAGTTCAGGGAGCCGAGCAGCATCACGAACACCATCAGGGCGAAAATCGAGCCGAAGCGCGTGGGCAGGATGTAGATCCTGCGGCGCTTGAGCACGACCGAGTGCGAGTCCGCGCCTTGCCGCCGGCGCGCCCAGGACGCTGCCCAGTTTTCGAGGCTGCGCGCCGCCGCGAACATGCGCTCTAGCGTGGCACGGCGCGGCGGGCGTCGAGCGGCCGAATGGTGCGGAGCATCGTCGCGCGCACGTGCGTCAGGGGAGCGGCACGGCCGAGAGAATCGCCGCGCCGAGGTCGGCATCGCGCTCGAGCGTGCTGCCGTGCGCCGGTTGCAGGCGGTGCGCGGCAATCGCGCCAAGCACCGCTTGGACGTCTTCGGGGTGCACGCCGGCGTGGCCGCTCATCAGTGCCCACGCCTGCGATGCACGCACCAGCGCGATGCCGGCGCGCGGTGAAAGGCCTGCGACGAACTCGCCCGAATCGCGCGTGTAGCCGATCAGCGCTTGCACGTAGTCGAGCAGCGCCTCGGACGCGTGGATCTGCGGGACGTGCTCTTGGAGACGCAGCAGCGCGTCGAGCGACAATACCGCCGCGAGCTGGTCTGCGAGCGCGCGACGCTCGCCGCTCACGAGCAGCTGGCGCTCGTCGCTCGGCTCGGGGTAGCCGAGCTCGATCTGCATCAGGAACCGATCGAGCTGCGACTCCGGCAGGGGAAACGTGCCGATCTGGTGCGCGGGGTTGCGGGTCGCGACCACGAAGAAGGGCGCCGGCAGCGAGTACGTCGTGCCGTCGGCCGTGACCTGGCGCTCTTCCATCGCCTCGAGCAGCGCGCTCTGGGCCTTCGGCGTCGCGCGGTTGATCTCATCCGCGAGCACGAGCTGGGCGAAGATCGGTCCCTTGTGGAACTCGAACCGCCCGCTGTCTCGGTGGAACACCGACACGCCGAGCACGTCGGCGGGCAAGAGATCGCTCGTGAACTGAATCCGCTGGTAGCTCAAGCCGAGCACGCGCGCGAGCGCGTGCGCGAGCGTCGTCTTGCCCACGCCCGGCAGGTCCTCGATCAGCAAGTGGCCGCGAGCGAGCAAACAGGCGACCGCGAGCCGTAGTTGCTGCGGCTTGCCGACGATCACGCGGCCGAGAGCGTCGAGCACCGGCTCGACGACCGCGGCGGGGTCGTTTGCCGCGCGGTTCGTGATCAGCGTGGGCGTCGCCATACCCGAATGGTGGCGGAAATCGCTGCCCCGCGACACCCCGTCCCGGAGCAACTGTGAACCAGTCGGCACGCGCGGAAGGCCCGGAGCCGCGCGCCGAGCGCGCGCCCAGGCTGCTCACGAGCCGCGAGCAGGGAAGTCGAGCTCTAGAGTCTGATGAAACGGCGTCGCGCGCCAGCGACCTTGCACGCGACGCAGCCGGTCCCGGACACGGTCGATCAAGTCGGCCGTGAGCCAAGTCGGCGGCGTGCTCTCAAGGGCCCGGAAGCCCGCGGCGATCGATTCGGCGACGCTGCCGGGATCGACTCGGGACCACGCGTCGTTCTTCGCGAGGCCCTGAATGCGCGCGACAACCGCCTCGGTCTGCATCGCCTCGGGATCGTCGGACGGCTCAGCCGTCAACGCTTCGTAGGTCTTGCCGCCCGCGAGCTGCCCATAGAACGACGCCTCGAGCCCGGCCTCCGTCTCGACGGCGTAGTGCACGAGGTCGTGGAGCAGCGCGCTACGCGTTTCGAGCTCGCGCGCTTCACTGGTGCCGTCGTCGCGTACGAACTCCAGACGATGACGCTCGTTCGTCAGTCTCGTGAAGCGGATCAGCATGGCGTGCGCCCAAATTCTTGGGGAGTCGGGACGCGAATTGTACGACTGGTGCGGGCGGAGCGCGTCCCGCGGCCTCAGCCGATTTCGGCGAGTCGCGCGAGCTGTTGCTCGAGCTGCGCCGCGCGCCGTTCGACCTCCGCGACACGCTCGCGCTCCTTCGCGACCACGTCGGGCGGCGCATTCGCGACGAAGCTCTGGTTGTCGAGCTTGCGGCGGCTCTTCGCCGCTTCGTCGCGCGACTTCGCGAGCTGCTTGCCGAGCCGGTCGCGCTCGGACGCGACGTCGATCAGGCCCGCGAGCGGCACGAGGATCCGCATCGCGCCGAGCAACGCGACCGCGGCACCCTTCACCGACGCGCCGGGCGCGAGCACGGCGATGCGCTCGAGCCCCGCGAGCTTGCGCAATTGGGCAGCGTGACGCTCGGCGCGCGCGCGATCGATGGCGTTCGCGTCGGCGAGCTGCACGTCGAGGGCGATCGAGCGCGGCAGGTTCGAGTCGCCGCGGATCTGGCGCACGCCGACGACGAACGCTTTGAGCCATTCGATCTCCGCGTCGGTCTCGGCGTCGCTCGCGAAGTCGCCCACCTCGGGCATCCGCTCGAGCATCACGGTAGGGCTCTTGGCGCCGGTGCGCGCACAGAGCTCCAGCCAGAGCTCCTCGGTGACGAATGGAATCAGCGGATGCAAGAGCTTCAGCAGCGCGCCGAGCACGTCGGCGAGCGTGCGCTGCGCGCCGCGACGTAGACGCGGATCCGCGGACGTGTCGGTCAGCACGGCTTTCGTGAGCTCGAGATACCAGTCGCAGAGCTCGTGCCAGGCGAAGTCGTAGAGCGTCTGCGCGACTAGGTCGAGCCGGTACTCGGCGTAGCCTGAGTGCACTTCACGAATCGTGTGCGCGAGCCGCGAGCGGATCCAGCGATCCGCGAGGCCGAGCTCGCTCTCGCCGTCGCTCGCGCCGTCGATCTGGCTCAGCACGTACGAGGACGCGTTCCAGAGCTTGTTGCAGAAGCGGTGATAGCCCTGCGCGCGGCCGAGGTCGAAGCGCGCGTCGCGGCCCGTGGTCGCGAGCGACGCGAACGTGAAGCGCAGCGCGTCGGTGCCGACGCCTTCGATGCCGTTCGGAAATTCTTTCCGCGTCGCTTTCTCGATGCTCGTCTGCAAGTGGGTTTGCATGAGGCCGTCGGTGCGCTTCTTGAGCAGCGTGTCGAGGTCCACGCCGTCGATGAGGTCGAGCGGGTCCAAAATGTTGCCCTTCGACTTCGACATCTTCTGACCTTCGTGGTCGCGGACGAGCGCGTGGATGTAGACCTCGCGGAATGGCACGTCGCCCATGAACTCGAGGCCCATCATGATCATCCGCGCGACCCAGAAGAAGATGATGTCGAAGCTCGTCACGAGCACGTTGGTCGGGTAGAACGTGCGGAGCGCAGGCGTCTCGTCCGGCCAGCCCATCGTCGCGAACGGCCAAAGCGCGGACGAGAACCACGTGTCGAGCACGTCGTCGTCCTGGCGCAGCTTCACGCTCGCGGCGAGCCCGTGCTTGCGCCGCGCATCGGCCTCGTCGCGCCCGACGTAGATGTTCCCGGCGTCGTCGTACCACGCGGGGATCCGATGCCCCCACCAGAGCTGGCGGGAGATGCACCAGTCCTGGATGTTGCGCATCCATTCGAAGTAAGTCTTCGACCAGCTCTCGGGCACGAACTTGACGCGCCCTTGCTCGACGACCTCGATTGCCGGCTTCGCGAGCGTCTTCGCGCTCACGTACCACTGATCGGTGAGCATCGGCTCGACGACGACGCCGCTGCGATCGCCGCGCGGAATCATCGAGGTGTGCTCCGTGATGCGCACGAGGAAGCCGCCGGCCTCGAGATCGGCGAGCACGCGCTCTCGTGCGACGAATCGATCCAGGCCTCGGTAGGGCGCCGGCGCGTTCTCGTTCAGCGCCGCGTTCAGGTCGAAGATGCTGATCATCGGCAGTTCGTGCCGCAGGCCGACCTCGTAGTCGTTGAAGTCGTGCGCGGGCGTGATCTTGACGCAGCCCGTGCCGAACTCGGGATCGACATAGTCGTCGGCAATGATCGGGATCGAGCGCCCGGCGAGCGGCAGCGCGACGCGTTTGCCGATCAGATGCTTGTAGCGTTCATCGTTCGGATGCACCGCGACGGCTGTGTCGCCGAGCATCGTCTCCGGCCGCGTCGTCGCGACGACGAGCTCGCCGCCGCCGTCGACGGGGTAGCGCAGGTGCCAGAGCTTGCCGCGCTCCTCGGTGCTCAACACCTCGAGGTCGGACAGCGCCGTGTGCAGCACCGGGTCCCAGTTCACGAGCCGCTTGCCGCGGTAGATCAGCCCTTTCTCGTGCAGACGCACGAACACCTCGACGACGGCGCGCGACATCTTCGGATCCATCGTGAACGCGTCGCGCGACCAGTCGACCGATGCCCCGAGGCGGCGCAGTTGCTGCGAGATCGTGTTGCCCGAGCGCTCTTTCCATCGCCACACGCGCTCGAGGAACTTGTCGCGGCCGAGCGCGACGCGGCTCGTGCCCTCGCGGTTGAGCTGCCGCTCGACGACCATTTGCGTCGCGATGCCGGCGTGGTCCGTGCCCGGTTGCCAGAGCGTGTTGCGGCCGCGCATTCGGTGGTAGCGCGTGAGCGCATCCATGATCGTGTCTTGCAGCGCGTGACCCATGTGCAGAGTGCCGGTCACGTTCGGCGGCGGAATCACGATGCAGTACGGCTCGCCGCGGCCCGAGGGCGCGAAATAGCCCGCGCTCTCCCAACGCGCGTAGTGGCGGGCTTCGATCTCGGAGGGGCGGTAGTCCTTGTTCACGAGCGCGCGTCCCTAGGCTCGATCCTCGCCGAGGTGCTCGCGCAGCGCCGCGTCGATGATCTCGGGCAGCTCGCGGCGCAGCCGCGCCGAGATCCGCTCGTACAAGCTGGCTTCCATCTCGGCGAAAGCCGCGCGCAGCACCTCGTCGGTGAGCGCGAAGGTGCGCGCCGCGATCTTCGTCTGGAGCTCCGCGACGAGCGCGTCGCGCTCGATGATCTGTGGCGGCGTCGGCGTTCCGGACAGGATGACATCGGTAAGGATCGGAATGCTTTCGCCCGGTTCACGTGCCATGCGCGTCACACCTGATGCGTATTGAGCGTGTAGCCGCGGTCGCGATAGAAACGGTAGCGGTCGCGGCTCTGCGCGCGTCTCGTCGCGTCGCCGTCGACGACCTCCGCCACGCGACGGTAGCGGCTGAAGAATTCCGGCACGTCCGGCGCAAGATTGATCATGAGGTCCCAGCGCTCGCCGACCGGGCCGCGGTCGAGGCCGATCAGCACGGGCTCCGCCGGCGCGGCGTCCGCGCCGGCGCGCACGATCTTGTGGGGAATGAAGCTGCCCTGCGAAAGCGTCCAAAGGAGCTCGTCGAGCTTTTTCGCCTCGACGTCGGAGCAGCCGTGGATGAACACGTGCTGGCTCGCGTCGTTCGCCTTGTCGGCGATCCGGCAGACGATCTTGAGGCGTGCGTCCTCGGAGTCGCTCTCGACGATGTAGAAATCGACCTGTGTCACTGCGCGGCCGAAGCGAGCAGGAAGTCGACGAGCAGCGGCACGGGTCTCCCGGTGGCGCCCTTGTTCGCGTTCGCGCGCCACGCGACGCCCGCGATGTCGAGATGCGCCCAAGGCACGCCGTCGACGAATCGCTCGAGGAAGTTCGCCGCGACGCTCGCACCTCCGTCGCGCGTTCCCGCGTTCGCGAAGTCGGCGAAGTTGCTGCGGAGCGTCTCGCCGTATTCCTCGTGCACCGGCATCCGCCAGACCGGGTCGAGCGAGCGCTCGCCCGCCGCGTCGAGTTGCATCGCGAGATCGTCGTCGTTGCAGAAGAGGCCGGTGTAGACGTGCCCTAGCGCGACAACGCATGCGCCGGTCAACGTGGCGACGTCGATCAGGCAGCGCGGCTTGAACTGGCGTGCGTACGTCATCGCGTCACAGAGGATCATCCGACCTTCGGCGTCCGTGTTGATGACCTCGATCGTTTGGCCCGACATGGTCGTCACGATGTCGCCGGGCCGCGTCGCATTTCCGCCAGGCATGTTCTCGCAGGCCGGCAAGATGGCGACGACGTTGCACTCGGGCTCGAGCTCGCCGAGCGCCGCCATCGCGCCGAGCACGCCGCCGGCGCCGCACATGTCGAACTTCATCTCGTCCATCTTCGGCGGCGGCTTCAGCGAGATGCCGCCGGTGTCGAACGTGACGCCCTTACCACAGATCGCGATCGGCGCGACCTTCGGGCCGGCGCCGCGATAGCGGATCACGACCATCTTCGCCGGCTCGTTCGCGCCCTGCGTGACGGCGAGCATCGCGCCCATCCCGAGGCGGCGCATGTCGGGCTCGCCGAGCACCTTGACCTCGAGCTTGTCGAAACGCTTTGCGAGTGCACGCGCAGCATCCGCGATGTGCGTCGGTGTGCAGACGTTCGGGGGCCGATTGCCGAGATCGCGCGCGAGGTCGGCGCCGTTCGCGATCGCGGTGCCCACCTCGATCCCGCGCCGAGCGGCCCGCTTGTCGGCGTCCGCCGGTAGCCCGATCCCGAGTCGCGCGAGCTTCGCGGGCGGTTCGCGCCGGCTCTTCAGCTCGTCGAAACGGTAGGTCTGGGCGCGTGCCGCTTCCACGCTCTGTCGCGCCGACTGCTCGACGCCGATCGCATCGCTGCCGTACGCGAGATAAGTCAGGGCTTCGCGTGTGCCGCTGCTCCGCAGCGCGCCGAGCGCCGCGGTGAGCGCGGTCGTCAATCGCTTCGCGCCGAAGTCGGCGTGCTTGCCGCAGCCGACGAGCAGCCAACGGGCCGCGCTGCCTTGGCTGCGATGAATCAACGTCGTCGCGCCGACTCGCGCCGGCGCGTCGCCGGCGCGGACGATCTGCTTGATGGCTCCGCGCGCGGCCTTGTCGAGCGCTTTCGTCGCACCGCGCAGCTCGCCGTCGTCGAACACGGGTAGGATCGCGCACTCGGTTCGCTGGCGTGCCGGGTCGCCCGTCTTCAACGGAAAATCCATGACGTCTCCTAGCGGCGCGACCGACGATCGGCTCGCGCGAATTTGCCCCGACAGCCGCCGCGGCACACGACCGCGCTGTGCTATCGTCTTGGAATACCGCGGAAAATGCAGTTTAGTGCATCCGATCTACTGAAGGTACTGGCAGCGGACTCCGACGCGTGAGCTTGATCAGTCGCTACATCCTGCGCGAGACGTTCGGAGCGTGGTTGGTCGTCGTTGCGGTGCTGTTCACTGTCTTGATGGCGAAGCAGTTCGCCGACATCCTCGGTGACGCTGCCGCCCAGCGTCTGCCGCGCGACGCGGTCTGGTTGATCTTCGCGCTCACCTCGATGCGGTACGTCACGCAGCTCTCGCCCATCGCGCTCTTTCTCGGCGTCATGCTGGCGCTCGCGCGCCTGAATCGCGACGGCGAGAGCGCGGCGCTCTCGGCGTGCGGCGTGGGTCCAGGGCGTTTGCTGGTGCCGGTGCTCACCCTTACGAGCGGGATCGCGCTCGCGCTCGCGTGGTTTTCCCTATTCTTGAATCCCGATGCGACCGCGCGGATCGAGGCGATCAAGCTCAAGGCGCAGCAAGAAATACAACTCGGAGCGCTCGAGCCCGGCAGGTTCATGAGCCCCGACAACGGCGCCACCGTGATCTATCCGCGCGCGGTCGTCGACAACGAGGCTCACGACGTGTTCATGTTCGACCGCCAGCAGGGCGATCGCGTCGTGGCCACGCTCGCGCAGCGCGCCGAGCGCACCGTCGACCCCTCGACCGGCGACATGGCGTTCGTGCTCCGGGACGGCCGCCGCTACGAGGGCGTACCGGGCACGAACGAATTCCTCGTCGTCGAGTTCGATGAGGGCCGGATTCCGATTCGTCCGAGGGACAAAAAGGAGGAGACCGCCGCGTCCGTGCTCTCGAAGCCTACCGCCGCGCTGCTCGAGTCAAGGCTGCCGGCGGACCGAGCGGAATTCGAGTGGCGGCTGTCGTACCCGGTCTCGGTGCTCGTGCTCGCGCTGCTCGCGGTACCTCTGAGCCGCTCGGCGCCGCGCGAAGGGCGCTACGCGAAGGTCGGGATCGGGCTGCTCTCGTACATCGTGTACGCAAACGTATTGTTGATCGCCCGCTCCTGGGTCGAGCACCGCGTGACCCCAGAATGGGTAGGGCTCTGGTGGGTCCATGCGATTGCGGCGGCGTTCGCGTTGCTGCTGCTAGTTCGCCAATCCGGTGTCTTCGCCCGCAGCCAGATGGTCGCCGCCGAGGCTCCCGCATGACGCTGCTGCGCGGCTACATCGTGATGGCGGTGTTTCGCGGCGTCGCGCTCGCGTTGACCGTGATCGTGGCCATCTACGGCTCGATCGACCTCGTCAGCCAGCTCCACGACCTCGGCACGGGCAGCTACGGGTTTCCTCAGCTCGTGAGCTACGTGCTGCTCCGGCTGCCGCGCAAGATCTTCGACACTCTGCCCGCTGCGGCGCTGATCGGCTCTCTGCTGAGCCTCGGCAACCTCGCCGTGCACCGCGAGCTCGTCGTGATGCGCGCGAGCGGAATCTCCTCGCTCCAGCTCCTCGGTACCGTGGGCATCGCCGGGATTGCGCTCGCCGTGCTGATGGCGCTGATCGGCGAGTCGCTTGCGCCCTCGCTCTCCGGCTATGCGAGCGAGATGCGCCAGCAGGCGATGCGCTCCGACAACGGGGCGACCAACGGTCCCGCGACGTGGCTGCGCGACGGCGACCGGATTCTGAGCGTGGGCCGCCAGACCGGCGAGCTCGGCTATGGCGGCGGCGTGCTGTTGTTCGAGCTCGGGCCGGATCAAACGCTCAAGGAGGTCGCGCGCGCCGATTCGGCCGACATCAATGCCCAGAGCCAATGGGTCTTGAGCAACTATGCCGAGACCTCGTTTCTCGACAATGGCGTCGACACGCACAGCGCGCGCGAAGCAACGCAGACCTATTCGCTGAACCCGAATCTCTTGGTCTCCGTGGTGCGCGAGGATCGCCTCGACACTCCCGCGCTGTGGCGCTACATCCGCTACCTCAAGGACAACTCGCTCAATCCGAAGCACTACGAGATCGCGTTGTGGACGCGGCTCGCGTCCGTCGTATCGGTCGTGCTGATGACGGTTCTCGCTCTGCCGTTCGTGTTTGGTGGATTGCGGTCTGCGGCCGCCGGCTCGCGGTTGCTGGTAGGGCTCGTCATCGGGCTCGGCTACTACATGCTGAGCGAAGTGCTCGCGAGCAGCGGCGAAGTGTTCAACGTGGATCCCGCGATCGTCGCCTGGGCGCCGAGCGTCGTGCTGCTCGTCGCGACGACGATCCTCGTCGCGCGCGTCCGTTAGGTGCCCGGAGCCGGGCCGTCGTGTGTCCGTGCGTGGATCACTCGCGTGCCGGACAGCCGGTCGTGCCAGCAGCACCGCTGTCGGTCCACGAGCGCCCACCAGTAGCCGAGCCCCGCTGGAAGCAGAGACATCCAGCTCGCGAAGAACCGCAGCGCCGCGCGCGGCCAATCGAGAGAGTTTCCATCGCGCGCGACGACGCGGATCCGCCAAGCTTTCATGCCGACCGTCTGGCCGCCCCGTGTCCACGAGAGGCCGCAGAATGCGAACGTGACTGCGACGAGGCTTGCCTCGTACCAGATCGTGCCGGCCGCAATCGCTCGGCCGGCGCGCGCGAAGATCAAGAGCAGCGTGAACACGAACAGGAGGCCTGCGAGCAACAGCGCGTCGTAGAGCAGGGCGGCCAAGCGGCGCGCGAGCGGGGCGCTGGTTTCGTTGCTCATCGGAGACGCGCCGCTCGGCGCTGCTTCAACGGTGCACCACCGCGGCGTACTCCGGGTGCCTGCGGATGAATGCCGCGACGAACGGGCAGGTCGGGATTACGGAGAGATGCTGCTCGCTCGCGTACCGAAGGGCGTGCGCAACGAGTCGGGATGCGATACCGCGGCCGCGGAGCGAGGTCGGAACGAAGGTGTGGTAGTACTCGAGCGTGCGCGTATCGTGCTCGCGGTAATCGAGCACCGCGGGCGCGGCCGCGCCGGACGACAGCGTGAAGCGGTGACTCGCGGCGTCGCGCTCGATGCGCTCGTCGGTGCCGGGGTCACTCGGCATCGGCGGCGTTGCAGGGTGGGGCGAGAGCCGCGATCAGGTCGGCGCTGATCCGCTCGCGCGCACCGGCGTCGGCCTCCTTGAGCACGCCGATCACGTTCGCGTAGTACATCTGAAAGCAGTCGCCACGCGGGTGGCCCTTGAATGCCTTCGAGAGATCCGCTGCCGAGCCGACGAACAAGGACTCGTAGCGCGCGTCCTGCCCAGGCTCCATCGAGCGCGACGCGACGACGTAAACACCGGGCAGCGCCTTGAACTTGGTGTCCCAGACATAGACGCGAAACTCGTACTGCTTTCCGGACGCGCCCTCGAGGGTTACCGCGTCGATCCTGGCGGTTTTCGACACGCGGCTCAGTCCCGGCAATTTAGCGGCGTGGCGGTTTGCCCGCGTTATCGTAGGGGTTGAACCCGCCGCCTGGGTCCCGGCTCGCCTTTTTCAACGGCTTCGAGGGTCGTGTGACGGCCGATGCTCGTCGCGCGCCGTGCGCGAGGCCTTTGGGTCGGATATTGGTCTGCTCGATTTCGAGCTCGTCGTTGTGGAGCTTACGGAGTTGGCGCGACGTCTCGTCCTGCTCGGCATCCCACTGCCAACGCGAGCCGGCCTCATCCGTGACGACTTTGCCCGCGGCATTGTCCTTGAGGGGGCGAATCCACTTGTTGTCGCCGGCCACTGCGCTGCCACCAGACCGTAATGGCGAGGGAGTCTACCAGATGAGTTTGGACCGCGGATAAAAACGAGCCCGGCCGCGGGGCCGGGCTCTTCAGGGGGCTTCAAGATCTCCAGATCGGGGAGGAAATCCTCAAGCGCGGAAAAGTATAGCCCCTACAAATGAATTTACGACTCAAGAAGTCTCAAGGTTTTGCGCCTCGAGGCTGGATTGCTTCCGTTGCCCGGCCGCGGCGCCGGAGGCTAACCGCGGGAGGTCGGTGCGCGGCGGGAGGAGTCGCATAGGGGAATCGTCCAGCATACCCCGGACAAGGCGGGCATCTCATAGCCCACTCGGCGTGGGATAGCCCGCGAAATCGGCGCGTCGTTCCAGAACATCGCCCATGTAGGGTGGAAAAAGCGTGCTTCGGCCTTCGAGTGCTTGCCGAACGGGGTTGCCGGTTCGAGGGATGGTCAGGCGATGGATCAGTCAAATAACTACTGGATTCCTTGCTGGGTCAGCATGCCGAAGCGCGAGTTGTCGTCCGAGTATTCGAATTGGGTTCTCGTAACCGTCGAAGTCGACGTGCGGATCGTTTGGTTCGCGCAATATGGATACCTGGACCGAACGTGGCGGGATCCCGAGGGACGAGCGCTACCCGGCGTGACCGCCTGGCGCGAGTTACCGGAGCCATTCGACAAGGCGATGCCGAAGCGGTGGCCCGTGGTCGCGGGGTGAGCGAGCGGCGAAGAACGAAGGTAATCAGCCGCGCCGAGCGGCAACCCGTCGAGCGCGACGGAAATGACGCAACCCTTTGAAAGGTTGGCGCTCCCTGGGGGAATCGAACCCCCGTTTTAGCCTTGAGAGGGCCACGTCCTGGACCGCTAGACGAAGGGAGCGCGGGTGCCGCGCCTCGGCGAGGGCTGGTATGATACCGGCCTTTCGAGCAGGGTGCACCACGTAGCTTTGTTGAACGACACGGATCTCAAACCCCGGCCGGTTCCCGTCATCGTCTCTCGCTCCGACCACAACATCAGTCGGGCGAATATTTCGCCAAACGCTTTGAAGGTGCTGTACCGGCTGCGTAGCGCCGGTTTCGCCGCGTTCTTGGTCGGCGGAGGCGTCCGCGATCTGCTGCTCGACCGCCACCCGAAAGACTTCGACGTCGTCACCGACGCGAGCCCGGACCAAATCCAGGAAGTGTTCCGGAACGCTCGCCTGATCGGCCGGCGATTTCGCCTCGCGCACGTGCGGTTCGGACGGGACATCGTCGAGGTCGCGACGTTTCGCGCGGCGGGTGCCGAGCCCTCGGACGAGGAGCGTGCGCACTCCGACAGCGGCCGCATCCTGCGCGACAACGTCTACGGAACCATCGACGAGGACGTCTGGCGCCGCGACTTCACCGTCAACGCGCTCTACTACAACATCGCGGACTTCAGCGTTTGGGACTACACGAGCGGCTTCGAGGACATCCGCTCGCGCACGCTGCGGCTCATCGGCGACCCCGAGACGCGCTATCGCGAGGACCCGGTCAGGATGCTGCGCGCGATTCGTTTCGCCGCGAAGCTCGATTTCGAGCTCGCGCCGGAGGCCGCGGCGCCGATCGCATCGCTCGGTGTGCTGCTCCGCGACGTGCCGCCCGCACGGCTATTCGACGAGCTGCTGAAGCTCTTCCACGGCGGGCACGGCGAGAAGAGCTTCGACTTGCTCGTGCGCTACGACCTGCTGCGTTACCTCTTCCGCGACACGGCCGCGCTGCTGCAAGGCCCAGAAGGCGACAAGGTCAGCGCGTTCATTCGCTTAGGGTTGGCGAACACGGACGAACGCGTCCGCGCCGACAAGCCGGTCACGCCGATGTTCCTGTACGCAGTGTTCTTATGGTTCCCGATTCGCGCGCTCGCGCTAAAGCTCCAGCAAGACGGCTGGAACGAGACGCACGCGATCATCGAGGCGTGTCAGCGAGTGGTCGCGTCGCAGCAGACGACCTTCCCGCGCCGCTTCAGCTCGCCGATGAAAGAGTTGCTCTCGATGCAGTGGCGCTTCAACGAGCGGCATGGAATCCGCGCGGCGCGCCTTCTGCAGCACAAACGGTTCCGAGCCGCCTATGATTTCTTCATGCTGCGCGCGCGCTGCGGCGAGGTCGAGCGCGAGGCCGCGGACTGGTGGACCGAGATTCAGCAGCTGCCGCCCGAAGAGCAGCAGAAGGTGATCGGCTCGAAGCGGCGACAGGGGCGGCGACGGCGCCGCGGTCGCGGGCGTCGGGCCGAGCACGGTTCAATGAACGACGCCGCGCCCTGACGGGCGAACCCGCTAGGTGCTTGAGCTCCTCCGGCCGCACCGCGCCTAATGCCAGAGCGATCGTGGATCAGCAATCGACGAGCAACGCCCAAGAAGTCATTCGCTTGGATGGACCGAGGTTCATCGTCGTCGAAGGACCGATCGGAGTAGGCAAGACGAGTCTAGCGAAGCGGCTCGCCGAGAGCCTCGCAGGCGAGCTGATACTCGAGCAGGCCGAGGAGAACCCGTTCCTCGAGCGCTTCTACAAGAATCGGCGCAACGCGGCGTTGCCGGCACAGCTGTTCTTCCTGCTCCAGCGTGCTCGGCAACTCGAGCAGCTGCGCGAGCGCGACATGTTCTCTCCCGTGCGCATAGCGGATTTCCTCTTGCAGAAGGACGAGCTTTTCGCGGGGCTCAATCTCGATCCGAACGAGCTCGGTTTGTACAAGCAAGTCGCCGAGTCGCTCGAGCTCGATCCGCCGACGCCCGATCTCGTCGTTTACTTGCAGGCGCCCGCATCCGTGCTGATGCGCCGGGTAGCGATGCGCGGGATCGCGTACGAGCAGCTGATCGACCAGGAATATCTCGAGCGGCTCGGGGATGCGTACGCGCGGTTCTTCTACGATTTCGACGAGGCGCCGCTGCTGATCGTGAACGCGGCTTCGATCGACCCGATACACCGTGAATCGGACTACCTCGAGCTATTGCAGACGATCTTGCGCGTGCGGCACGGGCGCCACTTCTTCAATCCGGCCGGAAGCACCTTCGACTAGCACTCGACGTGCGTCGAGACGGGAGCGCAGATGTACAAGCACCTTCAAGAGCGCGGTATGGAATCGCCGCCGGTCAACGTCTCGACGCTGCGCGAGATGAAGCGAGCTCGCGAGCCGATCGCGTGCCTCACGGCCTACGACGCGAGCTTTGCGCAGCTCGTCGACCTCGCGGGCACCGATGTCGTGCTCGTCGGCGATACGCTCGGCATGGTGATCCAGGGACACGACACCACCGTGCCGGTCACCGTCGAGAACATGATCTATCACAGCCAGTGTGTCTCGCGAGCGTTGCGGCGCGGGTTCTTGATCGTCGACATGCCGTTCATGAGCTACACGACGCTTGCGCAGGCGCTCGACAACGCCGTCCGACTGATGCAAGAGGGTGGCGCGATGATGGTGAAGCTCGAAAGCGGTCTCGGACAGGTCGAGATCGTCGAGCATCTCGCGCGCCAAGACATTCCGGTCTGCGCGCATCTTGGCCTCAAGCCGCAGTCGGTGCACAAGATCGGCGGCTTCAAGGTTCAGGGACGCGAGGAGGAGGCGGCGCGCAAAATCATCGACGACGCGCGCGCGCTCGAAGCAGCGGGTGCGGACATCGTGTTGCTCGAATGCGTGCCGAATGCGGTTGGGCAAGCGGTGCAGGCAGGTCTGGACGTGCCCGTGATCGGCATCGGCGCTGGCCCTAATGTCGACGGTCAGATTCTCGTGCTCTACGACATCCTCGGCATCACGCAAGGGCGCATGCCGCGCTTCGTGCAGAACTTCATGGCGGGCCGCGACTCCGTGCTCGAGGCGCTGCGCGCATACGTGAATGCCGTGAAGGACCGCAGCTATCCGGCCGAGAAGCACACGTTCGTGGCTTGATGAACCCATGCTCTTGATCCAGCGCGAACGGGCGGGCGTACATCGATGAGCACGCAAGCGCTCGTGACGGCGCGCACTGCCGCCGACGTTCGCGTGGCCGTGCGTCGTTGGCGCTCGGAGGGTGAGAGCGTCGCGTTCGTGCCGACGATGGGCAACCTGCACGACGGTCACGTGAGCCTCGCGGCTCTCGCCGCGGCCGAGTGCGACCACGTCGTCGCGAGCATCTTCGTGAATCCGACGCAGTTCGGCCCGAGCGAAGACTTCGCCGCTTACCCGCGCACGCTTGCCGACGACATCGCGCGTCTCGACGCGGCTGGCACCGTCGATTTGCTATTCGCCCCGGAGGTGCGCGAGATCTACCCGTTCGGGCTAGAGCATGCGGTGCGCGTCGCGCTGCCGCCGCTCTCACGCGAGCTCGACGGAGCGAGCCGCCCGGGCCATTTCGAAGGCGTCGCGTCGGTCGTCTGCCGGCTGCTGAATATCGTGACGCCGGACGTGCTCGTGCTCGGCCAGAAGGACTACCAGCAGGTCACGCTGCTGAGACTGATGATCGAGGACCTGCGCTTGCCCGTTGCCGTGCGGGTCGGCGCGACGCTGCGCGAAGCGGACGGTTTGGCGATGAGCTCGCGAAACCGCTATCTCGACGCGGGACAGCGCCGCCAGGCGCCAGCGCTCCACGCGGCACTCGAGCGAGTGCGCGGCGCAGTGGCATCGGGAGATGACGACTTCGCCGCGCTCGAGCGCCGCGCCGTCGATGAGCTCGCGCGTGCGGGATTCAAGCCGGAGTACGTCGAGGTGCGCCGCGCGGCTGATCTCGCAAAACCGAACGCAAGCGATAGGGCGGAAGAGCTCGTCGTGCTCGGCGCAGCCTGGCTCGGCCGCGCTCGGCTAATCGACAACCTTCGGATCTGACGCGTCGTGGACTGCGACGCAGTTGCGGCCCTGATCTTTCGCGTCGTACATCGCGCCGTCGGCGCGTGAGACGAGCGTCGCGACGTCGTCCTCGACTCGATTCGTGCTGACGCCGATCGAGATCGTGATTGCCGTCGACAAGCTCGCCGGCGACAAGCTGGCGACGTGCTGACGTAAGCGCTCCGCGGTTTGCTGCGCTTGGCCGAGCTCGATGCCGGGCAGCAGCACCGCGAACTCGTCTCCGCCGAAGCGCGCGATCAGATCGGTTGGCCGGAGGTACCCGCGCAGCGCCTCGCTCACCGCGAGGAGCACACGGTCGCCGGCGATGTGACCGTACTGATCGTTGAAGGTCTTGAAGTGATCGATGTCGATCATCATGAGGCACAGCGAATGACCGCTCGTGCGCGCGCGCGTGACCTCGCGCTCGAACATGTCCTTCATCCAGTGCCGGTTCCCGAGGCCCGTGAGGCCGTCGGTCAGCGCGTTGTGCTGAGCCTGGCGCAGCACGCCGAGGCTGCTCGCGATGAACTCGTTGTCGGAGCGCACGCGCTCGGACAGCACGACGAGCAAGTTCTTCGAGAACGTGTGCGAGCGGTCGACGAGTTGCCAGAGCAGATGGTGACTGATCACCATCAGATGCGAGTCCTCGACCGCTACGACGAACGCCGACGGATCCTTGTCCTCGATCAGGGACATCTCGCCGGCGCACGACCCCGCGGCGAGGTCCGCGATCTTCGGCGCTTGAAGCGAGCCCAAGTGCACGGTGAGCCGACCGCTCAGCACCACGTACACGCAGTAGTTCGTGCGGTCCGGCGACAACAAGACGTCGCCTTCGGCAACGTCGATGCGGCCGCAGCGCGGCAGGAGGTCGGCGATCGTGTCGGGATCGACGCCGCGAAACAACCCAATGCTTTCGAGCAACGAACGCGTGAAGTCCGAGTCTTGGCCAAGGGACTCGAGGCTGGGGATGCTCATCGCCGCAATTCGCACTCAGTATGAGACGGACTCGATCTTAGCCAGGCTCTGGAAATGACCGGTGTGACGTAGTTTGCAATACCGGATAGTCTACTCGGAAAGCAGATTCTCGCGCGCTTCCTTGATTTCCGCGAGTCCGGCGGCCGTTGCTTTCGGAAACTCGAGGTCGAGCCGCTCGAAGGTGTCGTTGATCAATTTGGCGACCTGCCAGCGAGCGAACGGCTTGTCGTCGGCCGGAATCGCGTACCAAGGCGCCCACGGTTTCGAGGTCGCCTCGAGGCAGTCTTGGTACGCGTCCATGTAGTCATCCCAGAGCGCACGCTCTTTTAAATCGCCGGCATTGAATTTCCAGTGCTTGCTCGGATCGTCGATGCGCTCGAGCAAGCGCTTCCGCTGCTCGTTTTTCGAGATGTTGAGCCAGAATTTCAGCACGATCGTGCCTTCCTCCGCGAGATGACGCTCGTGCTCGACGATCGCGCGAAAGCGCTCGTTCCAAAAATGTTTCGAAGGCTTGTCGTCGAGCCGCTGCGCGTCGAGGAACTTCGGGTGCACGCGCACGACGAGCACTTCCTCGTAATAGCTGCGATTGAACACGGCGACGTGCCCGCGCGCGGGCAACTGCGGCACGGTGCGCCACAGGAAGTCGTGCGTTACCTCGACGGCGGACGGCGCCTTGAACGATGAGACGTGTAGGCCGCATGGATTGATGTTCGCGAAGACGTGCCGGATCGTGCCGTCTTTGCCGCCCGCGTCGAGCGCCTGCAGGATGATCAGCACCGCGTGGTTGGCGCGCGAGTAGAGCTTCTGTTGCCAGTAGCCGAGCTCGACCGCCGCCTTCACGAGCTTCGAGTCGTAATCCTTGTCGTCCTTGTGGGGCACCGTCGGGCAGTCGCCGATATCGAACTTGCCCTTGAACGGCACGAGATAACGATGAGAGCGCGCTTTGAACATCGACGGCTCCTTGCAGATCTCAGACGGTGGTGGCGCGGCGCCCGGCATGTCGGCCGAGCGCCCAGTGCACGTGCTCGCGCACGAGCGCGGATGGATGCTCGCTGCGCGTGCGCAGCGCGTCGACGATCGTCGCGTCGGTCGCCGCGTTGCCGAGCGCGACTGCGACGTTGCGCAGCCAGCCTTCGTAACCTGCGCGACGCAGCGCGCTGCCCTCGGTTCGCTCGCGCCATTCGGATTCGGTCCATGCGAACAGGCGCACGAGCTCGGCGCCGTCGAGCTCGTGGCGCACGGCGAAGTCCGCAACTTCGGCGGGCCGCGCGAACTTGTTCCATGGGCAGAACAGCTGACAGTCGTCGCAGCCGAAGATCCGGTTGCCGATCGAGGCCCGGAGCTCGGTTGGGATCGCGCCGCGCTGCTCGATCGTGAGATAGGAGATGCAGCGGCGAGCGTCGAGCTGATAGGGCGCAACGATGGCTCGCGTCGGGCAGACGTCGAGACAAGCGGTGCACGACCCGCAGTGATCGGCGACCGGCGAGTCGACCGGCAGCGGCAAGCTCGTGTAGAGCTCGCCGAGCAGGAACCACGACCCGGCGTCGCGATCGATGAGATTCGTATGCTTGCCGATCCAGCCCAAGCCCGCATTGCGCGCGAGCGCCTTCTCGAGCACGGGCGCGCTGTCGACGAACGCGCGGAACCCACGCGCGCCGGCGCGCTTCTCGATCGCGCGAGCGAGGCGTGCCAGCCGACTACGCAGCACCCTGTGATAGTCGCGGCCGAGCGCGTAGCGAGCGATGTAGCCGCGCCGCGAATCGGCGAGCACGCTGCGCGCGTCGCGCGAGCCTCGTGGCCAATAGTCCATGCGCGCCGAGATCACGCGCACGGTGCCGTCGACGAGCTCGCCCGGGCGCGTGCGCTTGCGCCCGTGCCGGCGCATGTACTCCATCTCGCCGTGGCGCCCCGCCGCGAGCCACTCGTCGAGGCGGCGCTCGTCGGCCGCGAGGTCGACGCCCGCGACGCCGACCTTGGCGAAGCCCAGCGCACGGCCAAGCTCCTTCACTTCAGCCGCCAATGCGGCGAGAGTCTGTTCCTCGTGGGATGTCACGTGCTCGAGCAGAGCCTTGTGGTCCCGCCAGTATAATCGCGCGCATGCGTAGCCCCGACGAGCGTCCGGCCAAGGCGATCTATAGCGCGGCCCAAGTGCGAGAGCTCGATCGGCGCGCGAGCGCCGAGCTCGGCGTGCCGAGCTTCGAGCTCATGTCGCGCGCCGGGGCCGAGGCGTTCCGGTTGCTCCGCGAGCGTTGGCCCGACGCGCGCGCGATCGTCGTGCTTTGCGGCGCGGGGAACAACGCCGGCGACGGGCTCGTGCTCGCGCGGCACGCGAAGGCCGCGGGCCTCGAGTTACGCGTTCTAGCCGTCGCACCGCCCGAGCGGCTCGAGGGCGACGCGAAGAGGGCGCTCGAGGAGTGCGTCGCGGCCGGCATCAAGATCGAGCGGTTCGCGAAGCTCGAGCGACCGG
>Ga0310810_10002305_pt1 | contig 20474 bp, 16 predicted proteins | sample NCmetagenome_FD_207641 | JGI IMG/M metagenome (GOLD analysis project Ga0310810, IMG submission 207641) | Soil microbial communities from experimental microcosm in Duke University, North Carolina, United States - NC | ecosystem: Engineered > Artificial ecosystem > Soil microcosm > Unclassified ...
ATCGAGGGCGAGCAGCCGGCGACGCGCCATTTCGACGTGGCCGACCGGACGCGCGATCGCGTCACCGGCATCCTCACGGTGACGCCGGTCTCGATCTTCAACATCAACGCGTCGATCAGCAGCGGCAAGGACAAGTACGGCGAGACCGGGTTCGGTCTGCGCAACAACGACAACAGCGGCTGGAGCCTGGGCTTCGACATCCTGCCCGTGCCGGCCGTCAACCTCGGCGTCAACTACGGCTACGAGAAGTACACCGCGCTGCAGTACTCCCGCACCGCGAACCCGCTGACGCCGACGGATACGACGTTCAACGATCCGACCCGCGACTGGTGGGACAACTCGGCCGACAAGACGAAGACGCTCAGCGTCTCTGCCGACTTCCTGAAGGCCCTGCCGAAGACGGACATCCGCCTCGGCTACGACCTCAGCGACGGCTCCGCCAGCTACGTCTACGGCCTGAAGCCGGAACAGAAGGTCTTCACGACGATTCCGCTGAATCAGCTGAGTCCACTGAAGAACCGCCTGTCCGACGCCAAGCTCGACGTGCAGTACTTCGTCCGTCCCAACGTCGCGCTGGGCGGCGGCTACTGGTACGAGAAGTACGACGTGGCCGACTTCGCGCTCGGCGTCGACACGCACAGCGTGCTGAACCCGGTCAACGGTACCACAGGCGTCTTCGCCAGCACGATCTACTCGGGATACTTGTATCGGCCCTATAAAGCACACACGGGATTCCTGCGGATGACGTATCTCTGGTAGAGGACGGAAGGCGGAAGACGAAGACGGAAGACGGAAGGCAAGAAGGGAAAGCGTCGGTCCACGTGGACCTTCTCCTCGTCCCGGGACTGCATGCGGCAGACCCGGGCCACGCGGATCGACGCCCTTCAGCAGAGAAAGAGCACTCCGCAATGCCGCAACGCCGCGGCGCCCAACTCCTTCCCAACTCCCAAGTCCCCGACGCCCAACGCCCGACTGCGGAATAGTCCGCAGTGCGCCGGCACAAATCCCCACGCGCCGCCGGATTCCCGGCGGCGGTGCGGGATTTCAGGCGCAAAAGAGACGACGGCGCGGCCGCGGCCGCTGGTCCGCCCCTTGCCATGGATCCGCCGACATGTCGTGTCCCCATGCGATCCGCGATCTGAAGCCGACGCCGCTGCTGCGCCTCCGCGCCCACCCGCTGCGCATCGCCCTGGTCGGCAATCCCAACGTCGGCAAGAGCGTCATCTTCGGTCGCCTCACCGGGCGCTACGTCACCGTTTCCAACTATCCCGGCACCACCGTGGCGGTGACGCGCGGCCGCGCCTCCGTCGGCGCCGAGGTCTGCGACATCATCGACACGCCCGGCGTCAATGCCGTCGAGGGGCCGCTCAGCGAAGACGAGAAGGTCACGCGCGATCTGCTGCTCACCGGCGGCGCCGAGCTCGTCGTCCAGGTCGCCGACGCGCGTAACCTGCGGCGGGCGCTGCTGCTCACGTCGCAGCTCGCCGATTTCGGCCTGCCGATGATCCTCGTCCTGAACATGATCGACGAGGCGCGGGCACGCGGCGTCGACATGGACGCGGAAGGCCTGTCCGCCGAGCTCGGCATTCCCGTCATCGAGGCCGTCGCGCCGGAGGGACGGGGCATCGCGGAATTGCGCGAGGCGCTCGCGGCGGCGGCCCGGCCGCGCGTCGCGCAGGACCAAGGGCGCTCGCACATCCAGTGGGCCGACGAGACCGCGCGGCGGTTCCGCACGGTGGGGACGCTCTCGCTCGGGCGCGTCCAGGAGTGGCTCGGCCGCGCCGTCCGGCAGCCGCTGACTGGCCTGCCGATCCTCTGCGTGGTCCTGTACCTGACCTATCTGTTCGTCGGCGTGCTGGGCGCCCAGACCCTGGTCGGCCTGCTCGAAGACGGGCTGTTCGGCGCCTATCTCAATCCGTGGGCAACCGCCGCCGCCGCGCACATTCCCATTGCGCTCGTCCGCGACTTCCTCGTCGGCGAATACGGCCTGATCACCATGGGCCTGACCTACGCCATCGCGATCGTCCTGCCGGTGGTCACGACGTTCTTTCTCATCTTCGGGTTTCTCGAGGACAGCGGCTACATCCCGCGCCTGGCGATCTTCAGCGACCGCCTCTTCCGCTCGATGGGGCTGAACGGCCGGGCGGTCCTGCCGATGGTGCTCGGTCTTGGCTGCGACACGATGGCGACGATGACCACGCGGATCCTGTCGACGCCGAAGGAACGCCTAATCGCGATCCTCCTCCTCGCGCTGGGCGTGCCGTGCTCCGCGCAGCTGGCGACCATCATGGGCATCCTGGGCGGCATCTCCTTTGCGGCCGTCGTGACGCTCTTCGGCGTCGTGCTGACGCAGCTGGTGCTCGTCGGCTTTCTCGCCTCGCTCGTGCTGACCGGCGATCGGTCCGACTTCATCATGGAACTGCCGCCGCTGCGCCTGCCGCGGTTTCGCAACCTGATGACGAAGACGGCGCTGCGCGTCCGGTGGTACCTCGGCGAGGCGGTGCCGCTGTTCCTGATCGGCACGGTGCTCCTGTTCCTGCTCGACCGAATCGGCGGGCTGGCGTGGCTCGCGGGCGCCGCCCGTCCGCTCGTCAGCGGCGTCCTCGGCCTGCCGCCGAAGGCCGCCGAGATCTTCGTCATGGGGTTCCTGCGCCGGGACTACGGCGCCGCCGGATTGTTCCTGATGGCGCGCGACGGCGCCCTGACGCACGTGCAGGCCGTGGTTGCGCTGACGGTGATGACGTTGTTCGTGCCCTGCGTCGCCAACTTCCTGATGATCGTGAAGGAGCGCGGGCTGCGCACCGGGCTCGCCATTCTCTCGTTCGTCACTGTGATCGCGGTCGGTACCGGCGGGCTGCTGAATGCCGTTTTGGGGTTCTTCCATGTCAGTTTCTGAGTTCCGCCCGCTGTCGCACCTGAAGCCCGGCGCCCGCGGACGCATCGCGCGGGTCACGCGCGATCTCACGTCACGCGCCGAACGGCTCGCCGCCATGGGCGTCAGCCCCGGCGCGACGGTGCGAGTCCTGCAGACGTTCCCGGGCATCGTCTTCGAATGCGATCAGACCGAACTCGCCGTCGAGCGGATGGTCGCGCGTGCCATTCTCGTGGAGCTGGAGTAGGGCGGCCTGGACAGGTCCGCCGGGAGGTCGTCATGAAGAAACTGTATGCCTTCGTCATCGGCACAACCCTTCTCGCGTGTGCCTCGGTCCAGCCGGTGGCTGTGCAGGTCGGCGATCGCTGTCTGGGCTGCCGGCGCGCAATCGGCGACGTGCGCGTGGCCGCGGAGATGATCGACGGACTTCGCGCCCCGTTCCCGTTCAGGACCCCCGGCTGCATGGCGAGATACATCAAAGGGCACGCGGACCAGAAGGTGACCGCGCTGTTCGTGACCGACCGGACGTCCGGCAAGATGGTGCTCGTCCAGGACGCGTGGTTCGTGCCGACGGTGATTCAGGTGCCCGACCGCAAGTTCGGCGAGAACGACTATGCCGCGTTCCGTTCGAAGGCCGACGCGGACGCGTTCCGCCCCGGGAACGCGCCGATGCTGCGATGGCCGCAGGTCGTCGCGGACGTCACGGAGTAGGGACCTCATGGGGGCACCGAGGATCACCGGGCTACGGCGAATGGTCGGCAACACGCCGCTGCTCGCCATCGAGTATCGATGGCGCGGGCGCCGGCGGACGGTCTACGCGAAGTCGGAGCAGCTCAACCTGACGGGCAGCATCAAGGACCGGATGGCGCTGCACATCCTCGACGAAGCCACGCGCGACGGCGCGCTCCTCCCCGGCGACACCATCGTCGAGGCGACCAGCGGCAACACGGGTATTTCGTTCGCCGCCATCGGCCGCGCGTTCGGCCATCCCGTGACCATCTTCATGCCCGACTGGATGAGCCGAGAACGGCGGGACCTGATTGCGAGCTTCGGCGCGCGCGTCGAAACCGTCAGCCGCGAGGGCGGCGGGTTCCTCGGTTGCATCGCGCGGGCGGAAGCCCTGGCCGCGGAAGACCCGCAGGTCTTCCTCCCGTCGCAGTTCTCGAACGAGGCGAACCCCATCGCGCACGAAGCCACCACGGGGCCGGAGATTCTGGAACAGCTCTTCGCCGCCGGGGTGCGCCTCGACGCGTTCGTCGCGGGCGTCGGCACGGGCGGCACGGTCATGGGCGTCGGCCGCGCGTGCCGTCGCCACGACGCGCGCATCCGTGTGCACCCCATCGAGCCCGCGGAGTCGCCGACGCTGTCGACGGGGTACAAATGCGGGAGGCATCGCATCCAGGGTATTTCCGACGAGTTCATCCCCCAGGTCGTCCATCTTGCCGAGCTGGACGACATCATCGCGGTGCATGACGGCGACGCCATCCTGATGGCGCAGAAGCTCGCCGGCGAACTGGGACTGGGAGTCGGGATCTCGTCGGGCGCCAACCTGGCAGGAGCCATCATCGTCCAGAACCGGATGGGAGACGACGCCGTGGTGGCGACCGTCTTTCCCGATTCGAACAAGAAATACCTGACCACCGATCTCCTGCGGCACGAGCGCGCGCGCGAGGACTACGTGTCGCCGGACGTGGAGCTCACCGGCTTTTCAGCCATTCAGCGCGTCTGCTCGATGTGTTGCGACGGCCCTGGCCTATAATCATGCGATGATGATCAGTTCCGCGCTCGCGAAGGCGTTCAACGAGCAGATCGGCAGCGAGTTCGGCGCGAGCATGCAGTACGTGAGCATCGCCGCCCACTTCCAGCGGAGCAGTCTGACGCTCCTGGCGAAGCTGTTCTTCAAGCAAGCGGACGAAGAGCGGCAGCACGCGATGAAGTTCGTCAAGTACTTGCTCGACACGAAGGGCGAGTTGCACATCCCGGCCATCGCCGCGGCCGCGCCCACGTTCGCGTCCGCGGAGGCGGCCGTGCAGGCGGCGCTGAAGTGGGAGCAGGACGTCACGCGGCAGATCACGGCGCTGATGGACCGGGCCGTCAAGGACAACGACTACCTGGCGCAAAGCTTCCTGCAGTGGTTCATCGACGAGCAGCTCGAGGAGGTCGTGAAGATGGACCGCCTCCTGGGCGTGATCAAGCAGTCTGGCGAGAAGAACCTGCTGATGGTCGAGGCCTATCTCGTTCACATCGAGAAGGCCGGCTAGCCCGAGGCCAGTCGGCCGAGCTCCGCGGCATCCAGGACCACGAAGCCGTCTTTGTCCGTCTGGACCACGCCGTCCTTGTTCCAGCGGCTCATGATCCGGATGCAGGTCTCGATCGTGGTGCCCGTCAGGTCGGCCAGCTCCTGGCGCGAGAGGGCGAGGGGAATGAACGTGCCGCCGCGTTCCGGGCGCCCCATCTGCGACCCGAGCTTGACGAACAGGCGCGCGAAGCGGGGCTCAATCCGGCCGCCGGTGAGCTCGGCGAGCCGGTTGGTGAGCTCGACCAGCCGGGTCGTGAGGCCGAGCAGCAATCCGCGAACGAGCGAGGGGTTCGTCTCCAGCAACCGGAAGAACGTCTGGCGGGGAATGATCACGCAGGTCGTCGACTCCAGCGCGGCCGCGCTCGCGGGGAACGGGCGGTCCATGTAGGCCGCCACCGCGCCGAGCGGGTCCCCGGGCCCGAAGACCTCGAGGATGAGGTCTTTCCCGTTCGGCATCATCTTGAAGATCTTCACTCGTCCTGCCGTGATGGCGTAGAACTCGGACGGCGAGTCCTGTTCGAAGATCACGTTCCCCTTTTCGAAATGGTGCACCCGGGCGACTTCCGCGATCGTCTTCCGGTCGGCCGGCGACAGGCGGCTGAAGATGGGCGTGGTCCGGAGCAGCTCTTCCGCGGTGGACATGATGCCGATCATAGGAGGTCCTGACGCCGGGCGGTAGCCTGTCTCTGGAGGCTTGACTCATGACTGCCACGCTCGACACGACCCTGGGCGCCATCGTCGCCGAGGATTTCCGCGCCGCCGCCGTCTTCCAGAAGCACGGTGTCGATTTCTGCTGCCATGGCTCGAGGACGCTCGAACAGGCCTGTCGCGCGGCTGATCTCGACGGCGCCGCGCTGCTCGAGGAGATCCAGGAGGCGTCGGCGGCCCCGGCCGCCGGGCTCCCGCGTTTCAACGACTGGGATCTTCCGGCGCTCGCGTCGTACATCGTCGCCAATCACCACGCGTACGTGCGCCAGGCGCTGCCGCTGATGGTCGCGCATTCCCGGAAGATCGCGCAGGTCCACGGCGCCCGCCATCGGGAGCTGGCCCGGGTCGCGCAGCTCGTGGCGGATGTCGCCGAGGAGATGACGGCGCACATGATGAAGGAGGAGCAGATCCTTTTTCCGTACATCGCCGAGCTTGCCAGGAGGGCAGCCGCCGGCCAGCCCGCGCCGTTCGCGCCGTTCGGCACGGTCGACAACCCGATCCACATGATGGAGGCGGAACACGAGTCCGCCGGCGCCGCCATGCTCGAAATTCGCGAGCTCACCGACGGGTACCGCGTGCCCGATGACGCGTGCGCGACCTATGCGGTCTGTCTGCAGGAGCTCGAGGCGTTCGAGCGGGATCTGCACGCGCACGTCCATCTGGAGAACAACATCCTGTTCCCCAAAGCGTCCGCCGTCGAGGCGCACCGCGCCTGAGCCTCCGGACGTGCGCACCGAACCCGTGACGTTCCATCGCGCGAAGAAGCCCTTCACCCGGCGGCGCGGCGATGTGTCTCAACAGGTGCGGCTGGCGAGCCAGGTTGCGTTCGGGCTGATCGCGCTCGGCGTCGGCGTGCAGTTCTACCTGTGGGTCCGGTATTACGAGACCGGCGGCGCGTCAATGAGAGTGGCCCGGCCGGACGGCGTCGAGGCGTGGCTGCCGATCGCCGCGTTGATGAACCTGAAGACCTTCATCCTGACGGGAGCGGTGCCAGGCGCTCACGCGGCAGGGATGTTCATGCTCATCGCCTTTCTGGCGATCTCTCTGCTGTTCCGCAAGTCTTTCTGCAGCTGGATCTGCCCGGTCGGGACGATCTCCGAGTGGCTCTGGCAGACGGGGCAGTCCGTGTTCACGCGCGCGTTTGCGCCGCCCCGGTGGCTCGACGTGCCCTTGCGGGGACTGAAGTACATCCTGCTCGCGCTGTTCCTTTACGTCGTGGTCACCATGCCGGTGCCCGACATCCGGGCGTTTCTGGGCAGCCCGTACGGCATGGTCGCCGACGTGAAGATGCTGAACTTCTTCCGGGAGATGGGACAGGCGACGGCCATCGTGCTCTCGGTGCTCGTCGTGGCGTCGGTTGCCGTGAAGAACCCGTGGTGCCGCTATCTCTGCCCGTACGGCGCGATGATGGGCCTGGTCGCGCTGGTCAGCCCGGCCCGGATCACGAGGAACGCCGACGCCTGCATCGACTGCGCGAAGTGCGCCAAGGCGTGCCCCGCGGGACTCCCGGTGGACACGCTGGCGTCGATCCGCTCGGCCGAGTGCACGGCCTGTCTGTCGTGTGTGGCCGCCTGTCCGGCCGTGGGCGCGCTCGACTTGACGATCGGGCTTCGCCGCCGGCGCGCCGTCCCACCCTGGGCCCTGGCCGCCGCGGTGGTCATTCTGTTTGGCGGGATTGTCGCCTTCGCGCGGCTGAACGGCTACTGGCACACCGCGCTGCCCGACGCCGTCTATTCGGATCTCATCCCCCGCGCCTCCCAGTTCGCCCACCCGCGCTGACGACTCTCTGGCGGAAACCCGGCGTCGCTGCGGTTCGCACCGGCGCCCTGCTCGGCGTGGAGGGCACCGCGGCATTCGGGCCCGCGTCGCTCGCGCTGCTGCGGTTCACTCACGGCCGGCCGGCGCGGCGGCAGTCCTCTCGGTGTCGCTGAGCCTCTGGGTGGCGGTCCCGGCCCTGCTCGCGATGCGCCGGCTCTCACGCATCGACATCGTCTGAGCGCTCGGGAACGTCAGAACCGCCCGAGCACCCGGACGAAGACCGACTGACCCTTGTACGGCCGGTTGCCGTATCCCAGCATGAGCCCGCCCAGATAGTCGATGCGAGGCGTGCCGGTCGGCGCCGTGTAGCCGACCGAGCCGTTGGTGTCGATCGTCGCGAAGTCGGAGATGTCCAGCTTGTCGTACCAATAGCCGAGGCCGAGGCCGACGCGCGGCGAGAACATGTGCTTCAGGTCGATCCGGAAACGCTGCCACTTGTTCGTGACGTTGGGCAGCGGGACGAAGCACGACGTCAGACCGGCCGCGCACGGGGCAGGGATGGTGAAGGGCTGCCCGTTCGCCGGGTTGGTGGGATAGACGATGGCCGACGGGCCGGACAGCGCCTGGTTCCTGGTGAGCTCGGTGACGCGCGGACCGCCGTGGGTGAATGCCTGGTTCGAGTCGCTGTAGTCGTAGTTGAAGGCGAGGTCGGTGTGCCGCGCCACCTCTTTGACGTCCAGGTAGAGGTTGACGTTCTTGACCTTATCGCCGTTGTCCAGGGTCCAGGTGCGATTCGGATCGAACCAACTGCCGTAGTCGCTCGCCAGCACCTGCGGCGAGGCGGTCAGGTCCTGGGGTGGGTTCGCGTTGCGCGAGCTCTGGAGCGAGCTGAAGGTGTCGTATCCGAAGTTGGCGCCGAACCCGGTGTTGGCCGCCGGACGCAGGTTGACGCCGATGTTATACGACTGGTTGCTGGTGTCGAGCAGCCCGAACTCGTGGCCCTCGCCGTGGTACTTGTCTTTGGCGGTCGCCACCGAGGCCGTGACATCGACCGTGTCCATGGGCGTCACGACGAAGAGCACGGTGCCCTTGTCGCGGTCGCGGTCGGCTTCGTCGTAGAACCGCAGACCCGGCTGCGCGCCGCCTTCCTCGATCGACGATTCCGAGAAGCCCGACCCGATCCGCTTCGTGTGGTCGTAGGTAATCCGGACCGTCAGATGCTGGGTGCCGACCGTGTCGAGCGAGGTGCGCACCGTGTAGTCGCGCATGTCGCTGAATGCGCGGCCCGTCCGGCTGTAGTCGTCGTAAACGTAGCCGACCCGCAGCGTCGAATGCCGCATCACCGCAAAGGAACCTGTCAGGTCGAAGGTGTTCTGCCGGATATTGAACTGCTCGGTTTCGCCGCCGGCCTCTTCGGGCACGGCGTCGAACCGCACGTATTCCTCCGCATTGAAGTGCGGCGTCAGGTTCCGGTGGTCGTTGAAGCGGTAGCGCATGGTCAGGCCAAAGAAGTTGTTCGGCCGAGACGTGAAGTTGAACGCGCCGTTCAGCCCGTGCACCTTGGCTTCGGCCGTCGCGCGCGGCAGCGCCGCCAGCCCAGGGAATGTCGCGTACACGCCGGCATTGGCAATCACGGGGTTGATGGTCCACGGGATGATCGCGTCATTCTGATTCATCGCCGTGAACGACACCGTGCCGTTGATCGTCGTGCGATTCGGCATTTTGTAGAGGCCGGTCGCGCTGACCGTGTTCAGGCTGTTGCTCGGTGCGACCGCCATCCGGCCGCGCGCGGGACCGTTGCCGTTGCTGTAGCCGTTTGGGTCGAACGGGGTCGTGTCGGTCGCCCGGACGGGGTTGTCCCAGACTAGCTCCTTGATGTTGTTGGTGAACCACGACCCGGTCCAGCCGACGCTGACCAGTCCCTCCGCAGTCGCCCATTCGAGACCGGCCGAGACGTCGTTGGTCCGGTTGTCGAGCGGCGCCGGCAGCTCGTTGGCGTTGTTGAACGCGAACGAGGCGCCCCAGGGCTGCGCGCCGGTCTTCTTGCTCGACGAGAACGCGACGTTCAGGCCGAGGTCCTTCCCGACCGCGTAGGCCAGACCGAGGCTGGCGGCGTCACGGCGCTGGACGAGATCGAAGGTCTTGGTGAAGCTGTTGAAGATCGACCGGTTCGCCAGCGCCTGCGCGGCGTTGGTGGGGTTGGAGCAGGCGGCCGGCGGAGCACCGGGGCCGCACGGGACGCCCACGGCCGTCTTGTTCTGCACCGCCAGCCGGGCCGCCGCATCGAGCGTGAACACGCCAGGCGACGCCTCGACAAACGGCGAGGAGGTGATGTAGCTGTAGTTGAGCGGGATGGAATCCCAGAGACCGGTGAACTTCAGCTTGCCGCCGGTGTAGTTCGCGAAGTACCGCTGATCGTGGTACCCGGGGTTGCTCGCGCCGGCGTCGAACAGGTAGCGTTCGTTCTTCTTGCCGAGCGTGATCAGCGTGTGGGCGCCGTCGCGCAGATCGCGATACCGCTCGGCCCGCGCGGCGTCCCCCTCGGTTGAGAACCCTCGATAGCCGAAGTCGATTTGCCCGAACGATGGCGCAGGGGCGGGTGTGTCAGCAGGTTTCTGCTGGGCGCGCGCGAGGCTCGAGAAGGCCAGCACGAGCGCGGCAGTACCAATCGTCAGTCTGTTGCGCATGTCAGTCCTCCCCACCTATCTCAGGAAGCGTTGGCCCGACGGTGCATTCGACCCGTGAATCTGCTGGTGGCACACCACGCAGCCGCGGCCGGCGATCTTGTTGGCGTTCGATGAATTCTGCAGGACGAAGCCGTCGTACACCGTCGGTGGGTGGCGCGAGGTGACGTGACAGCGCTGGCAGAGGTAGGGGACCTTGGCCACGAGCATGCGCTCGTTGTTGGATCCGTGCGGATCGTGGCACGTCACACAGGCGTTCGTGACCGGCGCGTGCTCCCACAGATACGGGCCGCGCTTCTCAGAGTGGCAGCTCGTGCAGGCTTCGTCGACCGTCGTCCCGGTCTTCAGCAGCTTCTGGTTCGTCGAGCCGTGCGGGTTATGGCACGACGAGCACTGCATCTTGCCCTCGCGAACCGGCATGTGATTGAACCGGTACAGCTTGTTGACGACGTTGCGGTGGCAGGTGGCGCAGAGCTCCGGTTCCGACGCCGCCTTCAGCTGCTTGGGCCCCTTCGGATCGTGGATGCTATGGCAGGTGATGCAGCCGACGTTGCGCTGATCGTGCTGGCTGCCGGCCCACAACGCGTGCTTCGTGCGATCGTGGCACACCGTGCAGGTCTCGCTCGCCTTCTGTGGCGTGAGGCTCTTCAGATTGACAATCTTGGTCTTGTCTCCTCCCCCCTCCACGTGCGCCTTGCCCGGACCGTGACAGCTCTCGCACCCATGCGTGGCGGCGGGGGTTCGCTGGTTGGTGGTCAGGCCGTGCGCGGTGCCCTTGTAGTCCCTGTCGGTGTGGCAGCCCAGGCAGGTATCCTGCCCCACATAGTCGCCCGCGGGCGCCGCTTGTGCGGCTGCGGCTGGGGGCTTGACTTGCGGATGGTCGGCGGTGGCCCTGGCGGGGCTGGTGAACCACAACACGGCTGCCGTCAGGCCCGCAGCCGCCAATCCTGTCCGTGCTAAGTGACGTGTTGACAACATCATGTCGTCTCCGAGGGAAGTCCGGCCGAATTGGGGCTCTTGGCCGGCGATGGCACCGGAACTCGGTCCAGGCAGGGATATCCGGGGGCAAGCAAGGAGAGTGACTGGGCTGAACCGGTTCGTCGATTCGAGGTGCCAGCTTCATCTTGCGCAGTCCTAGATTGCTCAAGATCCGGTGGCACTGGCTGTTCCATTTGGCACATCGGTCAAATAGCCTCCGGCTGCGTCCTGGGAAGACGTGTTCGAGATCGAGAACGCGCACCTCGGCTTCGTGAAGGGGAACGACACCAACTTCTTTAGGTTCGCGTCGGCGTGCTCCATCCCAGGGGAAGGCTTCGGCGCGTCGGACCGTCCGTACTCGAACGGCGCTGATCGCCATCTCGCTGGTGTTCTGGACCATCGTCCCGGCGCTCTTCGCGGCGTGGCGCCTGTCGCGGGTCGACATCGTCTGACGGCGGCCGCACGGCAGCCATCTGCACCGTGGGTTTTTCGGCACGTCTCTGGCGAAACCCCGCAGCGTCTGCGGGCCTGGCCGCGGCTCAAACGAGGTGTTCAGCCAGCAGCGTGATCGCGTGCTAAGGGTCGCCCTGTATGCGGATGCGTCGCGGATGCCGAAGGCGCGCGGTTCTGGCGCCAGTCGCCAATCCGGTTTGGTGACCTTGCCCGTCGCTCGACGAACGTGCGCGGTTCCAGCGGCCGCCCCGCTGGATACCGCGCCGCGTCGCGCCGCGACGCCCAGTAAACGAGCGGCCCGCCCAGGGCCGCCGCGAGACGCGACCGCCATCCCAGTTCGCGATGAACCGCGCGCCGGAGGGTCCCGATCCGCAGGCTCACCGCCGGGTTCGTGTCGCGGAGATATCGCTCCATCGCCCACAACGCGGCCGAATAGCCGCCGCGCAGCTGGCCGGCCGCCCGCCGAACTCGCGCTCGCACCCGCGCGTCGGCATCCGCTCCATATAGACGGTATCGCTTGAACATCGTCCGCATCAGCCGGTAGAGACTCGGACCGTTTCGCTCGAAGTCGGCCCGGAAGGCGCCGTCGAGCAGCGTCTTCGACTGCGCCGGTGAGATGGAGCCATGCCGGAAGTTGAATTGGTACTGCCCGTGGATGTCAGCGTAGTCGACACCCTCGAGCAAACGGCCTTCGTCAGAGATCTGGCGATAGAGCGGTGTACCCGGCATCGGTGTGTAGAGCATGAACTGATGGAACACGGTGTCGTGCGCGATCGCGTGGTCCAGATCGTCCCAGATGTTCTCGGGCGTGTGATGTTCCATGCCGACGATGGTCGATCCGAGCACACAGATGCCGTGCGACTGGAGCTCGCGCGTGAGCGCCAGCGTGTCGGTCCCCGCGAGCTTGACGTAGTTGGCTGCGCCGTTCTGCGCCGACTCCAAACCGAGCCAGATCCACTCGACTCCCAGATCCACGAGCTGGCGGATGTCGTACTGGCGGATCGCGTGCGCGGACGAGAAGACGTAGAGCGACCATGCCTTGCCTTCGGCTCGCATGCACGCGAGGAGTTCGAGCGCGCGACGCTTATGGAGCAGGAAGTTCTCGTCCATCATGAAGAACGTCTGCGTGCCGAGGCGGCGCTCCGAATCGCACATGACCCGGAACAGGTCCGCGCCGCGGTCGTAGAAGTTGATGAACTTCCCTTTGCCGCCGAAGAAGGCCGATGTCGTGCAGAAGTTGCAGCCCATGGGGCAGCCGACCGACGGCACGATGGTGGCCGCCTGGCTTCCACGGCCCTCAACGGCCGGCAGCCCCATCACGTGCATGCCGAACGAGGACGGGATGAGCGGGTGACGGATGGGCGCATCCGGATCCTCCCCCAGGAACCTGCGCAGCCAGGCGATGCCTTCGCCTCGGACGATGTGGTCCGCGTCGATCAGCTGCTCGAGCTCCGGGATGGACGTCACGTGTCCGCCGACAAGGATCGTCGAGCGCGGCGAGTGCAGCCGCACGAGCCGGCACATCTCGCGCACCTTGCCCACGTTGACGACGATGGCGGAGATGCCGATGACGTCATAGTCGTTCGACTGCAACTCCTGGACGAACCGCTCGCGGGTGGGGAAGTCGAGGAGCGTGCAGGGCACCGAGACGTTCTCGCGCAGGAACATCAGACCCCAGGACCGATGGAACATGCGGAGGGAGAACGGGCCCTGCTCGCGCGTCACCTGATTGTGGTACAGCTCCGCGGGATTGATCGCCCGCGATCCGAACTCATCGACCACGGCGAAGGGCTTGAAGACCGACGTGAGGAGAAGACGCTCCGGCTTCGCGTGATGCCTCATGCGTCCATCATAGAGACGCGGGACCTTGCCGGCACGTCACGACAGAAGTGTTACAAACTGCCGAATTCCCGGCGATCGATCTCGTCGTACTCAGGGCGTGAATCGGAAGGCCGCTTCGTAGATCACGGGGCCGCCCGCGGTGCGGATCGATCCGGGCCGCGGGGCGTTGTGCTCCGTGAGCGGGACGGCCGGATCCGGAACGAACCCGGCGCCGCCGAGTTCCGCGACGAGCTGTTCCGCAGTCAGGAAGACCTGCGGCTGTCCGGAGAACTGTGTGAAGACGAACGTCTCGCCGGGGACCGGCGTGGCGGACTCGGGGAGCGTCCGCCGCGAGAACGTGAAGACGAACAGGGCTGCGCCCGGCCGCGCCACGCGCGCCGCGTCGCGCACCGCCTCGCGGAATTCGGATCCGGAGCGCGCGAGGTTCCAGATGCCGTGCGCGACGATGAGGTCGATGCTCCGGTTCGCGGCGGGCAGCACGTCCATCGGGCCCAACGTCAGTCTGATCCGGTCCCTTACGCCTTCGCGGTCGACGCGCGCGGTCGCGGCCTCGATCATCGGTTGTGACAGGTCGACACCGAGGACGCTCCAACCCATCTGCGCCAGCGGGATGGTGTTGCGGGCGGCACCACAGCCCACGTCCAGCGCGCACACGCCGCCGCGACCGAGCTCGGCGCGCGCAAATCGGACGAGGGTTTCGTTCGCCGAGGACTGCGCAAAACCGGCGACCGTGCCGGGCGCGCTCCAGGCAGAGCCGCGAAGGGGATCCATCTCCGTCAGTATGGACCTCTGATCGACGCACGGATATGACGGCGATCATGGGCCGCGAAATACGCGGACGTCACCGGCCGCTTCTGACAGCCGCGTCGAACGTGATCACACGCGATGCCGGCATGCTGATCATGCCGCGCAAGGCCTTCTGGCCGGAGCCGGTCGTGCAGCGCGGCGACCATGTCGGCAAGCGGCAGCTCCTCGCGCGCGGCGTGACGCACATCTATTTCCAGGCGAACGTGACGATCTTCTCGGGCCTGCTGCTGCTGACCGGGTTCATGATGGGCCTCGGCATGGGCGCCGTGTTCAAGTACATCCCCGACTACGATCCCGATCAGGTCGGCGGAGTCGGGGGCATCGTCGGCGTCATCGGCGGCGTGGGCGGCTTCGTCTGCCCGAGTCTGTTCGGCACCCTGCTGCAGAGCGCCGGGCTGTGGACGACCTGCTGAATGTTCTTCGCGCTGGTCTCACTGGCATGTCTGGCCTGGCTGACGCTGGTTGTTTCCAGGGTACGCCGCGCCGGCCCTGACCGTTCGACTCCCATAGAGGCTGCCGGAAACCCGGCACCCGCACGGCCTCGGTCCGATATCTCACGGGAATCCGGCACGTCACCCCCCTTGCAGCCCAACCGCACGGATGACCAAGGTCCTCACCCGGCGTCCGTGGATCGCCCTGTTCGCGCTGGTCAGCACCGCGCTGGCAGCGGGAGGCTATTGGTACTACCGCGCGGAAGTGGACCAGATCTACGAGCACAAGCACGAGGAACTCGCCGCCATCGGCACGCTCAAGGCGCAGCAGATTCAACAGTGGCGGAAAGAGCGCCTCGCCGACGCGACATTTTTTGCCGGCGGCCAGTTCATCGCGAACACTCTCGGGGACCTCGCATCCGGCGCCGCGGCGCCGCCGCTCCGTGGTCAGCTGCGTGCCTATCTGGACAAGCGACGCGCAGGCTACGGCGGAGTGCTGGTCCTCGATTCCACGGGCGCCATTGTGATGGCGACGGGGCAGGACGCCTCCGGTGTGGGAGCGGCGAGCGCGCGTGCCGTCACCGCGGCCCTCGCGGGTGAGGATGCGGTGCTCTCGGACCTCTTTCTCGAGACCGACGGAACCGTCCACGTCGATGCGGTTGCTGCCGTCCGAACTGCATCAGGCCACGCCCTGGGCGTCACCATTCTTCGATCCACGGCGCAGGATTATCTGCTTCCCCTCATCCAGTCGTGGCCCACGCCAAGCCGGAGCGCCGAAGCGCTCGTCGTCCAGCGCGATGGCGACGCCGCTATCTTTCTCAACCCGTCGAGACACGGATCGGCGGGGGCGCTCAGGCTGCGGATCCCGCTGACGGAGACAAGCCGCCCGGGGGTTCAGGCCGTTCTCGGCCGGCGCGGGTGGACGACGGGCATCGATTACCGGGACGTCGCCGTCGTGGCCGACGTCCAGCCGATCGAGGGCTCGCCCTGGTTCATCGTGGCCAAGATGGATACCGCCGACATTCTCGTCGAGGCGTGGCGCCGCGCGCTCCTGATCGGCGTGGTCGTCTGGTCGCTGATCCTGTTCGCGGCGGCGTCCACCGCGTATTTCTACCGCCAGCGCGAGGCCGGTGCCTTCCGCGACTTGTACGACGCGGAACGGCGTCGGCGCGAGGACATCGCCGAAGGAGGGCGGGCGCTCCGCGACAGCGTCGAACGATTCGATCTCGTGTCACGGGCAACGTTCAACGTCATCTGGGATCAGGATCTGGTGACCAACGCCATCTGGCGCAACGACAATTTCCAGACGCTGTTCGGGTACGGGCCCGAGGACGTCGAGCCGGACTACGGCCAGTGGGTCCGCCAGGTCGTGCATCCCGATGACGGTGAGCGAGTGGCAGCCGGGTGGCGGAGAGCCGTTGCGGCCGGCGCTGACTCCTGGTCCGATTCGTACCGCTACCGCCGCAAGGACGGATCGTATGCCGTCGTCGAAGATCGCTGTCACATCGTGCGCGACGCCGCCGGCTCTCCCGTACGCGCGGTCGGCGCGATGCGGGACGTCACCCAGGACGCGCAGGCCCATGGCGTGCAGCGGCTTCAGAGCGCCGCATTGAACGCCGCCGCCAACGGGATCGTGATCACGGATCGCGCCGGGATCATCGTCTGGGTCAATCCGGCCTTCACGCGATTGACGGGATACAGCGCCGAAGAGGCCGTCGGCCGCACTCCCCGCGCGCTCGTCAAGTCCGGCGTCCACGACGCGGCCCTCTACGAGGAGCTCTGGACGACGATTCTGGCCGGTCAGGTCTGGACCGGTGAAATGACGAACCGGCGCAAGGACGGTACGCTCTATACGGAACGCCAGACGATCACGCCGGTCAAAGGGCCGGACGGGCAGATCCTGCATTTCATCTCCATCAAGCAGGATCTCAGTGACGAGAAGCGCCTCGAGGCCCAGTTCCTGCAGTCGCAGAAGATGGAGGTCGTCGGGCGTCTCGCCGGCGGCATCGCGCACGATTTCAACAATCTGCTGACGGTCATCAACATGACCGCCGATCTTGCCGCAGAGACTCTTCGGAATGGCGATCCGCTGCGCGAGGACCTTGCCGAGATCCGCAGCGCCGGCGAGCGGGCCGCGAGTCTCACGCGGCAGCTGCTGGCCTTCAGCCGCAAGCAGATCCTGACGCCGGGCGTCCTCGATCTCGGCGCGCTGGTGCAGGACATGTCCGCCATGCTGCAGCGGCTGATCGGCGAGGACATCCAGTTCGCGGTGAAGGCGTCGGACGGCCTGGGCAGCGTCAAGGCCGACCGCGGGCAGATCGAGCAGGTCATCATGAACCTGGCCGTGAACGCCCGCGATGCCATGCCCGGCGGCGGGAAGCTGACGATCGAGACGCGGGATGTCCTGATCGACGAGAGCACCCTCGCTGCCCACCCCGGGATGCACGCCGGACCGCACGTGATGGTCGCCGTCACCGATACGGGCAGCGGCATGGACGACGCGACTCGCGCGCGGATCTTCGAACCGTTCTTCACGACGAAGGATCCAGGCAAGGGCACCGGCCTCGGCCTGTCGACAGTCTACGGCATCGTCAAGCAGAGCGGCGGCGGCGTCTGGGTCTACAGCGAGCCGGGGCGGGGTACGACCTTCACGATCTATCTGCCGCGGATCTCGGGGCCGCTGCCCGCGGTCGCGGCCGCGCCCAGGCCGACGGCCTCCACCGGGACGGAGACGATCCTGGTTGTCGAGGACGAAGCGGCCTTGCGGATGCTGGCCACGCGCATGCTGCGGTCCGCCGGCTACACAGTGTTGGAGGCGGCGAATGCGGAGGCCGCGCTGCTCCTGGTGCAGCGCCAGAAGCAGCCGGTACATGTGCTGCTCACGGACGTCGTGATGCCCGGCCTCAGCGGCCGGGAACTGGCCACGCAGCTGGCCGGCATCCGCCCGGAGCTGAAGGTCCTCTACACGTCGGGCTACACCGACGACGCCATCTTTCGACATGGCGTCCTGGACGCCGGCGCGCAGTTCATCGGCAAGCCGTATACGAAGTCCGGCCTGCTGGCCCGGCTGCGGTCGCTGCTGGATGATGGCTGCCGGGAACCCGTCAACCCGCCGGACATCCGCACACCGGCGGTCGAATTCCCAGCGGAATCAACGCCTTGCGGCGGCGGTCCGGCGGTTGCAGTCTCCAGGATCGTCGGCGGAGCCAAGGCATGAAGCGATTCAAAGACGTGGAGCACCTGGTTCGTCTCGCCGCGCTCTTCGCGGCGGGGATCCTCGTCTTCAGCATCGCCCGCGCCCAGCTCGTGCCCGCCACGTTCGGCACGCTGGGCCACTATCGCGCGTCGGCGATCGATGACGTGCGTGCCAAACCGCTCGTGCATGCGGGCCAGGCGGCCTGTGCGGAGTGCCACACCGACATCGTTGATCTGAGAGCGAAGGCGCGGCACAAGGCGATTGCGTGCGAGTCGTGCCACGGTCCGCTGGCGGGTCATGCGTCCGGGACCGTCGAGACGAAGCCGAAGCTGCCCGTCGCCACGCCGCTCTGCATTCATTGCCATGCCGCGAACACGGGCAAGCCCAAACGCTACCCGACCGTCGACATCAAGGATCACGCGGGCAGCGAGACCTGCGTGACGTGCCACAAGCCGCACGATCCGCGCATCCAACTCTGAGGAACCCGATCCAATCATGGACAGCACCCGTCGCGACTTCCTCATCCTCGGCGGCAAGATGTTCGTGATGACGGGCATCGCCGCCGCGGCGTTCGAGCACGTGCTGGCCGGTACTCCCGAGAAGGCGGACACCTACAACACCGCCGACCACTGGTGGGCGATGCTCATCGACGTCGAGAAGTGCGTGGGCAGCGGGCACTGCGTGCGCGCGTGCAAGCTCGAGAACAACGTCGTGGACGAGGCCTACTTCTTCCGGACGTGGGTCGAGCGCTACCACGTGGATCCGCTCGACATGAATCACCCGATCGTCGATTCGCCCAACGGCGGCATGGACGGATTCCCCGAGACGTACCCGGACGGCAAGGGCAAGACCTTCTTCGTGCCCAAGATGTGCAATCACTGCGTGGACTCGCCGTGCACGCAGGTCTGCCCGGTGGGCGCGACCTTCCAGACCAACGACGGCGTCGTTTTGATCGACAAGGACTACTGCCTCGGGTGCCGCTACTGCGTGCAGGCCTGTCCGTACGGCTGCCGCTACATCGATCCCCGGACGAATACGGCGGACAAGTGCACGCTCTGCTACCACCGCATCACGAAGGGGCTGCAGCCGGCGTGCTGTGAGGCCTGCCCGACCGGCGCGCGCCAGCTTGCGGACCTGAAGAATCCGTCCGATCCGATTCACGAGTTCCTGCGGACGCACGCGGTGCAGGTGCTGAAGCCGCAGATGGCGACGGGCGCGAAGATCTATTACAACGGCCTCGACGGATCGGTGAGGTGATTGTGCCGGGTGTTCAGGGGTTCATGTATCCGAACGAGATGGAGCTCCAGTGGAGCATCCTGATCGTGCTGTATCCATACATCACGGGTCTTGTCGCCGGCGCGTTCATCTTGGCGTCGCTGGAGCGCGTCTTCAACGTGCAGGCGGTCAAACCGACCTATCGGCTGGCGCTGCTCACAGCGCTCGCCTTCATGATCGTCGCGCCCCTGCCGCTCCAGTTGCACCTGGGGCACCCGGAGCGGTCGTTCGAGATGTACCTGACGCCGCACCGCACCTCGGCCATGGCGATGTTCGGATTCGTCTACCTCTGGTACCTGATGGTCGTGCTGGTCGTCGAGATCTGGCTGGACTTCAGACGCGATCTCGTGGTGACGCGGCGGCGCAGCCGGGGCCTGAAACGGTGGTTCTACGGCCTCCTCACGCTCGGCTCCGACAACATCAGCCCGGAGGCGCTGCGCATCGACGACAAGGTCGGACGCATCGTCACCATCATCGGCATCCCCTCTGCGTTCCTGCTGCACGGTTACGTCGGCTTCATCTTCGGCTCGATCAAGGCGAATCCGTGGTGGTCCACGCCGATGATGCCGATCGTGTTCCTCTTCTCGGCGATCGTCTCCGGCATCGCGATGGTCATGCTCCTGTACATCGTGTTGAGCTGGTGGCGCCGGGTCGCGATCGACATGCTGTGCGTCGACACGGTCGCGAAGTATCTCTTTTATGCGTTCCTCGTGGACTTCTCCCTCGAGATGATCGACCTGATCCACCGGATCTACGAAGCGGACGAGTCGTTCCGCGCGCTGGACTTCATGGTCCACACGCAGCTGTTCCTGTCGCAAATCGTGGTGCAGATCCTTGGCGGCACGCTATTGCCGCTCGGCTTGCTCGCGCTCACACAGGTCATCCGCCTGAGCCCGCGCCTGCGCGTCGGCCTGTACTCGACCGCGGGCGTCCTGACCCTCATCGGAATCTTCGCGATGCGCTGGAACGTCGTGATCGGCGGCCAGCTGTTCTCCAAGAGTTTTCTCGGGTACACGACCTACAAGCTCGCGTTCGCCACGCGCGAGGGGCTGCTGCCGGCGATCCTGCTGATGTTGCTGCCGTTCGGGATCCTGGCGGTGCTGCTGCGCATCTTCCCGCCGTGGGAGCCCGCCGCGCCGGTCGCACCCGACGGAGCGACGCGCGCCCATGC
>Ga0310810_10002306_pt1 | contig 20473 bp, 20 predicted proteins | sample NCmetagenome_FD_207641 | JGI IMG/M metagenome (GOLD analysis project Ga0310810, IMG submission 207641) | Soil microbial communities from experimental microcosm in Duke University, North Carolina, United States - NC | ecosystem: Engineered > Artificial ecosystem > Soil microcosm > Unclassified ...
TAAGTCTAGTGGACGCGAAAAATCAGTGTCAAGGAGGGTCCGGCTAACGCCGGACTCGCCCTCAGGCGGACCTGCGCAATCGGTACTCCGCGATTTTGCGCGAAAGGGTGTTGCGGTGGATACCAAGGAGATCCGCGGCTTTGCCCAGGTTGCCATCCGCCTTCAGCAGCACCTGCGTGATGAACTTCTTCTCGAACTCCCGCTGCGCTTCGTCGTAGCGGATGCCTCTGGTCACCATCTCGTGCACCAGCTGTTCGAGCTGTTCACGCATCGCCATCAGCGAACCTCTTGTCCGGTCAGACGCCGGAAGGCCTCGAGATATTTGTCCCGCGTCCGCATGACGACGTCCTCAGGGAGCGAGGGGACCGGCGGCTGCTTGTTCCAGTTGATCTGCTCGAGGTAATCACGCACGAATTGTTTGTCGAAGCTCGGTTGCGGACCACCGGGTTGGTACTGATCGCTCGGCCAGTAGCGTGACGAATCGGGCGTCATCACTTCGTCGATCAGCATGACGCGCCCTTCCTCGGTCATCCCGAATTCGAATTTCGTGTCTGCGAGAATGATGCCGCGCGTTTCGGCGTGTGCTGCCCCGAATGCGTACAGCTGCAGCGTCAGCTCGCGCAGCGTGACGATCAGCTGATCGCCCGCGATGCGGCCGGCCTCGGCCTGACTGATGTTCACGTCGTGCCCACTCGTCGCCTTTGTCGCGGGCGTGAAGATCGGCGCGGGAAGGCGATCGGATTCCCGCAGTCCAGCCGGCAGCGGCACGCCGCACACTGTCCCGGTCGATCGGTAGTCCTTCCACCCCGACCCTGACAGGTAGCCGCGTGCAACGCATTCGATGGGAATCGGATTGGTCTTGTGCACCAGCATCGAACGGCCGGCGAGCATCGCGGCCTGATCCTGGACTTCGGCCGGATATTCGCGGACATCAGTGGCAATCACGTGATTGGGGACGATGTCGCGCGTCTGTTCGAACCAGAACGCGGACAGTTGCGTGAGCACCTTGCCCTTGTCGGGAATGCCGGAGCCGAGGACGTAGTCGAAGGCGGAGATGCGGTCGGTGGCAACCAGCAGCAGCCGATCACCAAATTCGTAGATATCGCGGACTTTTCCCTGCCGGTGCGGCGCCTCTCCCTTCAGGCGCGTGTGGATGACAGGCGGCGCGACCGGCATGCGTGAAAACGCGGCATCTTACTGGGCGGCCGTCACACCCCGCAACCGTACGCAACAGTATCGGGCGGTGTCCGAAGGGAGCCTGATATATTGTGGAGGCTCCCAACACTCGCGAATGACGATCCGTACAGCGCTGGTGACGCTTCTGGCGATTGCCCTCTTCGCGTGGTTTCTCAGCCGCGCGAACCTGTCGGCTGTCGCCACCGAGATCGCGCACGCGCGGACGAACCTAATCGTCTGGTCCATTCTGATTGGCGTCGTGATGCCGGTTGTTCGCGCGGTACGGTGGCGTTATCTCCTCGACCCTATTGGACCAACGCGGTTCGGCCCGGTGCTGCGCGCGACCATCATCGGGTTTGCCGCTCTGGCTCTGCTACCCGCGAGGGCCGGCGACGTCATTCGTCCCTATCTGGTTGCGCGTTCCGAGCGACTGAGCACCGCGTCGGTGTTGGCAACGGTCGTCATGGAGCGGGTCCTCGACATCATCGTCGTGCTGACGCTGCTGGCGTCGTTTGTGTGGGTGTTCAACGGCCGGGCGATTCTGCCCGCCGGCATGCTGGCGCCCATCCAGGCGTCGGCCGCGCTGGCCGGCGGGCTGGCCGCCGTGCTGATGGTGCTGATGTGGACGCTGGCCACACATCCGGAGCGCATCGAGCGATTGGTCGCGAGCACGGACCGCATGCTCCCGCGTCGCGCGGCACACACGCTGGCGCGGCTGGCTCGGACCTTCAGTGAGGGTTTTGCCGTCGCACGAGAGCCTCGCGATCTGGCGATCGCTTTCCTCTGGTCGTTTCCGCTGTGGGTGAGCATCGCCTTTCAGGCGTGGCTGGTGACGCGTGCGTTCGGCATCGTCATCCCTATGGCTGGAAGTTTTCTGATCCAGGCAATGCTCGTCATCGGTGTCGCGGTACCGACGCCCGGTGCCGTCGGCAGCTTTCACGAAGCGTATCGGATCGCGGTGACCACGTTCTTCCACGCGCCGAACAACGCGGCGGTGAGCGCGGCGCTCGTGCTGCACGCGGTGTCGTTCGTCACGAGCCTGGTGCCCGGTGTGGTCGTGATGGCGCGCGACGGGATGAGTGTAGGCGGCCTGGGCCGCCTGGCCGGTGCCGCGCGTGACGATGAGGGCGCACTGAGCGAGACCCTCGATGGAGCACCAGGTGAGTCCCTCGACGGAGCCAGGGGCACGCCCCTCGGCCATGATCGGGGCGAGAAAACGGCAGGAGCATCCGCAGATGAAATGCCCGTTTTGCGGCCATCTGGGCGATAAGGTCGTCGATTCGCGCGAAAGCAAGGAAGGCGAAGTCATTCGCCGGCGGCGCGAATGCCTCGACTGCGGACGTCGGTTCACCAGCTACGAGCGGATCGACGAGATCCCGTATATGGTGATCAAGAAGGATGGCACGCGCGAACGCTTCGAGCGTCAGAAGCTGATAGCGGGCCTGTTGAAGGCGTGCGAAAAACGCCCCGTCAGTGTCGCCGCCCTCGAGGGGGTTGCCGACACGATCGAAGCGACGCTGCAGGAGCGACCCGAAAAGGAAATGAGCACCGAGGAAGTCGGACAGCTGGTCATGGACGAGCTCAAGCGGCTCGATAAGGTGGCCTATGTCCGCTTCGCCTCCGTCTACCGGCATTTCCGCGACATCGGCGAGTTCATGACGGAGCTGAAGGAACTGCTCAACGCAAAAGAGTAAGCGGCAGGAGGCACAGAGCAGGTGGCAGTAGCGGGCAGCAAGGACCCAGTCGCAGTCGCGAGTCGCCCGCGACCCTCGTCTGCACCGCGGAAGCCGTTCCGCGACAACACCCGTCTCATTCTGTTCGGCATTCTGGTCCTGCTCGGCGTCCTCGCGGCGCTGCTCACGCTGGCGTCACGGTCGGCCCGACTGGCCCCCGACTTTCTGACGGAGTTCGTGCTCTACGCTCTGTCAGCCACCAACCTCACGATCCTTGTCGCGCTCGTCTTCGTTCTCGCTCGCAACATCGTCAAGCTGGTGGTCGAGCGGCGGCGCGGCCTGCCGTTCGCGCGTTTTCGCGCCAAGCTCGTCGCCGTCCTGCTCGGCATGACCATCGTGCCGGCCGTGCTCGTTCTCCTCGTGGGCAGCGAGGTCATTCGCAACAGCGTGGATCGCTGGTTCAACGCGCCGCTGAACGAGGTGTTGTCATCGGCAAATGCCATCGCCGGCGATTATTACCAGGAGCAGCAGCGGCTCGTCTCCCGCGAGGCACAGCGGATGGGGAAGGCGCTGTCCTCCATCAATCTCTCGGGATCGCCGGAGGCCATTCGCGCCGTCATCGCCGACGACGTATCGCAGGGCCGCGTCTCGCTTGCGGAGGTGTATCGCATCGGGGAGGGGAATGACCCGTCCCGCGCGGTGCCGGTGATCGACGTCACAGCAGAAGCGCTGCCCCGCGGTTATTCCGCCGCTGCCGGGACGGCGCTCGCCCGGCGCGCCGCCGCGAGCGGCAGCGAAACGCCTGTCGTCGAGCAGCTGCCGGGAGGTGGAAACCTGGTTCGATCCGCCGTTCCGATCCGCAGCGGCACCGATGCTCCGATCCGGGGTGTGGTGATCGCGAGCGAATATCTGGCGAGCGGGTTTGCGGCGCGCGCGCGGCGAATGACGGCTGCCTACGAGGATTATCAGCAGCTGCAGGTGTTGAAGCAGCCGCTGGCGGGCGTGTACCTGTCGTTCTTCCTGATGCTCACGTTGATGATTCTGATTGGCTCAACGTGGATGGGACTGTACCTCGCCAAACGCATCACGAGGCCGATTCAGCTGCTCGCGACGGCGGCGAAGGAAATCGGCGCGGGGCATCTCGATCATCGTGTCGTCCCGGAAACGCAGGACGAATTCGGTTCGCTCATCGAAGCGTTCAACAGCATGGCCGGCGAACTGGCGGCCAGCCGCCGTCAGCTCGAGCGCTCGGCCGTGGAGCTCGAGCGCAAGCACGTGGAGGTCGAAGGTCGCAGGCGATATGTCGAGACCATTCTCGACCGCATCGCGACAGGGGTTGTGTCGGTGGACGCGCTCGGCCGAATCAGGACGGCCAACTCGGCGGCCGCGCGACTGCTCGGCGTCGACGCCTCGATTGCCGGTCAGCCGGCAACGGAGGCGTTCGGCAACGGAGAGCTGCAGCCGCTCGCTGATGTGATTGACGAGGCACTGCGGAGCAGGCGCGACATCCATCCGCGCGACGTGTCACTGACCCGCGCAGGACGGGAGCTGCATCTGGCAATCATGGCGACACTACTGCTTCGCGAGGGTGGCGGCTCCGACGGCGTGGTCATCGTGTTCGACGACGTGACGCCGCTGGTCAGAGCGCAGAAGGTCGCGGCGTGGCGAGAGGTCGCGCGCCGGTTGGCGCATGAAATCAAAAACCCTCTCACGCCCATTCAACTGTCCGCGGAACGAATCCGCCGTCACTTGTCCTCGGCGGGCGAGCCGACACGCGCCCTGGTGGACGAATGCACAGGGACGATCGTCGAGGAAGTGGAATCGTTGAAGGCGCTGGTGGACGAGTTTTCCCAGTTCGCGCGAATGCCCGCGCCGCGTACCGTGTCCACCGACCTCCACGATCTGCTGACGGATGTGCTCAGCCTGTATCAGGGCATCTTCCCGGGGGTCGAACTCCGACGCGCATTCGCGGCGTCACTCCCCAAGGTATCCATCGACCCCGAACAGATCCGTCGTGTGATGATCAACTTGATCGACAACGCCATCGAGGCGATGGAGCAGCGGGGGGCCATCGAGATCGAAACGCAGCACGATCGCCCGAACAATCTGGTGCGCGTGGTGGTCGCCGATGACGGGCCCGGCATTCCGGCATCGGAACGCGACAAGCTCTTTCTGCCGTACTACTCGACCAAGCGGCGTGGCAGCGGACTCGGCCTCGCCATCGTCCGTCGGATCGTCGTCGAACATGGCGGCAGCATCGATTTGACCGATAACACTCCGCGAGGAACGAGATTCGCGGTGGAATTGCCGTGTTAATGGGAGTTCACCCTTCCGAATTCTCCGTTCTCCGTGCGTGTTCACTTTCTCAGTTCGGTGTCGGTTCACGAACCGAACACGAACCTGAACACAGAACCGAACATGAAAGTGAACACGAACCGAGAAGCGAGAACATAGAAGCGTGAACGGCTAGGATCCAGTCAGGTGCCCTCCATCCTCCTGGTAGACGACGAGCCCGGTGTCCGCAGCGCGCTTGGCGGCGTGCTGCGAGACGAGGGGTACGAAGTGGACGCCGTGGACAGCGGCGAAGCCTGCCTCGAGCGTCTCGGCCGCCAGGCCTATGACGTCGTCGTGCTCGACATCTGGCTCCCCGGCATCGACGGCCTTGCCACGCTCGCGCGGATGCGCGAACGACAGGTCGAGTCCCAGGTGGTGATGATCTCCGGACACGGCAACATCGAATCGGCGGTCCGCGCCATCAAGATGGGGGCCTTCGATTTCGTCGAGAAGCCGCTGTCGCTCGAGAAGACGGTCCTCGTCGTCCGCAACGCGCTTCGACAGCGCCGGCTCGAGGCGGAGAATCAGGCGCTCCGCGCGAAAGTCGACGCGCAGCACACGATGGTGGGCGAGAGTTACGCCATGGTGCAATTGCGCGAACAGGTCGCGATGGCGGCGCCGACCAACGGTCGCGTGCTGATCTACGGCGAGAACGGCACCGGGAAGGAGCTCGTCGCACGGAACATCCACCAGATGAGCCGCCGTCGCACGGGTCCGTTCATCGAAGTCAACTGCGCCGCCATTCCCGAGGAATTGATCGAGAGCGAATTGTTTGGCCACGTTCGCGGCGCCTTCACCGGCGCGGTCGCGGATCGGCGCGGAAAGTTCGAGCTGGCACACGGCGGCACCATCTTCCTCGACGAAATCGGCGACATGACGTTGAAGACTCAGGCCAAGGTGCTGCGCGTGCTGCAGGAGCAGGTGATGGAGCCGGTGGGCGGCTCCACGCGGATACGCGTCGACGCACGCGTCCTGGCGGCGACGAACAAGGATCTGCCGGCGGAGATCCGTTCGGGCCGCTTTCGTGAAGATCTCTACTTCCGCTTGAATGTCGTCCCGATTTTCGTGCCGGCGCTGCGCGACCGCCAGGAAGACATACCGCTGCTCGCCGATCATTTCATGGCGATGCTCGCGCGCGAGTACGGCCGCCGGCCGAAGGTGTTCGACCCGGATGCCGTTGCCGCACTGCAGCGGTATCCGTGGCCGGGCAACGTCCGCGAGCTCAGGAATCTGGTCGAGCGTCTGATGATCATGGTGCCTGGCGAGCGCATCACCGCGCGCGACGTGGCGTTTCTCGACCAGACTGCCGCGCCGGGCGCCGAGGCCGTCGCCCCCGCGCCGGCCACGATGGCACCCCTGCACGACGCACGCGACCGCTTCGAGCGCGACTACATCCTGCGGGCGCTCGCCGCGCAACAAGGCAATATCTCCCGGACCGCCGAAGCTCTCGGGATCGAACGCAGCAATCTGTACCGGAAGATGCGGGCGTTCGGGATTATGCCGAGGAAAGCGGAGGAGGAGGATGCCGTCTAAGAGGAAAAGTGGAAAAGTGGAAAAGTGGAGAAGTGGAAAAGTAAGTTTTAAGTCTTTAAGTTTGTAAGTAATAAGTACAACTAGCTGTTTGGGAGGTCCTTGCTGCGACGCGTGTTCTTGCGCGCCGTAGAGACCGATTTCGCAAAGATACTTGCCAGCTCCCGCGCTTCCTGAATCAGGGCATCGTTCCTTTTGATGCGTGCGTCGCGCAAGGCCTCGAGACAATCCACACATTCGTCCGCTTCTTCAAATACGGTCCCAAGCTTCGATTCGAATTCCGCGCGTGAGCGGCCTCGTCGAGCCGCGCGGTCGTTCCTGCGAACAGCGTTCGCAGCCCGGCGAAGCTGGTCGCCTTCCTCGTTTGCCTCTTTCGTGTCCGGTAGCGTTCGGCAGAATCTGACGACCGCGAGGGCGAACAGGCGTGTCCGTTCTTGAAGGTCTCGTGGCGGCATGGCGCCGAAAAGTGCACGGCGAATGCCGTTCCCGTATTCGAACGATCCGGGGCGGTTCGAACCAGCTTGTTGCACTTATTACTTACTTTTCCACTTCTCCACTTTTCAACTTTTCCACTTTGTCCGCGAGTCTCGTCTCGAGGACTTGATCCCGCGTGAACTGGGTCAGTTGCAGCGCCGACACGGCAACGTCCACGAGCGCAGCCGACGGTGCCAACCCAACAATCTCGCTCTCCAACACACTCACGCCATACCGCTCGGCCTCGCGTTTCACGGCTTCGAACACGCGCAGCATTGGCGTCTTTTGATAGTTCGTCAAGTTGATCGACACCTGCACGATGCCGCGATCTGCGAGCGTCACGCCCATCGCCTTCACGTATCGAAACCCGCCGCTGCTGAAGCGGATGGCGGCGGCAATCTTCTTCGCCACATCGAGACGATCCGTCGCGAGGTTGATGTTGTAGGCGATCAGTGGCATCCGGGCGCCGATCACCGACGCGCCCGCTGCCGGGTGCGGGGTCGGCGGGCCATAATCAGGCGCCCAGCCGTCCGTCGTCATCTTCGCCGCGAGGCCTTCGAATTCCCCGCGCCTGATGTCCTCCAGATTCTTCCGAAGCGGATTCGAAGAGGCTTCCTCGTACAGGTAGACAGGGACGCCGAACCGCTCGGCGACGCTGCGCGCGGTGTCTTTGGCCAGCGCGATACAGTCGTCCATCGTGACGCCTTCGATGGGTACGAAGGGAACGACGTCCACGGCGCCAAGCCGGGGATGCTCGCCTGTGTGGACCCGCAGGTCGATGTCCTTCAGCGCTGCGTCGAACATGGCCAGCACCGCGGCTTGTAACGGCGCGGCGTCGCCCGCCATGCTGATCACGGATCGGTTATGCGATGCATCGGACGAGTAGTCGAGCAGGTGCACCCCAGGTACGCGCCGCACGGCATCGATCACGCGCGCGACGACGTCGGCGCGGCGCCCTTCGCTGATGTTCGGCACGCACTCGATGATCGCCACGTGGATAATCCTAGCGTTTGCACCTGGCGGACACGAGCGACCACGGCCCGTCGGGGGCGGCAGGTGGCCGATGTCATCGCAGCTAATTCGTTGACGGATCTCGGCTTTTATCCCATAATCACTGCGGCGATCCAGGACACTCCTATCGATTGATGACGGAGCCACAGCGCACCGATCCAGCGAAGACGCCTGCATCAGCCGCCGCGGAACGCGCGGCGCGCATCGAAGAACTTCTCCTTTCGGGCCTCGACCATTATTTCGGCGGCGAATACGAACAGGCGATCAATATCTGGACTCGGGTGATCTTTCTCGACCGCGATCACAACCGAGCGCGTGCCTACATCGATCGCGCGCGAAAGGCCATTGCCGAGCGGCAACGCGAATCAGAGGAGCTTCTGCACCGCGGCCTCGAGGCCTACAAGGACGGAGAGGTGGAACGCGCGCGCGACCTGCTGACGCGCGCGGTGGATCAGGGCGCCCCGAGCGATCAGGCGCTCGTCCTCCTCGGACGCATGGAGCAGCTCGAAGGAACCGGTTTCGACCTGCCGCTCCAACGCAGGAAGCTGCCAGCCCGTCGCGTTGCGGACGAGCCGATAACGCCCGCACGATCTCGCATCCGGCACTGGGTGGCGGCGGGTGCCGCGCTGGCTGCGGTTTCCGCCGCGATCTATTTCGGTGCCGCCCCTGCGTTGTCGTGGCTCGTTGATGTGCCGGCTGACGCGCGCTCGATTTCGCGAACAGCTCAGGAACCATTGCCGATCGTCCGCACCGCCGACACGCTGCTGGATCGCGCTCACGAGTTGTACGAGGGCGGGCACCTGCGCGACGCGCTGCGCCTTCTCGACGGCATCGGAATCGCGGATCCTGTTCGTCCCGAAGCCGATCGCCTGCGTGCGGACATTCAGCGCGCCCTGCTCGCCACCGTGCGGACTGGGGCGTCAACAGCCTCGACAGGAACACCGCGGTGAAGTGCCCGAAGTGCCACTACCTCGGTTTTGAAACCGGTGATCGCTGCAAGAACTGCGGTTACGACTTCTCGCTGCTCTCCGTTGCCGAACTGGACGCCGCCGACTATGAAATTCATCCGACGGCCGTCGACGATGTTCCCGTACGGGTCGTTGAGCACGTGGATCAGGAAGACGATCCGTGGCTCGGGACCGTAGAGCCGATCGCAGACGAACCGCCGCTTGAGGAACCACGACTCGAGCTCGCCACGCGCCTCGCCGAAACCGACCTCATTAAGGAACCGGTTGCTGACCTGCCGCTTACTGCGCCATCGACGCCAGAGGCGCCCGCGGCGGTGCAGACGTTCGCCGACACGCCGGTTGAAATATCCGCGGGGCAGAAGCCAATCGCACCGTTCTTGTCCGCGATGTCGATACGGCCTTTCGCCCCATCCGGTGATCGCGTGCTCCCGCTGTTCAAGCGCGCCCAGGAGGACGACGAACCGCTGATCAAGCTGCCGGCAGCGCCGAGGGCCCCGCTCGCCGTGAGAAAGACACCTGATCTGCCTCGTCTGCGCGCGGTTCCGCGGCCAGTATCGCGGCCGGTGTCTCCGCCCGCACTCCAGTTTCCCGATGAGACCGCGGAGCGCACGCCGCCACCGGCAGAACCGAAGCGGGCATCGGTCCAGCCATTCGTGCCCGCCCCCCCCGTCGTCGAAGCGAGCCGGCCGATTGCGCGGATCGCCGCAGCGCTCATCGATGCCTTGATTCTTGTCGGCATCGACGCCGCGGTGGTGTACTTCACGGTTCGAATGGCGGGCTTGTCGATGAGCGAATGGACATCGCTGCCCGTTGCGCCGATGACCACGTTTCTCGGATTGCTGACGCTCTCCTATGTGGGGGCCTTTACCGCCGTCGGTGGTCAAACGATCGGCAAGATGGCGCTCGGGACGTGTGTGGTCGATGAAAACGGCCGGCCCGTCGATCCCGATCGCGCGCTCCGTCGTACCTCGGCCACGCTGTTGTCGTGCGTGCTCTTCGGCCTCGGCTTTGTGCCCGCGCTATTCGGCGACCGCCGCGCGCTTCACGATCGGCTCGCCGGCACCCGCGTCGTGCGCCTGCGGTCCGTCTGATCGGCCCTCGGCCCATGCTTCTTCGTCGTTTGGGTGTGTTCGTGGCCACGTGCGCGCACGTCGGTTACGCTCCTGTTGCGCCCGGCACCTTCGGCTCACTGGTCGCCCTCGTTCTCTACTATGTGATTCGACAGCAGCACTCGACCGTCGTCGAGCTCGGCGCCATTGCGGTTGTCATCGTCGTCGGCCTTTGGAGTGCGACGGAGGCCGAACATCATTTCGGCGGCATCGATCCAGGCCCGGTCGTCATCGACGAAGTCGCCGGAATGCTGCTGACCCTCGCGCTGCACCCCGTCAATGTCTGGGGCGCCATAATCGGCTTCTTCATCTTTCGGCTGCTGGACATCGTGAAGCCGTGGCCCGCAAGACGTCTCGAACTGTTGCCCGGCGGATTTGGGATCATGCTGGATGACGTCATGGCAGGCATCTATGGGAACGTGTTGGTGTGGGCTCTGGTATGGCTGTTTCCCCGGTGGCTGTTGACATGAAGGCCACCAAGCCGATCGCGCGTGCGGCCATCATCGCGGTCGGCAGCGAAATGCTGACGCCGACGAAGCTCGACACCAACTCGCTGTTCATCACGGAACAGCTGAACGTGCTCGGCATTCAGGTCGCGTTCAAGACAGTCGTCGGCGACGATCGCGGCGATCTGGAGACGGCCGTTCGCGACGCATTGACGCGCGTGGATCTGCTGGTCTGCTGCGGGGGTCTCGGACCTACAGATGACGACCTCACGAGACCTGTCGTGGCTGAAGTCCTGCAGCGGCCCCTCATCGAAGACGAAGCCATCACGGCGCGGATTCGTGCACGGTTTCAGGGACGCGGCCTCGAGATGCCCGACATCAACAGACGACAGGCGATGGTACCGGCCGGCGGCTCGGTCATCCCGAACGTGAACGGAACGGCGCCGGGGCTTTGGATCGAGCACGGCGAGCAGTTGATTTTGCTGCTGCCCGGCCCGCCGCGCGAGCTCAAGCCGATGATGCTTTCGCTGGCGGAAGGGATGCTGCGGGAACGTGCCGGCGGCATGTCGCTGGTTCGGCGCGTCATCAGGATTACCGGTCGAAGCGAGTCGCACACCGACGAGGCCGTACAGCCGCTGTACGCCGAATGGTCTCGGGCTTCGGTACCGATTGCCGCCACCATCCTCGCTTCACTGGGACAGATCGAGCTGCATCTGACGGCGTGCTGTGCGGCTCGCGCGGATGCGGACGCAGCGCTCGAGCGCGGCGTCGAGCAGGTCAAGGCGGTGATGGGACTGCACGTCTACAGCACCGACGGACGTGCGCTCGAAGAGATCGTGGGTGAAATGCTGGCCTCGCGCAACCTCACCATCGCGATCGCCGAATCGTGCACGGGCGGGCTGATCGCCTCGCGGCTCACCGATGTATCTGGCAGCTCGCGCTACGTCGAACGCGGTGTCGTGGCGTACAGCAATGCGTCCAAAGTCGAACTGCTCGGTGTTCCAGCCGAGCTCATCGCCGCGACAGGGGCGGTCAGCGAGCCGGTTGCAACAAAGATGGCAGAGGGAATCCGGGCGGGAGCACGTGTGGACATCGGCGTCGGCGTGACCGGAATCGCGGGACCAGACGGAGGCACGCCCGACAAGCCGGTCGGAACAGTGTGCGTCGCGGCTGCCTCGCGCACTGCGACACGCGTCCGCACATTTCGGTTCGTCGGCGGACGCGAGATGGTGAAATTTCAAGCGTCGCAGGGAGCACTCGACATGGTCCGCCGCATGCTCCTGGATGCTAGTTGATGCTCTTGTAGATTCGCTCGTCGTAGAGCGCGCCGGATACGGCGCCGAACGCCGACCGGAAGTTCTTCGTGGTTGCCGCGATCTCGTGGGCTTCGTAGGCCTTTTGATCGCTCCAGACTTCAATCAGCGTGAAGTGATTCGTGCGCGTCGGCTGCACCGTCGCGTCGAACACCAGGTTTCCATTTTCCCGGCGGGCGGCCGTCGCGAGCGCCTGCAGCATGCCGGGCACCTCCTCGCGTTTTGCGGCCGCGTCGGCGTGCGTCAGCACGTAAATGGCCTGGTCGGACGCGGCTCGGCTGGCGGGCTGCGTCGTTACCGCGGCGAGCAGTCGCTCGTCGAACGGGCTGATGAGGAGCGGCTGCAGCTCGTCGCGCAGTTTCCTGTTGTCCGTTGACGCAACGTGGGCCTGCAGTGACGCGCCGTCGCTCCATTTCTCGACAACGGCAAAGAAGTTGGGACGGCCAATCTGCTGGACGACCTGAACCCGGACGACTCCGGCGGCCTTCTGCGCCGCTTGACGATACGCCTTCAACGTGGCCACCGCGCGATCGACCTGTGACGGAGCGGTTTCGAAATAGGCGACGCGGTCCGTCGCGACCGACGCCGGCGATGGAGGCGGCGCCTGCGCGGCGGCTGCCGTGCCCAGTGCGGCGAACAGCAACGACGTGAACGCTCGACCGAGGCTCAACGTCTCTCCTTTGTTATCCGACGCTCTTGTAGATGCGCTCGTCGAACAACGCGCCGGAGAAAGGCCCGAACGTGTCACGGAATTTCTTCGTGTGTTCGGCAACGGCGTGCGCATCCAGCGCCTTCTCGTCTTTCCAGAGCTCGAAAATCGTGAAGTGATTGTTGCGGTTCGGCTGCACGGTGACCTGGAAGATGGCGTTACCGGACTCCTGTCGGGCGCGGATCGTCAGATCCTTCAGTGCGGCCTCGGCGGCATCACGCTGCGGTGGAACCGAGTCCGCATGCGTCACAACGTAGATTGAACCGGTTCCGCTGACCGTCGCCGACGGCACCCCCACGGGGGTAAGGAGTCGCTCGTCCATCGGACTGACGCGCGTCGCCTGGAGCACCTGTTCGAGCTTGCGTGTTTCCGCCGCGCTCCGGTGACCTTCGAGCGCGGCGTTATCGCGCCAGCTCTCGTAGATCGCGAAATGGTTGTCGCGCCCGATCTGCTGCAGGACGTCGATGCGCAGTGCGCCGATGGCATTCATCGCGGCGCGCCGATACTCCTTCATCGCGGCGGCTACCCGCGTGGCTTCGGCCGGCGCCACTTCCACATACACCAGACGATTGGTGGCCGCGGGAATGGCCGGGGCGGCGCTCTGACCGGACGCGGGCGCAATGGACAGCAGCAACGACAAGGCGGCAAACACGAAACGCGACATCAGATCCCTCCGCTTCAGCGCGTGCGAGTATACACAGGTGCGGCTGTTTGTGGCGGTCGAGATCGGGGAGCAGCTGTCGCAGCGTGTGGCGGAAGTCAGCCGCGAGCTGCAGCGGCGCGCCACGAAAGCCGCGCCGCGCGCGAAAGTCACCTGGGTACCGCCCGACCGTATGCACCTGACGGTTCGATTCATCGGAGAAGTTGACGACGAAAGAGCGGCGATGGTCGGGAAGGTTTTCGAGGCCCCAGTTGCGGTCGCGCCGTTCACGCTCGCGCTGTGCGGGGTCGGAACGTTTCCCAGGAGCGGCACGCCTCGCGTCGTCTGGGTTGGGGTCACCGAGGGCAACGACGGGTTGCGCGCCGTCGAAACCGAGGTCACTTCCCGGCTGACGCCGCTCGACATACCCGAAGAAGAGCGTGCCTACAGTCCGCACCTCACGCTTGCACGCGTGCGCGAACCGGCGGGACTGAAAACCGCGCATCTGCTCGACGGGTTGACCGACCGGCGGATCGGCACCGTGCCTATCGGCGCGATTACACTGTTCCAGAGCAAGTTGTCGCCCAAGGGGCCGACCTACACGCCGCTCCTGCACATTCCGTTAGGGACGGGTGAGTTCGCTGAATGAATATTGCGGCCATCGTTCTCGGCTATCTCCTCGGATCCGTTCCGTTCGCGTCATGGGTGGCGCGCTGTCAGGGCATTGAGGTGCGCAACGCAGGAAGCGGAAATCCAGGAGCGGCCAATGTATTGCGAACGGCGGGCGTCGGCCCGGCGGTTGCGGTCATGCTGCTCGACGCGGCAAAGGGCACGGCTGCGGTGATCGCGGCGAGGATGATGAGCGGCAACGTGGCGATTGTGACAGCCGCCGGCGTTGCCGCAATCGTCGGCCACATCTATCCAGCGTGGTCCGGATTTCGCGGTGGCAAAGGTGTCGCTGCATCGGCCGGCGTCTTCGCCGTGCTCGCGCCAGTAGCGACCGGGATTGCGGCCCTGGTCTTTGTCGGCACGATTGCCGCCACCAGGTTCGTTTCCGCAGGGTCCCTGGCTGGCGCGTTGGCGTTGCCGGTCGCCGCGGTCGTCAGTGATCTCCCCGATTCCGTCATCGGCGGGACCTTTCTCGCCTCGGCGATCGTGATCGGCCGCCATCGCGACAATCTGTCGCGGCTCATGGCCGGCAACGAGCGGCGCATCGGATTGCGATTGTGATCGCTGTCCTGGGCGCCGGCGGATGGGGTACCGCGCTCGCGGTCCATCTCGCGCGGACTGGTCACGACGCGTGGCTGTGGGGACGTGATCCCGTGTTGATTGCCGACCTGCGGGCGCGGCGCGCCAACGCGGTGTACCTGCCGGACATCACATTTCCACCACGCCTCATGGTGACCGCGGACCTTGCGCAGGCACTTCGCGACGCCGAGGTCATCGTCGCGGCGATCCCCTCGCACGGTATGCGGGACGTGCTGCGGCGCGCGGCTCCGTTTGTCCGCACCAACGTCATCGTGGTGAGCGCAGCGAAGGGACTCGAACAGCAGACGCTGTTTCGACCTTCCGAGATCGTCCAGCAGGAATTCGATTCCCGCGTGCGCGTCAGCGTTCTGTCGGGTCCGAGCTTTGCGTCGGAGATGGCGCGCGAACTGCCGACGGCGGTCTGTGTTGCATCGGCGGACCCGCAGGTCGTAGACACCGTGCAAGCGGGATTCCGGGCGCCCTACTTCCGCTTGTACGGCTCGCACGATGTGCTCGGTGTCGAAATCGGCGGCGCCCTGAAGAACGTCATTGCGATTGCCGCGGGGGTCGCCGAGGGATTGGGCCTCGGGCAGAACGCGCAGGCCGGACTCATCACGCGCGGCCTGGCGGAGATTGCCCGGCTGGCGTGCGCGGCGGGCGCCCATCGCGAAACGTTGGCCGGCCTCACAGGGCTTGGTGATCTGGTGCTGACGTGCACCGGCACCCTGAGCCGCAACCGGCACGTTGGCCTCGAGCTCGCGCGCGGACGGTCGCTGCCGGATGTGCTCGCGAGCATGAAGACCGTCGCCGAGGGTGTGCGGACGACCGACGCGGCGCTCGCCCTTGGCGCGCGCTACGGAGTGGAGTTGCCCATCGCGGCTCAGGTAGCCGCGCTGCTCACCGGACGAAAAGATCCGCGCACTGCGCTGTACGATCTGATGTTGCGCCCGCAGAAGGCCGAAGCCGGGTGATTGAGGGTTGAAATTGGGTTTCTTTGACAAGCTTCGCAGCAGCCTGACACGCACGAAAGAGCAGATTGTCAGCCGTTTCGAAGAAATCGTCCAGAAGGCGGACACCGAACAACAGCGCAGCCGTCCGATCGACGTCGACACGATTGAGGCGCTCGAGGAGCTGCTGATCTCAGCCGACGTCGGCCTCGCGGCGACCGAACGTATCGTTGACGCGGTTCGTACGCGTGCACGCCATGGCGAAAGCCTCCGCGACCTCGTGAAGGAGGAGATCAGGCGTGTCTTCGACGGCGTCGAGCGGCCGGCGCCGAATGGGCATCATCCGCACGTCACGATGATCGTCGGCGTCAACGGCACTGGAAAAACGACGACCGTTGGTAAGCTCGCCAACTTGCTCAAGTCGTCGGGACAGCAGCCGCTCGTCTGCGCGGCCGACACGTTCCGAGCCGCGGCCGTCGAACAACTCGAGATATGGGCGAAGCGTGCCGATGTCGACATCATTCGCGCGCGGGAAGGCTCCGACCCCGCGGCGCTGGTGTTCGACGCGATTCAGTCCGGCAAAGCCAAAGGACGCGACCCGATTCTGGTCGATACGGCCGGCCGTCTGCATACGCGCGTGAACTTGATGAACGAGCTGGACAAGATTCGCCGCGTTGCCGCCCGTGCCGCCGAAGGTGCCCCACACGAAGTGCTACTCGTCCTGGATGCGACGGTGGGTCAGAACGGCCTCGCCCAGGCGCGGGAATTCACCAATGTCGCCGGCGTGACTGGAATCGTGCTGACCAAGCTGGATGGGACGGCAAAGGGAGGCGTCGCGGTTGCGATTGCCAATGACCTGAAGCTTCCGATTCGATATGTGGGGGTTGGCGAAGGCATCGACGATCTGATTCCGTTCTCAGCGCAGGACTACGTGGACGCCTTGTTCCAGGAGAAGTGGTGACGTGACGGACGTCTCCCGCCAGAGCGCCGACGGATGGTAGCGGACTTGTCGCGCCGAAGCGTTGAAGGTGCGCAGGCGGACACGAGGTGGATGCGCCGCGCGCTCGAGCAAGCGCGTCGGGGGCTCGGTCGAACGACGCCGAATCCTATCGTCGGCGCCTGCATCGTCACCGACGAAGGCATCGTCGTAGGCGACGGTGCTCACGAACGCGCCGGCGAACCGCACGCGGAGATTCACGCGCTGGCCGAAGCCGGCGAACGAGCGCGCGGGGCGACGCTTTACTGCACGCTCGAACCGTGCTGCCACACGGGACGAACGGGCCCGTGCACGGAGCGGATCATCGCGGCCGGTATCAGCCGCGTCGTGACTGCCATGGAGGATCCGTTTCCGCAGGTGAGCGGCCGCGGCATTGCGGCGCTGCGAGCGCACGGCATCGTCGTCGATGTGGGTGTTGAACGCGACGCCGCTATCCGTCTCAACCAACCGTTCCTGACCTCGGTGCGCGAGGGGCGTCCGTTCGTGATCCTGAAAGCCGCGGCAAGTATCGACTGCCGCATCGCCGAACGTGAGGGGAAGCGGACACAGATCACCTCGGCGGCGGCAAATCGCCGCGTGCAGTACATGCGTGCACAGGTAGATGCCGTCGCCGTCGGATCGGGGACGATGCTGGTGGACGATCCCCTCCTGACGGCGCGGGAGATCTATCGCGAGCGCCCGCTGACCCGCGCCGTCTTCGATCGGCGGCTGCGCACGCCGCCCCGGGCGCGCGTGTTTTCCACCCTCGAAGCCGGACCAGTGATAATACTGACGAGCCGCGAGGCACTTGCTCGATGTGCCGCCGAGCGGGAAGCGCTCGAACGCGCGGGTGCCACGGTCGTTCCGGTCGACGAGAACGGAATGCGAGGGGCGATGCGCGCGCTATCCGCGTTCGACGTTCAGAGCGTTCTCGTAGAGGGCGGCGCGTCGGTGCACGCTGCAGCCTGGGACGAAGGCATCGTCGACTACGTCCAACTCTTTGTCGCACCCGCAGCGCTTGGACCGGCGGGGGTGCGGCTGTTCGAGGGACATGACGTGGCGCTCTCGTCGCTGATTGAACCACGCATCGAGATCCTCGGTCCCGATACGCTCATCGAAGGATATGTTCACCGGCCTCATTGAAGCCGTTGGCGAGATCGCCGAGCTGAAACCGTCTCCGGGCGGTTACCGCGTCCGCGTTCGTACTGCGCTCGCATCCGATGTCGCCGCGGGCGACAGCCTGGCCGTCAACGGCGTGTGCCTGACGGTCGTTGCCGCAGACGGCGGCGAGGTGCACGCGGATATCGGTCCCGAGACGGCGCGCGTGACGACGCTCGGGTTGCTCCGCAAGGGGCAGCGCGTGAATCTGGAGCGGTCGATGCGGGCCGACGGTCGCGTGGGCGGCCACTTCGTCCAGGGTCACGTGGACGCAACCGGTCTGGTCGAAGCCATCCGATCCGACGGCGATTCGCACTGGGTGACGGTCTCGTTCGATCGGAGCCTCGCGCCGTATTTCATTCGGAAAGGCTCGGTTGCCGTGGACGGCATCAGCCTCACGGTGGCCGGACTTCGCGACGGGTCATTCGACGTGATGATCATTCCGTTCACGTGGGCAAACACCGCATTGTCATCACTCGACACGGGTGATCGCGTCAACATCGAATGCGACATGATTGGTAAGTACGTGGCGCGGGCGTTCGAATTAGCGGAGGATAACGTGGTGGGCCGGCCAAAGCCGGCCCCTACGCGATAACGCTACCGAGATAACGAACGTAGGGGCCGACCCTAAGGGCGCCCCTACGAAGAAAAGATGACAAAGAGCATCCGCATCGCCAAGGGCGCGCGCAAGCGCTCGCCGTTTGCTTCGATTGACGAGGCCATCGCCGCCATCCGCGATGGACACATGATCATCGTCTGCGACGACGAGGACCGCGAGAATGAAGGCGATTTGACGATTGCCGCGGAAAAGGTGACGCCCGCGGCGATCAACTTCATGGCGAAATACGGCCGCGGCCAGATCTGCCTCTCGATGAACGGTGCACGTCTCGATGAACTCGAGATTCCACTGGCGGTGACCTCGAACACGACGACGTTCGGAACCGCGTTCTGCGTGCCCATCGATTTGAAAGCTGCCGGCACGGGCATCTCCGCCGCCGATCGCGCGGCGACGGTCATTGCGGCGATCGATCCGGCGACGAAGCCGTCGGATCTGGCCAGGCCCGGACATGTCTCGCCGCTGCGCGCGCGTGACGGTGGGATCATGGTCCGCGCGGGCCAGACGGAAGCCGCCGTGGATCTTGCGCGCATGGCCGGCTTGTATCCCGCAGGGGTCATCTGCGAAATCATGAACGAGGACGGCACGATGGCGCGCGTGCCGGAGCTCACCAGGTTCGCACGCAAGCACGGACTGCTCATGATCACGATCGCGGATCTGATCAAGCACCGCATGCGCACAGAGCGCCTCGTCAAGCGCGTGGCGCATGCCCATCTGCCGACCGAGCACGGCGAATTCGAGATCTACTGCTACGACAACCTTGTCGATGACATGACCCACGTGGCGTTAGTACGTGGCGATATCGGCGGCGGCGAAAACGTGCTCGTTCGTGTCCATTCCAAATGCCTCACAGGCGACGTCTTTCATTCGGCGCGATGTGACTGCGGTGCGCAGCTCGACACCGCGATGTCGAGGATTGCGGAAGAGGGCCGTGGGGTCCTGCTGTACCTCAATCAGGAGGGGCGGGGTATCGGTCTGGCGAACAAGATCCGTGCGTACGAGCTTCAGGACGAGGGTTTCGACACGGTGGAGGCGAACGAGCGGCTTGGTTTCAAGCCGGACCAGCGCGATTACGGCATCGGCGCGCAGATTCTCACGGATCTCGGGGTCAAAACGATGCGGCTGCTGACGAATAATCCGCGAAAGTTCGTGGGCCTGCAGGGTTACGGCCTGTCCGTGTCCGAGGCGGTGCCGTTGGAGATTCCTCCGTCCGAGTCCACTCGCAAGTACCTCAAGACCAAAAAGGACAAGCTGGGCCACAAGTTGTCGTCGGTCTAGCTACTTGCCCCACTCGCCTAACCCGCCCTAAGATAAGGGTTTGCGTCTGTCGGGGTGGGAACATCCCGTAGGGACGACCTTGAATGGGCGGACCTGAAGGTCCGTTTCTACGTCAACAAGTCGGCGGAATCGGTCCACGGGTTCACATGTTCGAGTCGCTCAGCACCCGCATACAGGATGTCTTCAAGTCGCTGCGCGGCGAGGTTCGGCTCACGCCTGAACATGTCGAAACCGCGCTGCGCGAGATCCGGTTGGCGCTGCTCGAGGCTGACGTCAATTTCAAAGTCGTCAAGGCGTTCATCGATCGTGTGCGTGACCAGTCGATGGACCAGGCGGTCCTCAAGAGTCTGTCGCCGGGACAGCAGGTCATCAAGATCGTCCGCGACGAAATGCTTGCGCTGTTCGGCGACGCGGAGGGCGGCCTGCGGAAGGACGCGGCGACACCGCGCGTGGTGTTGCTCCTGGGCCTTCAGGGCTCAGGCAAGACCACCACCTCCGGCAAGCTCGGAAAGTGGCTGGCGCGGCAGGGAAAGCATCCGTTACTCGTCTCAACGGACGTGCGGCGGCCCGCGGCAATCCAGCAATTGTCGATTGTCGGCGAGCAAGCGGACGTCAAGGTCTACGAGCCGCAGTCGATGGATCCCGTGGCGCGCGCAAGCGGTGCGCTCGCGGAAGCGAAGGCGAAAGGCTTTGACACCGTCATCGTCGACACGGCCGGGCGGCTGCACATCGACGACGAGCTGATGGACGAACTGCAGGCCATCAAGGCCGCCGTGCAGCCGTCGGACCTGCTGTACGTCGCGGACGCGATGACGGGGCAGGACGCCATCAAGAGTGCTGGTGAGTTCAATCGCCGTGTCGGCGTTA
>Ga0310810_10002310_pt1 | contig 20467 bp, 11 predicted proteins | sample NCmetagenome_FD_207641 | JGI IMG/M metagenome (GOLD analysis project Ga0310810, IMG submission 207641) | Soil microbial communities from experimental microcosm in Duke University, North Carolina, United States - NC | ecosystem: Engineered > Artificial ecosystem > Soil microcosm > Unclassified ...
TATGACAACGAGTGGGGTTACAGCTGCCGCGTAGCGGACCTGCTCAAGTTCATGATTCAGAAAGGCGTTTAATTACCTCAGAGGTAGCGCGGTTTTGCCGAAACCGCCTTGCCCGGCCGCCTCGGCGAGGCGGCCCTACCGATGCGGGCAGCGCGCATAAAAGATCATGCCGCAACTGCTCTTAATTCCGGACCCCCGGCCGCTCGTTGAGCGGTTGGGGGTCAATTTTTTCAGGGACGCGCCGCAATGTCCGGGGGTCTACCTGATGCGCGATGCGGCGGAGACGGTGCTGTACGTCGGGAAGGCAAAAAACCTGAAGAAACGACTTGGCAATTATCGGGTGGCGAACCCGGGACGACTGCCGCGACGTCACCTGAGGTTGTTGCGGCAGGTCAACCGCATTGAGCTCCAGGAATGTGCCGATGAACGTTCAGCGCTGGCGCGAGAATCAGAGCTGTTGCGCGAATTGCGTCCGCGATTCAACCGCGCAGGTACCTGGCCAGGACCGGCGCGCTACCTCGGGTGGAAGGTGACCGAAGAAGCATTGGAGCTGGCGATTACGTCAACAGCGGCCTCGGATGGGCAGAGCTGCGGCCCGTTAGGCGCGGGCGCAGTCGCTTTGCGTTGCGTGCTGGTGCGGGTGCTGTGGTGCGCGTTGCATCCGGAGCGCGGATTGTTTGGCATGCCAGCCGGTTGGTTTGATGGGGGGCTTGCGGAAATCGCAATCATACCAAAGCCCAGAACAGTGGATGCCGATTTCGAACATTGCAACGCGTTGCTGCAGCAGCTTTTCGCCGGCCACGCAATTCCGTTGGTGGAGTGGGTTGGCGCGCGCACCATAACTCAAGCGCACCCGTTCGAAGTCGCCGTTCGCGAGGCCGATTTGGAAGCGATAATCGAGTTTGCCGCGAAACGCTGAGCAGTCGCGCTAGCGTCTTGGAGTGCGCCAGTCCCCTGGCGCTTTGGATGAGACGTCCTACTCTAAAATAACGCCAGAGGACGGGCGCACCCCAAAACCTCCCAAAAACCTGGCGGCGCATTACCCAGCAATTGCGCCAGCCCCAACCAACTCCTAATATCCCTTATGACCGAACCTGCCCCCCGCCGTCATTTCGCCAGCGACAATTACGCCGGAATCTGCCCCGAGGCATTTGCCGCGATGGTCGCCGCCAACCAGGGCCACGAAATCAGTTACGGTGACGATACCTGGACGGAGAAAGCCTCGAACCTTCTGCGCGATGTGTTCGAAGCGAACTGTGAGGTCTTCTTCGTCTTCAACGGCACCTCGGCCAACTCCCTTTCGCTGGCGGCACTTTGCCAATCCTACCACAGCATTTTGTGTCACGAGCTTTCCCATGTCGAAGGATCCGAATGCGGTGCGCCGGAGTTTTTTGCCAATGGCACCAAGGTGCTGTTATTGCCGGGCGCAGCGGGCAAGGTTGATCCCAAATCAATCGAGAAGGCGGTCAGCAAGCGGACCGATATTCACTACCCAAAACCGCGAGCCTTGAGCCTCACGCAGGCCACCGAGGTCGGCACCGTTTATTCGCTGGACGAGTTACGCGCCCTCGCCGATGTCGCGCGGCACTTTCAGCTGCGAATCCAGATGGACGGCGCGCGTTTCGCCAACGCGGTCGTCTCCTTAGGCGTGGCTCCCAGGGAGCTCACCTGGAAGGCCGGCGTCGATGTGCTCTGCTTCGGCGGGACCAAGAATGGGCTGGCGGTGGGCGAAGCCATTGTCTTTTTCAATCCGGAACTGGCGCGCGAGTTTGATTACCGCTGCAAACAGGGTGGGCAACTCGCCTCCAAGATGCGCTTCCTCTCGGCGCCGTGGACAGGAATGTTGCAGGACGGCGCGTGGTTGCGGCACGCTGAACACGCCAACGCAATGGCCCGCCGGCTCGAGTCTGCCTTGCGCCAAATACCAGGAATTGAGATTGCTTACCCGGTTCAGACCAATGCCGTGTTTGCCAGGATTCCCGAACCGGTGATTGAGGCCGCGCATAAGCGCGGCTGGAGATTTTACACAAATGTCGGCGGCTGGGAAGAGTCGCGCCTGATGTGCAGCTGGGATACCACGCCTGAAGACGTCGACAATTTTGCTGCCGACCTGAAAGAGCTTAGTCAAAAGGTGAGGTGATTTCTGAAATCAAAGCCTTGCACCGCACGTCCTGTCGATCGACGTTTCCCACTGCTGGCCTTCATTTCCACGAATATCACGCGTTGGCGCAGAACTACCGCGTCCGTTCCAGCATGACGGCTACATAGCGAGCTTGTGGAATCACGAACTTCTTAACCTCAACGCGGACTGAACCTGGCTGGTAGCGCTTTAACACCAGATCGGCTATGTCGGCGGCGAGTTTCTCGATTAGTTTCCAGCTGCGATTATCGCCAAACTTGAGCAGATCATCCGTGATCGCCTGGTAATTAATCGTCTTTTCGATGCGGTCACTCACCGCCGCCGCTGTGAAGTCGAACTCCAGGTCAAGAGTCACCAGCAGGCGTTGTGGCTTGGCGCGCTCCTGTTCCGGCACGCCCACACGATAAAAGACTTCCAGGTCAACGATTGAAATGCGCGAGGCGCTTGGCATTGATTTCAGATCCCCTTTTGTTTCTTGGCTACCGCCAGCAGCAGTGTGCGGGTCGGGCTGTTAATCGGCATCGCCAGCGCCTCCTCCATCGTCGCCCAGCGAAATTCGCGCGCTTCATCGTTCAATTTGACAGTCTGCTCGCCGGCAGCGCGGCAGCGGTAATTCAGCAGCACGAAATGGGCATCACGATAGAATTCCTTCGAGTGGATGCAGTCCTGCACCAGGAGGAACTCGATTGCGTCAATGTCCAATGCAGTTTCTTCTTTGATTTCGCGGCGCAACGCATCCTCGGCGGGTTCGCTCCATTTAATTTTGCCGCCCGGGATGCCCCAGAGATTGGACCACTTGTGCGTGCGAACCATTAAAACGTTCCCAGCATCGTTGAAGATGAGCGCACCGACCGTTACGACCGGAGCGTGAGTTTCCTCAAAGGATTTGGGAGTTGGATGTAAATGGAGCTCATTTTGCTCGAGGATATCTCGCAGCTCGCCAAGATGCTCGACGATCAGGTCGGGTTTGGCCGCTCGCAACTGCTCAAGCGTATTGTACCCGGTGAGCACCGCACAGGAATGGATTCCGCCATGTCGGGCGGTTTCGATGTCGTGCTGCATGTCCCCGACAAAGAGGGTTTCGGCCACCACCAGGCTGTTCTCCTGCAGAATGTCGTGGATTTTTTTGCGCTTGTCCCAGACGTTCACGTAGGCCTTTTCCAAATACGGTTCAAACCCGGTCACCGCAGCCTGCACCGCGAAATGGTCGCGATGGACGGTGCTCAAAAGAAAGGTCCTCAATTTGCGGGCGCGGCAGAATTCAAGAAAATCGCGGGCGTGGGGCAGAGGGCAAACCGAGTCCTGCACCTGGCGAAAATGGCTGTGGAACCACTCTTCGAGTTGAGGGAGCGCGATGTGCGGAATATGCCGATCGTAAAACAGGGTGAACGGCAGGCAGAACTCGGCTCGAAATTCTTCCAGCGTTAATTCTCGCCGCTCCGCCTTGAGCAGGACGTAATTTGTCGCCTTCCAGACGGCGGGCAGATCGTCGACTAAAGTCCCTGACCAATCAAAAATTATGTTTCGGATCACGTTAGCAATCCTGCTGGAGTTGGGCCGGGGCCGGTGACGCGGAGATCCGGATTAACTGCCGAGACGAGAAGTTCGCTGAGGTTCGGTTCTGTTTTATTTCTTCGCGTCTTTCGCGTCTCTCTGCGGTTTTAAGCGTGCATTTCTAACCACGGACCCGCTTGAATTCCGGCCTAGACCGTCATGATCTCCTTCTCTTTGTGCTGCACGTGTTGGTCGATTTTGCCGATGTACTCGTCCGTGAGCTTCTGCAGTTCTTTTTCGGCGTGTTTGACATCATCCTCCGTGATGCCGCTGTCGTGCCCGTGTTTTTTCAATTGTTCCATCGCATCACGACGGACGTGCCGGATCGCCACCCGCCCGTCCTCCGCCATTTTCCGAACAATTTTGACGAATTCCTGGCGGCGTTCCTCGCTGAGTTCAGGAAAGAAAATGCGAATCGCCCGGCCTTGAACCGAGGGGGTGAGACCGAGATTGCTCTTTTGAATCGCCTTTTCAATCGGGTGCAACGAATTGGCGTCCCACGGCTGAATCGTCAACGTGCGCGGTTCCGGAGTCGTGATGCCGGCCAATTCGCGGATCCGCATCTGGGAACCATAGACTTCGACGAGGATGTTTTCGACCAGGGCCGGCGAGGCTTTACCGGTGCGGACGCCGGCAAATTCGTTGATCACTACCTGCTCGGTCTTGCTCATTTTGTCTTCCGCTTCGAGTAAGAAATCGTCCAGTTCCATAGCATCGCAACGGTAGCAAAGGTTGCCCAGACTGTATAGGGGCAAAGCAGGGCGGAAAAACCCGCGTGCGGTCACCGGCAACGTTTAACCTGTAACCCGCAACAAAGAACAGCTGAGACGCGCCGATCGCAGAGATTTCATGCATGTTGTTCTCCACGTTCATCGCGTCTCTGCGGTTTAATGGGTTTGTTTGGTCTTCAAAAGAGGCCAAATCCGTGAGGCTCAACTCAATTTCCTCGCCTCGTAGAACTGCATCTTTCGAAAAAAAACTCGTTTAAGACGTCCCTCCGAGGTGTTTTGCTTGAACCTAATATCACGCCCACTACACTCCGCGCGCGAATGTTGAATTTGACCACCCTTAACCCCGAGCAACGGCAGGCCGTCGAGACGACCCACGGACCGGTTTTGATCCTCGCCGGGGCGGGCACCGGCAAAACGCGGGTGATTACCTATCGCATCGCCTACTTGATCGAGCGGGGTGTCGTGCCGGGCAACGTCCTCGGCGTAACCTTTACGAATAAGGCCGCCCGCGAGATGCAGGAACGGGTGCGGAAAATAGTCCAAAGTCCAAAGTCCAAGGTCCAAAGTCAGGAAAACGGCCGGCAAGGATCAAAGGCCAAAGTCGAAGGACCAACGATCTGCACTTTTCATTCACTCTGTGTCCGCATTTTGAGACAACACATCGACAAGCTGGGCTATAAGCGCAATTTCGTGATTTACGACGAGTCTGAGCAGCTCAGTGCGGTGAAGAAAATCCTCGCGCACATTTCTGACAAAGCAAAGAAAGTCGACCCTGCGGCGGTGCTCGGCCTGTTGAGCCGCCTCAAAAATGGCGGCGAGCGCGCCTCCGTTTTTGCCGACGCGGACGTTCGGGTAATGACGGAGCACGTCCGTTCGCGTTACGAATCGGCTTTGCGGGCGTGCAATGCGGTGGACTTCGACGACCTGATCCTGCTCACGCTGAAGTTGTTCGATGAGCATCCAGATGCCCTCGAGGCCTGCCGCGCGAAATACCGCTACGTCATGGTCGATGAGTATCAGGATACCAACGCCGCCCAATTCAAGCTGGTTCACGCCCTGACCTGCGTGCATCGCAACCTCTGCGTCGTCGGCGATGACGACCAAAGCATCTACGGCTGGCGCGGCGCGGAGATCGCCAACCTGCTCGACCTGGAAAAACACTTTCCCGAAGTCAAAGTGGTCAAACTTGAGCAGAATTATCGTTCGACCAATACCATCCTTAACGCCGCCAATGCCTTGATTAAGCACAACGTCCGCCGTCGGGGGAAGAAACTGTGGTCCCAAAAAGGCGAAGGCCCCAAAATCCTGCTGCATACCTTCAGTGATGACGAGCAAGAGGCGCGAACGATCGTCGAGCAAATCGAATATGCCCGTTTGACTCAGAGAAATCTCTGGTCGGACCACGCAATTCTATTCCGCACTAATATCCAGTCGCGTCCGCTGGAAACCGCGTTGCGCGCCGCCAGTGTTCGTTATCACCTCATCGGCGGGCAGAGCTTCTTCGATCGGCGCGAGGTGCGCGATTTTCTGGCTTACCTTAAGATGTTCGTAAATCCGCACGATGACGTCAGTCTGCTGCGGATCGCGAACGTCCCGGCGCGCGGTCTCAGCGACGTGACGATGGAACGGCTCCTGGCGGCCAGCCAGGAACGGAAAGGTTCAGTCTTCGCCGCCATGAAAAATCCGGCTGTCACCGCCACATTGCAAGCCCAGGCTCGCAAGGCCATTGAAGCCTTCGTCGAATTTATCGAACGAACCCAGGCGCGATTGGAAAGCGGCTTAACGCTGCAGGTTTGGGCGGACCGTTTCCTCGACGAGATCGGTTACTTCAATGAACTGCGACGCTCGGAGAAGACTCCGGAAGCCGCGGAAGGCCGGATCAGAAATTTAAAAGAACTCATGGCGAGCCTGGACCGGGATGCAGCCTCGAGCAGCTCATCGCGCGAATGCCTCGAGAGTTTTCTCGAGGAAATCACTTTGGATACCGAACGCGAAGAGGACGACGAGAAAACCGGGAATGCCGTGACGTTGATTACGATGCACAGTTGCAAAGGGCTCGAATTCCCCAATGTCTACATCGTCGGGCTCGAAGACGGTCTTTTGCCCCACGTCCGTTCCAAGGAGGAGGGGACACTGGATGAGGAACGGCGCCTGTTTTATGTCGCGGTGACGCGCGCGATGAAGACGCTGACCATCAGCCATTGCGTCAGCCGCAAGAAGTATGGGCAACCGGTGCCCTGCCATCCATCTCCGTTTCTGCACGAGCTTCCCGCTGAGCTGGTTGAGCACGCTGACGAGAAGGGCAAGCAGTTGGTTCCGATCGAAGTCGGCAAGCAGCGATTCGACATCTTGCGCGCGGCCTTGGATTAGGTAGGGACGGCGCGCCGCGAGGTCCGATTTCGCACCGAATTTATCCGAGCAGCGCGCACGGCGGTCGCGCCCTACCTATAGTCAAATCCCATCCAAAATAGGGAACTAACCCTATTGGCCCGCCTTGCTCCCGTTCCTACCTTTGAGGCGTTCTCTTGGACCAATGCAAAAAGGTAACATGTTAGGACCGCCAGCGGGGTCTCAGGGGTGCATTCACGAACTGTTCGAATTGCAGGCTGGCGTAGCGCCGAACGCAATCGCGGTTAAATGCCGTGAAGAGACGCTCACCTACCGCGAATTAAACGAACAAGCCAACCAGTTGGCGCATTACCTGCGCAAACTCGGGGTCGGCCCTGAAATACCTGTCGCTCTTTACCTTGAGCGCTCCATCAAAATGGTGGTCGCCATTCTCGGCGTCTTAAAGGCCGGCGGCGTGTATGTCCCGATCGACCTGGCATACCCAAAAGAACGTCTGGGCTTCATGCTCGAAGACTCTCAGGCCCCGCTGCTGCTGACCCAGGACAGTCTGCGCGAGAAAGTACCGCTCCAAGCCAAAGGCGTTATTAATTTGGATGCTGAATGGAAACGGATAGCCGATGAGCCTCGCGACAATCCGTCTCCGGTCACCACCGCGGAGAATGCCGCCTATATTATATATACGTCGGGTTCAACGGGTAGACCCAAAGGCGTGTTGGTAACACACCATAACGTCGTGCGTCTTCTGAAGCAAACCGCTCACTGGTATGGGTTTAACGCGGATGATGTTTGGCCTCTTTTTCACTCCTATGCCTTCGACGTCTCCGTATGGGAACTCTGGGGTGCCCTCTTTAACGGCGGCCGGCTCATCGTCGTGCCTTACCTCGTAACACGCTCCCCTGGAGAATTCTACGACTTATTGGCAAAGGAACGCGTCACCGTTCTTAATCAGACACCATCCGCTTTCCGCCAGCTGATCTGGGCCGAAACCAACGCGGAAACCAAACACGAATTGCAATTGCGCTATGTGATTTGCGCCGGCGAAGCGCTCGAACTTCAAAGCCTCAAGCCCTGGTTCGACCGCCATGGCGACGACCGCCCGAAAGTGGTCAACATGTATGGCATCACCGAAACCACAGTTCACTCGACCTATCGCGTGATCCGGCGTGGGGATTTAACCAATGGCATGGGTAGCGTGATTGGCGTCCCGATCCCCGACTTGCAAATCCATCTCGTCGACGAAAACCTTAAACCAGTCCCCGCCGGCGTACCAGGCGAAATTTGCGTCGGCGGCGCGGGTGTGGCGCGTGGTTATTTGAACCGGCCGGAACTTAATGCCAAGAGGTTCTTGCCGGATCCTTTCTCGAACATTGCCGGAGCGAAGCTTTATCGCAGCGGCGACCTGGCCCAAATCAACGCCAATGGCGAGCTCGAGTATTTGGGGCGCATGGATCATCAGGTAAAAATTCGCGGTTTCCGCGTCGAACTCGGAGAAATTGAGTCGGCGTTGAACCGGCATCCGATGATCCGTGAAAGCGTCGTCGTTGCGCACGATGGCAATGTCGGCGACAAACGGTTGGTGGCCTACGTAGTGGCGGTCGCCAGCGCGCCGACGGTGACCGAATTGCGCGAGTACCTCGCAAATAAGATCCCGGACTACATGCTCCCGGCGGTCTTTATGATGTTGCCCCGGCTGCCGCTGACGACCAACGGCAAAGTGGACCGCCGCGCCTTACCCAGCCCTGACGGCGCCCGTCCCTCACTTAAGACCGCCTACCTAGCCCCACGGACTGAGCCGGAAAAGGCCCTCACCGAAATCTGGAGCAAAGTCCTCGAAGTCGAGCAGGTCGGCGTCGACGACAACTTTTTCGAGCTTGGCGGAGATTCGATTCGCAGCATCACGATCCTCTCGCGTGCGCGGGAACGCGGGCTGAACCTTTCGCTCGAGGACATCTTTCAGCATCCCACTATCGCCGCGCTCGTCAAATGTGCCGAATCGGCCAAACCTGAGATAGCCGCGGTGCGAACCGAGCCCTTCAGCCTGGTTTCGCCGGAGGATCGTGCCAAGTTGCCACCTGATGTCGAGGATGCTTACCCGCTGACTCGTCTGCAGATGGGGATGTTCTTCTACAACGAGCTGGAGCCACTCTCGGCGATGTACCATGATGTGTTCAGTTACCGGATTCAGGCGCCGTTTGATCGGGAGAAGCTCGAGCAGGCTCTAAAGCGGTTGGCGAACAGGCACCCAATCCTGCGCACCTCATTCCACCTGGCCGGTTTTATTCAGCCGCTGCAATTGGTGCACCGGCAGGCTAAAGTCCCTTTCACCGTTGAAGACCTCACGGCCTTGCCGCAGGCGCAGCAGGACCAACGACTGGTGCGCTGGATCGAAAGTGAGAAGCGTGTGCCTTTCGACCGCGCGGTTGCTCCCCTGGTTCGGTTTCACGCCCAGCTGCGCGGCGAGCGCTCTTTCCAGTTTATTATCAGTTTCCACCACTCCTGCCTGGACGGCTGGAGTTTGGCGGCGGTGATGACAGAGATTTTCCAGGATTACACCGCTCTCCTCAGCGGCAAAGAAGTCAACCTCGCGCCGCCCCGCATTACCTACCGCGATTTCGTTGCGCTCGAACTCCAATCGCGTGCGTCAGAACAAAGCCGCGCGTTCTGGCAGGAAAAGCTCGCCGGCGCGCGCGCCCAAAACCTGCCGCGCTGGCCAAAGTCGCTGCGCCGCGGCGGTTACGAGCAGTCGCGTGGGCCGGAAATCCAAATCGAAGCCGATGTCTTTTTGGGACTGAAGCAACTGGCGCAACGCGCGGGCGTGCCGCTCAAGACAGTTCTTCTCGCCGCGCACCAAAGCGTCATGTCGCTTATGGCCGGGCAGGCCGATGTGATTAGCGGACTGATCTCCAATGGACGCCCGGAAGCGATTGATGGGGAAAAACTGATCGGCTTGTTTCTAAATACCGTGCCCCTGCGCCAACAACTGGATGGCGGCAGCTGGCTCGACCTGGTGAAACAAACCTTCGCCGCCGAGCAGGAGGTCGTCCCTCACCGGCGTTTTCCGCTAGCCGAGGTCCAGAAGCTCACCGGCGGCCAGGCGTTATTCGAGACCGCGTTCGACTTCGTGCATTTCCATGTCTACAAGACTCTGCAGGAGTGCCGGGACTTGGATTTGTCGGAAGGTCATTATTTCGAGGCGAACAACCTGACGACTTACACGACGTTCATGCTCGATGTCAGTTCCACGCAACTTGAGCTGCACATCGATTACGATCCCAATGTCCTGTGCTGTGAGCAGATCGAGCAGCTGTCGAATTATTACGTCGAGACCCTTAAAGCGATGGCCGCCGCGCCCGACGCGCCGTATGACTCGTTCTCTCCCTTGGCGGAGACGGAGACTCGCCCCCTGCTAAGCGAGTGGAACCAAACCGCGGTCGAGTACCCGGCCGATAAGACCCTTCCCCAGCTCTTCGAGGAGCGGGTGCGGGAAAATCCGGAAGCCGTCGCGTTGGTCTTCGAAGGGCGGAAGCTGACTTTCGGCGACCTTAGCGAACGAGCCGAGCAACTCGCGCATTGCCTCCACGCGCTCAATCTCGTCGCAGAGGAGTTGGTCGGCGTTTGCCTCGAACGCTCCCCGGAAATGGTGATTGCTTTGTTGGCCGTTCTGAAGGCCGGCGGCGCCTATGTGCCGCTCGACCCCACATATCCGAAAGAACGCCTGGCGTTCATGATGAACGATGCCCGGCTTCGGCTGGTGCTGACGCAACGATCTCTATCGGAAACGCTGCCGGTTTCCACCGCGCAGATTTTATGTGTTGAGGATTTCACCGCGCCGGTGAACGCGGGCACAACTTCAGCGCCCGGAGCCATCGGGGTCAAAGAGCAAACTGTTCAGGTCCCTAAGGCGACCGACCTGGCCTACGTCATTTATACCTCGGGCTCGACCGGCCAGCCCAAAGGCGTGCAAGTGACGCACCGCTCGGTGGTGAACCTCCTGACGTCAATCGCGCGAACCACGAGCTTCACCAATCGCGATAACTTGCTCGCCGTTACGACGCTCTCGTTCGATATCGCCGGGCTCGAGCTATTTTTGCCGCTAATTACCGGGGCGCAGATCACGTTGGCCAGCCGGGAAACCGCCGGCAACGGGACACAGCTGGGGTCGTTGATTGAGTCGAGCGGCGCGACAGTGATGCAGGCTACGCCGGCGACGTGGCGCTTGCTGCTCGAGGGGGGCTGGCGTGGCAACCCGAACCTGAAAATTTTCTGCGGCGGAGAATCGTTGTCGCGGAGTTTGGCTGATCAGGTGTCGAACCGCTGCGCTGAGCTGTGGAATTTTTACGGCCCGACGGAGACCACGATTTGGTCGAGTGCCTGGAAGGTGCTGCCGGATGAACCCGTGCTGATCGGGCGTCCGCTGGCGAACACACAATTCTATATCCTGGATGGGAAGCTGCGTCCGGTCCCGCTGGGAGTCGCCGGAGAGCTTTACATCGGCGGCGATGGGCTCGCCCGCGGTTACCTGAATCGGCCGGAATTGACCGAGGAAAAATTCATCGCGAACCCGTTCGGCGGCGCGGCGAGCCGGCGCCTGTACAGAACCGGCGATTTGGCGCGTTACTTGCCGGATGGCCAGGTGGAATGCCTGGGCCGTATCGATCAGCAAGTCAAAATCAGGGGCTTTCGGATCGAGCCTGCAGAGATCGAAGCGGTGCTGCGGCAACACAAAGGGATCGCCGATGCGCTGGTCACGGCGCGTGAAGATGCGCTGGGCGAAAAGCGGCTGGTCGGATACGTCATCAGCCGGAATGGGCCGCCGTCGCCGCTCGATCTGCGAGACTTTATCAGGGCCAAATTGCCGCTCTACATGGTACCGACTCAATTTGTGACGGTGCAGCAATTCCCGCTGACTCCGAACGGAAAGATCGATGTTCGGCGCCTGCCCAGCCCCGAGAATGATCGCATCAGTTCCCGGCCGTACGTCGCCGCTCGAAATGTGGAGGAACAAGGGCTCGCCGAGATCTGGCAGGAAGTATTGGAGCTCAAACAGGTCGGCATTGATGATGACTTCTTCGAACTGGGCGGCGAGTCGCTCTCGGCGACGCGCGCGTTTGCCCGCATCAACGCCGCCTTCGCCACCGCGCTCACGTTGCGGGAGATTCTCGATCGGCCCACCATTCGGTTGCTGGCAGAACTCGTCGCCAGTTCCAAAGGCTCCGCGCCCGTTAACCGGCCCGTTATCCTACGCCAACCCCGCGCGCTCGAATCAGTGTAAGACTCGCAGGCTGCGGTACCCCACCCAAACGTTTTTCGGAAGGCCGAGTTCCGCGAGGCCCAACTATCTCCTATATGAAATGCGTCAATGAACAAGCGTCAGCGAGACGGCCTTGAAAGGGCTACGTGTACGGGAGGTATTGTAAGGAAGCCTCACGCCAAAGTGGCGAAGGCGCAAAGGTTGACAAAGGGGGCTTGGCTTTAGTCCAGGGTTGTTTACGGCGTTTTTTAGGATAAACTGTGTTTACGCTATGCTCCCACGACTGCCCGGTGAATTAGAGGGTTCTGCCACTGGGTCCTTAAGATTCGGGACCACTCATTGGAGCGTAGTACTTCACGCGGGCCAGGGGGCTGAGGAAGCACTGTTAAAGCTCTGCAAGATTTATTGGCGCCCGCTTTATGCCTATACGCGGCAACGGGGTCATCCAGTCCACGAAGCCCAGGATTTGACTCAGGGTTTTTTTGCCCACTTATTACAGAACCATGGTTTGGCAGGGGTGGCCCCGTCTAAAGGGCGTTTTCGCTCCTTCCTGCTGGCATCGCTTAAACATTTTTTGGATAACGAGTGGCACAAGACCCGTACACTTAAACGTGGCGGGCAACACCTCTTTATTTCGTGGGACGAACTTAATCCCGAACAGCGAGAGTGCTTGGAACCCTTTGACCAGTTGACGCCGGAAAAGATGTTTAATCGGCGTTGGGCCTTATTGCTGCTGGAGCGGGTGATGAACCAACTTCGAGACGAATGCGCGGCCGCAGGGAAGGCGGATTTGTTCGAGAGATTGAAGGATTATCTTGCTGGAGAAAAAGGTGGCAAATCGTATCAGGCGCTGGCCGCCGAACTGAACATGAGCGAGGGGGCGGTGAAAGTGACCGTTCATCGTTTGCGGCGGCGTTTTGGCTGTTTGGTCCGGGCCCAGATTGAACGAACCGTGGCCAGCCCGGACGAAATCGACGACGAAATTCGCGAGCTGTTTGTTGCCCTGAGTTGACGGCGGCGAGCGCGGGGCTGCGGGTTATGCGACCGAGTTATTTTGGGTTTTGGTGTAACCTGCAATTCCTTTTGCTGTTGTACTATGAATGAACATTGGGATGCGATGTTGCCAATGATCGAAAGCTCAAAGTGCGAAATCTGTGGTGGTGAGATCACCGCGGACGTGAATTTTCAGCAATGTCCGAGATGTTTGTTGGACCTGGGTCGGGTTTGCCAGACCGTGGGCGAGGCTGACCGTGCGCTTCCGGAGGTGTTGCTTCGGGGGGCCTTAGAACCAGGTTTGCCGGATTATGAAATTCTGGAACCGATTGGACGTGGAGGAATGGGAGTCGTTTATCGCGCGCGGCAGCATTCCCTGAACCGCATCGTGGCGATAAAAATGATTCGTGTGGGAGACCTCGCCTCTCCTGCGGCTCTTGCCCGCTTTCGCAGAGAGGCGGAGGCGGTGGCTAAACTCGATCATCCGAATATTGTGCCCATTTACGAGGTTGGTGAGCACGAAGCGAATCCCTTCCTGGTGATGCGTCTGGTTGAAGGTCGGAGTCTTGCGGAATCTTTCGGGGATTTTTCGTTGTGGCGGGCCGGCGAGGGGAATCCGGGGGAAGCGGCAAAGAAAAGCAGGGCATCGCAGGTTAAGATTACGCGGCTTATGGAGAGCATAGGCAGGGCGGTTCATTATGCGCACGATCATGGGGTGCTGCATCGGGATCTAAAGCCGAGCAACATTCTTCTAGACCAGGATGGAAATCCGCACCTGACAGATTTTGGTCTGGCCAAGTTGGTGGACGAGGAGAGCGCGCTGACCCAAACGGCGGAAATACTTGGCACGCCGAGCTACATGGCGCCCGAACAGGCGGCCGGCAAACCGATCTCTCGCTTGGCGGATGTCTACAGTCTGGGCGCAATCCTCTATGAATTATTGACGGGCCATCCGCCATTTGAGGGAGAGAGAGTCATCGACATTTTGCGCCAAGTAACGGAACGAGAGCCGATCCACCCGAAAGTTGCCAATCCGGTAGTGGATCGGGATTTGGCAACGATCTGCCTGAAGTGCCTGGAAAAGGAGCCGGAGCGGCGGTACTCCTCCGCGTTGGAGCTGGTTCAGGATCTGAAAAGGTGGGAGCGACGCGAGCCGATCCTTGCCCGCGCGGCGGGGCCGGTGCTGCGTTTGCGCCGGTGGAGTATGAGGAACCCGGCCCTGGCGACTTTGATAGCCGGGCTGTCTGTGGGAATCGTCATCACGCTGGCGCTCCTGGCGCAGGCTCACGAAGAGAAACGGCGCAAATCGATTGCGCTGGCAATCCTCCGCACCGAGACGGCGCGTCAGCTTCAGGAGATTTGGGGATCACCCGGCCCATATTTCGGCATCAAATCGGAGACTCTTGCCGCGCTGGCCGGCCAGGAACCGGCACATTTACAGCCGGTGAAACAGCGCTTCACCATTGCGTTTGCTGCGGAAGGCAACCCTTTAGGACTGATTCTGGGGGCCGCGCCTCTTCTGGAAGATATGGAAAAGAGGCTGCCGGGAAACTTGAACGGGACTCCCATTCGTCTCGATTTGAGGCTCTACAAGGCCGAGGCGCGAGCCGTCAAGGATCTGTTCAATGGCGACGTGGATTTACTGGAGATGAACGTTCGGGATTACTTTCATGCAAAGACTTTAAACCGCGGAATTCAATGTCTGGTGAGTTTTATCTCCTGGCCTGAGGCGGCAGGCCTGAGGAGTGACGGCACCGTTATCTTCACCCGGGCTGACACGGGCATCAAGACTATGTCCGACCTGCGCAATCGGTCTTTTCTCTTCGGCACAACCGATTCGAGCCTGACCTTTTGGGCCAAGGTTTATTTGGTGGAAGCCGGGATCTCGGCTAAAGAGTTGTCAAAATATCGATACGTCGATTCGCCCGTGGACCTGGCGAAGCACGCTGTCGTGTTACCCGACGCGCCGAGCCTGGGCAATCCGTTCAGCGATATGACGCCCGTCGAGGCGGTTGTCCAGGGTTTCTATGATGCTGGTGTCGCGACGGAAAAGCGGTTCCTGCAAGTAGTCTCGACCGAGAAACTGGTTCTGCTGACCCGATTTCGAGACTCGGGTTCTCTGCTCGTAGCTAAAAGCGAATTGCCGGCGTCGACTGCCAGGAGTTTTCAGCTCACTTTGATTGATATGAAAGATCTGCGCATTCTGCAAACTTTTCCCGGTAACCCGAGCGGTTTCAAGGCATACGCAGACAGAGACTTTTCCGAAGTGCTTCAACAATTGAAGTCGGAAACAAAATTCGATGAAGATTCACTCGCTGACAAATAAAGCGGAGGGGTTTAAAGCCGCTTTTACCCTTATGGAATTGACTGTGGTGATCATGATAATGGTCATTCTGGCAGCGCTTATTCTGGCTGGGACCGCGCATGCCAAAATGGCGGCCCAGCGGATTACCTGCATCAATAACCTCAAGCAATGGGGCTGCGCCGCGCACCTTTACGCGATCGATAACGCTGACCATCTCGCCAGGGAAGCGGCAGTTGATGGAATTAATACCTGGGAGATGACGGGTGCTCGTACCAATCGTGATGTCTGGTACAACGCCCTTGCAGAGATGGCCGGTATTCCGACTTTGGCTTGGTATTCGCAAACCCCCTCCTCGCAGCAGGACTTTTATAGTTCAGGCAAAATGTTCCATTGCCCGAGTGCCCGGTTCACTGCTGTTTCGGCAACCTACCCCAACTTTTCGCTGGCAATGAACTCCAAGCTCATGCGTGACTTCGAGGAGCGTACGGAACCGGGGCCACCAGAGGAGGATCTATGGGGCCGAAAGCTTGGGGAAATCAAAGTGCCCGATCGCACGGCGCTTTTTCTCGATAACGGAATTCCCGGCGAGCAAAGATTTTGTGAATTCCAGTCGGTTTACAACGGGGAACCGAAGGCCTTCGCCAACCGATTTCCTGCGCGCCACGGGCAGGCGGGGAATATTCTCTTCGTCACCGGACGGGTGCGGACCATGCCGTGTAGAGAGGTTGTGGATACCGATCCGGCCAGTATTTATCGCGGCCGGGCGCTTTTCCCGGGAGAAGTTATCTGGCGCCACGATCCCGGGTTAGTGCCGTAGCTAAAGCTGTTTCAATTGCTGGAGATGTAACCTTTCGAATCATTTCCGTTTGTAATCTAATGAAGGCTTTGATCGCGCAGGTCGAGAAAGGCCCTCAAGTGATGTTTGGTGCAGAATCGGTGAAGTGTGTTTGGACAGGTGATCGATGAAGGCGTTTTTCTTTCGTGGCGACTGCTGGTTGTGTCTGGCGCCTTTTCAGAGGAGCGCGGCAATTGCCTTGCTGCTAGGCAGCGTTATCGGTTCGACGCGGGCGGCAAGCCTCCTCGATGGCAGTTTTGCTCCGGGTTCGGGACCAGACAATGTCATCAATGCGATAGGCCTTCAGGCTGATGGGCGACTGGTCATCGTAGGAGCCTTCAGCCAATTCGATTCGGTGCCTCGCCATGGGATTGCCCGCCTGAACGCGGACGGCGGACTGGATACGAGTTTTGATCCGGGCGCAGGCGCTGATGACGTTGTGACTGCAGTAGCGGTTCAAGCGGATGGCCACATCATCATCGGTGGTTTTTTCACCGCGATCAATGGAACCAGCCGCAACGGGATTGCGCGTTTGAACGGGGATGGCTCGCTGGATGCGAGTTTTGATCCAGGCGCGGGTGTCGAACCGTTGACGGGACATCCGCAAGTCCATGCGGTTAGTTTGCAGAGTGACGGGAAGATTGTCGTTGGTGGTTACTTTAGGACCGTCAACGGCGCAAGTCGTGATGGAATCGCCCAGCTCAACAACAACGGGTCGGTTGATTCCGGTTTCGATCCGGGGACTGGCCTGGAAGGTTACGTGGCCCTGGCCGTGGCGGCCCAGACGAACGGACAGGTGCTTGTAGCCGGAATTTTTCCGAGTATTAATGGCATTTCCCGTAAATCGATTGCGCGACTTAATGCGACTGGCTCGGTAGACGGGACCTTCGTTGTGCCGGGCGGTGGGGTCGGCGGAAGCAATGCGCTGGAACGCGTCTACGCCCTGGCTGCGCAACCGGATGGCAAAGTGATCCTTGGTGGAGATTTTACGCAGATCTCTGGCGAGCGCCGACAACACTTGGCACGGCTCAATCCGGACGGGTCATTGGACGAGACATTCGATCCGGGCATCCTGTATCTCGACCAAGTGTCGGCAACAGTCCTGCAGTCAGATGGAAGGATAGTTATTGGAGGTGCTTTCCGGTCCATGGATGGTGTTAATCGAAACGGCATCGCGCGGGTCATGAATGACGGCTCGCTGGATCTGGGGTTTGATCCTGGCGCAGGAATTGAGGTGCCGCCCTTCTATCCTTCACAAGCTTCCATAGAGTCGGTGGCTTTGCAGCCGGACGGTCGAATCATTGTAGCGGGGCTGTTTGAGACCTTTGATACTGTCGCTCGGAAGAATATTGCGCGCCTGAGGCCCGGAGTGGACACAAACCTGGCCATCGTAAACTTTGCCCCGCCTCCGGTGAATGGTCCAGTGCGCGAAAACGCCGGCACGCTTATCGTGACGATTAATCGGATCGGGTCACACGACGGCGTTACGGCGGTTGATTATTCCACGGAGGACGGCACTGCCAAAGCGGGCATGGATTACGTGGCGCAAAGCAGCAAGATTATTTTTGCAGCCGGAGAGCGAACCAAAACGATCTCCATTCCCATTCTCAACGACTCCCAGCCGGAGAATGATGAACTCTTCCAATTGCGATTAACGAATGTTTCCGCAGACGCGGTGCTGGGAAGCCTGAGCAACCTGAACGTGACTATTCTAGATGACGATCCTGGTGTCGAGTTCAGCGTCCCAACCTACAGCGTCGGCGAAATAGATAAGAACGTTGCCGTCACGGTTCGTCGTGTTGGCCCAATTACCGCTCCACTGACGGTGGATTTCACGACCATGGATGGTACCGCGACAGCTGGGCAGGACTACGTGGCGCAGTCCGGCACATTGAAATTCGGCTATTTTTTGAACAGGTGGGAGAGGGTCAAGACGTTCAGCGTTCCTATTCTCGACGATACCTTGTTGGAAGGGAGCGAAACGATTCTGCTTTCTTTGAGTAACCCGGTCGGTGGGGTGCTGGGGTCACAAAGCACCGCCAGCGTTTTCATCCAGGACAATGATTCTGCGGGGGGGCCCGGGCGGGGCGCGAACGGTGCAGTCCAGGTCATCCTCGCGTTGCGTGATGGCAAGTCGATTATCGGCGGAGAGTTCACTTTTCTCGATGGTGTGCCACGGAACCGCGTAGCGCGAATAAATGAGAACACGACACTCGATATGGGTTTCGAGCCGGGAGCCGGAGCGGATGGGACCGTGTACGCCCTTGCATTGCAAGCCGATGGCAAGGTGCTGATGGGCGGAAGCTTTACCAACCTCAATGGAATCAGACGAAACGGGATTGCTCGGCTGAATGCAGATGGAAGTCTCGATCCCCAATTTGATCCCCGGGGAGGCGTACAGGGCTCTGCTCACGGTGTGTGGGCGAGCGTAAGGTCGATTGCAGTGCAGACAAACGGGCAAATCGTGATAGGTGGATTCTTCTCGGGATACGGTGGTCTGCCGCGCGACGGAATTGCCCGGTTGAACGCCGACGGTTCAGTGGATCCCCTATTCAACCCGTCCTACGGGCAAGATGCCGTCTTTCCGATCGTTCTGGAAAGCGATGGAAGGATACTGGCAGGGGGCTATTTCCGTGTGAGCGGTTTGATAGTCGAATTTGCGCGGCTGAACAATGACGGCTCCGTCGACGAGGCTTTTACACTCGGCGCAGATGAACTCCTCATGGCGCACGTCTCGGGCATTGCGGTGGGAGACGATGGGAAAATTTTGATGAACGGACACTTTGTTTTTCGCGAGACCAATCGGGGTTTCGTTGGAGTCTTACGGTTCAACAATGTCGGGTCAATCGATACTACCTACGTTTCGACCAATGTGATAGCGGGCTATGTTAACAGTTTTGTTTTCCAGGAAGATCACAAGCTGCTGGTCGGGGGGCGTGCGGCGGCGATCCCAGGCATCAATGCTGGTGGAGTCACACGGTTGAACTTGCAAGGTACCGTTGATAGGACTTTCAACCCGGTTGTCGGTCCCGAAGGAGACGTTTTTGCCCTCGCCCTGCAACCTGGCGGCACGATCCTGCTTGGCGGCAGCTTCCGAACTGTCAATGGGGTGGCTCGTAACCGCATTGCGCAACTCAACCCGGATGGGAGTTCGGCAGGGAGCATCCAGCTCAATGTGCCAACCACGATGCCCGATGGACGTATTCGACTGACTACCAGGAGTGCGGCCACAACCGAACTGATCATCCAAGTGTCCTCTGATCTTGCAAATTGGTTGCCCGTGTATACCAACACGACGCTTGCCCCGCTGGACTGGATCGATACTGCAGCCACTCAGGGCCAGCGATTCTATCGCGCGGTAACAACCCCGTAAGGAGCCAATGAGCCTGGACATTCGAACCCGCCGATTTCTTAGTTGCCTGACTCTCTTTTGTTTTAACGGAATCGTATTCAATGCAAGGACGGCGGCGCATTTTCAAAGCCTCAGATCGCTTGGGTTTCCAGCGTTGCTCGGAAGCCAGCCCGAGGCGCCACTCACAGAGGGAAGCGATGGTGCCCTCTACGGGACCACCTATGGTGCCGCCAACAAATATGCGGGCACAGTTTTCAGAATGAACAAGGACGGCAGCGGCTACCATGTGCTGTACAAACTCAGTCTCACTGGCGGCGAGGGGCAGCGTCCCTTTGCCGGTGTCATCGAGGCAAAAGACGGGGTCTTGTATGGAACGACGTTTGCCGGCGGGGCCAGCGGTCGCGGAACGGTGTTCAAGCTGAACAAAGACGGGAGCGGCTATGCAATCCTGCACGGCTTTCAGGGAAGTCCGGAAGACGGGGCAGGCTGCTTTGCCGGGCTGTTGGAAGGCAGTAACGGTGTGCTATATGGAACTACGATCGCGGACGGCAGCTATGGGGGTGGAACCGTTTTCAGCCTGAACAGGGATGGTTCACATTTTCAGATCTTGCGTCATTTTCGAGGTGGGGATGCGGATGGCGCAGTGCCGCGCGGCGGGTTGGTCGAAGGGCTGGATGGTGCGCTCTACGGCACAACCTCACGCGGCGGTATCAGCAATGCGGGGGCGGTATTTAAACTGAACAAGGATGGCAGCGGCTACCAGCTTTTGCATTCTTTCGCAGCAGATGGTAATGACGGGAAAACTCCTTGGGCGACCCTCCTGCGCGGCAGCAATGGAGTTCTCTACGGCAACACGACAGAGGGCGGCACCACCAATGGCACCGTTTTCAAATTGAACCAGGACGGCAGTGCTTACGCGGTTCTTCACACGTTTCGGGGCCCACCGGATGATGGCGT
>Ga0310810_10002311_pt1 | contig 20466 bp, 12 predicted proteins | sample NCmetagenome_FD_207641 | JGI IMG/M metagenome (GOLD analysis project Ga0310810, IMG submission 207641) | Soil microbial communities from experimental microcosm in Duke University, North Carolina, United States - NC | ecosystem: Engineered > Artificial ecosystem > Soil microcosm > Unclassified ...
TCATGCCCAGGCTGGGCGGCCCGATCGCCGCGTCGCGCATCGCCGCGATGCGCCCGCGCGTTCGCGTGCTGTTCATCACCGGCTACGCGAACGACGCGCTCGGCACCGAGGGCACGCTCGATCCGCACGACGCCGTGCTGCACAAACCGTTCACGTCGGAAGCGCTGGCGCTCAAGGTGCGCGACGTGCTCGCGCGCCCGGTGGCGGAGCGGGCGTAGCGTCGCGGCGGCGAAGCGGGCCGGCGCGCCGTACGGCGTGCGTCGTCTCCACTGGCGGAGTTTAGCCGCCGACCGCCACTTCCTGCCGCGGCTTGATCACGAACTCGTCGTCCGCGACGTCGACCTCCAGCGTCTGCCCCGCGCGAAACTCACCCTTCAGCAGGCGCATGGCGAGCGGGTTCTGCAGCCGGCGCTGCAGCGTGCGCTTGAGCGGGCGCGCGCCGAAGTGCGGGTCGTAGCCCTCGTCGGCCAGCGCGTCGCGCGCCGCGTCCGAGAGCGTGAGCCCGATCTGGCGATCGGCGAGCATGCCGCGCAGGCCCTCGACGGCCAGCGTCACGATGGCGCGCAGTTCCTCGCGCCTGAGCGCGTGGAAGATCACGATCTCGTCGATACGGTTCAGGAACTCGGGCCGGAAGTGCTCGCGCAGCGCGCGCTGGATGAGCGACTCCATCTCGCGCCGATCCGCCTCGCCGAACTCGAGGATGACCTGCGAGCCGAGGTTGCTCGTCATCACGACGAGCGTGTTGCGGAAGTCGACCGTGCGGCCCTGGCCGTCCGTGAGGCGGCCGTCGTCGAGCAGTTGGAGCAGCACGTTCAGCACTTCGGGATGCGCCTTCTCGATCTCGTCGAGCAGGATCACCGAGTACGGGCGCCGGCGCACGGCTTCGGTGAGCGCGCCGCCTTCCTCGTAGCCGACGTAGCCGGGCGGCGCGCCGATCATGCGCGCGACGGCGTGCTTCTCCTGGTACTCGCTCATGTCGATGCGCACCATCGCGTGCTCGTCGTCGAACAGAAATTCGGCGAGCGCGCGGGCCAGCTCGGTCTTGCCGACGCCGGTGGGGCCCAGAAACAGGAACGAGCCGATCGGGCGCTTAGGATCCTGCAGCCCGGCGCGAGCGCGGCGCACGGCTTCGGACACGACGCGCACCGCCTCGTCCTGGCCGATCACGCGCCGGTGCAGCCGCTCTTCCATCTTCACGAGCTTCTGCACTTCGCCTTCCAGCAGGCGCGAGACGGGCACGCCGGTCCACTTGGAGATGACCTCGGCGATGTCCTCCTCGTCGACCTCCTCCTTCAGCATGCGGTGCTCGAGCTGCGTCTTCGCGAGCCGCGCGTTCTCCTGCTCGATCTGACGCTCGACCTGCAGCAGCTGCCCGTAGCGCAGCTCGGCGACGCGCGCCAGGTCGCCGACGCGCTCGGCCTTTGCTTCCTCGGTCTTGATGCGCTCGCGCTCGGCCTTGAGCTTGCGGATGCCGTCGACGCCTTCCTTCTCCTTCTTCCAGTGCGTCTCGAGCACGGACTTCTCCGAGCGCACGCGGGTCAGTTCCTCGTCGAGGCGGCGCAGCCGGTCGCGGCTGCCGGCGTCGCTCTCCTTGGTGAGCGCCTGGCGCTCGATCGCGAGCTGGCGTTCGCGGCGCGTGAGTTCGTCGAGCTCGATCGGCATCGAGTCGATCTCCATGCGCAGGCGCGACGCCGCCTCGTCGACGAGATCGATCGCCTTGTCCGGCAGCTTGCGCTCGGTCAGGTAGCGGTTCGAGAGCATGGCCGCCGCGACGAGCGCGGAGTCCTTGATGCGGATGCCGTGGTGCACTTCGTAGCGCTCCTTCAGGCCGCGCAGGATGGCGATGGTGTCCTCGACGCTCGGCTCGTCCACGAAGATCGGCTGGAAGCGCCGCTCGAGCGCCGCGTCCTTCTCGATGTGCTTGCGGTACTCGTCGAGCGTGGTCGCGCCGACGCAGTGCAGCTCACCGCGCGCGAGCGCCGGCTTCAAGAGATTCGACGCGTCCATCGCGCCCTCGGCGCCGCCCGCGCCGACGAGCGTGTGCAGTTCGTCGATGAACAGCACGACGCGCGACTCTGCGGCGGTGACTTCCTTGAGCACGGCCTTCAGCCGATCCTCGAACTCGCCGCGGAACTTGCTGCCGGCGATGAGCGAGCCGAGGTCGAGCGTGATCACGCGCTTGTCTTTCAGGCTCTCGGGCACGTCGCCCGACACGATGCGCTGCGCCAGGCCTTCGACGATCGCGGTCTTGCCGACGCCGGGATCGCCGATCAGCACCGGGTTGTTCTTGGTGCGCCGCGACAGCACCTGGATGACACGGCGGATCTCGTCGTCGCGCCCGATCACCGGGTCGAGCTTGCCCTGGCGCGCCGCGGCCGTGAGGTCGCGGCCGTATTTCATCAGCGCCTGGTACTTGTCCTCGGGGCTGTCGTCGGTGACGCGCTGGCCGCCGCGCACGTGTTGCAACGCCTGCAGGATGGCTTCCGGCGTGACGCCGGAGCGCGCCAGCACGCGCGCCGCGGCGTCGCCGGTCGCGGGATCGGCGAGCGCGGCAAGCAGGTGCTCGACGCTGACGTATTCGTCCTTCAAGCGCTCGGCCGCGGACTCGGCGCTCTCCAGTACCTCGCGCAGCCGATCGCCCACCACCATCGATCCGCCCTGCACGCGCGGCAGCGAGCGCATCGCCTCGGCGAGATCCTGAGCGAGACGGTCGCGGGACACGCCGAGCTTCTGCAGCACGGCGGCGACCGTGCCCTCGCCCTCGGCGAGCAGCGCGGCGAGCAGATGAAGCGGCGTCAGCTCCTGGTGGCTGGCTTCGCGCGCGACGCGCTGCGCGCGCTCCAGCGCTTCCTGGGACTTGACGGTGTATCGATCGAGACGCATGGCCTTGCTCTCCTTCTCCTCAAGAAACTCGTTCCTAGAGATGAGGCAGGCTAGCACAGCGTTTCGACCGTGATTGCAACGCCCGGAGCGGCGAATCGTTCATATCGAAACGCGGAAGGCCGGCCCGATGGGCCGGCCTTCGTGGCGACGACGCGGGGCTGGCGCGCGATCAGGCCGCCTCTTCCAGATACGGCAGCAGCAACGGCAGCACGCGGCGACCGATGGCCGGGTATTCCATCGCGAACGCGACGGCCTCGCGCAGGACGTCCCACGTCAGGTCGTGGTGCTCCAGATGGCGCGCCAGGTCGAGCAGCGCCGAGCGGGCGCGCGTGCGCTGCCCATCGGGCACGCCGAGCGATCCGACTTCGGCGGCCATGGCCAGCACCGCGGCCGCGGCCGCGCTCACGACGGGCGACGGCGCGTGCGGCGTCGGCGGCGCGGCGTTCCGGCGCTTGAGCGGCTTGCCCTGGGCGCGGAACACCGGCGAATTCCCGAGCATCTCGTCGGCGCTGTCCTCGGCCTCCTCGGGCGGCGCGGACATCGGCCCGAGCGCCGCTTCGAGCGCGGCGCGGAGCATGGCTTCGTCGACCGGCGGCGTCGGCGCGGATACCGCGAACGGCGACAGGTCCTCGAGCTCCGGCTCCGGCTCCGGCTCCGGCTCCGGCTCCGGCTCGGGCTCGGGCTCTAGCTCGGGCTCAGGCTCGGCCTCCGGCTCGTCGGCCGCCCGCCAATCCTCCATCGCTGGTTCGTCCGCCTCCTCGACTTCGTCGAAAGGCTCCGGTTCGCGCGCGACGTTCGGCCAGCCCTTGGGCATGTTCTCCAGCCGGTTCTCGGGCGGAAGGCCGAACTCCGGCGGAAGCACCGAAGCGATGTCGTCCGGCGGCGGCGCGGCGGCGCGCGCACGCGGCGCCGGCTCGGGCAGACGCGCCGGGCGGGGCGTGGCAGGGCGAACTGTGGTGGCGCGCGGCGCCGGCGGTGCGGGGCGCGGCGGCGGCGCGGGCTCGGGCGCGATCTCGCGCACAGGCGGTGGCGCGGGCGCGGACGCGGACTCGTCGTCGCCGAAGCCGAGCATGTCCTTGAGTCGCGCCTTGGGCGAGGCTTTCTTGTGCTTGTTCTTGCCGTTCGGTCGCGACGTCACCGATCCGCCCTGACCCGAACGCTCGCCGCCCGCGGGCGGCGCCTGGCGTGGCGGCGTCGCGTGACGCGGCTCGGCGGCGCGCGGCCTCTCGGTGGCGCGCGGCGGCTCCTCGTCGCGTGGCGGCTCGGCGAACTCCGACGGTTCGTCGAACTGCGGCGGTTCCTCGTCGCGCGGACGCTGGGTGGCGCGCGGCGCGGGGGTGTCACGCCCGATGAGCGCGCGCAGTTCCGCGAGGCGCTTGGGCGCCGGCGCGTCTTCTTCGTCGTCGTCGTCGCGGCGCGTTGGCCGCGCGGCGCCAGGCCGAGGGACGCGCGGAATCGCCGGGCCGGGCTTCGCTTCGTCGATCGCCGGAGGCTCGGCGCTCTCCTGCTCCTCCTCGTACTGCTCGAGCGCCGGCGGGCCGGCTTCCTCGTATTCCGCGACGGACGCGCCGCCCGACAACTCGTCGATGAGCGCGCGCAGGAGCGACGCGGCCTCGGCGGCGCCCTTTTCGTACCACTCCCTCGTCATGTGCCTGTCGGCGCGTGACGAAGGCGGCGAGAACGGAATGCGCCGGAAGCGGGTCGAGCGCACCTGATCCCCCTCCCAGATGCGCTGGATGAGGGTCAGGGTGCTCTGCCGCCACTCCTTGAAGTTGGGGTCGCGCGGGCTGGCGTTGCGCAGCGCGTTGATCTGATCGAGCGACTGCTCGAGCATCTGGCGTCCGCGCTCGGAGAGTCGAGGGTCTTTCATCGCGACCCCCGCGCCACCGGGCTACCAGTCGGAGAAGCGTTCCTCTTTCCAGGGATCGGCTTCGTTGTGATAGCCGTTCTGTTCCCAGAACCCTGGACGATCGCGGTCGACGAGTTCGAGCGCGCGGATCCACTTCGCACTCTTCCAGAAATAGCGCTGCGGCACGACCAGCCGCAACGGCCATCCGTGGTCGGGTGTGAGAGGCACGCCATCGTGCTTGTCCGCGAGCAGCGCGTCATCCTTCATCAACTCCGCGAGAGGCAGGTTGGCGGTGAAACCCTGCTCGGCGTGCGCGATCGCATACGCCGCCTTGGGACTCACTCCCGCCCTGCCGAGAATCTCCTTCACCGACACGCCCTGCCAGACGTTGTCGAAGCGACTCCACCGCGTGACGCAGTGGATGTCGCTGCGCACATCGATCCGTGGAAGGGTCTGGAACTCGTCCCAGTTCCAGCTGAGCGGCCTCTCCACCAGGCCGTGAACCTTGAACGACCACGTCCCCAGATCGATTCGAGGCACCGAGCCGTAGTGCAGCACGGGCCACTTCTCGGTGAGCACCTGCCCCGGGGGCAGTCGGCGCTCTTGCCTCGGGCTGTCGAATTTATCGGCGCTCTGGGTCGGAACATTCAGGTCGGAATCGATGACGCCCTCCTAAGGAGCGGCCGTGAGGATCGGACTGGGCACGCCACCGGCGTGGCCGGAACAGGCCTGGCGGACGCCGGGATGCTACACCGCCTCAGGGGTTTGCGCGATAGGCTGCTGCCCGGGAACGCCGGCCGGAGAGACGCGGCGCCCACCCCGCTCAGGGATCGGCGCCGCGCTCGCGGAACTTCTCAGAAATCCGTCGACAGGCTGCCCACCAGCGAGATACCCGGGTCGTCCACGGAGGCCAGCGCCTGACGGTACGGCGTGTCCGTGAAGTTGCGCACGCCGAGCACGAGACGCTGCCCCGTGCCGAGGCGCGCGCCGGCGAACACGTCGCCGACGATCCACTCGGCCTTGAACGCGCCGATCTGCGGCACGCCCGGCGTCGGGACCGGCAGTCGATTCGTGCGCCACGAGTAGCGCGTCGAGGGCTCGAGCCAGTAGCGCCCGGTCTTGTTCGTCCAGCGCAGCGCGAACGTGCCCTTGAACGGCGGCACGTTCGGCAACGGGCCTTCCGCGATCGTCTGCGGGCCCGACGCCGTCGCGATCACCGCGGACTTCGTGATGTCGCCGACCGTGCCCGTGCACGTGGCGCGCGCCGTCCACTGCTCGTGGAAGTGAACCTCGGCCTCGGCCTCGCCGCCCCAGATCGTCGCCTCCGAGATGTTCACGTACTGGTACGTGGACGGCGCGCCCGGCGCGGGCGGGGCCGCGACCTGCACGGCGTCGATGAGGTCGTTGTACGTCGAATAGAACAGGTTGCCGGCGAACGCGAGATCGCCCGGTCCCCAGCGCAGGCCGAAGTCGCCGGACACGCTCTTCTCGGGCTTGAGGGCCTGGTTGCCGATCACCGTACCGACCGAGGCCGGACCGTTGAAGAACAGATCCTGGGCGTTCGGCTGGCGATAGCCGTTCGCGACGTTCGCGGTCACGTGCAGATCGGCGATCGGCGTGTACACGACGCCGAACGAGCCCGAGCCCGCGTCGTTGTCGAGCTTGTACGCCGGGAAGTTCGCGCTCGCCGAGTTCACGCCGACGTCGGTGCGGTAGTGGTAGTGCGTGAAGCGGCCGCCCACGTCGAACGTCCACTGCGGTCCCGCGAACCACTCGCTCTGCGCGAACGCCGCGAGGTTGTCGAAGTTGCCGTCGGGCACGGACGCCGTGACCAGCACGCTGGTCGGCGCGAGCGGCTGATTCGACGCGTCCTCGTACGTGCGGTGCCGCACGTTGTCGCCGTCCGTGTGATCGCGCGCCACGTCGATGCCGCCGACGAGCTGCGTGTGCGTCGTGCGGCGCGACGTGCCCTGCAGCTGCACGCCGTACGTGCCCAGCTTGAAGTAGCGATCCTGGAGCTGCACGCGATGGTCCGTGCCCGGCGGGTAGCCCGGCGGCAGGAACGCGGTGCCGTCGATCTCGTTCGAGAAGAAGTCGCGCGACTCGCGCTGCCAGTACGCGCGCAGCTGCGTCGCCGCCAGCCACGACGCCGGCGTCTTGTGCTCGAGGTCGACGTGCGCCTCGTCACGGTCGTAGAACGAGAAATCGAAGTCCTGATGGAAACCGGGAATGTCGAACAGCAGTCCGGGGATGCCGATGTCCTTCGCGCGATACAGCTGGTAGCCGGCCTTGAGCGCGGTCTGCTCGGTGAGGTCGTAGCGGACGTTGGCCAGCGCGTTGTAGTCGGAGAAGCCGGACAGCGGAACCGTGCCGTTCGCCGAACGGTAGTCCTCGGCCTTGCGGCCGCCGCTCGAGAGGTACGCGGACAGCTTGCCGACGCGCGGCATCAGCTCGAGGAAGCCGGTGCGCTCCTTCTCGGCCGAGCTGCCGCCCAGCGTCGCCGCGCCGCGCAGCGCGGTGGTGCCGTCGCTCGGCGGCGCCTGGCGCGTGATGATGTTGATCGCCCCGCCCAGCGCGTCCGATCCGTACGCCACCGACGACGGCCCGCGCACGACCTCGACGCGCTCGACCTGCGACGCGTCGACCAGTGACGGATGCGGGCCGTTGCCGCGCGCGCTGTTCATCGGGAAGCCGTCCATCATCACGAGCACGCGCTGGCCGGTCAGCCCGCGAATCACCGGCCGCTGCTCCCACGGACTGTCCTTGCTGTTGTCGACGCCCGGCAGGTTCGTGAGCATGTCGCCGATCACGGTCGGCGCCGCGTCGCGGATCTGCGCGCGGGTCACGAACGACAGCGCCTGCGGCGACTCGAAGTAGGCGCGCGGATAGCGCGCGCCGGTGACCACCGTCTCCTTGAGGAACGTGACCGGACGCGTCGTGTCGGCGAACGCCGAACCGCGCGCGGGAGCCCCTGCCGCCTGCGCCGCGCTGAACGCGACGACGAGGCCGAGTGCCGTGGACGCCGCGACGATCGCCGTCAAGCGATCGATCAGCTGGGCGCTCCGGGCGCTCGCAGGGGTGCGGAACCTGTGCATGTGAACGATGCCTCCTCGAAAGCGCGGGGAATCCGGCGCCCCGCAAACGCCCGGGCTCACGCGATGTGAGACCCGATGAAATCCTTCACGGCGTCGCCGCCGGGTCCAGCGGACGCACGCGCACGGCGTCGCCGTCGCGCGCGACGAGGCGCGCCGCGTGCGCGACGCTGTCGTCGTCGCGCGGCCCGCACACGAGCGCGGTCGGGCCGCTGAAGTCGTCGGGCTCGAGCACCCAGCGCCGCCCGTCGGCGAAGCCGGCGAGCGCCGCGTTCTCGCCGGCGTTGCGCCCGAGCACGATCTTGAGCCGCTCGCCGATGCGCACGTGGCGCCCGACCCGCAGCAGCTCGACGTCGTCGAGCGTCGTCTCGTCTTCGGGCACGTGCGCGAACAGGTCGGCGAGCTTGAGCGAGAACTCGCGATCGGTCAGCAGACAGCCTCCGCCCGGGGCCGTGTAGTGCGACAGGCCGAACGCTTCCGCCATCGCGATCTGGGCCGCGCGGCCGCGGCCGCGGATCGCGCCGAGCTTCGTGCGGTCGACCCAGCCGCGCTTCTCGGGCTCGGTCTCGGGCAGCAGTCGCGCGCTCAGCGGCCGCAGGATCCAACCCTCGAGACCGCTCGTGCGGTCGATGAGCTGGAACGCGGCACGATGCTGGGACATCGGCCGCTGGCCCACGACCTCGCCGGTGAACAGGAAGCGCGCGTCGAACTCCTCGAGGTACGGCTGTCCCAGCTGGAACATGAAGCGCCGGCAGTCCACGCACGGGTTCAGGTGACGGCCGTAGCCGTGACGCGGGTGGCGCAGCAGGCGCAGGTACTCCTCACCCTTCGCCCGCGTCACGAGGCGGATGCCGAGATCGCGCGCGACGTCGCGCACGTCGTTCCGGCACGCCGTCGGCGACTCCAGGTGCAGCCCGATGACCTCGATGCCCTGGTCGATCAGGAGCCGCGCGGCGAGCGCGCTGTCGAGGCCGCCCGAGAGCAGGCCCACGGCACGAATGGCGGACATGAAGCCGGTCACCTCGGTAATGGACGGCGGGGCACCCGGAACGGAGTGGGCGAAACGGCAGAGGGTTACCAATCGCCCCGAGGGGTGTCAAGGTCCGGCGGACCGTCGCCTCCCGCCCGGCCGCGCCCTTGCGGCCGCCGCGCGCGACTGGCTAGCATGGCCTTCGAGTTTGCCTCGCTGCACCCACCCCGAGGCCCGCGCGCGGCCCTTCCGGCGTCCCCTCGAGCCCAGGTTCTCCCGCCCATGCACGCTCCCGCCTTCAGCTGGTTCTCCGCGATCAGCGAGCTGTTCGTGACCGCCGGCGTCTTCCTCGTGATCCGCCGCAACTGGACGCGGCGCACGTTCCCGCTCGCCCTGTTCCTGTCCGTCGCGCTGTTCGAGGCGCTCGTCAACGTGATGTACATGGCGCGGCGCAGCGCGGAGGCGGCAAGCGCCGGCGCGCCTGCGATCGCGCCTTCGCTCCGGCTGTTCTTCGCGGTCCACGGCATGCTGTCGCTGCTCGCGTACCTGGTGTTCGTGATCCTCGGCGTGCTCGCGTACCAGGATCAGCGTGAGGGCCGCTTCTGGTTCCGCGACCGTCCGGCGCTCACCTGGACGTTCCTCGCCGTGTGGACGGTGAGCATCGTGTCGGGCGAAGTGATCTTCGCCGCGCGCTACCTCGTGCCGGCTTGAGCGATTCGCGCGCCCGCGCGCCGCGGCGAGCGGCGCCGGCCGGTTCGGCGCCCTATCCACGAGCGGCGCGGCTGCGCGCGCCGCTCGCGCTCCTCGTCGGCGCGTTGTTGACGATCGAAGCCGGCGGCGGGCTCGTGATCTTCTTCGCCCGCCTGGCGTTCGGCACGACGCCCGGCGAAGCGGTGCACGTGATCGTCGGCGTGGCCCTCAGCGCGGCGTACGCGGCGTACCAGGTCGGGCACTGGAACCGGGTCGCGCCGTTTCGCGCGCGCCTCGACTACGCGCTCGGGCTGATCGCGGCGCTGGCCCTGTCGGCCACGAATCTGACCGGCCTGTGGCTGGGACTCGCGTGGTGGCGCGAACGCGTGGTGCACGCTTCGGCCGCGCCGGTCGCGTACGGCACGCTGCTGAGCGCGGCGCACAACATCGGCAGCCTCGTGACGCTGACGTTCCTCAGCGCGCATCTGGCCGCGGTGTTCCGGCGCGACGCACGCGCGCGGCGCGCGCTCAGTTCTTGAGCCAGCGCTCCAGCCAGCCGAGCACCTCGGCGTACCAGAAGCGCGAATTGCGCGGCTTCAGGACCCAATGGTTCTCGTCCGGGAAGTACACGAGCCGCGCCGGGACGCCCTTGGCCTTGAGCACGCCGTAGCACTCGAGACCCTGCGTGACCGGCACGCGGAAGTCGCGCTCGCCGTGGATCACCAGCATCGGCGTCTTGAATCCGGCCGCGGCGTGCGCCGGATTGCACGCGTTGATCGCCTCGAGTCCGTCCCACGGCTCGCCGCCGAACGACTGTTCGCGGCCCTGCGTCACGTCGCTCGCGTATTGCGACAGCGTGTCGTAGACGCCGGCGTGGTTCACGATGCAGCGGAAGCGGTCCGTGTGACCTTCGATCCACGACGCCATGTAGCCGCCGTACGAGCCGCCGGCCGCGGCCATGCGCTGCTCGTCGACGAGCCCGGACGCGATCAGCAGGTCGGTCGCGCGCATGACGTCCTCGAACGGGCGTTCGGCCCACGCGCCCTGGATGCGGCGCGCGAAGTCCTGGCCCCACGACGTCGAGCCCTGGAAGTTGACGAGCGCGACGACGTGCCCCGGCGCCGCGAACAACTGCGCGTTCCAGCGCGCGTGGAACGCGTCGGCGCTGATAGCGTGCGGCCCGCCATGGATGACGTGCACGAGCGGATAGCGCCGGCCCTCCTCGTACTCGGGCGGCAGCACGACGTACATCTGGACCTGTTCGCCCTTCGCGCCCTCGACAGGGATCTCGCGCACCTCGCCGGTCGCGAAGCGCGACGTCGCCGCTTCCGTGAAGCGCGTGAGGCGCTGGAGCCCGGCGCCGTCCGCCCCCGCCGCGTACACCTCGACGGGCGCGACGAGCGTCTGCAGCCCGAACACGAAGCGGCCGTCCGGGCCCACGTCGAAGCCGGAGGACGCGCCGCCGCGCACGCGACGCTCGGGCGCGGCCGCGCCGGGCACGAGCGTGAACAACGACACGCGGCCGTCCTCCTCGGCCTCGAACGCGATCCGCCCGTCGGCCACGAACTCCCAGTGCAGCGGCGTCAGGTCCCAGTCCACGAGGACCGCGTGGTGCGTCGCCGTCGCGCGATCGAAGCGCATGAGGCGGATGCGGTCGGCGTAGTACAGGGGCTCGACCTGCTGGCCGTAGAGCAGGCTGCGCCCGTCCGGGCTGTAGCGCGGGCGCGACTCCTCGGTCGCGCGGTCCGGCGTGAGGCACGTGATCGCGCCGCCGGCCACCGGCACCGTGAACAGGGCGCTGCGCATCTGCGAGCGCTTCAAGTCGAACAGGATTCCGGCGTACGCCACTTCGCGCCCGTCCGGCGAGACGTCGAACTGGCCGCTCGGCTCCATGAAGTCGAACCACGTCGTGCTGTCCGGCGTCAGGTCGCGCAGCGCGCTCGTGGCCAGGTCGAGCACGAACAGATGCGGCACCTCCCCGCCGGTGAGCCACGTGTCCCAGAAACGAAACACGCGCTCTTCGGTCACGTGCGCCTTCACCGGATCCTCGTCGCGGCGCGCGATCTCGGCGGTCGTGGCCTCGATCGTCAGGTGGCCCTTCAGCAACGTGCCCACGAATACGAGTCCCTTGCCGTCGGGCAGCCAATGCGGGTCGAAGGCGCCGAGCGGCAGCGACGTCACCGCGCGCGCTTCGCCACCGTCGAGCGGCAGGACGTGGATCTGCGGGCGGCCCTTGTCGTCCTTGCGCACGAACGCGAGCTGCCGGCCGTCCGGCGAGAACGCGGGCTCGCTGCTCGACGCGCTCGCGCCGGTCAGCGCGACGGGATCGCCGCCCTTGACGGCGCCGCGCCAGATGCGGCTCGTGCCCTTGTTCTTCTCCATGTCGTACTCGGTGACGACGACGCAGAACGTCTGTCCGTCCGGCGACAGCACGGGCGCGCCGACCCGCGGGATGGCCCACAGGTCTTCGGCGGTCATGGGGCGCGGACCCTTGCGGGCGGCGTGGATCACGGTGGACGGCGTGGTCATGACGGACATGGCGCTCTCCCAGGAGGTCGTGGGCCGGGACGGGACGGGCGCGAATTCTAGCAGCGGCGGCGGCGCGCCGGAACCCGGCGCGACGAGGCGCGCTCAGGGTATCGCGCTGCGGCCGTTGAGGCTTTCTTCATGGCGGGGGGAAGGCCATGCGCCGCGCCGGTTCCGGGCTCTCACCCGTCGCCAAACCTCCGGGTCCGGATGCGCTATGCTGCGGCGTTCGCTGCAACCAGCGTCGCGGGCCCGGTTGGAACCAGCCGGGTCCGAGCGCGCCACGAGCCTCGCCTCGCTCGCCAGTCATTTTGGGCCGCCCGCGCGGCCATTGGAGAAGCGCCATCATGAGCACCGAGACCACGCCGTCCGTCCCCGTCCCGCCTGCCGGCGGGCCTCCTCTTCGCGATCGCCGAGAGTCGGAACGCTTCCAGCTCGGCATGCTGGGCGGATTCAAGCGCCAGCTCCCGGACGCGGATCCGGTCGAAACCCAGGAATGGGTCGAGGCGCTCGACGCGATCGTCCAGACCCAGGGGCGCGAGCGCGCGGACTTCCTGCTGCGCCGCGTGCTCAAGCGCGCGCGCCAGCTGCAGGTCGGGCTGCCCGGACTCGTCCAGTCGCGCTACATGAACACGCTTTCGCCGGAACAGGAGCCGCCCTTCCCCGGCGACGAGAACCTCGAGCTGCACATCCGCCGCATCATCCGCTGGAACGCGGTCGTCATGGTGCTGCGCGCGAACCATCTGTTCTCGGGAATCGGCGGACATCTCTCGACGTACGCGTCGGCGGCGAGCCTCTACGAGGTCGGGTTCAACCACTTCTTCCGCGGCAAGGACGACGGCCAGACCGGCGATCAGGTGTTCTACCAGGGCCACGCCGCGCCCGGCATGTACGCGCGCGCGTTCCTCGAGGGACGGCTGAGCGAGTCGCAGCTCGATCACTTCCGCCGCGAGGTCGTGCGCGGCCAGGGCCTGTCGTCGTATCCGCATCCGCGTCTGATGCCGGAGTTCTGGGAATACCCCACGGTCTCGATGGGCCTCGGACCGATCAACGCGATCTATCAGGCGCGCTTCAACCGTTACCTGCACGCGCGCGGCATCGCCGACACGTCGAACTCGCGGGTCTGGGCGTTCGTCGGCGACGGCGAGACCGACGAGCCCGAGGCCGTCGGCGCGCTGCCACTCGCGGCGCGTGACGGGCTCGACAACCTGACGTTCGTCGTCAACTGCAACCTGCAGCGTCTCGACGGGCCGGTGCGCGGCAACAGCAAGATCATCCAGGAGCTGGAGGCCACGTTCACCGGGGCCGGGTGGAACGTGATCAAGGTGATCTGGGCGCGCGAATGGGACGCGCTGCTCGCCCAGGACTACGAAGGCGCGCTCATCGACCGCATGAACGAGACGGTGGACGGCGACTGGCTCAAGTACGCGGTCGAGACCGGCGGCTACATCCGCGAGCACTTCTTCGGCACCGATCCGCGGCTGCTCAAGATGGTCGAGCACCTGAGCGACGACGACATCAAGCGACTGCGCCGCGGCGGCCATGACTATCGCAAGCTGTACGCCGCGTACAGCGCGGCCGTCGCGCACCGCGGGCAGCCCACCGCGATCCTGGCCCAGACCGTCAAGGGCTGGACGCTCGGCCCCGTCGCCGAGGCGCGCAACATGACGCACCAGATGAAGAAGTTGAAGACGGACGAGCTGAAGAAGTTCCGCGACCGGCTCGAGCTGCCGATCTCGGATCGCCAGCTCGAGAACCCGCCCTACTACCACCCGGGCGCGAAGAGCGACGAGGTGCAGTACATGCTCGAACGCCGGCGCGCACTCGGCGGCTGCATCCCCAAGCGCATCGTCCGTTCGAAGCCGTTGCCCGCGCCGCCCGCGAAGGCGTTCGCCGAATTCGCGGCCGGGACCGGCGAGAACCAGGCCGTGTCCACGACCATGGTGCTCGCGAAGCTCGTGCGCAACCTGCTCCGCGATCCGGCGTACGGCTCGCGCGTCGTCCCGATCATTCCCGACGAGGCGCGCACGTTCGGCATGGAAGTGCTGTTCCGCGAGATCGGAATCTACGCCGCGCACGGCCAGCGTTACGAGCCCGTCGACTCCAAGCTCGTGCTGTCCTACACCGAGAAACCGAACGGCCAGCTGCTGGAGGAGGGCATCACCGAGAGCGGCTCGATGGCGTCGTTCACGGCCGCGGGCACGAGCTACGCGACGCACGGCCAGCCGATGATCCCGTTTTACATCTTCTACTCGATGTTCGGATTCCAGCGCACCGGCGACCTGTGCTGGGCGTTCGGCGACATCCGCGGCCGCGGCTTCATGCTCGGCGCGACGGCCGGACGCACGACGCTGAACGGTGAAGGGTTGCAGCACGAGGACGGCCACAGCCACGTGCTCGCGTCGACGATCCCGAACCTCAAGGCCTACGACCCGGCGTTCGCGTACGAAGTCGCGACGATCGTGCGCGAGGGCTTGAAGCGCATGTTCGTGGACGGCGAGGACATTTTCTACTACCTCACGCTCTACAATCAGGACTACCCGATGCCGCCGATGCCGACGGGCGTCGAGGAAGGCATCCTGCAGGGCATGTACCTGTACCGCTCGGCCGTGCAGCAGGCCAAGCGCCGCGCGCAGTTGTTCGGCAGCGGCGTCATGCTCCTCGAGGCGCTGCGCGCGCAGGAGATCCTGGCCGCGAAGTTCGACGTCGCCGCCGACGTGTGGAGCGTGACGAGCTACGCGGAGTTGCGCAACGAAGCGCTCGGTGTCGAGCGCTGGAATCGCCTGCACCCGGCGGATCCGCCGCGCGTGCCGCGCGTCACCAAGGCGCTGCAGTCGGCGGCCGGCCCGGTCATCGCGTGCACGGATTTCATCAAGGCCGTGCCCGACATGATCGCGCGCTGGGTGCCGGCGCCGTACACGCCGCTCGGCACCGACGGCTTCGGCCGCAGCGACACGCGCGAGGCGCTGCGCCGGCACTTCGAGATCGACGCCGAGCACATCGTGGTCGCGACGCTGAGCGCGTTGATGCGCCAGGGCCAGGTCGAGCCCGGTGTCGTCGTGCGCGCGATCCAGGACTTCGGCATCGACCCGGAGCGCGTGGAGCCGCGGCAGGCGTAGCGCACCGCGCGAGCCCGGCGCGTTCGGCTACGCGGGCGCGCCCGCCATCATCGCTTCGAGGCGCGCCTTCACTGCCGGCCACTCGTCGTCGAGGATGCTGAAGTAGACGGTGTCGCGCGTTTCGCCGTTCTCGCGCACCGTGTGCTTGCGCAGCGTGCCCTCTTGGACGCAGCCCAGGCGCTTCATGGCGTTCTGCGACGGCAGGTTCAGGTGGCTCGTCTTCAGTTCGACGCGGGCCAGCCGCAACGTCTCGAACGCGTGGGACAACATCAGGTACTTGGCCTCGGTGTTGACGTAGGTGCGCCGGAACGGCCGGCCGACCCACGTCCAGCCGATCTCCAGACGGCGGTGCTCGAGCGCGATGTTCGCGTAGCGCGTGCAGCCCGCGACGCGTCCGCTCGGCTTGTCGATGGTCGCGAACGGCAGGGACACACCGCGCTCGCGCTCGTCCAGGGCGATGTCGAGATAGCGCTTCAGCTCGGCTTCGTCGTGGATGATCGCGGTCGTGAAGCGCCACAGGTCGGGATCGAGCCCGATCGCGCGCAGGCCGTCCCAATGTTTCGAGAGATCGAGCGGCTCCATGCGCACGCGCCGCCCGTCCAGCGTGACGGGTTGAAGCGAAGTGGGTGGGGTCATGCCGCGCACGATAACGCGGCGGCCGGGGTCGCGTGCAAGCGGGCGCGCCTCCCGCGCGCGGCGGAACCGCGGCGGCGCACTCGAGCCCCGCGACTTGTCGAGCCGCCGGGCCATGTCATACGTTCGGCTTGCCGCGCTGGGCCGCATCGCCTGTGGCCGTACGAGCTGAAACGCAGCCCCCAAACTCGTGAGGTACTCATGAAGTCCCCGCTCCGCCGTCTCCTGCTGTCCCTGACCATCGCTTCGTCCTTCACCGTTCCCGCGCTGGCCTCAGCGGCCGTCGAGTTCACGCCGGTCATCGGCGTCGTGCATCCGCTGAAGGCGCAATACGTGGACTTCGGCACGCCGCTCGTGTTCGGGCTCTCGACGTCCGCCGCGTACGGCGCGCGCGTCACGTGGTGGGCGCAGCGACGCGTCGCGCTCGAGGCGTCGGCCGTCGGCGCCGGGACCATGCTGAAGCTCGTCGGCGGCGGCGCGATCGACTCGCCGGGCACGCTGTTCCAGGGCGACGGCCGCGTGCGCTTCCGCTTGAACCCGGCGAACCCGACGAATCACTTCGATCTCATCGGCGGCGTCGGCCTCTCGGACGCGCAGTTCGAGCTGACCGACTTCCTGGATCGTTCCGGCATCAAGCGCAAGGCGCGCACCGAGTGGGTGGTGGGCGCGGGCGCGACGGTCGACGTCTGGTCGAACGCGGCGTTGCGCATCGATGTCGAGGATCACCTGCACGCGCGGAACTTCGAGTTCGATCCAGCGATCTCCGGCCTCAGCCCAGGCGATCGCGGGCAGCAGGACCTGACGTGGACCGCGGGCGTCGTGATCCCGATCTGCAAGCGCTGAGAAACGGACGCCGCGAGACGGCGCCGCGATATCACGCCCCGCATCGCGCACGCGTGCGCGATGCGGGGCGTCCGCTTTACGCCTTCACCATGTAGTACATCGCCGCCGGGTGGTGGACGATGATCGCCGACGTCGAGGCCTCGGGCACGAGCTGGAACGCGCTCGTCAGTGACACGCCGATGTGCCGCTCCGGGTCGAGCAGCTTGAACAGCTTGGCCTGGTCCGCCAGGTCGGGACACGCGCTGTAGCCGAACGAGTAGCGCTTGCCCCGACCGTCTTCGAGGCCCAGCTCGCGACGCACCTTCGCGTGGTGCCACTCGGCCAGGCCTTCGGCCGCGGACACGCCGAGGCCGTGCACGAACAGCGCCTTGGCGTATTCGCCACGCGCGTTCAGCGCCTCGCCGAGCTCGTCGACGCGCGGACCGACGGTCACGACCTGGAACGCGACCACGTCGAAGCGGCTGCTGTCGACGGGCATGAAGTAGTCGCTGAGGCACAGCCCCTCGCGATCGGCCTGGCGCGGGAACTTGAAGCGCAGCAGCTCCTCGATCTTGCCGCGCGCGTTGAGCGATCCGGGCGCGAACGCGCCGGGGTCGTACACGATGAGGTCCTGGCCGTCGCTCTGGCACGGGAAGAAGCCGTACACGCCGCGCGGCATGATCCAGCCTTGGGTTTCGGCCTCGCGCTGCAGCGCGAGGCGGCGCGGCTCGAAGTCGTCGCGGATCAGGTGATCGTATTCCGCGCCGCTGCCGCGGGCGCCCCAGTGCAGGCGATACAGCGTCTTCAGATCCATGCCGTCGAACATGCCGGCGTACGGAATGTCCGACGTCGGCGTCTGGCGCGCGCCCCAGAACGGCGGCGCGGGCACCGGGACGTCGCGCGCCACTTCCACCCGGAAGTCGCGCTGCTTCGCGCTCGACTCCTGCGCGCGCGTCTCGATCTCGGCGGCCTTGGTCTTGAACTCGAACGCCTCGCTGCGGATCTTCTCGACGAGCGCGGGGCGCTGGGCGTCGTCGGTGAGCGCGTTCATGGTATCGAGCCCCTCGAACGCGTCCTTGCAATAGAACACGCCGGGCGCGTAGAACACCTCGCCGTCGACGAGCGCCGCGCGGCGCCCGAAGTTGCGGTTGATGGCCGCGCCGCCGATCAGCACCGGGTACTCGAGCCCGGCGCGATGCAGCTCGCCGACGCAGATCGGCATCTGCTTGCTCGTCGAGACGAGCAGCGCGGACAGCCCGATCGCCGTCGCCTTCACTTCGCGCGCCTTGTCGAGCACGGTCTGCACCGGCACCTGCTTGCCCAGATCGAACACGGTGTACCCGTTGTTCGACAGAATCGTCTTCACCAGGTTCTTGCCGATGTCGTGCACGTCGCCGTACACGGTCGCGACCACGACGCGCCCGCGCGACACGTCCGCACTCTTCTCGAGATACGTCTCGAGGCGGGCCACGGCCTTCTTCATGACCTCGGCGCTCTGCAGCACGAACGGCAGGATCAGCTCGCCGGCGCCGAACTTGTCGCCGACTTCCTTCATGGCCGGCAGCAGCACCTGGTTCAGCACGGTCACCGGATCCTGGCGCTTCACCGCCTCGTCGATCAGCGCTTCGACGCCGGCGGGCTTCCGGTGCAGGATCTGGAAGTGGATCTTGTGCTCGACGTCGAGCGTCGCCTCTTCGGCTTCGTCGGCCTTCTCGCGGCCCTCGGCGGTGCGACCCTCGAAGTGCGTGATGAGCTGGCTCAGCGCTTCCGGGGTGCGATTGAACACGAGATCGTCGGCGAGCCGGCGATCGTCCTCGCGGATCTCGGCGTACGGCACGATGTCCGCGGGGTTCACGATGGCCATGTCGAGCCCGGCCTGCACGCAGTGGTACAGGAACACCGAATTCAGGACGGCACGCGCCTCCTTGCCGAGCCCGAACGACACGTTCGACACGCCGAGGCTGGTGAGCACGCCCGGCAGCTCGCGCTTGATGAGGCGGATGCCCTCGATCGTCTCGACCGCCGAATCCACGAACTCCTGGTCCCCGGTCGCGAGCGTGAACGTCAGCGCGTCGAACACGAGCAGCTGCGGCGGCAGCCCGTACTCTTTCGTCACGATGTCGTGGATGGTGCGCGCCACCTCGAGTTTGCGCGCCGCGGTCTTGGCCATCCCCGTCGGATCGATGGTCAGCGCGATGACGGCCGCGCCATAGCGCATGACGAGCGGCATCACCGCGTCGATGCGCTCGCGGCCGTTCTCCATGTTGATCGAGTTCACGAGCGCGCAGCCCGGGTAGGCCTTCAGCGCCTCGTCGATGACGTTCGCTTCCGTCGAGTCGATGACGAGCGGCGCCTCGACCGACAGCGCGAGCTTCTTCACGAGGCGCCGCACTTGCGCGGCCTCGTCCGTGCGTTCGGTGAGCGCCATGCACACGTCCAGCGTGTGCGCGCCGCCTTCGACCTGGTCGCGCGCGACCGGGATCATGTCCTCGATGCGATCTTCCAGGGCGAGGCGCTTGATCTTGCGCGAACCCTGCGTGTTCAAGCGCTCGCCGATCAGGAGCGGCCGCGGCTCCTGCTCGAGCGCGGTCGCGGTCATGGCGCTCGACAGCGACCAGCCGGTCGTGCGCGCGGCGCCCGGCCGCCACGACGCGCGCGGCGTGGGCGCGCGCCGGCCGATGGCCGCGATCTGCGCGCGGATGTGCTCGGGCGTCGTGCCGCAGCAGCCGCCGACCAGATTGACGCCGAGTTCGTTCACGAACTCGCGCAGCACTTCGGCCATGGGCTCGGGCTTCATCGGATAGACCGTGCGCCCGCCGTCGTTGATGGGCAGCCCGGCATTCGGGATGCAGTGGATCGGCGTGCTGGCGTTCTGCGCCAGGTAGCGGATCGCGTCGCGCATGAGGTCGGGCCCGGTCGAGCAGTTGAGCCCGATGATGTCGACGCGCATCGCCTCCAGCGTGGCCAGCGCCCCGCGGATGTCCGTGCCGAGCAGCATGCGGCCCGATGGATCGAGCGTGACCGAGGCCTGAATGGGCACGCGCCGGCCGGTGCGCTCCATGGCCTCGCGGCACGCCAGGATCTGCGCCTTCATCTCGAGGATGTCCTGGCACGTTTCGAGGATGAGCACGTCCGCGCCGCCCGCGAGCAGGCCCTCGGCCTGGACCGCGAACGCCGGGATCAGGTCCTCGAGGCGGAGCTTGCCGAGATCCGGGTCCTCGGACGACGGCAGCATCCCAGAGGGCCCCATCGAGCCGGCGACGAAGCGCGGCCGGCCGTCCGCCTTCTCGAAGCGGTCGGCGACGCGGCGCGCGATCTCGGCGCCCACGCGATTGATCTCGAGCGTGCGCTCGCCCAGCCCCCATTCCTCGAAGCGCACGCGCGAGGCCTGGAAGGAGTTGGTCTCGACGATGTCGGCGCCGGCCTCGAAATAGGCGGCATGGACGTCCTCGACCACGTCCGGGCGGGTGATCGACAGGTAGTCGTTGCACCCCTCCCAGCGCGCGCCGCCGAAGTCCACGGGCCCGAGTTCCCGGGCTTGCAGCTGAGTGCCCATGGCCCCGTCGTAGAACAGCACGCGGTCGCGAAGGGCATCGAGGAGTCGACTCTTCATGGTGGGGCTTCCTGTAGGCGCGAGAGCATTTCTCGGCGGCATTTCGTTCGAGTGGCGAAAGAGACTATCGAAGCCTACCCGAAGCGGCAAATTGGGCCTGAAGGGGTGGGCAGGGTTTGCGTCGGGAGGCGGCTGAGGGAGGCGTTGAAAGACGGGTAGGGCTGGAGCCCCGGCGGCGGAGGAGGCGCTGAAAGGCGGGTGGGGCTGGAGCCCCGGCGGCGGAGGTCGGCGGGGAAAGGCGGGTAGGGCGGGAGCCCCCGCGGCGGCGG